>Ga0172376_10005982_pt1 | contig 13372 bp, 9 predicted proteins | sample Lak35m_FD_121114 | JGI IMG/M metagenome (GOLD analysis project Ga0172376, IMG submission 121114) | Freshwater microbial communities from Kabuno Bay, South-Kivu, Congo - kab_092012_35m | ecosystem: Environmental > Aquatic > Freshwater > Lake | place: Democratic Republic of the Congo: South-Kivu...
CTACGCGAGAGAAAAATTTTTGAGTTTTTCGTTGACTTAATTCTTCCCTTTAGGCCTTTTGTTGATGAGTTAAGGTTAAGAAAACTGGGTAAATTGAGTGCAGAGCCCCAGAATCGGATGGATAAGAATTCTGGTTGGGCGAAATTGGAATTTGATAAGGAAATTACAGCTCGTTTCACGGGTATAGCCAAAGAAGTAAGAATGGAATATTTAAAGTTGGAGAAAACGCAGTTAAATAAAAAAGAATACCTTCAACAAATTGCAAACCTAGAAACAATCTCAACTAAGTATCCAACAATCTTAGAATTTGCACTCCAAAGTTCACTCCTCCGAACCGTGGGCGATTACCTCGAAAACTTTCCCATCTTGCACGACATTAGTGTCTTTTATTCCCCACCACAAAAGTCAAATGAATTAACCGATAATTGGCAAGGAAGCCAGCTTTTCCATCGAGATGGAGGAGGAACGAGGTGTTTTAAACTATGGTTATTGTGCGAACAAGTGGATATTAAAAATGGACCAACGACACTCCTTCCCTCGAGAGTTTCAGATGAAGTCTGCCAAAAACTTAAATATGTTCCTGGAGAAAAGTTTCAAACCGATGAACCGCTTAACGAATATTTATCAGAGAGAGTTAGCTTAGTTGGCCCCGCGGGAACTTGGTTTGCTACAGACACTGATAGATGTCTTCATTATGGATCTCGGACTACCGAGAGTACTTCTAGATTAGTCATGATGTTTCATTACGTCGATAGAAATTCCGTATACTATTTACCTCTAGTTCGTAGAAATTATCAGCGGAAAAGAAATTTGGATTTATCCACAGTAAATCATAATCAACTTCCACTTTCAGCTCTGAGATAAATAGGTTCAGCGATTAATTATATTATATGCATCTAGAAGAACCATACTCAGGGTTTTCAAAGTTAATTGGTAGCCCCTTTAAGTCGATACGAAGCAATAACTGCTCTGGTGTAAGGAATTCCCAACCCTCCGCACCTAGTGAATTGCTTACAAAATTTGAACATCTTGCATGAATAGCCACATGGGAAATGCCGCTTTTCTGTATGAAATCCAGAACGAAGCCCAGATCTGAAGTTGTGAAGAATTTACGAGCCTCTTCAGTTCTTTCCCAAGATTCATAATTGAATGACTGCCATCCCAATCTACTTATGTAAAAACTATGATTTGTGAATGCGCTGAGATAGTCAGCAGAATTTGGGCGAGAATATTCCTTTATGGGGCTAGTAGTATCATTAGGTAAAATAAGAGAATTAGAGACACTTACTTTTTGTACGCTTGATATATAGGGTCCATAATCAAAATAATCTTCAGATATAAAACGTTTTTCCCTTACAAAAACTTTTAATTCATTTGAAACTTGGCCAATTTGCGCAACTAAAATGCAAATGCAAACAAGGGTACTGGTAACCCGAAATAAAAATTCCTTTTCTTTATCCCGAGTCAAATAGGGAATCAATAAAGAGTACAACGTAACAATCAAATAGAGCGCTTGAGCGTGATTAGTAAGCAAGCTAGAGTAATCTCCACTGGATTCGATTTTTGTTATAACTCTTGAAGGCAACTCTTCTGAATATGTCAGTATAATCACCTTCGTCGAAACGAAAGTGATGAAACTAGTCAAGATAACTGAAACTGACAAATGCAACTGAAGGTAATCTAAACGATTTCTCATATGCCAAATACTAAAACATAGTGCGATAAAGAATGTAAGTATGGTTTGGTTTGGTGCTGTGATCGCATTCTCCAAAAGTGCACGTAAGTCAATATGTATATCAAACACAGGTGATGAAAGCCCCGTTCTAGGCAACAGTAAGATTAGTACAATCATTTGAGAAATGAGTGCGGCTAAAAAAGATAGCTTCCTATGTACTTTCCAAGAAGTCTTATGTAAGCGCCCTACTGTCAAGAGTAAAACTAAAGGCATTGCAACTATTAGGAAAACCGGCTTTGTGGAATAGAGAGAACATAGCAAAAGGGGGCTCAAAAACAAGATTAGGGAAGGATTGACTCTCAGGGCGATTAGAGCCAAGAAGAGAACTAGAGAAAAACCATAGTACGCTGGTAAGTAATATGAATATCGAAATGTTGGTTCCGATATCACTGTGTCAAAAAGTTCACCTAAACTTCCTGAAAAAATAGTACTGGGAACAAACGTAAAGAAGATTAAAGCTAATATCTGACTCTTAGAACTAGACGAAATTAGTGACGTAATTTTAAGAATAATTAATGATGAGAATAAATAAAGCGCCATTGGCATCAAAAAGATCAATCCGAATCCAAAAAAGAAGTCATGCAGTCTAGCGAGGACCGATATTTGGATTATCGCACCGTAATGATACTCATAGCCTATACCACTAATCGCATGTGAGTTACGGGTGTTGCCAAAATCCATAAAATCCCGAATGATGCTAAGCAGCCATAAGTTATCACCTGACACAATTATCTTTGCTTTACCTAAAGAGGACAGGTAGAGCTCTATTAACCGCAAGAACACGATTAAGATACAGGCCCAACCAATCCAAGACCAAGCAAGTGGCATTCTGGTTAAATGCCGCCACAACGTAACTAATGTTGAACATAAAAAAGCAATCACAACGATTATAGTTATTATTTCGGAAAATCCATCAGAACCTAATACAAGGATTTTTAATGGATAAACAAAGAAAATAAAGGCATTGATGTAATATAAACGATTGGTAATAAAAAAGAAAAATTTAGCTTGCAATATGGACTTTCTTGTCAGCATCCTCTTGTTATTCACATAGACAATTATAAGGTGTTGGACCAGGAAACAACAGGTAATAATTGAAGAAATATAGAAGCACAAATTCTTCAGTTTTCCGGAGATAAAGAGGGACTTTAACTGGTGGAGGCATCGGCAAAGCTGATAATGTTTTATGTGACCTACGTTTCATCCTTCCTGATTGTTTATGATTTGACTGGGGATGGACTTCTTGGATTGTAAGCATCGGTTGCAGTGCAGGGGCATGTGAATGTGATACGAGAGACAAGGGAAGGCTAGTAACTGATTTCCGTGGCGTTTCAATTATGATTCTTGAGCAACAGGTGTTTACATTTTCCCCTCATTATTCGCACTGTTCTATTTAAAACTTTTGTAACTACTCGGCCTACGGGAATAATTTTCTTTTTCAAAGAAAAGCTGCAAAGACTACAAATAGTCTTTTAACAGACCTTTTTCGCTCAAGGTATGTTTTTTTTAAGGAAAAGATTATTCAAGAGGATCTTTACAACAACAATAGTGTTAATGGATTAATTGTTGGAGAAGCGGAAGCCAAAAACAAAGAATGGGAATCACACAAGCGATGGCTCCTAAACTGTAGGTTATCTTCCTCGACAAAGCCACCAGTCCTTTGGGTGCTGAGACTGGAAACCCGTTACCAAATCTCATTTACAGAACAACAGAGGAGAGAATAATCCATAATCGCACGGTAATTGCGATCGAACACCGCGTCTCATCTATTCGTCACGTGAATGAACTAAGTTGCACTCGTCAAGCTCAGCTTATGGGACTAAAATTGAGCTAAATTTTTAGAATAGGATCCCAATTGCCGATTATCCGAGATGCTGCCTCACCAGCATGTCCATCTCCATAGGTCAAGTCTTGCCCAATCTCAAAACGAAATTCAGGAGAAAAAATTCTTTGTATTGAGCCCAATTCACTTAAGTTTTCTATACTTAAAACATTGCCACTTTTTTGTCTATTCCTCTGTCTTTTTCCTAAATTCAAAGATGGCAAACCTAAGTAAGAAGCTTCACGGATTCCAAAACTTGAATTTCCAATAATCATGCGAGCTTTAGATGCTATAGAGATGAAGATTTCTGGCTTAACATTTATAACGAATCGAGCATTTTGTAAACCTCCTGATTCTCGCCTACGACGCAACTCTTTTGAAATTCCAATAGTGCCGTGATCTGGGTTTGGCCAAAACCATAGCCAAGACAAATCACTTTGTTCTACGAATTCAATAATTACGTTTAACCATTCCGAATTTTCTTTTTCATTTATGGTATCAGGATGAAACATTACAATGCCAAACTCTTGCTGTTCCTTAAGGTAAGCTCCAACTCCTGGAACATCTTGGACCATATAGCTATCACCAAGATCAAGTGTCGTTCGCACTAAGTCAATCGAAGGACACCCAATCGCATGAATAAGATCGGCATTCTCACCAAGTTGAATCAGTCTTTGTTTCGTGGTCTCATTGGTCGTCAAATGTAAATCAGCCAATTTTGAGTTTGCATCCCGTATTTTATTGTCAATCGATCCCGAGAATTCTCCTCCCTGAAGGTGAACTAGCGGTATTTGCGATATTGCTGCAGCTGAGCTAACTCCAAGGGTTTCTGTTCGGTCGGCAATCACCATAACAATATCTGGCCTGTCGGAAGCCCAGGCCCGAACAAGAGCCGACGAAAGATTGAACGCCGACAATGAAACAGAAGTTAAATCATCCGAATCTTGAAGCGTGTGTAGAGGTTTCCAACTAATTTCATGGGGAATTTGGTTGGAAATATCACCGAAGTTCCGACTAATAGAGGAACCAGCAAGAGTTATTTTGATTGAGTCATGACCAAATAAATCTGCATAATTCAATACTATACTTTTTACTCGAGCCCAGCTAGGTCGAGCGGTTACTACCACTTCTAGAATATTAGACAATCCAAATCACCCAGACAATTGATCGAGTTTGACCGGCTCACCAGGGAAGACTTCAACACAAGTAGTTTTTCCCAACAAAGATTCGTAATTTATGACATCAACACCCCTCACAGGTTTCAAAAAACTCAGATGAGCCTCACTAATTACAGTTCCTTTTGGTAGGTGCGAATTCCAGTAAACGCCTTTACGAAAAATAGTCCTTAACTCAGCTACCCTGTTAAAGTGTTCAATTTTAGTCCCGGTGCTTTTCCGTAAAACATCAGAGACAGCGGCAAATTCAACCAACCAGGAAATCTCGTTTGGCAACAGACTAGAGGAAACATCCGGTCCAAAGTAATCTATACTAGGGGTCATGTGGACTTCAATTACCTCTGCGCCCAAAGAGATTGCATAAAGGGCAACATTTGGGTTTCCAGAATGATCCGAAAAACCCACTCGACAACCCAATTTTCTCAATTCACTCATTAAATGTAGATCTAGGTGTTCAATGGGAGCAGGGTACTGACTTACACAATGCAGAAGAGTTGTTCTACTCCAGGCTCCATTTAATTGAAGTCTTTCCCGAAGCAACAAAATTTCTTCCACTGAAACCAAGCCGGTTGAAATAATAAGTGGGAGACCTGATTGAGAGACATAGTCGATTAAAGGCCATTCAACAGCTTGTCCTGATCCAATCTTCCAACGCTGTATCAGTCTGTTCGCATGAAGGACCTGTGCCGCCTCTAAGCTAAATGGAGTGCATAGAAACTCAATTTCTATCGATTTACAATATTCTGCAAGATTAATCCAATTTTCAAGGCTAAAATTCACCCGTTTCCAATAATCTTGTCTGGTGCGATCTTGTTCGCTGAATTTGACTCTAAATGGCTCATCAAGAACACCTTCAAACTCTGCTAAGTGCATTTGAAACTTGACTGTTTTAGCTCCAGATTTCTTTGCCATAAAAGCAAAACTTTTTGCAACCCCTAAACTTCCTTCATGAGTGTTGCCTATTTCAACAATTATTTCGGTAAGAGACACTTTAAGCCTTCCTGCGAGTATTTCTGTAGAAAGAATTCCTCACCCAATTACTAAAGGCGATCACGAATCTGTCTCCCAAGCGCATATAAAGTCTATCACCAAGAAGGGTGGTTATGAAATATCGATTTACACTCTTAAAGTGTTTCAAAGGTATTCCACCTTTGGCCATATAATTAGCATAAATCTCAAGCGTAAGGTTCATATTCTGTGCGGGGCTTGAAATTACTGAATAGATTTTCTCTTCCGACCATGCTCGAACACTTTCATTTAATGCCCACCTTGCAGATCCTAAGGCATATGTTGGGACTCCCTCGAATAGCGTCTCAATACCGACACTTGAGCGCCATACGAAAGCCATATGGGAATTCTTAGCTAATTCGATTGAATTTACATAATGCTTAGGGCCAAAAACAACGGCGTTGGGACTTGAGAATTCATCCCATAATAGAACCTCCCTATCTCGTTCATCAAAAGGAGAAAGTGAATTAGGGTGACGTCTTATGACTAATTTGTAACCTAGTTTTTCGCAAACAAGTCTAAGTGTCTTTGCAGCTTCAAATTGATCAAGAAAGCCGAACTTGCACTCATACTCAACTATTGGTGAGAATTCATGAGTACTGGTCGTAAAAAAAACGACATAAGGCCGTAAATTAGTAAAATCTTGGCCGTGCTTCACATAATACTTATGCCACTTTTGTCCCAAAAATGAGTCAAATCCCTTGCTCTTTAACTCAAGGTATTTATAGATTTCCATCCTGCGTATACTGTCGATTGGTTGAGATTCTTCCCAAAAACTCCGAGCTTTGTCCCACCACTCAGGCTGGTAGTGAGGGGAGATAGAGTAATTTTCGTATTTTGAATCATTGGAAGCGCGCTCCGTTAAATGTACTTTAATGCCGATATCTATAGATTTGCGGATAATCACAGACTCCAAGGGTTCTCTACCATTGAATAATGTAATTTGAGAACATTCTTCTGTAATGAAGGGGTAAGCAAGTTGTCCCAAGAAGGCCTCTCTTGTAAATCGGAAGAAATAAACCAAAGGAACTTTGCGAAGCGAGAAATAGCGAGTTCCCATAGTTTGAGACAACCGACACAATATTGCATCGTGAGCAAATGCAAGATCTGAGGACAAGTTTGGCAGTCTTCTTTTTCGCAAGATTAAGAACTTACAAAGAAATTTAATTGTTTTAACAATAGAGAGTAAATTAATCAATCCTAGTTTCCGATAACTCATCCAAGTAACATTAGGCAGGCGTCGAATATGAAATTGTGCTTTAGCGCGGCTAACTGAAGTAGGGCGCCAGGATTGGCAAGAACTAAAGTCCAATACTGTAGATTTCTTCCCAACAGCTAGATTGCGGAGAAGCTCTTCAACCTGATAAGCCCAAGATTTGGTTGACTTATTGATGACAAATATATGAGTCATGTATTTTTGCAAATCACTTTGTGAAATTCGCAAAGCAAATTCTTAGAAGGCCGAGAATCAATCATCCAGGAGACGGTCTTCGCGCTCTGAGTGGGGACAGAAAACAGAGCTCTCTTGAGATCATTTCTGTACTCCAGGCTTTTCAATGAGATAAATACATTTGGAATCATTGTAAGACCCATAAAATGATGCCATTCATTGATTGCTCCAGAGTAATCATAATTTACCTGTCTAGACACAAATGTAGGGAGGAGGACTTTAACGTTGCAAGTCAAAGCCTCGAGAAGTATGGTAGAAAACTGGTTTATTACTAACTCGGCATTTGCAACAAGGGGACAATGATGGAAAACTGAACGAGAGGAGAGAGAGGCGTCAACGAGAACTCCCAGCTGCTGAATTTCACTTTCAAATTCTGAGGAGATTCGGTTACGCGTAAACGGATGGGGCCTGTAAATCAAAGAGAGGGTTTTTTCGGAATCTAAAGTAGACAGGATATGCATAGTCTCGCGCAGTATAAATTCGTCATCTATGCCGTCACCAGTGCCTGTGAATAGAATGTAAGGTCTTGTTACAGTCGAAGCCTCATTTCCTATTGAAGGCATAACGCTTGGGGCGTTCAGGCCAGATTCAAAAAAGTTGTAGTAAGGAAGAAACCTAGGACTACCGATTATGAAAGTTTCGGTATCACTTAGATTATGGATGCTTTTTACATGACCCGCCGACTGTTCTCCCCAAACCAAAAAATGATCAGGTTTAGAGTTTATAAAAGTCTTAGAAGATAAATTGTCCCAATTTTCTTGTACTGCAACTGTATGAATAGATATCGAGCTAATTGACTCCACTAAATCATCGAATTCGGAAGAAAGGAGTCCAGAGAAAGGAATCATTGCGTATTGATACGATAGGAAATCTATCCCCGCTTTCTTAATGTTTCTTGCAAAGATCCATTTTACATAGCGCATGCGAAGGCCATTGAGCGCTGAGCAAATTAACGGACTGTTTCCAACGAACCTGATCAAGGCTCGCTTTACCTCCGTCCACCCCTCCATGTTGTACAGAATCATCGTTGAATTGGCTGAGCGATCGGAAAATTTTCCGAAACTCGCCGTAGCTCGAAAGTAGTGTGCTCTAGATTTCATGCGGTCTCGCCATAACCTTGAACTTGCCAGAAGAGTTCCCATTCTCTCGAACAGAGATCCCGGTCCAGGAAGAAAATGCAAATCTGCTAATGCAGACCTTTTTGAAAGTGTTTTTGAGGAATATATGAAAACGTCTACTTTTGCCACTTTTTCTAATTCGCTCAAGAATTCAGATTCAATAAAGGTCCTAATTTGCTTGTCAGAATAGATGATAAAAGCAACCCTTGAACTCACAATTGCATTATAGTAGTGAAATGTCGGAAAACTTGGTGCTTTTTGGTGGCCCCAAAGAGCGCCTAAAGCTGGCATATGAGATATTGGCGGACGACAATTTTAAGTTAATGACGTTCGATGACTTTTTTTTCTCATGTGGCGACACGAATAAGGTAATTGCCCTCTGGACAGAACTAATCCCGGTAGTTGATTCAAAATTAGTCAATATCTTTGAAAACCTTAAATACGTCTTTACTTCAACGACTGGCATTGATCATATAGATCTCGAACTTATTAATTCTAGAGGTTTGAGATTGAAGACTTTACGAGATTTACCAAATGTACTGAAGGAGATAACATCAACCTCAGAACTCACCTGGTGTTTGGTCTTGGCGGTTTGGCGCAACTTACTAAGGAACACTTTGTTTACTTCTGTAGAGTCAATCGTGAATCAAAGAGAGCAATTCCCAACTTTTCAGTTGTCGCGAAGAAATTTGGGGATAGTTGGATTTGGTCGAATTGGTAAGCAGGTCTCGGAATATGGACGTAGTTTTGGTATGCATGTACGTGCTTATGATCCTTACATTCCCAATTCTGAAATCGAATCTAAAGGGGTCCTGCCCATCAGTGATCTCAAAGACCTGCTTCAAGCCAGCGATGTTGTAATTCTTTCAGCCACCCAAATCTCAGGAGACAAACCGATTATTGATGAAAATGAAACTAAATACTTCAAGCAAGGATCAATTTTGATAAATACCGCGAGGGGTGGGTTATGGAATGAGTCAGCAATCGCGGAAGCTTTAATAACAGGCAAAATAGGAGGTATTGGTGTTGATGTATATCAATTTGAAGAAATGAAAAATTCAAGATATGCAAAGTGTCCTTTAATGAACATTGAAGCGAGCAAATACAATATTGTTAGAACTCCTCACCTGGGGGGAGCGTCTGGAGACGCACTTGAGGTGGTGACAATAGAAATGGCGAAAGAGATATCGAGAGTATTGAATCCCCCTAAAAATGACTAATTCTGTAAGTTTTATTCCTTCAAGTAATGGTTACGGACATTTACGACGAGTTTCATCTATTGCTAAAGCTCTGAAGAAAATCTCTGACGTTCAAACATCATTAATTTGGAATAGCCAAAAGTCTTTTTCACAAGAGATTTGCTCAAACAACTTGTTTGACAAGATAGTGCTGACACAAACGCCGCGTTTATTTGATGGTCCGCCAATTAATCGGACCGTGAACTACGACTCTTCACTTGAAAATTTAAGTGATTTACTATCTCCCTACGATGTTGTCTTGTCTGACACCTTGACTTGGCCGCTGATTACCCGGCAGGATGCCATGTTTCTTGGTCAATTTACCTGGGAGTTTTATCATCAGAAGTTGGGCTGTCAAAGGAATTTCACATCAAATGATGCTTCAAGACTTGAATGGTTGAATAACCCTGCTTTTACAATGCAGGAATTTGCTTGGGACGAAATGCGCCTCTTCAGGAATCTGTGTCGCTTGCCAGTTTTTGACTACTGGCACTTGAGGAGTAGAGACCTTTCAGATACAAAAGAAATCCTGGTTTCGTTTAGTGGAACAAAAAGCGTACTAGAACAGAGCGAGAGGCTCAAAAGTTTGAAGTTTGTTCCAACAGTTGTGAGAGGACTTGAAAACTATGTTCAAAAAAAAGCTCAAAGACCTTTAGGTATAATTTGCCGACCAGGCTTAGGTATAATAAGTGAGTGTATTTCGGCAAGAGTTATACCTATAATTGTTGAAGATAAAGATCCGGAAATGAGTTTCAATCGCAAGGTTCTTATAGAAGGTTTAGGTGTTGGCGTGGGTTACGAACAAATCAAGAATCTCTCCATGGGTGAAGTTTTTGACTTCTTGACTAACTTTAGCAGCACACTCAAGTGGCCAGACGTCATTACCTCAATGGAATTTGCACAGAAGTATATAGTAAAGACATGAAACAGCATGGGAGTCAAGGGCATTGAAGTCAATCCAAGTCAAACGTAGCGTAAGCATACTTGAAGTTCAAAAACAACTCAAAGCAAATGCACAACTCGGAAGAGTGGGTGGATTTCTCGTGGTTGTTGATGATGAAGAGAAAGTCATCGGCATTATTTCCGATAGTGATATTCGCCGGAAAATGACAGAGATATTGGATGGGATAGTAATAATAGCTGAGCAAGTGATGAATATTAATTTTATCAGCATTAGTGACGATTTAAATGTAGCCCAAATCCCCGAGGTCATCTTTAATCGATTAAGTACACGCAAAATAGAAAATAGAATCCCTATTAACTATATCCCCGTCTTGGACAAAGAAGATCGGTTGAAATCAATTGTCCACATTTCAGACCTGATACCTGTATTGGAGCATGCAGGCAGACAGATTTTGATTTTTGGGCAGGGTTTTGTCGGCCTCACCCTCGCAATGGCGATGGTGAATTCTGGAATTCCCATAGTGGCCCTTGAGCGAGACGAGGACTTACGCCGGGAGATAGTTTCGCTTAAACCAAAAGTATTTGAACCCCATTTGCGCGACATTCTTTCCAAGAACCTACATGGTATGTATAAACTATTTGGAAGCAAGTTATCTCATTTGGAGAGACCAACTCTATTTTCAAAAAGAATTCACATCGTAGCTGTTGGGACGCCACTAAATAAGGACGGAAAAGAAACAAGCGTAGATTTAAATTCAGTTTTTGAAGCAATATTCGAGATTGCTCCAACACTTAAATTTGGGGATTTGATAGTCCTGAGATCTACAGTTCCCCCAGGAACAACTAGGACAGTCGCAAGACTAATCTTTGAGAAGTTCAACCTCAGAGCGGGCTTTGATTATCACCTTGCTTATGCTCCGGAGAGAACCGTGGAGGGCAATGCCATAGCCGAAGTATCAAGACTTCCTCAACTTCTAGGAGGTTTTACGGACGAGTGTACTAGACAAGCCGCTAACTTATTTTCAGAATTTGTAACAAGTGTAGTTATTTGTGAAAATTTGGAGGCAGCTGAGTTAGGTAAATTAGTTACTAATGCGTATCGAGACGTCAGATTTGCATTCTCAAATGAAGTTGCTCAACTTGCAAGTCATTTAGAGGTCGATGTAATACGTTTACTAGAAGATGTAAATTTGGGATACGCTAGAAATGCTATTCCCCTTCCTTCGCCAGGAGTTGGGGGACCGTGCTTGACAAAAGATAGTTTCATGCTTGGAATTAATGATAAAGAAAATTCAGTAATTCTCTCGGCAAGGTTTTTGAATCAAGACATGGTTAAGTTCACAGCCGACAAAATTATCGATATTTCACGAGAAATTACGGGGAAAATCCTAATTATTGGTGTTGCCTTTAAGGGAGTTCCTGCAACCAATGACCTAAGGCAAAGTACGCCGATTGAGATATGTCGAGAGTTGATTGAAGCTGGACTTTCAATTTCTGCTGTAGACGCAGTAGCCACATCTCATGAAATTTCAGAACAGGGTATTCCAATTTTTAAGGAATTATCTGGCGATTACAACGTGATTTGTATTCTCAATAACAATCCAGAAAATGTTAAGATTTTCAGAGACATTTTAGATATTTGGGCAAAACTTAGACACGACGATGATGCTCGACTAGCTCTATTCGATCCGTGGGGGATGATCGCAACTTCTGATATATCAAATAACAAGGTGGATAGATTTACGCTCTCCTCGAAAGTAGTTTAAAAGCCACAGTGCTCATGGAAAAAATTACAGCGTTCATTCCAGCTCGAGGTGGTTCAACTGGCGTTTTGAAAAAAAATATTAGAACGCTTCACGGCAAACCTTTAATATTGCATACGCTGGACTTTGCGAAATCTTCTGAAGTATTTTCAAGGATAATTGTTTCCACAGACGATAGTGAAATCGCAGCAGTGGCATCCTATGGAAAACTTTCCCAGGATGATTTTGTCCATGCGCCTGAAGGCACCTATCTTTCACTCCATAAGAATTTCTACATTCATAAGCGCCCAGTGAGCCAAGCACAGACACTCAGCCCCATTAGGGAAGTTTTGTTTGACTTAGCTTCGCAAGAGATTGACATATTGGATTCAGAACTTCTAATGATGTTGCAACCGACTTCGCCTTTCCGAAGACACGAAGAACTTAAAGAAATAGAAGCGAAAGTGAAGCAAGAGCCTAACTTCACAAGTATCGTAAGCGTCACTTCGGTCGGAGGGCAGCATCCAGACCGAATGTATAGAGTTGAGAGTCAGATTTTAAAACCTTATATAAATCAACAAAACCTCGATAATAAACCAAGACAACTTTTGGAAGAGCTATTCATAAAAGATGGCGCATACTATCTCCTAAGGCGATCAATTCTAAGACAAAGAACTTTGCTGGGAGAGCTAATGTTGCCTTTGTTCCGCTCTGGTCTTTGTACAATAAACATCGACACATTAGTTGACTTTAAAATGGCTGAACTTGTTGTAGATCCCTACAGTGTGTGACTAAAACCAGCGAGCGGTTTCGTAGATTTCAGCAAAAGCTCTTGTCATTTGCTCATAACTAAATTGCTGAGGCATTATTTTATATTTGCGTGCAAGCCCTCTAACTTTTTTCCAATTATTTATAGTAAATCTGTAAATCATCTTTACGAACATAGTCTTAATGAGTAGTAAAGAATATTAGGATTTGGTCTAGCACAAATTAAAAGCGCACAACTAAAACACTCAAAACCAGCAAAGACTCCTTATGAACTGGCCACCAAGGTCCTAGAGTCTTGGAAATCTCATTGGGAGTGGATTCGCCAGCCGACAAATCATCTGAAGCAAATTAAGACTTCATTGCGGTTTAACTAGCATAAAACATTTTGATAAACACGGGATATCTTTTTTGCC
>Ga0172376_10005983_pt1 | contig 13372 bp, 7 predicted proteins | sample Lak35m_FD_121114 | JGI IMG/M metagenome (GOLD analysis project Ga0172376, IMG submission 121114) | Freshwater microbial communities from Kabuno Bay, South-Kivu, Congo - kab_092012_35m | ecosystem: Environmental > Aquatic > Freshwater > Lake | place: Democratic Republic of the Congo: South-Kivu...
CACGTGGCCGTCTTCGCCCAGAACTTCTCCTTGCGCAGCAGCCGCAGCTTCTCGTAACCGAGGCCGAGGTGGTCGACGGCGAAGGCCATGCGCGCCTCCGCGTCCGCCAGCGTGGCCGAGCGGAAGCCCTGGCCCTCGAAGTGGTTGGCCGAATCGAGCACCACGCCGTGGCCAAGCGGGAACCAGGCCGCCAGGTTGGCGCAGCCGTAGACGGCAGCCACCGGCGGACTGTCGATCAGCACCTCGACCTCCTCCGGATCGAGCACCTCGATCAGGTGCGCGCCCTCGAGGTGGAAGATCGGACGCGTGCCATGTTCGAAGACGCCCTCGAGGTGCCGGCCACTCGCCTCGGCCGGAAAGGCCGCAGCCTCGCCCAGCACCTCGCCCGGCGTCGCGGCCATGCGCACCAGGCCGGGCTCGAGGTCCTGGATCGTCTCGCGCAGCGCCCAGCAGGAACCGAACAGCGCGCCGCCCGCGCGCACGAACCAGCCGAGGCGCTCGCGCTCGTCGGCCGTGATCTCGCCCGTGCAGTTCGACACGAACACGCCCTCGGGGTGCAGCCCCGCGGCGTTCACCTGCCCGCTCGTCGTCAGGCGGTGCGGGATGCCGAGCTCACCGAGGACCGTCTCGATGTGGTCGCCCTGGCTCTGCAGCACGAGCACGTCGACGCCCACGTAGGTGCCCGAGAAGAGCTCCTCGGGCGTGCGCACGTAGGCCAGCTTCTTGCGGTGCTCGAGCACCGCCTCGGGCACCGAGAGCTTGACCTTGCCCTGGTGCTCCTCCCACCAGCGCGTCCACAGCGCGGGCTTCGGCTCCTTGCGCTCGTGCGCGATCTCGCACAGGAACTCGTGGGCCGTGCGCGCCACGAGCGCCTCCTCGTCCTCGAGCGCCGCGATCAGCAGCGGCACCGCGGCGCGCGCGCGCAGGCGCACCAGCCCGGCCACGGCCGAGGCGCGCCCACGCCAGTCGTTGCCCGCACGCGCGTGCAGGGCCTGCAGCGCGGCGACGCTCTCCTCGTGCTGGGTCTTGCCGAGCGACACGGCCGCGGCCAGGACCACGGTCCAGTCCGGATCGCCGAGCGCGCGCTCGAGGGCCGGCACGACCTCGGGCTCGCCGCGCACGCCGAGGTACACCGCAGCACGCTCGCGCACGCGCGCGTCGGCGTGCGTCACGTCCGCCAGGAGCAGCGCGCGCGTGCCGGCGTGCTTCGCCCCGCGCGCCCGCCCGAGCAGCCCGAGCGCGAGCCGGCGTACGCGCGCATCGGGCTCGTCGGGAACGCGCGCAGCAAGCAGGTCGAGCGCGCCGTCGGTGGCGATCCGCGCCAGGGCACCGGTGGCCGCCGCACGCACCTCGGGCAGCGCGTGCAGCAGGGCCGGCGCGAGCGCCGGATCGAGTGCGTCGAGCGACAGGAGGCGAGCGCCCTCGCGCTCGGCCCCCAGGCGTCCGAGCAGGCGCGTCGCACGCACGCGGGCGGCGCCGGTGCGGGCCACCGCGTCGAGTCGCGCGACGAAATCCGCGCGCAGCTCCGGCACGGCGCCCAGCAGTGCGCCCAGGGCCTCCCCCAGGCGCCGCTCGAGAAAATCGGGTACGTCTGCCGCGCTGAGCTCGTCGAGCAGCACGGGCTCGAGGCGCGCGTCGGCCAGAGAGCCGGCCAGCTCGATCACGCCCGCCTGCAGGGCCACGTCGGGATCGGCCAGGAAGCGCTGCAGGAGCGCGCTGCGACCGTCACCGGCCTGGGCCAGCAGGGCCCGCGCGGCCGCGCGCCGAGCGCCGGCGGCGCGCCCGCCGAGCAGCGCCTCGAGCTCCTTCGTCTTCTGTCCCGGCGCGAGGGCCGGGCCGAGCACGACCAGCGCCTCGGCTGCGCGCAGACCTGCGTCGTCCGAGAGCTCCTTCACGAGCTTGTCGTGGGCGGCCTGCGGATCGATGCGCACGAGGGCCTCGGCCGCCGCCCGCCGCAGCCCACGCACCGGACCTTCGAGCGTGAGCTCGAGCAGTGGCTTCACGGCCTTCTTCGCGCCGAGTTCACCCAGCTCGGCGGCGGCCAGGGAAGCGATCTCCCAGTCCTCGTCGTCGAGCACGCCGAGCAGCAGCTTCTCGGCCTCGGGATGCCCGCCCTCGGCCAGCCGCTTCACGGCCACGAGGCGCAGCGCGGGGTCCTTCGCCGCGAGGCCGCGGACCGGATCGACGGCCTCGGCCTGGGACGCCTGGAGCAGGAACGGAGCGAGCAGCAGGGCGACGAGCATGCCCGAGTGTAGCGCGCCGCGCGCGCCGACCGTTCAGGCCGAAGCGAAGGGCGCGAGCTCCTGGCGCAGGCGCAGATCGAGCTCGCCCAGCACGAACGGTTTGCGCAGGAAACCCGGCGGATCCTGGGCCTCGAAGCGGGCCATGCTCTCACGCTCGTCGTAGCCGCTCATCAGCACGACCGGCAGATCCGCACGCCCCTTGCGCAGGGCCTCGAACGTGGCGGCGCCGTCCATGCCCGGCATGGTCAGGTCGAGCAGGACGATCCCGATGCGTCCATCGTCCTGCGCCAGCTTCTCGAGGGCCTCGAGACCGTCGCGCGCCTCCAGCACCGCGTAGCCGAGGTGACACAGCATGCGCGTCGCGGAACGCCGCACGAGCTCTTCGTCGTCGACCACCAGCACGCAGCGGCGGCGCGGGTCGGTCGCCGGCGCGAGCGGCGCGAGCGCGACGGGTGCGCCGAGGGCGGGCGGCAGGTACACGCGGAAGGTGCTGCCCTGGCCCGGCGCGCTGGTGATCGCCAGGGCGCCGCGGTGGCCGGACAGGATGCCCTGCACCGCGGCGAGACCGAGCCCGCGCCCCGTGAACTTGGTGGAGAAGAACGGATCCAGGATGCGGGCCCGCGTGGCGGGCTCCATGCCACAACCCGAATCCACGACCTCGAACCACAGGTACTCACCGGGCGTGAGCTCGGCGCCGAGCGCGCAGGCGCGCAGCTCGTCCGCGGAGAGCGTGGCGCGGCCCGTGCGCACGGTCAGGAGCCCCGGGCTGGGTCCGATCGCATCGGCTCCGTTGAGGAGCAAGTTCATCAGCACCTGCCGCAGCTGCGTGGCGTCGCCGCGCACGGCCGGCAGTCCGGCCTCGAGTACGAGCCGCAGCTGCGCACCGGAGCCGAGCGAGCTGCGCACGAGCCGTGCCGTTTCCTCGGCCAGAACGGAGAGGTCCATGTCCGCCACCAGGAAGCGCCCCTTGCCCGCGTAGGCGAGCAGCTGGTGCGCGAGCTCGGTCGCGCGTCGGGCAGCGCGCTCGACCTCCTCGAGGTGGGCGCGCAGCTCGCCGCGCGCCTCGGCCTGGGCCAGGCTCGTGTTGCCGAGGATCCCCACCAGGAGATTGTTGAAGTCGTGGGCGATGCCGCCGGCCAGCAGTCCGAGGCTCTCGACGCGCTGGCGGGTCAGCTCGCGCCGCTCGCCCTCCAGGCGCAGGGCCTCGGTGCGCGCGCGTTGCAGCTCGAGCGCCGCATGCCGCGCGAAGACCTCCAGCACCGCGCGCGGCGAGAGCCCCTCGCGCATCGGCCGATCGTGGGCCACCGCGACGTGACCGAGTGTGCGCCCCTCGCGGTCGCTGAAGACGAGGCCGAGGTACGACTCGTTCCCGAGCAGCTCCATCGTCGGCGCGAAGGCGGGATACAGGCGCGCCACGCCGCGCGCATGGAACATCCAGCCGTGCTCGTAGACCTGCTCGCAAGGCGAACCGGCCAGGGCGATCTCCTGGCCCTCGAAGTCGGCGCGGAGCTCGTCCGCCACGCTCAGGCCGAGCACGCGGAAGCGGCGCGGCTCGCCGGGCAGGAGCTCGGTGACGAGCGCGCTGCGCGTGCGCAAGGATTGCGCCAGGGCGCGCGCGAGCTGCGCGAACGAGCGGCTGCCATCGGCCGCCTCCGAGCCGGCGAACAGGCGCCGGACCTGCTCGGCGTCCTGACGCATCGAGAGCACGCGCGCCAGCCGCGGCGCGAACTCGAGCAGGGCCTCGTGCAGCGCCGCCGGTGCGACCAGGGCCTCCGTATCGGCCAGGCCGATCATGCCCACGACGCGTCCGTGCGCATCGCAAAGCGAGGTGCCCACGTAGCTTTCCAGCCCGAGCTCGACGGCCAGCTGATCCTGTGGATAGTGCGCACGCAGGCCCGAGGGCACGAGGCAACTCTCACCGCTGGAAACGTCCTGGCAGGGCGTGCCGGCCAGCTCGTACTCGACCGGCGGCAGGAGCCCCGCGCGACCGGCGAGCGCCAGCGAGCGCGTGCGGTCCGGGCCCACGAGCTCGAGCACGAAGACGTAGGCGACGTCGAGCACGCGCTGCAGCTCGAGCACGAGCTCCGCGACGAATTCCTCGCCCGCCAGGCGCGCCAGCCGGCGGTGGTCCAGGCCGGCCCGCGGAACGAGCACGGCCGGCGAACCTTGTGACGCTTCCAGGGTCATGGTCTCTCCTCTGCTGCGCGAGGATGCCATGGAAGCCGCCACGGAAGAAGGCTCAATCCGGGTGCAGGGCCTCCGCGAAACGCGTCGCGCTCGGAAACTGCGCCAGGATCGCGGCCACGGCCACGACCGGCGCGGCCAGGAGCCAGGGCGAACCGCCCAGGAAGTAGCCCACGGCTCCGAGCAGGCCCACGCCCTCGGCCACGGCGCACCCGATCACGGTCGCCTGGAACAGCTCGCGCGGCAGACGCCCGGCCGCGAGGTGCGCGCGGTTCTCGGCACGCCGCTTCCGGGCTCCGGCGAGGAGGATGCGCCGCACCACGAACACGAGCGGGATGAACGTGAGGCCCACGAACGGGACCAGCAGAGCGAAGAGCCGGCCGACCTCGGGGGCCGGCGGCGCGGCGGCATCGCGCAGAAGGAATAACACCAGGGTGATCGTGAGCGTGCCGAACGCGAGGGCCAGGACCACGATCCGGGCGCGAGAGATGGGGATGGCTTCCATGTGTGGGCGGGCGCAGCGGGGATGCGGCGTCCGGGCGCTGGACACTACCCTGGGGCGGCCATGAAACCCATCGCGCCCCAGTTCCTCGTGCTGCCCCTCGTGCTGGGCTGCAGCGCTCCGGTCGTCCAGGCCCAGTCCGAGCCGCTGCCGCGCAGCCCGGCCCGCAGCATGCCGATCCGCTTCGGCGACCCGACCGAGCTCGCCTACACGGCGCCGTTCTTCGCCGACGCGCGCCACGACCCGCGCTTCACGACGCCCGAGACGGTGCTCGGACAGACGCACGGTTCGCGCCTCGCGCACCACGCCGAGATCCTGGCCTGCTTCCGCGCCTGGGCCGCGGAATCGCCGCGCATCCGCGTCGAGACCTTCGCGCGCACGCACGAGGGGCGCGAGCTCGTGTGGGCCGCGATCAGCTCGCCGGCCAACCTGGCGCGCCTGGACGCGCTGCGCGCCGACCTGGCGCAGCTCGCCGACCCGCGCGACCTGAGCGCGGCCGAGGCCGAGCGCATCCTCGACGGACCGGCCGTGGCCTGGATGGGCTACTCGATCCACGGTGACGAGCTCTCGGGGGCCGACGCGGCCATGGCGCTCGGCTACCACCTCGTGGCCGACACCACGCGCGCGACCGAGGAGCTGCTCGAGCGACTCGTGATCGTGATCGACCCCTGCCTCAATCCCGATGGACGCGAGCGCATCATCGGCATGGTCGAGCAGTCGGCCGGCCTGACGCCGAACCTCGACTACGACAGCATGCACCGTGGACGCTGGCCCTACGGGCGCGGCAACCACTACCTGTTCGACATGAACCGCGACTGGATGGCCGGCACGCAACCGGAGACGCGCGGGCGCTGGCAGGCCGTGCTCACCTGGCATCCGCAGCTCTTCGTCGACGCCCACGAGATGGGCTCGAACGACACGTTCCTGTTCTACCCGCAGGCGCGCCCGCACAACCCGGAGCTGCCGGCGAAGACGAGCGACTGGCATCGACGCTACGCCGCCGAGGCCGCGCGCGCCTTCGATGCCGCGGGCTGGGCCTACTACACGCGCGAGTGGGCCGACGCCTGGGGTCCGTTCTACTCGGATGCCTGGGCCGCGCTGACCGGCGCGACCGGGATTCTCTACGAGCAGGCGCGCACCGCCGGCTTCGCGCTGCGGCGCGAGTCGGGCGCCGTGCTGACCTACCGCGAGGCCGTGCACCACCAGGTCACGGCGAGCTGGGCCAACCTCGTCACGCTCGCGGCCGGACGGCGCGAGGCGCTGAGCGACTACCTGGCCAACGGTCGGCGCAACGTGGCCGCGGACACGCCCGGCAACGAGCGCATGCTGGTCGTGCGCCCGAGCGGAAACCTGCGCCGCGAGGAGGAGTTCCTGCGCACGCTGCTCGGCCAGGGGCTCGAGGTCGAGCGCGCCGACGCGGACTTCACGGCCGAGAACGTGCAGCAGGCCGAGGGCTCCAGCGCGGCCAGCGCCGCCTTCCCGGCCGGTGCGTGGATCGTGCGTGCACGCCAGCCGGCGCGGCAGCGCGTGCGGGCCTTCCTCGACTTCGATGTGCGCTATGACCCGACCTCGCTGCAGAAGGAGCGCGAGGAGCTCGAGCGCAAGGGCCAGTCGAAGGCCTACGACGTGACCTCCTGGTCACTGCCGCTCGCCTTCGACCTCGACGCGTCCTGGTGTGATGCGCGCGCGGTGCAGAGCACGCGCGTGACGCGCTTCGAGCAGCCGCGGCCCGAGCTGCCGCTCGCGCTCACGCAGCCCGCGCCCGTGGCCTGGCTGGTGGACTCCGTCAACGACGATTGCCTGGCCTTCGCGGCGCGCGCGCTGGAGCTCGGGCTCGCCGTGCACGCCTCGGACGAGGCCTTCAGCGCCGGCGGACGGAGCTTCGCGCGCGGCAGCCTGATGGTGCGACGCTCGGAGAACCCGGGCACGCCCGAGGAGGTCTGGAAGAAGGTCCGCGCCGCGGCGGAGTTCGCGCGCGTCGAGCCCGTGCCGGCCACGACCGGGCTGGCGCCCGATCTCGAGCAGGCCGACCTCGGCGGAGGGCACTTCCACCTGCTGGCCCGCCCGCGCGTGGCGCTGCTCGCGAACTCGCCGGTCGCGAGCGACGCCTACGGCAGCCTGTGGCACCACCTCGACCAGCGCGTGGGCGTGCCCTTCACGATCCTCGACGCCCAGAGCCTCGGAAGCTACGACCTGCGCCGCTACAACGTGCTCGTGCTGCCGCCCGCCTACGGCCTGGCGGGCGTGCTGAAGGAGCACGCGGAGGCGCTCGCGCGCTGGGTCGAGAACGGCGGCACGCTGATCGCGTGCGAGTCCTCGGCGGCCGAGCTGACGGCGGGCGCGCTCGGGCTGTCGAGCGTCAAGCTGCGCCAGGATGCGCTCGAGGAGCTCGAGCTGTACGCCAAGGCCGTCGAGCGCGAGCGCGCCGCGCAGCGCGTGGTGGTCGACGAGACGACGCTCTGGAACGTGCCCGCGGAAGCCCCCGCCGCGGCCAGCGAGGAGAAACCGAAGCCGGCCGAGACGCCCAAGGTCACGGCCGACGACGACCGCCATGCGCGGCTCTTCGCGCCCGTGGGCGCGACGCTGCGCGCGCAGGTGGACGAGCACGCCTGGATCACGGCCGGAATCGACGCGACCCTGCCCGTGCTCGTGTCCGGCGCGGACGTCTTCCTCGCGCGTCCTCCGGTCACCGCGGCGATCCGTCTCGACCCCGGGCGTACGCTGCGACTCGCGGGCCTCCTGTGGCCGGAAGCGCGCGCGCGACTGGCCGACAGCGCCTGGCTGACGGTCGAGCGCAAGGGACACGGACAGGTGATCCTGTTCGCAGGACTGCCGAGCTTCCGCGGCTACCAGCTCGCCAGCGCGCGCCTGTTCGCGAACGCGGTCGTGCTCGGTCCGGGCCTGGGGGCCGACCTGCCGTCGGACTGGTGAGCGGGACGGCGGCCGGCGCGGGTGGATTCGGGCCTCGAATCCGCCCCCTCGGCAGGGCACAATCGCGGCGTGCGCGCCGATGCTCCCCAGCTGACAATCGTCAATCCCGTGCCCCAGCCACGCGGTGGCAACCGCGTGACCGCCCTGCGCTGGGCCTGGCTCTTCCGCAAGCTCGGCTGGCACGTGAGGGTCGAGGAGAGCTGGAGCGGTGCGCCCTGCGAGGTGCTGCTCGCGCTGCACGCGCGCAAGAGCCACTCCTCGGTAGTGCGCTTCAAGCGCGAGCATCCCTCCCTGCCGGTGATCGTGGCCGGCACGGGCACCGACCTCTACTCGGACGTGGCCGACGGCGGCGAGGCGCGCGAGTCCTTCGGCCTGGCGTCGCGCATCGTCGTGCTGCAGCCGGGCGCGGTCGAGAAGCTCGAGCCCGAGCTGCGCCCGCGCACGCGCGTCATCTACCAGTCCGTCATCCTGCCGCGCGGCCCGCGTCCTGCGCGTCGCGCCGACGCCTTCCAGGTGTGCGTGATCGCCAACCTGCGCCCGGTCAAGGATCCGCTGCGCACGGCCCGCGCCGCGCGGCTCCTGCCGCCGACCTCGCGCGTGAAGGTCGTGCACCTCGGCGCGCTGCTGGACGAGTTCATGCGCGCCGAGCTCGAGGAGGAGGGCCGCAGCAACGCGCGCTTCACCTGGCTCGGCGAGCGCCCGCGGGCCGAGACCCTGAACGAGCTCGCGCGCTCGCGCCTGTCCGTCCTGAGCTCGCGCCACGAGGGCGGCCCGAACGCGATCTCGGAGTCGCTGGCGATCGGCACGCCCGTCCTGGCCACGCGCATCCCGGGCCACCTCGGCCTGCTCGGCGACGATTACCCCGGCTACTTCCCGGTCGGCGACGAGGCTGCCCTGTGCGACCTCATCAACCGCGCCGAGCGCGACGGACCGTTCCTGGAGGCGCTCACCGAGGCCTGCCGCGCCCGCGTGTACCTGACCGAGCCCGCGCAGGAGCTGGCCAGCTGGCGCGAGCTCCTGGACGAGACCCGCGTGGAACGTCTCGACCCGCGCGACACGCCGGTCTGACGCAGCCCTTGCGCGGGGCGCGCCCGCGCGCGCATAGACTGCGGCGATGACGAACGCCGCCCTGCTCGCCGCGCTGCTCCTCTCGCTGGCCCGCCCCGCCCCCGCCGGCGAGGTGCCCGAGCCCGTGCGCGCCTGGCTCGCCAGCGCCGCGACGCCCGTGACCGATCTCACGCCGGAGGCGCCGCGCGCCGCGCTCGAGCCGCTGCGGCGCATCGTCGGCAACGCGCGCATCGTGGCCCTCGGCGAGGCCACGCACGGCTCGCACGAGTTCTTCGCCTTCAAGCACCGCGCGCTCGAGTTCCTGGTGGCCGAGCTCGGCTTCACCGACTTCGCCATCGAGAACGGCTGGGAAGAGACCGAGGCCGCCGACCGCTGGATCCAGGGCGGAGCGGGCGAGCTGAAGGACGCGCTCAAGGCGCTCTCGCCGCTGTGGCAGACCGCCGAGTACGCCGCGATCCTGAGCTGGATGCGCGCCTGGAACGCGGATCAGGCCCACGCCACGAAGCTCCGCCTGCACGGGCTCGACCTCTCGAATCCGCGCGACCCCGCGCGCGAGGTCAAGGCCTACCTCGAGCGCGTCGACGAGGCCATCGCCGGCGACTTCGGGCCGCTGCTCGACAAGGTCGGCGGCCTGTCGGCCGGCGGACGCGGCGGCACGGGGCCGACGCAGGAGGGCACCGACCTCGCCGGACTGCTCACGATCTTCGACGAGCTGCACGGCGACTGGAGCGCGGCCACCTCCGAGGCGGAGTGGGCCCGCGCGCGACGCTGCGCGCACGTCGTGCACCAGTTCTGGATCCAGCAGCGCGAGCGCAGCGGCCTCGACCAGATGGGCTTCCGCGATCGCTTCATGGCCGACACGGCGCGCTGGATCCTGGCCCAGGATGCGCGGCGCAAGCTCGTGCTCTCGGCCCACAACGGCCACGTCTCGCGCGACGGCCTGGCGATCGTCGAGGGCTACGGGCGCATCGAGAGCATCGGACATGCGCTCGCCGCCGACGCCGGCACGGCGCAGGACGAGGACCTCTCGATGGTCGTGATCGGCTGCGCGCTCGCGCGCGGCGGCTTTCGCGCCTACGGTCACGGCTCGGCCGGTCTGGCCGAGTTCAAGCTGGAGGGCACGCCCGAGGGCTCGATCGAGCGCGAGCTCGAGGCCGCCGGCCTGGTGCAGGCCCTGATCCACCTCGACTCGGCCCCCGCCGACGGCCCCGTACGCGCCTGGCTCGACACGCCGCGCCCGATGACCGGCATCGGCGGCGCCTACGACCCGACGGCCCCGCTCTCCGACTCGACGCGCCTCACGACCCTGCCGGCCGAGTACGACGCGCTCTTCTTCGTGCGCGCAGCGACGGCGGCGAAGGCGCCCTAGTCGGAAGGCTTCAGGCAGCGCGCGCGGGCGCGACGACGCGCGCCATCGACTGCAGCGCGTCGAGGGCCGCCACCTGGTAGGCCTCGGCCATGGTCGGGAAGTTGAAGACGCTGTCGACGAAGGACTGCAGCGTCAGGTTCGCGACCAGCGCCATCTGGGCGAGGTGCACGAGCTCGATGGCCGACTCGCCCACCGCGTGGGCGCCGACGACGTGGCCCTCTGGATCCGCGACTAGCTTGAGCAGCCCCTCGGTCTGGCCATTGATGTGCGCGCGCGCGAGCTGGTCGAAGGGCGCGCGGCCGACGAAGGCCGAGCCGAACTTCTGCACGGCCTGCTCCTCGCTCAACCCGACCGAGGCGATCTCGGGGATCGTGTAGATTCCGATCGGCACGACCTCGGAATCGCTGCCCTCGACGAGGCCGAGGGCGTTGCGCGCGGCGCGCGCGCCCTGCTCCATCGCCGTGGCGGCCAGGGCCGGCGGGCCGATCACGTCGCCGGCCGCGTAGATGTGCGCCACGTTCGTGCGCAGCTCGCCATCGACCTGCACGTGGCCGCGCGGGCCGAGCTTGACGCCCGCGGCCTCGAGCCCGAGGTCGGCCACGTTCGCCATGCGCCCCTGGGCGCACAGGAGCTTCTCCGAGCGCAGCTCCTCGCCGCCCGCGAGGCGCGTGACGACGGCCGTGCCGTCCCAGTGCACCTCCTCGGGCTTCTGATTGGGCAGGAACACGCCGCCCATGCCCTCGTAGGCGCGCGTGAAGCGCGTGGTGAGGTCGGGGTCGGCGAAGAACAGCGGGCGCGGGGCGGCGTCGACCATCGTGACCTTGACGCCCAGCGCGGCGAAGATCGAGGCGAACTCGCTGGCGATCACGCCGGCGCCGAGCACGGTGATCGACTCGGGCAGGTAGATCAGCGACAGGATCGAGTCGGAGTCGAGCACGTGCTCGTGGTCGACCGGCACGTTGTCCGGCTTGCGCGGGCGCGAGCCGGTGGCGATCACGATGCGCTGGGCCCGGATGCGGCGAACGGTCCGGTCCGGCGAGCGCACCTCGACCAGCTCGGGCGAGACGAAGCGCGCGCGTCCGCGCAGGCGCTCGACCTTGCTGCGCTCGAGCTGGGCGTTCAGATAACGCTCGTGGCTCGCGCGCACCGACTTCAGGCGCATCATCAGGCTCGCGACCTTGGTCTCCGAGGGCACGGAGACGTCGATCACGCCCTCGCTGCGCGCGCGCAGGCCGAGCAGGTAGCAGGCGCTCTCGCGCAGGGTCTTGCTCGGGATCGTGCCGCGCTGCACGCACTCGCCGCCGGCCGACGGATCGCGGTCGACCACCAGCACCGATTTCCCGGCGCGCGCGGCCAGCAGGGCCGCCTTGTGGCCGGCCGGGCCGGCGCCGAGCACGAGGAAGTCGTAGATGAGCTCGGGCACGCTCACTGGAAGGCCTCCGCGAACTCGAGCGCCTTGCCGCGGAAGGCGAGCAGCGCGTCGACGTCCTCGGGATACAGGTTGAGGGCATCGATCACCGGGTGCGTCGTCACGAAGTCCTCGACCGTCTTCGAGTCGTCGAGGGCCCAGTACGAGAGCAGGTCGGAGAGCAGCGTGATGCGCGCCTCCTCCTCGTAGGGCTGGGCCTTTTCCGGCTCGTGGTGGTGGGCCACGACGGCCACCGTCCAGGCGGCGAGCTTCCACTCGGCCACCATGCGCCCGGCGACCTCCTCGTGGAACTCGTTCATGGCCGTCTCGAGCAGCGCGACGGGCAGCGCCTCCTTGGTGCGGTGCGCCAGGGCCTCGACCGTGGCCTGCAGCACGACCGGCCGGCCGACATCGTGCAGGAGGCCGCACAGGAAGGCGGCCTCGACGTTGCGGCGCAGCTTGCGCGCGACCTCGCGCGCGAAGGCGGCCGTGACCGCGCAGTGGATCCAGATGGCGCGCACGCGCGCCTGGTGCCCGGGCACCTTGAAGACGCGCCCCTGCAGCGAGACGCCCAGCACGATGTTACGCATCGTGGCGAGCCCGAGGCGCGAGACAGCCTGCTGCAGCGAGACGATCGGCTCCTTCGGCGCGTAGGCCGACGAGTTCGCGATGCGCAGCACGTGCGAGGCGAGCGACGGGTCACGCTCGAGCACGCCCTCGATCGCCTTGGCGTCGGTCTTCTCGTCCTCGCACATCGACATGATGCGCGCCGAGGCCTCCGGCAGGATCGGCAGCTCGACGTCCTCCTGCAGGTGCCGATCGAGCAGGTCGTGCAGCCAGCCGGGGAGCTTGAGCGTGGGCTTGGTCGTCTGGGACATGCGGCCAGGGCCAGCTTTCGGTCGCCCCGGACGCAGGCCTGAACGGATCGTCACTCCGCGCAGGGACGGGAAGAGTCTTCCCCCGTTCGTTCCCAGATCAGAGAAGCCGGCCCGCCCGTCGGTCACGGCGTGCCGAGCAAGGCACGCCGTGACCCGCGCGCGTTCAGCCGCGCGCGAAGTGCTCGGCCAGGATGCTCGCGACGCAGCCGGTGAGCTTCTTGGCGGTCGGCACGTGCAGGAACTCGTTCGGGCCGTGGGCGTTCGACTCGGGGCCGAGCACGCCGGTGATCACGAACTGGGCCTTCGGGAACTTGCGTCCGAGCATGCCCATGAAGGGGATCGTGCCGCCCTCGCCCATCTGCGCGGCGGGCTTGCCGAAGAAGGCCGACGAGGCGCGCGTCACCGCCGAATCGAGCCAGGGCTCGAGCTTCGGCGCGTTCCAGCCCTCGGTGCCGCTGGCGTTCGCGAGCGTCACCTTGGCGCCGTAGGGCGGGTTCTTCTCGAGCAGCCCCTTCAGCGCGGCCGCGGCCTTGTCGCCCTCGATCATGGGCGGGATGCGCAGCGCGAGCTTGAGCGCGGTGCGCGGACGCAGCACGTTGCCGGCGTCCTTGATGGCCGGCAGCCCCTCGGCGCCGGTGACGGCGAGCGCGGGACGCCAGGTGCGGTTGAGCAGGAGCTCGGCCGGGTCCTTGCCCTGCGGCTTCGCGCCCTCGACGAAGGGGAAGCGCGCGTAGCCGCGCTTGCCGAGGATCTTCGCGCACAGCTTCGCGCCGGCCTTGCGCTCGGCCG
>Ga0172376_10005984_pt1 | contig 13370 bp, 7 predicted proteins | sample Lak35m_FD_121114 | JGI IMG/M metagenome (GOLD analysis project Ga0172376, IMG submission 121114) | Freshwater microbial communities from Kabuno Bay, South-Kivu, Congo - kab_092012_35m | ecosystem: Environmental > Aquatic > Freshwater > Lake | place: Democratic Republic of the Congo: South-Kivu...
GGCCGCCACGGTCGCGGTGCTGCCGGAACCGGAAGACGTGGAAGTGTCGCTCTCGCCCGACGAATACCGCAAGGATCTCTTCTGCGCGAGTGGCCCCGGTGGTCAGCACGTCAACAAGACCGCCTCGGCCGTCCGCCTCACCCACCTTGCCACCGGCATCGTGGTGCAGTGCCAGGACGAAAAGAGCCAGCATAAGAATCTCGCCAAAGCCCTGCGCGTGCTGAAGACGCGGCTCTATGAATACCAACGGAACATCGAACATCAGAAGCGGTCCGCCGAGCGGAAGAGCCTCGTCGGCTCCGGCGACCGGAGCCAGCGGATCCGCACCTACAACTTCCCGCAAAACCGCCTCACCGACCACCGCATCAACGAGAGCTTCACGCTCGATCAGGTGATGGCCGGGCGGCTGGGGCTGGTGATCGAGGCGACCGAGCAGCACGCCCGGCAGTTGCGGAAGACCGAAATGGAAAAGGGCGTGTCCTGACATGGCGGACGAAGTCTGGACGGTGGGCCGGCTGCTCAACTGGACGACCGACTGGCTCGCCGCGAAGGGGAGTGAGGCGGCGCGGCTCGAGGCCGAGGTGCTGCTCGCCCACGTCCGCGGCTGCCCCCGGATCGCGCTCTACACCGCCTTCGACACGCCCGTCGACGAGCCTGTGCGCGGCCGCTTTCGCGCGCTCGTGAAGCGGCGCGGCGAGGGGGAGCCGGTGGCGTATCTCGTCGGCAGCCGCGAGTTTTTCTCGCTGCCGTTTCGCGTGACCCCGGCGGTGCTCGTGCCGCGGCCTGAAACGGAAGGGCTCGTGGTGCGCGTGATCGATCTCTGCAAGCCGCTTGCCGCGCCGCGGATCGTCGATGTCGGCACCGGGTCGGGCGCGATCGCCGTCACGCTCGCGAAGCACCTGCCGCAGGCGGTCATCACCGCCACCGACATTTCTGCCGAGGCACTCGCGGTGGCGCGTGAGAATGCCGCGCGGCACGGCGTGGCCGACCGCATCGAGTTTCTCGAGTGCGACCTGCTCGGTGATCCGCGGGCCGCCGGGCCGTGGGACGTGATCGTCAGCAATCCCCCCTACGTGCGCGACGATGAATTCGAGGCGCTCCCCCGCGACGTGCGGCTGCACGAGCCGCAGGGAGCCCTGGTGTCGGGGCCGACGGGCGTCGAGGTGATCGAGCGGCTGGCTGCGGTGGCCGTGGAACGCCTCGCCCCTGGCGGCTGGCTCGTGTGCGAAATCGGCCCCGTGGAGGCCTCGGAGGCGTTGCTCGCCCGCCAGGCCGGCCTCGCCCCCGCCCCGACGCTCCGCGACCTCGCCGGCATCCCGCGCATCGTCCAAGCGCAGCGCCGGTAGGGTAGGCTTCAGCCTGCCAAAAGGAGCCCGCTTGCTCCGCAAAAAAGGTGTCAGGACTCTTTTCCGGCCGAAGCGGAAAAGAGTCCTGACACCTTTTATTGCCCCTGAGCGCGGCGGCTCTCGTCATAAGGGAGGAGCAGGAGCTGTTCTCACCCCTCTGGCAGACGCCCGATGCGCAATCTCGGCCATGCAGCGGTCGATTGGTGCTGCGACCACGTCGATGCCCTCTGGTTGCGCGCCGGTCGAATGGCCGAGGTGGGGCAGGCGTTGATCGAGATCGGCTGGGAGCGGCTCTGCGGCCTGCTGCGCCGCGAGCCCCTGCCCCGGCGGCCGCTCGTGGCCCTCGCCGCCGCCGTGATCGTCGGCTGCTGGCTCGGGCCATGGTGGGTGACGGCCTCCGATGCGGCCGGCGCGGCGGTGATCGTGCGGTCGGTGGTCGGCTGGTGGCTCGTGGCGGGCCTCGCGCTAGTTGCCTGGCGTGGGCTCGTCGCCGCGCGTCCTGCCTCCGCGGCCGCTGTGCTGCTCCTGGCGGTGGCGTGTTTGGCGGCCGGCTGGGCGGTGACGCGGCATCGGCTCTTTGCGGCCGACGATCTCGCCTGGCAGTTCGCAGCGGCGGAGGGCGGTCGCCCCGTGCCCGTCTGCCTGGAGGGGATCGTGGTCGACTCGCCGCGGCTGCTCACGCCGCCCGCCCCCGACCCGTTGCGGCCGCTTTCGCTCGGGCCGTCGAGTGAATGCGTGATCGCCGTGCGGGCGGTCCACGCCGGCGACTCGTGGCAGCGGGCGAGCGGACGGGCCGCCGTGATCGTCGATGGCGAGCCGCCGGGCATCACGGCGGGGAGCCTCGTGCGGGTGCTTGGCCGCGGGCTGCGGCCGCAGGCAGCCGCGAATCCCGGAGAGTTTGATTTCCGGGAGCGGGCGCGGCTTTTGCGCTGCCTGTCGATCGTGAGATGCCACGGCAGCGACTGCATGCGCGTGGTCACGCCGCCGTCGCTCTTTTCCCCCGTGGCGGTCATCGACCGGCTGCGGGCGGCCGGCATCGCGGCCCTTCGCAGCCACATTTCGGCGGCTCGGGCGCCGCTCGCCGCTGCGCTGCTCCTCGGCAGCCGCGAGTCGCTGCCCGCGGAAGAGTCGCGGGAATTTCTCGTCACCGGCACGATTCATATCCTGTCCATCTCTGGCTTGCACGTGGGAATCCTCGCCTTCGCGCTCTTCGGAATCCTGCGGGCGGCGGCCGTGCCGCGCGGCTGGGCGATCGTGGCCGTGGCGGCGATCACAGGGTGTTACATGCTCCTGGTGCGGGCGGAGACGCCCGTCGTGCGGGCGACACTGCTCGTCTGGCTCACGTGTGTCGGAGCCGCAATCGGCCGGCGGTCGCTTGCGATCAACGCGCTCGCGGCGGCCGCGATCGTGGTGCTCGCGTGGCACCCGCCCGAATTGTTTCGCGTGGGCACACAGTTCTCGTTTCTGTCGACGGCCGTGCTGATCGGAGCGGCGGCCATGATCCGTCGGCGGCCGACGGACGATCCGATCGAACGGCTCATCGAAAGGAGCCGCTCACCGTTCGAGCGGTGGTGTCGCCGGCAGGCCCGTGGTGCGTGTGACGTGATCGTCACGGGCGCGGCGGTCTGGGTGCTGACGGCGCCGCTCGTGGCGATGCGGTTTCATGTGGTCAGCCCGGTGGGGCTTCTGCTCAATCCCCTCGTGGCGCCATTCGTGCCCCTCGCGATGGCATGGGGTTTCGTGTGCCTGGCGCTCGCGCCGGTGTCGACGACGCTCGCTGGTCTGTGCGGTGGTCTCTGCGACGCGACGCTCTGGTGTGTGAGCGGGATCGTGGGCTGGGCGGCGGCCGTGCCCGGCGGGCATGCCTGGGTGACGGGGCCGCCGCGCTGGTGGGTGTGGGGCTGGTATCTGCTCCTGCCGCTGGTGCTTGTGTGTCTGCCGGTCGAGCGGCTGATGCGGATCAAGACCTGGGGCGTCGCGGCTGCCCTGTGGGCCACGGTCGGCCTGGTCGGTGCGTCGGTTCAGCCGCTGCTCGCGCGGCAGCCGGCGCATCTGCGGGTCGTGATGGCTGCGATGGGGCATGGCTGTGGAATCGTGGTGCGCAGCCCGACGGGCCGCGTGCTCGTCTACGATGCCGGCCGGCTCGGGGCGCCGGGGGCGGCCCGGCGCGGGATGGAGGCCGTGCTCTGGAGTGAGAGCGTGTCGCGGATCGACACGCTCGTCGTGTCACACGCCGACACCGATCACTTCAACGCCGTGCCCCAATTGCTCGAGCGATTCGCCGTCGGGGAGGTCGTCGTCTCGCATGCTTTTCTGCGGAGTGATTCAGTCGCCGTGGGCGAGGTGCTGCGCCGCATCCATGCGTTGCGGATTCCGGTGCGACCGGTGGCCGCGGGGGACGAATGGCCCTGCGATTCGCTCTGCCGCGTTCGCGTGCTCCATCCGGCCGCGGATCAGGACCGGGGGCTGGCGAAGCCCGAGCCGGCCGCCGACAACGAGGCGAGCCTCGTGCTCGCGATCGAGGCGGCGGGCCGCCGGCTGCTGCTCACGGGCGATCTCGAGGGAAAGGCGGCGGAGCGGTTCGTGTCGGCCGACCCCGACTCGTGCGATGTGGTCGTGGCGCCGCATCATGGCAGCATCACGAGCCTGCCCCCCGACGTTGCACGGGCGACGCGGCCCGAATGGGTGCTCGTCAGTGGCGTCGGGGGCAGCCGCTGGCCCGACGTGCGGCGGGCCTACGAGCAGGCCGGAGCGAACCGTGCGGCTGCGGTCGTGAAGACCGGCGGCCCGGATGGCGGCGCGATCGCGCTGGAGTTCACGGCCGCCGGCGTGCGGGTGGAGCAGTTCTCGGCCGGCCGGTGGCGGCCCGTGTCGTTTCCCGTCAGGCCGCGACGGGAGCGCGCGTTTCCCGCTGCCAGCGCCATGCTGCCGCAGCCAGGAGCGCGAAATTCAGGATGAGAAACGCGAAAAACTCGGTCTGACCACCCTGGCCGAAGCCGTAGGAATGCAGCCCCGCACCGAGCAGAAAATTGACGCCATACCACGACATGCCGATCACGGCGGCGCCCAAGACAGCGCCGGCCGCGAGGCCGAAGTTGCCGATCCAGCCGGCATACCGGCCATGGAGCACGACGAGATAGGCCAAGAGCGAAACGAGCGCCCACACCTCCTTCGGATCCCAGCCCCAGAAGCGGCCCCAAGAGACGTCGGCCCAAAGCCCGCCGAGGATCGTGCCGGCGGCCAGCAAGAGCACGGCGACCTGCATCGCCTTGTAGATGAAGCCGGCCAGTTCGGCGCAGGCCGCCGGCGGCTGCTTGGTCCGCCCCGCCCCGGGCTCGCGGTAGGTGCCCAGCAGGTAATAGCCGAGCGAGAGCAGCCCGAGCCCCCAGGCGAGCGCCCCGGCCGCATAGCTCGAGACGATCGTCAGCACGTGGATCGTGAGCCAGAAATTGTCACGCAGCACCGGCTGCAGCGGACTGAACTGCTTGCCCGGGATCGGGTAGAACCAGGCGATAAACGTGCCCGCGAAGGCCACGGCCGTCACCACGAGGCCGAATGACTTGCGGCCGTAAACCAACGGCAGCATCTCCTTCAGGTGGCCGCCACCCCAGGAGAGCGGAATGGTCGCGACCGCGGCGAGTGCGGCGAGCGCCACCCGCGGCAGATACCAGACCGCCGGGGCGAGCATCGACAGGCCGACGATCCAGACCACGAGGTTGTTGAGATTCGGCAACGATCGATCGACGTCGGTCTGCGGCAGCAGGTTGATGATCGTGCGGCCGCCCGCGGCGTAGGGAGCCATCGCGAGCACCCAGAGCACGACGGCCGAGAGCGCGATCCGTGGCAGCAGCAGCGCCCAATTTGTCAGGTTCCAGCCTCCGGCGGCGAGCCGCGCAAGCTGCCGCGGCTCGAGCGGCGTGCCCTCCCCCGGAATCGCGGTGCCATACGGCGCCGGCAGCGCAGTGAGCCGCCAGGCATCCTTCGCGCCGCGGGCACAGGCCGGGGCGAGCAGGAAACAGAGCCCGAGCAGAGAGAGGAAGAAGGGCACGTAGATCACAGTCTCGTACATATTCGTCACCGGCGCCCAGCCGGTGATCGCCACCCGCGCGGCGAAGGCCGAGGCGGTCCAGGCGAGTTCGAAGCTGAGGAGCGCCACGCCGAGCCAAAACATCGGACCTCGGGCGCGGCCGAAAGCCAGTGCGAACGCAAAAAGGGCGAGCAGGCTCGACACCCACGAGAGCCTGAAGGGATCGCTCTCGTTGTAGGCTACCTCGCGCCGAGTGCTGCCGATGGGCGGGTAGGCGGTGTAGCGCATGAGATCCGCATCGGCCCGCTCGATCGGCAGGCTTTGCCGCAGCGGCTCGACTGCTTCGCCGAGGCCGCGCACCGCGGCGGCGAGGTCTTCGGCGGCCTGCCGGGCCGCGGCCTGGCGCCCGCCATCGGTCGCGGGAGAGACCGCCGCGGTGGCGAGTGCCGCAAACGCCTCGCGGACCCCCTTCACGCGGTCGGCCGGGTAGTTCGCCAGCAGCGAGTCGGGCGCGTCGAGGAGCGTCGAGAGGGCGAGCCACGGCGGCATATCGTCGTCTGCGTTGCGTTCCGCCTCGAGCGCCTCGGCGTGAAGCGCGGGCACCACCGGCAGACCGCCGCCATTGTCGTAGAGCGATTCAGCCAGCACCGCCACATGGTCCGCGAACCGGCGCACGGAGCGGGCGACCGATGGCGGGCCAGACGCCACCGCGTCGCGCAGTCCGGCCACCGCCTCTTGCAGCCGCTCGATGCCGGGGATCGCGTCAGCCGTGGCGAATCGAGTGGACTGTCCGAGTGATTCCGCAAGGGTGAGCAGCGCCGTCTCGACGCCGCGGCCGGCCTCGGTCGTGGCCTCCGCCTTGGGCAACTGCCCGCGAAGCTGCCGCCAGCGGCCGGCCAGCTGCTCGAAGAGCTGCACGAATCGCGAGCGGCCGATCGCATCGCCGGCCGCGCGAAACGTGAGCTGCCGCCATGCCACGTAGGCCTGCCAGAGCTGATCGACTTTGGCGTCGGCCCCTTCCAGCATGAACGACGTGCCGTCGGCCCGCGCGGCGCGTCGTTGCTCGTCGATCTGGATGAGACGTTGGCGAAGCGGTTCGCAGTCGGCCACGTCGGCAGGGGAGGCATGCTTGAGTCGACGGCTGCCCCCTGTCGTCTCTTTGACCGGCAGGTCGAGGAGCTTTCGCACCTCCTCGTGCTCGGCGATCAGAAACGGCACATCCTCCCAAGCCTGCGGCCGCGCGAGCCAGTCGAGCAGCAGTTCGTCGGCCTGCCACTTCACGAGGGCGCCGCCGGGGCCGGTCTCGAGCTTCGGCGATTGCGAGTTGCAGATCGTCTCCACATGGCGGCGGGCAAACGTGTCGAGCGGCATGATGCGGCCGTCTTCGAGGATCGGGATCCCGCGCCAGGCATCGAGCGCGGGCTCGAGACCGGGGTCGAGCACGGCGGCCACGAGCGGCGGCGGGAGGAATGCGGCCAGCAAGGCCAGCATGATGGCGGCCACTGAGCTAAGGATACGGCCGTGCATCGCGGTCATGATGCGACTCCGGGGAGAGGGGCAGTCTGCTTGCGGGGCCCGAAGAAATAGGCTCGCATGTAAAACATGGTGAAGATGCCGACGACGATCAATCCGCTGCCGGCGTATTTCACGCCGCGGCCCGGATCGTAGTTGACGGTCAGCACGGAGGCTTCGAGCCGCTCCGGCTTGTCGGCGAGGTTCTTGGTGAAGCGATCGTAGAGATCGTCGCCCGGCAACCATGGCCCCATGAAACTCTCCTGGAAGAGCCGGTAGGAGCGGCCCGTCTCGGGATCGGAAAAATCGACCGGCGCGTTCATCGTGATCGTCACCGGCCGCTGCACGAGCGGACTGCCCTGCTGCGATAGGAATTCGACGATGCTCGAGAAATGGGAGGCCTGGCTCGTGCCGGGGTCGAGCCGACGCTCGAAGTTGTCGAGTTTCACGTCGAAGCCAATGTCGATCGCGTCGGGCACGAGGCTGATCGTGACGCTTCGCGCACGCCCCTCGACCGTTCGCTGTTCGCTCGGGCCCGGTGGCTCGGCCATCTCGCGGGCCGGCTGGATCGGCAGGCCGGCGAGCCAGAATTCCTCGGCATGACCATCGACGGTGAGCCGCACACGTGCGGCCCGCCGTTTGGCCGATGGCGGCTTGTCTTTCGAAAACGGCACCGGCAGCGTGGCAACCTCGAGTGCATCGGCCGGCAGGAAGCGATCGACCCGCATCTCGAGCCTGCCCATCGGCATCGCAAACGCCGGCACCGGGCTGCCGTCGGTGGGCAGTTCGCCCGCTGCGGCGGTCGGCTGCTGCCACGTCCGATACAGGAGACGGTGTTTTCCGGCGGCCTGTGCGGGCGCCTGCACGATGTCGATCCGGCTCTTCGTCTTGCCCTGCATTCGCTCCGACGCATCAGCGGCCGCCCGCTCGATCCAGAGCGTGCCGTAGACGAGCGACCGCGGGGCGTGGATCGTCACCTCCGGCAGATCCGCGAGCACGACCATCTCCTCGTCGCGGCCTTCCGCGCCGCGTCGCACCTTCAGCCGCACTGCCGAGAGCCGCTCCTGAAAATCGGTCACCTCGACGAAAAGATCGGTGCCGTCGAGCTGGAATCGCTCCTTGCCGAGCACGTCGTCGATTTGGAAGCGATGCGGACGTCCTTCGGCCACGAGCACGAGCTGCCCCTTGTCGCCGTAGCCGATCGCGGGATCTGGCAGGCCGGTGAGAAACGCCTCTGCTTCGGCCGGCGCTGCGACCTTCCAAAAGACGACCGTGCCGCCGCCGACGCTCGCACGATGCCGCATTGCCGACGACCGCAAGGGATCGGGCTGCCAGGCCACTTCCGCCGGCATCCACATGTCGCGGCCGGCCGCGCCCTCGCCGCCAAAGGAGTCGCTGCCGATCCGCAGTTTCACGCTCGGGGCGAGTGCCGCGGTCGAGTCGGCGTAGAAGTCGAGCACCTCCAGGCGGATGCCGTCGGCGTCGTACAGGAGCCCGGTATCCCGTGGGGCGAGACCCCACGGAAACCAGCTGCGTATCGCTCCATACTCGTTCCAGTTGAAGGGACCGGAGCGGAATGCGACCGGAATGCCGCCGTCGGCTTGTGGTTGTCCGCCCGTCGGCCCTGGGCGCAGGGAGAAATGGTGGGAGTCTTCATAGGCTCGGCTTCCCTGCTCCCCCTCGAGCAGCGGAATCTGGGCGTCGATACCCCCCCGCTGCGACATCAGGCAGCCGGCGAGCAGCACGAGCAGGCCGATGTGGGTGATCACGAATCCGGTCTGATACCGCTTCCAGGGATACCGAATCGCTGCGGCGCAAAAGATGCTGACAGCCAGAAGGGCGTTCAAGAGCGTGAACCACCAGGTATTCCAAACCCCGAATTTCACCGCTTCGGTGCCGTAGCCACTCTCGACGAACGTGCCGAGGCCGAGCACGATGGCCAACAGCGAGATCAGCACGACCGCAAAGCCCAGCGAGGCAAAAAACTCGTAGGCACCCAGCACTGTTCGGACGAGAGCGGGTTGGTCGGGCGTGACGAGCCGGCGGGCTGCCATCGGAGTCCTGCGGGATGGCCGGGGGCGGGGGGGCAGCGGATCGCCGCCACTGGACAAGTATAGCGCGAAACCGGCCCGGGCCGAGAGGCCGGGCCGCCGGGCTTCACCGCCAGCCGAAGGCCCCCGCCATCGCGTCGAGCAGCGGGGCGGCGATGGTTACGCCCTTCGTGCTGCCGATCGTCCGCACGAGGTCGAACGCGATGAACCCACCAAAGAGCAGGAGCAGCGAGCAGCAGATCAACCCGAGCGTCTGCAGCAGACTGAACGTCATCTCGCGTCCGCCGCCGAAGTGCATGTCGGTCACTTCCGAGGCCACGCTGCTCGCCCCGACGCTCTCCTCGGAAAAGCTCGAGCCGTCGGCCGCGACCATCGTCTGACCGAAGAAGCTCGAATCGCCGGTCTCCGATTCCTCCGCGATCACCACCGAAGCGCTTTCGTCATCGCCGGCCGGGTGTCCGAGTTCGAAATCATCGCCGCCGAGCACCGTGCCGCCGTCGAGTGGGCCGGAGCCGCCGTCGTTCACCGGCCCGAGGTCGATGCCAGACACCTGGATGTCGCCATCCTCGAGCGACAGTCCGCTGTCGAGCGCGCCGGAGAGCGAGTGCCCGCCGTCGGATGCTCCCGAGAGAGCCGCGCCCGAGCCGAGCGCGAGCGAACCGCCGGCCGGACCGCCGGCGATATCGGAGAGATCGATGGCGAGCGTGCCGCTGGCGTCGGAGAGCGCCGGGGCGACCAGGCTTTTCGGCACCGAGGCCGACGAATCGGTGGCCAGAGACGGTGAGGACGAAAGCAACTGCGAAGAACTGCCGACAACCGACTCGAGCGCGAGATCTTCGCTCTCCGGACCTTCGCCCACCAGGCTGTCGCCAAAGACCACGTCGGCCGCTGACGCGCCGCCGAGCGACGCCATCGACAACCCGGAGGCTGGTCCCATGGCGATGGCGCTACTGCCCAGAGCGGCATCGCCTCGCACGAGCGTTTGCGAGGCCGCATTGGGCTCGGGGGCGTCGCTGGAGAAGATCGATTCCCCCGCCTCGATCGCGTCGCCCACGACGATGTCGTCTGTGTCGAGGCCGCTGAGGCTGCCGGCCGCCGAAAGCGCCGGCGCCACGTCGGGCATTTCGAGATCGAGCGACAGGTCCCCCGAGATCGAACTCTCCTGGCCGAGCGAATGGGCCACCCGCTCGACCTCTTCGGCCTTGAACTTGATCGTCGTGCCGTCACGCATCGGAAACAGTTTCTTGCGATCGACGAGCCGGTTGACTTCATCGACGCTCACGCCCAGCTGGCGGGCGGCGTCCTCGAGCGATAAAAATTTTCCGGCCATGGGATTCAGCCGTGAGGCAATGGAGGGTTCGGGCGGCGCAGGTGACGCTTCCCTAGTGATTTCGTCGGTCCACCGCTCGGATTCTACGCGGCGACCCTCCAAGACGCGCGGTCGGAACGACCCCGCCAGTCGTCTACGGCCGATTTTGCCCAATCGGACCGGCTTCCGCACCGACTTCGAGCATCCGCTTGAGCGCGGACGGTTTGGGCTCCTGGGCGTTGAAGTCGCCGACCATCAGGTCCCAGGAGATATCGCGGGTGCTCTTCAGGACGAGCGCGCCGCTGCCACCATCGACATGGTAAATCGCCGCGTTTTTGACGGTCGGATCGATGACGATGAGCAGCTGCCGCTGGTCGTCGAGCGGCGTGGCAGAGATCCAAAGATGGCCCGGGGCACCCGCGTTGGTCATCGGTCCGCCCGGCCTCATCGGTCGCTGGGCCATCAGTGTGCCGCCGCCCGCCAGCAGGGCGATGGCCGCCGCCGCCCAGCCGCAGGTGCGAAGCCAGTTCCTTCCGGTCATCGAGAACGCCGCGAGATTCCGCATCGAAGCCATCTTTCTAAGGGTGATCTCTGGGCCGGCAAAGTACGGCTCGGGCAGGACGGGCAGCAACCCCGAACAGGGCAAAAAGGTGTCAGGACTCTTTTCCGGTCTAAATCAATCGGTTACCCACATCAGTCAGCCGGAAAAGAGTCCTGACACCTTTTGCCTGCTTTTTGCCTGGCTTGCCAGGCCGCCCCAGCCCCTCTCCCTCAATCCGCCTTTCGACGCTGACGGCTGTTTCGATTCAATCGGTCGGGCAAAGACTGACGATGGAAAGGATGCGAAGGGTTCACAAAGCCCATTCCGCGCCGGTCCTTTCCGTTTCGGAGGTACATACGCGTGTCGAAGGTCAACGATCTCTCCAACAGGCTGCTTCGCTCCCCCCTGCTCTGGGGCTCGGCGATCTCGTTTCTCTTCTTCGCGCTGATCCACGGCGGCGTGATCACCGATGCCAACGTGATCCGCTACCTCGCCGGTCACTGGGTCGAGTATGTCGAGGTGGTCATGTTCGGCGTCGGCCTGGCCGCGCTGGCGATCAAGGGGGCCGACCTCGTCCGCCAGCGGGCGGTCGTCAGCGATGAGCTCCTCGAGGCCATTCCTGAAGGAGGGCAGGAGCCGTCCGAGGCTGAAAGGCTCACGGAGGCGCTCTCCTCTGCCCAGGGACGGGAGGGCTATCTGCCGCGCCGCCTGCGGGAGGCGCTCGATCTCGTCGTCCGCACTGGGTCAGCCGACGGCCTGCAGGATCATCTCAAGTATCTCTCCGACCTCGACGCGGCCCGCGCCGCCCAGAGCTACGGGCTCGTGCGGTTCGTGATCTGGGCCATTCCGATCATGGGCTTTCTTGGCACGGTGATCGGCATCACCGTGGCAATCGCCAGCCTCTCCCCCACGGAGCTTGAAAACATTTCCGGCGTGGTGGCCGGCCTCGGCACGGCGTTCGACACCACCGCGACGGCCCTCGCCCTCTCGATGGTGCTCATGTTCATGCAGTTCGTCATCGACCGCTACGAGCAGGCGCTCCTTGGTGAGGTCGATCAGGCCGCCTGGGCCGCGCTCGCCGGCCGCTTCCAATCCGTGGAGGTGGCCGACGACGGCACCTCGCTCGCCATTGCCCGGCTCGGTGAGGCGGTGGGCCGCAGTTCGACGCGGCTGATCGAGGCCCAGGAGCAGTCGTGGCGGGAGCTGGAGCAGTCGGCCGCGGACAACATCGAAAAGGCGTTCGCCGTGACGGCCTCCCGCCTGCAGACGACGCTTTCGCACTCGCTCGACTCGACGCTCGCGAAATGGTCGGAATCGCTGGTGCAGGCCCAAGCGGAGCTCGCCTCGACCCGCGAGGACCGCTGGACGGCCGCTGCGGAATCGATGGCGTCGGCGATGCGGAGCTTCGAGCAGCATCAGAAGACGCTCGCGGGGCAGGCGGAACTGCTCGGGAAGGTGGTCGATGCCACGCACAACGTCGCCGCGCTCGAGCGGGCGCTCGACCACAACCTTGCCACGCTCGCCGGCAGCGGACGCTTCGAGGAGACGCTCGCCACGCTCGCCGCCGCGGTGCAACTGCTCGCCGCCCGGGCGCAAGACGCCTCCGTCGAGCCCCGCCGCGTCGACCTGCAGGTCTCCGCCCGTGGAAAGGCCGCATGAGTCGCGTTCGCCCGAGTGACGGGCCGACCATTTCGCTGTTTCCGTTTCTGGCGGTGCTGCTCTGCACGATGGGCGCGCTCCTGGTGCTGCTCGTGCTCTTCAGCCGTTCGGCCCAGCATGGCGGCGCGGCCGAGGCCGAGGCAGACATCGCGGAACTCGAACTCGCGAAGGAAAACCTCGCCTGGCGGCTCGAACAGCTCAAGGGCGTGCGCGATCGCACGGCCGACGACCTGGCCAAGGCTCGGCTGCAGTTGGCCGGCACCGAGGAACACACCCGCGAACTCACCGATGAGCTCGAGCGGCTCGAAAAGCTCCATGCCGAACTCGCGGCCGGCGCCGGCTCGAAGCAGGCCGATGCCGATCTCGCGGCGCTCGAGGCGAAACTGAAGAGCGCCCGCGAATCACTCGACAAGACGCGGGCCGAGATGGCGACGAAACCAGCGGCCTATGCCGTCGTGCCCTACGTGGGCTCCAATGGCACCCATCGGCGTCCGCTCTACATCGAGTGCTGCATCGACGGCGTCTTTCTGCAGCCCGAAGGGATCCGGCTGAATCCATCCGATTTCGAGGGGCCGCCCGGCCCCGGCAACCCGCTGGCCAGCGCCCTGCGCGCGGCGCGTGAGCACATCGCCAAGACGACGCCGTCGAACGGCGACCCGGCCGCCCAGCCCTATCCCCTGCTCCTCGTGCGACCGTCCGGAGTGATGGCCTATTACGTGGCGCGCGAAGCGATCCAGTCGTGGGGCAGCGACTTCGGTTACCAGCTCGTGGACGAGGACTGGACGCTCCAGTTTCCGCCGCGCGATCCGACGCTCGCCGAGGTCGAGAAGCGGGCGATCGAGGAATCGCGCCGGCGGCTCGAGTGGCTCGCGCAGGTCCGGCCGGCACGACCGGCGCGGCCCGTGCAGCAATACCGCGCGGCGAC
>Ga0172376_10005985_pt1 | contig 13370 bp, 6 predicted proteins | sample Lak35m_FD_121114 | JGI IMG/M metagenome (GOLD analysis project Ga0172376, IMG submission 121114) | Freshwater microbial communities from Kabuno Bay, South-Kivu, Congo - kab_092012_35m | ecosystem: Environmental > Aquatic > Freshwater > Lake | place: Democratic Republic of the Congo: South-Kivu...
GCCATGTTGGTCAAGCTGAGTGGTGTCACCACCAGTGTAGGCTTCAACTTGACCCTTTCCCTGTTGTTTGCCTTGACGGGTTTAACCACCTTTGGCGTGGTATACAATCTTGTCGAAGCGACACGTCGCCTTGTCAACAAACAGATTGCGACTTGGACAAGTTTTGCCGCTGCCGTGTTAGGGGTGTTTATGGTGGCAGTGATGGGTAATTTGCAAGCCCCGTTGATTGAACTACCGTATCAATCGGGGTGGTTTGATGATGGCTACTACGCTTTCTGGGATGTGCAGGAGCGCACCGCCTCGATTGAGCGCATCATCCCCGCTGAAGAGCAAATCGCAGGGGGGATACGTGCGCCAGAACGCTGGGAGTTTTGGTGGTGGTTTCGTGCCAGTCGAGTCATCAATGACCGCGACTTGCCCACCGCTACCGCAGAAAATTCAAGAGGGGAATCGGTGGGAGCAAACGTGATTGATGAGTTCCCGCAATTTAGCTTCTTGTTAGCCGACGTTCATCCGCATGTTTTGGCGTTACCCTTTTCGCTTCTGGCGTTGGGGGTTGCCCTGCATACGGTGATACGCGCGAGTGCCCCCCAACCCTTAGATTGGCTAGGGATGGCAATGGTTGTGGGAGGGTTGATCTTCCTCAATACGTGGGACGGAGCAATCTATCTGGTTGTGATGATCGTGGTTGAGCTGGCACGAAGGCTACATCAGCAACAGTCGTTTGATCTGCGCTTGGGCGGGCAATTCCTCTACATGGTATTGGGCTTGATCCTCACCAGTCTACTTTTATACCTCCCCTTCATTCTCAGCTTCCGCTCGCAAGCCTCTGGCTTTTTGCCTAACCTACAATGGGCAACTTCGTTCCCTCAACTGTTCATCATGTTTGGTGGGTTCTTCCTCCTGTTGCTCCCTTTCCTCGTCCATATCGTGCGCGATAAGCGACAGGCTTTGAACTGGCAAGCTGGGCGAATTGCCGTGCTAGGGGTGTTTGCCTCGTTGTTCGTATTCGCGCTGGCTTTAGTGGTCATGGCAATGATGATTCCACACTTGCGCGTTCAAGTTTTGCGCACGGTGGAATTACTGGGTGGGTTACAAGAGGCGTTGCCCTATCTGCTGTTGAGGCGTGCGACTACCCTTGTCACCCCACTGGTTTTATTCTCGATGTTGGGAATTGCAGTCGCATGGCTATTCGGTAACTTCGCCCAAGAGAAACGCGATGCAGGCTACTACTATGCTTTTGCTGTTTTGGTGTGTGCGGTTGGCTTAATCATTGTTCCAGAATTTGTCTACCTGCGGGACAACTTTGGGGTGCGGATCAATACCATCTTCAAGTTCTACTATCAAGCGTGGGTGATGTTTGCAGTTGTAGCCAGCTTCGCGACATGGCATTGCCTGAACGTCTGTGGGTATGTGTTGCGCCGCACTTACGGTGTTCTATTGGCGGGGGTGGTGGTTTTAGGGAGTGTGTATCCAGTCTTAGGGATTCATAACCGCACGTTAATTGAAAGCGGACGCGCGAGCGTTGATGCTCCGCTGGCACTGACGTTGGAAGGTGGGAATAGTTTGGCTTCTAACAACGACTATCAGGCGATTCAGTGCTTGAACGAATTGGTCGAGGATGAGGAGGTGGTAGTTGCAGAGGCAATTGGTTCATCTTATCGTCACCAGTTTGGGCGTGTGGGGGTTCTAGCAGGCATTCCAATTGTGTTGGGGTGGGAAGGTCATCAGAGTCAATGGCGTGGTGCAACCTATCCACAAATTGTTGGGACTCGTCGCGCAGATATAGAAATGCTTTATAATGATTTGCGCTGGGAAGTTGCCCAAGCCATCATAGAACGTTACAGCATTGACTACATTTTCTATGGTGACACAGAACGCTTTGGAACATCTGAACAAGCGGCGTATGTCCCCGCCGGAGAAGAGAAATTCAGGGAGAACCTACAGGTTGTTTGTGAAGTTGAAACCAGTTTATTTTATCGGGTGCCCCCAGAAGTAGGATAGAGAATTGGAAATGTCAGTTTCTTCGCCATCTCGTTTAACCAATGGTGGACTAAAAGTATCACTTGAAAACCTGATCTATGCTTCGTTATTCGTGTTCGTGTGTTTAACACGGTTGATCCTGTTAGGGAATGTTCCGCTTTCAATGCTTGAAGTAAATCACGCCGTTGGTGCTGCACAAGCATTGTCGGGCGAAACCTCTACCGCGCTTGTCACCAGTCCGATGGTGCATATCGTGCAGCAGATGTTCATGGGGGTGTTTGGTTCATCTGAATGGGCAAGCCGAATCGGTACAGCACTCGGTGGAGTGGCATTGGTATTTTCTCCCCTGCTCTTCACCCCGTATCTTGGACGCTTGCGGACAATGATCGCCGTAATCATGTTTGCTTGTTCTCCGATTATGTTCGCCAGCGCCCGACTATCAAACCCTGTGATTTGGGAAGTGGGTTTTGCCACGCTAACCGCCTGGGCTTGCCTACGCTTTATGCGTTTGTCTGATCTCAATAGTGGGATAGTGGCGGTGGTGTGTGCGGGGATGACCATCTTTTTGGGAGGGGCAACCGGCTATTTATCGCTTATAATCCTGTTGCTACCGATGGCTTTACAGATCAATCATGGTGACTCTCCAACTCAACTCTTGCGTGGGATTGCATGGGGACGTGCCGCTTTGCTGCTGGCGGGTGTGCTGGTGACATCAGCATCCATGTTCATGCTCTATCCAAGCGGGCTTTCCACGATTGGTAACGCACTCTATGCGGGAGTATCGGGTTGGTGGCGTGTGTCACCGTCTGTTGGTGGTGATTCGACAGGCTTCATTAGCCCTCTGCCCTTGATGGCGAGCGGTCTATATGAAACCTTGTTTTGGGTGCTAGGGATTTTTGCGCTCTATGAACTAGCTGTGGTGCGCCAGAGCGATGATAAACGTGGCGGCGAGTTTTACTGGGTGGGAATGTTGCTAACTGCCGGCGTGTTGAGCTTGCTCTACATCGGTGCCACCCCAGCGCATGCCATCTGGCTAACCGTGCCTCTGGTTTATCTTGCGAGTGGGATGCTTGAACGGGTTTGGAACCCTCGTGTTTCAAAGACTTTGGACTGGATAGACCTTGAATTTTCCCCGCAGGTGGTCATCGCGTTGCTGGTAGGGTATGTTGCCGTCTTGACACTGCTTGGATTGCACACGGACCAATTTGCACGCGCCCTGCTAAAAAGCGTGAGTGTTGCCTATGACTTCAATAGCTTCTTCGTACAAGTCGGACCCGGTTTACTGATCCTACTCATCTTGATAACTTTGTTGGCGATCGTCACCTTAATGTGCAATAGCCTATTTGGTTGGCTCACCACCTTACAAGCTGGCATGGGTGCCTTGTTTGTGGTGGCAATGGTGGTCTCTTTTGGGAACGGTTGGCAAATCGCCGTTAACCGAATGGATAACCCTAGAGAACTTTGGCATCAGGATGCCGTTGGTTATGAAGTCTTTGACCTTGCCCAAACCCTCCAGATGTTGGTGAAGCGCGAATCAGATGGGTACAATGATCTACCCATTACCGTCTATGAAGATGGCGAGGTCATCACGCGCTCGGGTATCATTCGCTGGTTGTTGCGGGATTACAGCACGGTCACTTATGTCAATCATCCTGCTGAAGCGCGTCAACAAGGGGTTATTCTGATGCCCACGACATTAGCTCCCCCAGAATTGGGCGGGGATTATGTGGGGCAACCGTTCATCTTGTCGCGCCGTTGCAATTGTCCGCTCACATTACAGTCCGCTTTGGCGTGGTTCACCCAACGCAAAACCTTAACCGATCCACAACCTTTTCAACAAGTAACGTTATGGTTGCGTCAAGATTTGTACAATGGCACATCTGCCCAAGACTTTCAGTAATCATTTGCTAACCGAAGATGAGGAACGCTATGGCTTCTCATGCCACACCATCTGAAAACCAATCGTCTGATTCCGTTGTTAATCGCCTAATTGCCCGTTCGTATACCTTCAATTGGGAGGTGATAGCCTATGTGGTGATTCTCGTCTTGGCGATCTTCACTCGTTTTTACATGCTTGGCGAGCGGGCAATGAGTCATGATGAAAGCCTCCACACTCGCTACTCATACAATCTGGCAGCGGATGGGAGTTTTCAGCACACTCCGTTAATGCACGGACCCATTCTATTTCACTTCACGGCCTTGTTTTATCTGCTATTTGGTGACAACGATTTTACATCGCGGATTTACGCCGCCATCTTAGGGGTGGGATTGGTGATGATGCCCGTGTTGTTTAGGCGGTGGTTGGGACGTTGGGGATCCTTGCTGGCTTCAATCATGCTTCTAATTTCCCCGATCACCATGTACTACAATCGCTACATCCGAGAAGATACCCCGAATATCTTTTATGCAGTGCTCATGGTTTACGCTATTTTCATGTATTTAAGTGGCGAAAGCACCCAACGTCGCCGTGAACATTGGCTCTACTTGCTGTCTGGAGCAATGTTATTTTGCCTGGGATCTAAAGAAACTGCTTTCATCTACATTGCGATTTTCGGTGTTTTTCTTGCGCTGTACTGGTTCGTCAGACTTGCACAACAGTATCGTCAAATTCCCGGCAAGACAGTGTTCTATAGCCTCATCATGGCGATAAGTTTGGGTGGTGTTGCCGCTTTGGGGATGTATGTCACGCTTGCAATCAGTTTAGGAGAGCGCGAATTTAGCACTTTATTTGCCACAGGGGAGTTCATCAACTTTTTAACCGCCTCTTTACTGGTAGTGTTTAGCCTAGTTGCGGTGGTCAGCATAACCCTTCAATACGCTTTCCGTGGCAAGATACGACGTTTAGGGATAGGCGAAGGTGCTTTCTTCACCTTGCTCACGGTAGGCTTTTCTATCCTCTTCATCTATGTGGAAGAACTTTCGCGCTTGTCTCACCAAGCTACAGGGGTGAGTGCGCCTGTTGTGCCGGGTGATGCCACCACTGATGTAGTTGTGAGTGCAATCAGTCGCCTGCCGTTTGTAGGGGTGTGGGCGTTAGCGTTAATCGTGCTTGCCGTTTTGTATGTGCTAACCCGCCGAAAATTGGTTGAACAATTGGTGGAGCAATTCCCCGAATTAGATTTAATTGTGGTGATTGCGACGTTGATTTTGCCTTGGGCATCCCCCGTGATTGTGGCAAGCGCAGGAGCAAGCCCGGTCGATTATTCGACACAAGGCATGATTTACTCATTGATCGCGCTCGCTCCGTTGTATTTGATGTCTAGTGCGGTAGGGTTGTTGTGGAACTGGCGCAAGTGGCTCATTTGTAATGCTATCTTCTATGCGCTGTTCTTCTTTTTTTTCACCACGATGTTCACCAATCTCAACGGCGTGGCAACCGGTTTAGTGGGCAGTCTCGGATATTGGTTGGAACAACAAGGGGTACGGCGTGGCAATCAACCACAATACTACTACTTGACCATCATCATCCCACTCTATGAATATCTTCCGATGATTGGCAGTTTCTTTGCCATGATCGCCGGCTTGTTTGGGTTCTGGAAATTCCGTGCCCAACAGCTTGAAGCAAGCGTGACCACCGCAACCGATGAAGATGCATCATTGCCAACTCAACCTGCTTTACGTCCCGATCAGCGATTAGATCAATTGCCGTTCTTGCCCTTTGTGGGGTGGTGGGCAGTGCTCAACCTGATCGGTTATACCTTAGCTGGGGAAAAGATGCCCTGGTTGACCATTCACCTTGCCCTGCCTATGATCCTGTTAACAGGTTGGTACTTTGGTCGTATCTTTGAGCAGATCGAATGGGCATCGTTTATCCGACGTGGATGGATTCTTGCCGTTCTAACCCCGCTACTGGTGATCTTGATCGCTCGGTTGGTGGCACCGCTCATCTTTGCAGAGCTATCCTTCACCAACCTCACTCGTCCTTCGTTGCAAATAATGGGGCAATGGTTGGCAGTGTGGATCATGCTGGCAGGGGTGGTCTATGTCTTCTGGTGGGTGAGGGGCGAAGTGGGCACAAAACACTTGCGCCACATGGTTGCCTTAGGGGCATTCACGCTTCTTTCGGTTTTAACCTTGCGAGCGGCGTGGATTGCATCGTTCGTCAATTATGATTTGGCAAATGAATATCTGGTGTATGCCCATTCGGCAGTGGCAGTGAAGGATGTTCTCACTGAATTGGAGGACTTAAGCCGTCGCACTACGGATGGATTTGAACTTCAGTTTATCTATGACAACGAAGTGAGCTGGCCCTACAGTTGGTATTTCCGTCACTTCAAAAATGCTGTTTTTGTGGGAGCAAGCCCCAACGCCCAACAAGTTGATACCGCTGTGGCAGTGCTAATGGGCGAAGCAAACCGCGCCAAAATTGAGCCACTTTTGGAAGATCGCTTTTACCACCGTCAATACATTCGTCTGTGGTGGCCCATGCAAGACTACTTCAACTTGACCCCGACCCGCCTTGCGGAGATGTTCGGCTTCACCGAGCGCGGCATTCAGGTTCGGCGTGGTGTGTGGGATATATGGTGGAATCGTGATTACAGCACCTACGGAAGCGCGGTGGGGCGTGATTTTTCGTTGGCGCGTTGGCCCGTGTCCGATCGTATGCACTTATACATACGCAAGGACTTTGCTTCTCAAATCTGGGATTTAGGCGTTGGGGATGGCGTAGTTGAAAACCCACTGGACGAAGTCGCGACGAATTCTTGTAATAGCAACTGGCAATCGCTTTTCGCTGAACTGGTCATTGATTCCAGCAACAGCGGCAGCACGATGAATCGCCCGATTGGCGTCGCGCTGGAGCCGAACGGCACAATCCTTGTCGCCGAAGAATTTGGGCATCGCCTTACACGCTTTGACCAAAACGGCACATTCATCGAATATATTGGTCAGCCCGGACGGGTTTATGATGTCGCTGGAAACTTTTTAGGACATACCACCACATCGGGATTATTTGAACGCCCGGGCGGGTTAACCGTGGATCAAGGTGGAAATATTTATGTAGCGGATACATGGAACTTCCGTGTGCAAATCCTAGACCAAGCGGGTGGTTTTGTGAATGCGTGGGGGCAACGTGGCGAATACGGGGCAAGTGCGCAAATTCTGCCCACCGACGGATTCTGGGGACCGCGTGATGTTCAAATTGATGCGAACGGAAATGTTTATGTCGCGGATACGGGCAACAAGCGTGTGCGTGTATATGCGCCCGATGGTACACACCTCCGCGATATTGGCTCCGCTGGGAGCGCACAAGGACAACTCAACGAGCCAGCAGGCTTGGCAATTCATCCCAATGGATTGCTGTTTGTTGCCGATACATGGAATCGTCGCGTGAGCGTTTTTGACCTAGACGGCAATCCTCTGTATGACTTTAAGGTGCGCGCTTGGTTCACCGACTTGGGCAACCGTCCCTACTTAGCACTAGATACCACTCGTGAGCGTCTATATGTCACCGATCCTGATGCGGGGCGCGTGTTGGTATATGATCTGGAGGGCAACTGCCTTGGATCTTTCGGGCAGGCAGGTTCAGCTGACAGCTCTCTGGGAAGCCATCAGATGGTGTTGGCAAGTGGCATCACAGTGGATGCTGATGGTAAGGTCTATGTGGCAGATGCTGGGGGGAATCGTATTTTGCGCTTTGCTCCTTATGACTGGGCAGTACCTGTAGCAGAGCCTCAGTCAGATCAAACGGAGTAAGATTAGGTAGCGCAAAAGTGGGTGGCGGGTAAAATGTAAGAAATGTGCAAAAGCCCCTCGATGGTGACTTGTATGTTTTTTGTAAATATGATAATCTAATGCCGTTGGGAAAAGTGGGTCAAAAACCCACTTTTTCATTTCCTAACGTAAGCGTCAATTTACAGGGTTAATCCTATCAGGAACCGTTGACATGAAAAACGAGTTTGAACTCGCCTTTAATGAAATTAAAGATCAACGTGCACTGCCTCAAGAAGTGATCTTAGAGGCACTGCAGACTGCTTTGGTGTCGGCGTATCGTCGCTACTCTGGAGCTGGGCAGGCGCAAGCGGTTGAAGCAATCATTATGCCCGGTACTGGGCGCACCAAGATAATGGTAGAAAAAGAGGTGGTGAGTGAAGTTCAAAATCCACTCACTGAAGTGTCTTTAGAGAAGGCGCGTTACTACAATCCAGAAGCGAACTTGAATGAAACCGTCATGGTGCAGGTTGAAGGCACAACCAAAAAGTTTGGGCGCATTGCCGCTCAAACTGCTAAACAAGTTATCCTACAGAAGATTCGAGAAGCCGAACGCGCATCCGTTTATGAGGAGTACAGACACCGCGAAGGGGATGTCGTTAGTGGTACAATTCAGACGATCAACAACGGCAACGTGACGGTGATGTTGGGGCGGGCAGAAGCCACCTTACCGCGCAATCAACAAATCTCTAGCGAACGCTACCGCCAACACGAAAAAATACGGGTGTATATTGTCGAGGTGAAGAACGAAAGTCGCGGTCCAAAGATCATTGTCAGTCGTAGCCATCGCAATTTCTTAAAGCGGTTACTTGAGTTTGAAGTGCCAGAAATCTCTAACGGGCAAATCGAAATCAAGAATATTGTGCGTGAAGCGGGCTATCGCTCTAAGGTGGCGGTGGTTGCTTTACAAGAAGGCATTGACCCAGTAGGAGCGTGTGTTGGGATGCGGGGTATCCGCATTCAGAACATCGTGCGTGAGCTTCACGAAGAAAAGATTGATGTAATTCAATGGGTGCCAGACGCTAAACAATTTCTTGCAAAGGCGTTGAACCCTGCCCAAACAGCTGGGGTATTCTTAGAAGATGATCCTGAATTAGGTCGCAATGCGGTCGTGCTGGTGCCAGATAATCAACTTTCTCTAGCGATTGGGGTTGGTGGGCAAAATGCGCGGTTGGCGGCACGCCTGACGGGTTGGCGCATTGATATTAAAGGTGTGGATGAAGCCGTCAATTTTGCAATTGATCATTTGGACGAGCAACCGTTAAACGTGCTTCAAAACAAACACGCGGACATCATTGCGCAAGTTCGCCACATACTTGACAAAAAGCGCAATGAAAAAGTGGTGACAGCGGATGATCTTCAGGTTTTGAACCGCTTCGCTAATCTAGCAGAAGAACGCTTATTTGAGGTTCGGCAACAGAAGCGTGCTTCGCGAATTGCAGAAATTGATGCAGTCAAATCGACAATTCCCCCCATCCTTTTCAATATGTCCATCCACCAATTGGGTGTCTCTAAGTCGATTGAGGATAAATTGGAAGACCTTGATAACGTGGGTGAGGTCATGTGGCGTTTCCTCATTGATGAGCAGAGTATCGCGCAACGGTTACGTGGGCTATCCGCTGGCACATTTGACACCCTCAAAGTCGCACTCGATGACGTGATGCTATCCGCCGTGAGTGGCACATTGGTGATTGCGCCCCTTGCCCAAGTTGACGAACCAACCAGTCATGAGCCGTTATTTCATGATATTATGGGAGACATCGTTCCTTTCGAGGACAGTCGCGCTTCCCTCGCAACGGCAACAAGCACCACGCAGGCTCTCCCCGACGAAGCCACAAATGAGGATGATGTCCCAACTTTAGCCTTCCCAGATGCCCCTGCTACAGATGAACAATTCACATCGTCACGTCGTAGTCGTTCAATTGAACAACCGGCACAAAAGGCGAGTGATCTTTCGCAACCGCTTGACTTCATGTTGAAGCCAACCTTTGATGAGGAAGACGAGAAGCCAGGAGCAGGCAAAAAGAAAGGCAACAGCAAAAAGAACCGTAAATTGGTATACGATGATGAAAGTGGACGCATGGTTACGAAGAAACAGCGTAAGCGGCGCGGGGGGCGTGAGGATGATTGGAGAGATTTGTACGGATAAATGTTAGCGCAGGAATGGTATTAAATGCGACCTAAACCCATACCGATGCGCTCATGCAGTGTGTGTCGTGAGCAATTACCCAAGCGTGAACTGGTGCGCTTGGTCATCACTGCAAGCGGTTTAGCGATCGATCGTAGCGGACGGTTAGCTGGACGTGGTGCCTACTTGTGCCACAAGACCGCTTGTTGGCAGCGTGCTTATGAGTCGGGGGTGTTGGTGAAGGCACTGCGCCTTGAGCTTACCGACCAAGATCGGTCTGTGTTGCTTGAATATGCGGCAAACCGAGACGCACAATGAATACAGTTTACCTAAACCTAGATGTTTGTAGGCAGAAGCTACCGATGATGTAATCGTTTAAGGGTGCTTCTGCTTTACGGAATCTATTACATCATAAGTCGGAGGACGTATGGCGGAAGAAATCCTAATACCAGATTATATAACCGTTCGGGAACTGGCTGAAATGATAAAAGCCAGCCCCATTGATGTCATGAAAAAACTCATCGCGAATGGGATCATGGCATCTATCAACCAACAAATTGACTATGATACCGCTTCCATCATTGTTGAAGAACTAGGCTTCATCCCTAAATCCTCAACCGAAGTGGCACAGCAGGAAGAACGCCGCCGTGCGGCAGAATCTCAAACGTGGAGAAGGGTTTACACGGGCGAACGTCGTGAGAACTTGAAACCACGCCCCCCGATCGTCACCATTCTGGGGCATGTCGACCATGGCAAGACCACTTTACTTGATACCATACGTAAGGCAAACGTAGCTGCTGGAGAGGCAGGCGGGATCACCCAGCACATTGGTGCCTACCGCGCTTTTCATGGGGGCAAGCAGCTAACCTTTTTAGACACGCCTGGTCATGAGGCGTTTACAGCGATGCGGGCGCGTGGGGCACAAGGGGCGGACATCGCCGTGATGGTGGTGGCGGCGGACGATGGGGTGATGCCCACCACGCGCGAGGCACTCAATCATGTTCGCGCAGCTGATGTGCCGTTTGTGGTCGCTGTCACCAAAGTTGACAAGCCCAATGCCAACCCCGAATTGGTAAAGCAGGGAATGTCTGAACTCAATGTTATCCCCGATGAATGGGGTGGTGAGTACATGTTCGTCCCCGTTGCCGCCACCAAGGGGCAGGGCGTGGATGATTTGTTAGAGGCGTTGTTGCTGTTGGCAGAGGAACGTGACATTGTTGCTAACCCCAAGGCAAATCCGTCTGGCATTGTGTTAGAAGCCCAAATGGATCCTAACCGTGGGGTGATTGCTACCTTGCTGGTGCTGAATGGTACGCTCAAGCGCGGTGATACCGTGATGATCGGCAACACTTACGGGCGCGTCAAAGCGATGTTTGATGAAAGCGGTAAACAAGTCAAGGATGCTCCCCCCTCTACTCCAGTTGCGATCATGGGGATCAGCGACATGCCAAGCCCCGGTGACAGTTTTAACTGGGTAGACAGTGAGAAAACAGCCCGCAAGCTCATTCAAGAGCGCGAGGCAAATGAGGTCCGGGACGAACAACGCCGTCGCCCAACCCTAGAAGAGTTGTTTGCCCGTTTTGAAGCCGGCGACACCAAAGAATTGACCCTCATTCTAAAGGCGGACGTGCAAGGTTCGATTCAACCAATCGTCGAAGGGTTGGAAAAACTGAGTGCACAAGGCGGTACGGAAAGCATCACCGTCAAAATCCTCTCACAAGAAACCGGCAACATTTCCGAGAACGATGTCAACCTTGCTAGTTCAGCAGGGGCGATCATCATCGGGTTTAATGTCAGTGTGGATAACGCGGCGCAACGAGTTGCCACCAATCTTGGGGTAGACATTCGCATTTACAACATCATCTATAAATTGTTTGAGTCGATTGAGTTGGCACTGAACGGCATGTTAGAGCCAGTTTATGAAAATGTGGTCATTGGACACGCCGAGGTTCGCGCGGTATATCGCATCTCTAAAATTGGTGCCATCGCGGGTAGCTATATCCTTGATGGAGAGGCGCGTCGCAATGCAAGTGCGCGGGTCTTACGCAAGAGCCAAGTCATTCTCGAAAAGACCGGCGTGAGTTCCCTCAAGCGGGTGAATGATGATGTGAAAGAAGTTCGCTCTGGGTTCGAGTGTGGCATTGGTTTGGCGAATTTCACCGATTTTCAAGAAGGAGATGTCATTGAGTTCTATGTTACGCAGCGTGTGAACTAATAAGGTGGGATATGTCCATTAAACAAGATCGCACGTCAGATCGAATTCAGGTTATCTTGAGCGAGTTGTTGAAGAAAGAAGTTTCTGATCCGCGCTTGCAATCGGTCACCATCACGGAAGTTAAGGTGGATGTTGAAATCATGGTGGCGAATATCTATGTCAATGCGTTGGGAGATGAAACTCGCCAAAAGCAGGTGATGGGGGCACTGGCGAAAGCGAGCGGGTTTTTACGAAAAGAAACTGCCAACCGCATGCGCTTGCGCACCTTTCCAGAATTTCGCTTCCATTGGGACACTGCACTAGAATATGGTGAGAAGATGAACCAAATTATTTCTCGCTTGGATATTCCCAAAGAAGAGCCTACGCCAGTTCAAAAATCGGAACTAGATAGCTGGTTTGCCAATCTTTTTGAAGATGAGGACTAGCGCATGAGACCGACAGTGCTGACTGAAAATCATCTACAGTGGGATGAAGCATGGCAAGCTGTAATGGATGCACAGCGCATTTTAATTGTCACCCACATCAAGCCGGACGGAGATGCGATCGGCTCTCTACTCGGGTTGGGGAATGCGTTAATAGGACTTCATAAACAAGTTGATTTAGCGGTGGATGAAGGTGTACCCGGTTTCTTGCAGTTTTTGCCCAATACTAACCGCGTCCTCCCTAAGTTGACGTTGGGGACATGGGACTTATTAATCTCGGTGGATTCAAGTGATGAGGAACGCACGGGGGAGGTGGGCGCGTTTGGACGTGCCCATTCCAAACAGGTGATTAACCTTGACCACCACGTCACCAACTTGTTATTTGGGGATATTCCTTTGGTGAAGATTGACGCAGTTTCTGCTACGGAGGTTGTGTTCTTGTGGTTGATGAAAAAAGCCCCTCAAACCCTCAACCGCGGCGTCGCCCTTCCACTATTGACCGGTCTGATGACGGATACCCTCGGATTCCGGACCAGCAACGTCACTGCAGAAACCCTTCACATAGCCATGCAGTTGATGACACACGATGTCACGCTCACCGAAGTGACGGCACAGGCTCTTGAGGTGAATTCGTTTGATACCATCAAGTTATGGGGATATTCGCTTGCCTCCGCCCAAATCATGAATGGGGTGGTATTCGCACAAGTGACCCAAGAAGACTTACGCAAGGTCGGACATCGAGATATGTCGGATGCGGGCTTAGTGGGGTTATTGCGCACCATTGACCAAGCAATGATCGCGGTGGTGTTTGTTGAGCTAGAGAGCAAAGATAAAGTCAAAGTCAGCTTCCGTAGCAAAAAGGGATATGATGTTGGCTCGGTTGCTTTGGCGTTGGGGGGCGGGGGACATACAC
>Ga0172376_10005987_pt1 | contig 13369 bp, 13 predicted proteins | sample Lak35m_FD_121114 | JGI IMG/M metagenome (GOLD analysis project Ga0172376, IMG submission 121114) | Freshwater microbial communities from Kabuno Bay, South-Kivu, Congo - kab_092012_35m | ecosystem: Environmental > Aquatic > Freshwater > Lake | place: Democratic Republic of the Congo: South-Kivu...
ACTAATAATAAAGATACACATAAAATAATTAATATTAAACATACATCATTTGAAACAATTATTAGAGAAATAAAACATTCTAAAAAAATTATTACTAATTCATATAGTGTATATTATTGGTGTTTCCTACTTGGTAAACAGATTGAACTTGATATTGATACTAAATCTCCATTTTTATTAAAATTTAATACATTTGATAAAACATTAAAATTAGAAAAAGCCATTGAACTAAATAACGAATTTTATAAAAAAATAATGGATTTAATTAAATAACTATTTTTGTGATAAACATAAACCACATGTTTTATTTTCAATAACCAACTTTAATTTATATGATAGGAAACCTTCGGCATATGGGTCTAGATACTTAAATTCTCTTGTTTCTTTTCGATATTTATATAAATTAACAAACATTTCCTTACAAATATAACATTTTGTTAAATCAATTTGTTTATTATAAATTATATTTTTCAATACATTTTTATTTTTTACAGTTGTGTTATTTTCTTCATCATCTTTTTGATCGTAAAAACACATATTATCATCAACAAAACAAGTAGATAATTTTTTTGGAAGTTCTGGAAGTGATTTTAATTGATTTTTCATACATCGTAGTTCGCGAATATTATGTGGAAGTTCCGGTAATGAAGTTATTTTATTATCATCACATATAAGCCTATCAAGTGATTTAGGAAGTTTTGGTAATGTTGTTAATATATTTGACTGACAAATCAATTCTTCAAGTCCATTTGGAAGTTCTGGTAATGAAGTTAATAGATTAGACTCACAATAAAGTATTTTAAGTCCCTTTGGAAGTTCTGGTAATGAAGTTAATTCATTAAAATAACAATTTAATTCTAACAGACTATCTGGAAGATTTGGTAATTTAATTAAATTACAATTATTACAATCAAGAAATTCAATTGAATTGGGAAGGTCTTGAAATTTCATTATTTGATTCCCACTAAAATTTAGACTCGTTAAACCAAATGGAAGATTTGATAATTCAGTTAATTTATTATTATCACAATACAACGTTTTAAGAGATTTAGGAAGTTTTGGTAATGTGGTTAATCCATTATTTGAACATGATAAATATTCAAGATTTATTGGTAAAATAATACTCGATAATTCATTACAATCATTATTATCTATATGTAAACTAACAAGAGAATATGGTAATTGTGGAAATATCCTTATTAAATTATACATACAATTAAGTTCTTGAAGTGTATTCGGAAGTCTTGGTAATGATATTAAATTATTAAAAGAACAATCTAATTTTTTAAGTGATTCGGGAAGTTTTGGTAGAAATTTACTATCTATACATTTACAACAAATTTCACTAATTTTGTCAAAATCAGGAATTTCTTCAAAACTCGAAACATTAATTTCTTTAATGTTTTCTTTAATATTATTATTATATCTAACAGTGGTACGATACATAATAAAAATAAAAAAATAATAATTTAATTGATTTATTTCAATTTTATGATTACATAGATGTATCTAAAAATCATAATAAAATCATAATAATTCTAGACAACTATTTATTTACTTCCAAGAATACGATTAACAGTAGTACCACATTTGGGGCATTTACCTTTCATCATTTTTCCAGTTTTTCCACCCTTACGAGTAAATGTAGTTTCAACACCATCAACCATGGTTACGATTTCTTTACATTTAACACAATAACCTTGATTTGGTCCCAATTTGGATTTTTTCGCCTTGGATTTTGTCATAGTTTTTGTTTTGGTTTTTTTCATTGTTGCCCCTCCAGACATTGATTTTTTAAGACCACACGCCATTTTAATTATTTTATATATATAGAAGAAAAAAATATTTTCACTAAATTAAAAAATCATAATAAAATATAACATAATATAAAATAAATATTTATAAAACATGTCTGAATGTCCAAAATGTCAAACTATTATGAATTTGAAAAAGGATCCGGTATTTCCTCTAAAATCTTATTATCATTGTCCATCTTGTTTAAATGATTTCCCTCTCAAATATAAAAAAGAACCATTCGTAGAATCATCTATGTGTCAAGGTTGTGGAAATAAAACAAAATCTAATTGGAAAAACTCATGCGTTATTTTCTAGATAAATATAATATGAATAATAACATAAGATAAATAATAATATAAGATAAATAATAACATAATAATAATATTCGATAAGATAAATAAAATAACAATAGATAAGATAAATAATGAGTGAAGAAAATAATAGACCAAATTTAACAGGAAGTGAAATTTTATTAGATGTAGATGATTTAAAAAATATCCGTAAAAAATATCTTAAAAAACTAGTTCATAATGATTTGTCAAAAGATGAATTTAAAGAAAGAATGAAATCTGATTTTGTAGATTTATCACAACATTATCCAACTATTTTTGATAAAGTAATGTCTGGAGGATTAGATGATCAAGAATCATATAAACAATTAAAAAGTCTTCTAGATATGAAAGATAAAGTTGACCAAGGTAAATTACCTGAATTTGATGCTAGTGCTAAAATTGGAACACAATTGTTCGATAAATATGTTAAACCAAATTTACCGGAAACTAAAACTAAAAAAACAGGATTAATACCAAATAAATAAATTATTCTAGATACTCATTCATCATTAATATATCCTAAAAAATTCTCATAATAGTTTTGGATATTTGATGTGTCTTGAGTATGTTCCTTTTTTTCTTCTTCTGAATCATTTTCAAGAATAAATTTTTGATTAAAATAGCTTTTCTCGTTAATAGGAATATGATAAGTTTGACACCATTCAACCGCATTTTTAACTTGTTGATGTAAAATTATATTCATTATATTCCATTTAGGTTTTTCATTAATTATTTTAAGCGTATGATTAATATATTTACTTTGTAAATTATAACTAATTGTATTAAATTCCGAAATTTCTTGATAAAATTTATCTGGAATTTTACCAAAAATATCAAATATTAAATAACCATTTTCTTTTAAATAATTCCATTCATCTAGAATAGTTTTCAAATTTTTTATATATTCCTTTCCATATGTTGAATCCGGAAACCCTTTGAAATTTTTAGCAATTAAATATTTTTCAGCATTTGCCGGTCGACTCGTAAGTGGTTTAAATAAATAAACATCCTTATACAAACATTTAATCAAATAAATAATTTTTAAAGTTGTTTTATTATATGTGTCAAAAAATTTACATACAAAATGACCTCCTATTTTTTGACACATCAATGCTCCTAATACTTCCGCAAAAATTAATTGTAATGCCGTTTGTTCCTGTAAATTAAAATTTATTGAAAAATCAAAACCACCATCCGCAGTTATTAAATTCGCACCATTATTATAACTATCCAATGTTATACCACAAACTGTCTGACTAAATGATATTAAATTATTTATTTTATAAATATCTCCTGTATGATCCTGACCATATGAAATTTCAATATGTGGTTTTGCTTTACGTATTAAATTATATGCTTTTCCCCATCCGGGTATATCTTTGTTTGATGGGGCTAAAGTTATCCCATAAAATTTATCTTCAAATTCACCAAATATTTCCGTATCCCATCTCTGACTTCTATAATGATAGACAGCTTCTAGAAAACCACCCGGTCCTTCGGCAAAATGTGCCGTTTTTATTTTTTTTGGAACATCAATTAAACTAAAATGATGGATTATTTCCCATAATTTGAAAAATGAACGACTTAATGGATCATATGATGATATACTTTCACTTTTAATTTTTCTATTTGGAATATGAATTAATTCATATGGATTACTTAATTTTTTTGCCTTATCCCATTCATGATTTGTATATGATATATCAATCTGATTTTTTAGAATTTCTAAATGTTCTCTTTCTAAACTATTCAAAAAATGTTTTTTATCCCACTTTTTACCCTTTTTTATTGTCTTTAAAGTTATTTCTGGTAAAATTAATGGATATGTTATCTTTGTTCCTAATTCTATTTTAAGTTGTCCTTCTAGCATACATTAGATTATTAAATTTATTCTTATATTATAACATTCATCACAAATAAAATCTAATTCAATAAATAAAAATATAAAAATATAAAAATATAAAAAATAAAAATACATAATTCTAGATGAGTTCTCCAAAAATTGTATGTGTCAGTGGATATTTTGATCCAATACATATTGGTCATCTTGAATATTTCAAATTATCAAAACAACTTGGTGATAAATTAATGGTTATCGTAAATAATGATCATCAAGCAAAATTAAAAAAAGGTTCCTCATTTATGCCTATGGAAGAAAGAATTAAATTAATTGAAGAATTCAAATGTGTTGATTATGTAATTCCATCAATTGATACCGATAGAACTGTTTGTCAAACATTAGCAAATCTTGATCCCAAACCTGATTTCTTTTGTAATGGTGGAGACCAATTTAATGATATTATTCCCGAAGCAAATATATGTCGTCAGAGAGGAATTGAACTTCGAGATGGAATGGGAGATAAAATTCAATCTAGTTCATGGTTAATCAAAAAATCAAAAGGTATCTTATAATTATCTATTCTAAATTAATGATTCTAAATTAATGATTCTAAATTAATGATTCTAAATTAATGATTTTAAATTAATGATTCTCTTGAATATTTATCAATTTCCTCAATTTTTGATTTCTTCTCTTCATATGGTAATTTTACAAATTCAATTAACATCTTTATAATATTTGATTCTAATTGATAATCACTCTTAATTTGTTTTATTATATCATCATGACTTATATTTGCTTCTTCCATATATGTTATATGTCTCATATGATTAACATAATGTTCTTTATTATTTCTATTTATTATTAAATTCGCAAATCTAAACTTCTTTTTCAATTTACCATATTTCGAAATTTCAGTCGCACATTTTTTATTATAACATAAACTTTTATAATATGTATCAATATATTTTTTATTATCACACTTTTCCTTAATACATTTTGAAACTATATTTTCCTGTTTCTGTAAATCATCCAAAAATTTATTAAAATTACTTGTTTTAGATTTGGTTTTGGTTTTGGTTTTAGTTTTAGTTTTGGTTTTGGTTTTGGTTTTGATTTTTGTTTTCATAAAATTTTAATGTTTGTTTGTATTTGTTTTATAAATAAGATTTTATTAGATTATTCTAAGATTGAATAGTAATGAATTATAAAAAAATTGAATTTAAAATATGATAAGTATCTAAAACTATTTGATAATAATAACTAAAACACATTTAATAACACATTTAATAACCATATAAATATGTCGAACAAATTTATTAAGCCACTTAGAGTAAAAGATTTACTTGATAATCCAGATAATTATATTGATAAAACAATAACAATTGGTGGATGGATTCAATCAGTCAGAACTCAAGGTTCTAAAACACAAGATAAATTGATTTATTTCTGTCCTCTTTCTGATGGTTCATCATATAAAACATTACAATTAGTTTTTGATACTTCTAAAATTGAAGAACCAGAAGCAAAAGAATCATTAGAGATTTTTCTCAAGAAATTAGGTTCTCATGTTAGTGGTTCTTTTAAAGGTGTAATTGTTAAAAGTCCCGCTACAGAACAACCAATCGAATTACTAGTATATCAAGTTTTTGACCCTCAATTTGTCGATTATGATAAATATCCACTATCTGGAAAGAAATTTACTTTAGAATACTTACGACAATATCCCCATTTAAAAAGTGCTGTTCGTGCTCCACAATACATTCAACGTATTCGAAGTCAATTAGCATATGAAGTTCATAAGTTTTTTCAAGAAAGAGATTTCTCATATCTTCATACACCTTTAATTACAGATTCTGATTGTGAAGGTGGTGGTGAAACATTTCAAGTTGTTCCTTCTTCACAAGCATTAAAACAAATTCATCAAGATGCGGTTGAAACAATTGATAAAGATGTTTATTCAAAATTCTTTGGACAACCTGTATATTTAACAGTTTCTGGACAATTACAGGGTGAAACATATGCTACTCAAGGTATGAGTGCGATTTATACTTTCGGTCCTACATTTCGTGCTGATCCAAGTATGACAACACGTCATTTAGCTGAATTTTGGATGATTGAACCCGAAGTAGCTTTTGTTAAATTATCTCAAATGATGGATTTAGCGGAGGATTTCGTTAAACATTTATTAACAAGTGTTATCTCTAAATATCAAGATGAATTAAACTTTCTTGAAAATTCTAGACAAGAACATCAGGAAAAAGATAATCAAGACACATTATCACATATTGATAAATTGAAAAATATTGTTGAAAAAGATTTTGTTAGAATTCGTTATACTGAAGCAATTGATATTTTTGAAAAAGATTTACAAGAACATAAAATTCGTATTCTTCCAGAAAATCTCAGTCCAGAAGATACCAAACAATTCTATAAAAAACATCAGAAAAAACAAACTATCTTCAAAACCAAACCATATTGGGGAATTGATTTAAGTAGCGAACACGAAAAATATTTAACCGACAAAGTATTTTGTTGTCCAGTATTTATCACTCATTATCCAAAAAAAATTAAAGCTTTCTATATGAGACAAGCACCAAGTGAATTTGACTATCAAGGAGAACCTACAGTTGAAGCTTATGATTTATTAGTTCCAAACATCGGTGAATTAATCGGTGGTTCTATTCGTGAAGAACGTTTAGATATTCTACAGGCTACAATGGACAAATTAGGATTAACTGAACAATTAGATTGGTATCTTGATACACGACGATTTAGAAGTGTTCCACATGGTGGTTTTGGTTTGGGATTCGAAAGAATGGTTATGTTAGCTACCGGCACTGAATCAATTCGTGATGTTATTCCATATCCCAGATATCTTGGACACTGTAAAACTTAAAAAAAATATTAATAAATTTAATTAATTAATAAACTTATAAGTAATTTGAATTTATTTTTTATTTTTCAAAGGTGTAAATTATAATTCACATAAATACTCTAAATAAAAAATTAATTTATTCTTTATTAAATCATATTACGGTGTCAATTATAATGTGGATTACATATCTAAATGATGATAAAACATATAAATTTAACTCTTTCGAAGAAATTATAAATTATGATAATGTTGTATATTTATCTTGTACATATAATAATTTATCTTCATTGCCAAAACTTCCTAAAATACTTAGGGAACTTTATTGTAATAATAATAATTTAACAGAATTACCTAAACTTCCTAATTCGCTTCAAATACTTGATTGTAGTTATAATCCTTTTATTAAATTACCTGATGAACTACCTAATGGGCTTCTAAAACTTTGGTGTACTAATAATCAATTAACAAAATTACCTAAACTTCCAGAATTACTTATAGAACTTGTTTGTTGGTATAATCAATTAATTTCATTGCCAAAATTACCGAATTCATTAGAGGCACTTTTATGTGGGAATAATCAATTAAAATCATTACCGAAACTTCCTAATTCACTTAAAGAACTTAATTGTTGTAAAAATCAATTAATTTCATTACCTGAACTTCCTAATTTAATTAAAGGATTTGGTTTTGATTTTAATCAATTTCTAGAAAAAAATAAATATACGTATCTAAATATATTTAATTATATTTATTTCTAAAAAATTGAATTTGAATTATCTATTAATATTTTTTTATTAAAATACATTACTTATTTTTTGTCTACACTTTTTCCTAAAAAAAGTGCCAAAGGCAACCGAACAGTGATTTTTGCCAACACTTTTTCCTAAAAAGTGTTTTTAGAATGACAATCACAGTTAAATATCAATATTGTGGTGATGTTTTTAGATTTAATTCATTTGAAGAAATTTATAATTATAATGATGTTGTATTTATTGATTGTTGGAATAATCAATTAACTTCATTACCTGAACTTCCAAGCGGACTTCTACAACTTAGGTGTGGAAAAAATAAATTAACTGAATTACTAAAACTTCCCAATTCACTACAAATACTTCATTGTGGAAAAAATCAATTAACTTCATTACCAAAACTTCCCAATTCACTTCAACACCTTTTCTGTTGGAATAATCAATTAACTTCATTACCAAAACTTCCTAATTCAATTGAAATAATTCATTGTTATGATAATCAATTAATTTCATTACCTAAACTTCCTAATTCACTTTTTCAACTTTATTGTAATAAAAATCATTTAAATTCATTATCAGAATTTCCTAATTTAATTGAAGAAATTGAATTTGAATTTAATCAACTTATAGAAAAACATAAATATACATATCTACATAAATTTATTTATATGTATTTCTAAAATACATTATTTGTTTTTGTCAATGCTTTTTTTTAAAAAGCATGTTTATATAAAGATATTCTAGACATTTTAATACAACTAATTAAAATAATATGAATAATATACATAATTTTGATATAATAGATGTAGAATATGAATATACTATTGAAAAAATATATCATATATCTGATATTCACATACGCTTAAGCACACGTCATAATGAATATCAAGAAGTTTTTAATAAATTTTATGATATATTGTTAAATGAACCAAATAAGAAAAATTCAATTGTTATAATAACAGGTGATATATTACATTCTAAAACAGAATTAAATCCTGAATGTGTTAAAATAACACGTGATTTTTTTCAATCAATTGTCAATATTATGAATGTTATTATTATTGCTGGAAATCATGATGCTAATTTAGCAAATAGTAATAGATTAGATTCATTAACTCCATTAGTTGATAGAATTACTCAACCAACTTTAGATATTGATAATTTAGCTGATCTTAATTTTGTTCGTTATTTATATTATCTAAAAGATTCAGGTGTTTATAAATTTGGTAATATTTATTTTAGTTTAGCTAGTGTTTTTGATTATTCATTAATCGAAGCACATCATATCCGACAAAAAATCGAAAACGAAAATAAAAAAGAATATCAACACTTACTCAATGGAAATCATAAATTAATTGCCTTATATCACGGTTCATTTAAAGAAGCGATTACAGATACTGGTGCTAAAATGGAAGATTGTTCAAAAATTACATTAAATCATATTAAACAATTTGACTATGGATTATTAGGTGATATTCATAAACATCAATTTTTAGATAATAATTGTAAAATTGCTTATGCCGGTTCAATGATACAACAAAATCATAGTGAAGAAATCAAAGGACATGGTATTTTATTATGGAATTTATTAAATGGTAAAAGTGAATTGATTGAAATTGAAAATCAATATGGATTTTTAACGATTCGGATTAGGGGAAATAAAATTGTTGATGACTTGAAATCAAATAATTATTCTAGACTTAAAAAAGTTTATCTGAGAGTTATAAAAGAAGACATAATCAATAGTCAAGATTTTGAAACATTATTAAAACAATTTCAAAATGAAACTGGACTTGAGATATTAAGATGTCAAGATTATTCATCATCTGGAATTGGTAGTAATGATAAAAATATAAACATTCAAGATGAACAAAAAATAAAAATTAATTTAACTAATGTTAAAGAACAAAATCAATTAATTATTGATTATTTAAAAACAAATAAAAAGAAAAATGTATCGATTAATATTGAAACCGGACAAAAAAGTAAAACTGGAAAACCAATTATAAATAGTGTCTGGAATGATAAATTATTAGAAGATATTTGTCAATATAATCAAGAAAATAATTTGGAAATTGATAATAATTCAGATGAATCACAAGTTATTACAAATTCTAGATGGAAATTAAAAAAATTAGAGTTCTCAAATTTATTCAGTTATGGTGAAAATAATCAAATCGATTTTACTAAATTAAATGGAATTGTTGGTATTGTTGGATTAAATCACATTGGTAAATCATCAATTCTAGACATTATATTATATTGTATTTATGATAAAATATCTAGAAAAGGAACTATTAAAGAAATTATTAATAATCAATCTGATAATTTTGATTGTAAAATCGAAATTGAAATGGGATCTCATATATATGGAATTCGAAAACATGGTAAAAAAGATATTCCAAAAAAAGATAACAAAGATATAAAACAAAATACTATTGTTAAAATACCTGTTAAAATAACATTTTGGAAAACTGATTTGGATGGAAATAATCGTAAATCATTAACTGGAGAAACACCACAAGATACAAAAAAAATTATTGAAAAATATTTTGGAACATATGATGATATGGTTTTAACAAATATCAGTCTTCAGAATAATAATACTCGTTTTGCTGATTCCACTAATATGGATCGTAAAAAAGAATTAGAAAAATTAATCAAGATTGAAATATTTGAAAAATTAAAAGATATTAGTAGTAAAAAACATCTAGAAAAACAAAGTATTATTAAATTCTTAGAAAAAGATAATCCATCCGATAAAAATGATAAATATCTCAAAGAATTATTAACATTTCAATGTGATTTGGAAATTATTAAAACCAAATTGGATGGTGTGATAAAATCAATTGACACTAAAACACAAGAAATTAGTCAAACACAATTAGAATATAACCCGTCAGTTCAAAAAATTAATCAAACTGAATTTCGTAATTTATTAATCGAAAAATCAGAATTGGATTCTAAATTTGGTGATTATTGTCAATTTGATGAATTAACCATTAATAACATGATAAATACAATTTACGATAAACACAATAAATGGATTGATAAAATTAATATGGAATTAGAAACTATTGAACAGAAAATCGAAGAAAAATTCAATATGAAAACAAATATTGATAATCAACAATTTAATCAATTAAAAAATACAATTAATGAAAAAAAAAATACACTTGATAAAATTAAAAAAGATATTAATAGTCTAGAATTACTTGAGGAAAATAATAATAAAATTATTTCTGAAATAAAAATTTTAAAAGAAAAAATAAATTTATATGAAAAATTATTATCTGATAATATAATTCTAGAAGAAATTACAAATTGGTTAAATTCTAGACTTAAACATATTTTAAATGTATCTAACCATTCAAATATATCACTATCTGATATACATCACAATTTAATTATTCACAATGATGAATTAAATAAATTAAAACGCAAGACTAAAACCCAAAAAGATAATATATTATACACAACCTATTTATTAGAAGATGTTAAATATTGGATTGATAAGTTTAATAATAATAATAATAGTGATGTTAATAATAGTGATGTTAATAATAGTGATGTTAATAATAGTGATGTTAATAATGACAAATCAAGTTTAGAAATTGAAATTGCTAATATAATTTCTAAAATTGGAGAATTAGAGGAACAAGTTAATGTAAATAATAAAAAAATTGATAAATATGGAGATATTAAAATAAAACATCTAATAATTGAAACTGAATTAAATGAAAAAAACAACTTATTAAATGATATTAAATCTAAAATTATGATAAATAATAATTTAGATGATCAAATAAATCAATTAAAACAAGAAAAGATACAAATCAAAAAAACTGATGATTTAGATTACATATTATTTCATAAATGGATTGATGTATCTAGAACATTCAATGATTTTAATCAAAATTATTTAATTATCGAACGATTAAATAATCAAGAAAAAGAATTAAATCAATTAAAATCAATTGAAAAAGAATTAAGAAATGAAGAAAAAAATATATCTGAAGCTATTGCTTCAATTGAAGTTGATTTAGAAAGAACAAAAGATAAACTTAATGAACTCAATTCTAGAAAAGATTCAATTGAAATTGATAAATTATATTTAGATTCTGTTAAAAATTTACCATACAAACTAATTGAACAAATATGTCCTAAACTAGAAGAAAAAGTTAATAAAATTTTAGTATCTTTAGTAGATTTTACATTAGTATTTATTGTAGATGGTAATGATTTTAATGTATATTTAAAGAGAAATAATAATATGATACAATTGAGTAATTCCTCTGGATTTGAAAAATTTATTAGTAGTCTTATTATCAGAGTCGCATTAATTATGATTTCTAATTTACCTAAACCTAATTTCTTAGCAATTGATGAAGGATGGAGTAATTTTGATTCTGAAAATATTAATAATATTGGATTAATTTTCGAATATCTTAAAATACATTTTGATTTTGTTCTAATTATAAGTCATATACAACCATTAAGAAGTCATTTAGATATGTCTATCGATATCAAAAAGAATAATAAATTATCACATGTATATATATAAAAAAAAATTGATTTATATTTATATATTTTATTAATTTTTATTAATTATTATAATAACGAAATTATATAACAAAAATGTCAGTTAACGCATGGAGAGCAATTATTGCTAATAATATGAGGAATCATTTATCTTATCCAGATTCACATACAAGACATATTTTTGAAATTTTAAATCAAGAAATTAGTAAATATAAAAGAATAAATGGACATTATACAGATTCAATTGCGAACAAAATTAATGAACTTACAAAACTTAGTAAAAACTATAAAGATGAAAATTATTTAGCAACTGATAAAGAAATTCTATTATGTGAAAGTATTAAAAATGATATCAATAAAATTGCTCCAAAAAGAGTCATGAAATTAGTATCTTATGAAGAATGGATGATTAAAAAAGGCTTTCTAAATCCTCTAGAATCCAATTGGAATAAATTTTATAAACATGCCTTTTCAGTTGATAAATTATATATGTCTCCAACTAAATAATAAATTATCATCTTCACACTACCCATCTAAAAAAAAATTGATTTAATTTTATCTATTTTATTGTTTTTTATTAATTATTATAAAATTTATTAACTAAAACAAAATTATGAGTTATTCATTACATAGATGGTGATACATTCTTTTGAATCACAAATCTGGAGTTTTAGATTATTCACATTCACATTCAAAAATAGTTTATGGAAGTTTACGACAAGAACTTGAAAATATTCAATCAATTAATAATATTAATACCGCTCCGATTAAATATAAAATCGATGAATTACTAAAATTTGATTATAGTAATCGTAATTCAGTTATTGAAGAAACACTCTGTGAAAGTTTGTCCCGTGATATTCCTAAAATTAGTCCTAAATATACAAACCTATTAGCATCATACGAATTCAAATATATAAAAAAATCTTTAAATGATAATTATAATAAAAAATTAGAAGATCTATATCAATATTTTTATGATATAGATTCTAAATATATTAATTATAAAATTAAAAATTAAAAATATTCTTTCAAATTGATTGTTTGTAAAGTGCAAATATATACATTTTTTTGAAATAAAAATCACAATTATATATGTATCCAAATAAAAAATAAATTATCATCTTCACATACCCATCTAAAAAAAATTGATTTGATTTTATCTATTTTATTGTTTTTTATTAATTATTATAAAATTTATTAACTAAAACAAAAACAATTTAATATGACA
>Ga0172376_10005988_pt1 | contig 13362 bp, 13 predicted proteins | sample Lak35m_FD_121114 | JGI IMG/M metagenome (GOLD analysis project Ga0172376, IMG submission 121114) | Freshwater microbial communities from Kabuno Bay, South-Kivu, Congo - kab_092012_35m | ecosystem: Environmental > Aquatic > Freshwater > Lake | place: Democratic Republic of the Congo: South-Kivu...
CGATGAGGGGCAGGATCATCAAAGCGAGGACGATGCCGCCGGCGAGGAGACTTTGTCCCGCTGCGTCCGGAGCGAAACGCACGATCGCGGGCACCACGACCATGAGCCCCCAGAATCCGAAGACCACCGCGGGCACGCCGATGAGCAGTTCCATGATGCGCCGATTCCATCGCTCAAGAAAGGCAGGCGCATAGAAGCGATGGAAGATGGCCGAGGCAAGTCCCACGGGCAGGGCGAGGGCGACGGCCAGGAGCGTGACGAGAACCGAGCCCGCCAGCATCGGGACCACTCCGAACTGTGGATCGCGCTCCGACCCGGGTTGCCATTTCGCGTCGGTGAAGAAGGATCCAAGCCGACCTGCCTCGATCGCCGGCCACGCGCCCGAAACGAGGTGCCAAAGAATCACGAGCACCATCCCGCCCGTGACGAGCGCGAGGAGGCCGAGCACTCCCGAGGTGATGCGATCAACGGATCGGGACAAAGAAGTGTTTCTCGATGATCCCATTGATATTGGTCGACATCAGGTAGTCGAGGAAGGCCCGCGCGGCGGGCGACGTTTCCGCGTCCGTGACGATATTGAGGGGTCGGGTAATCGGGAAGGATCCGTCCTTCACCGACTCCATCGTCGGGACGACTTTGTCCGTGACGACGAGTTGGATCGGAGTGCCGGCCTTCTCCTCGGCCGAAGCCGTGCCGATGGAGACGTAGCCGATCGTGTTGGGATTGCCGACAACGGACTGGATGACGTGGAGGTTTTCGCCGACGACCACATCGGCCTTCACATCCGCAGGGTCGAGTCCGAGGTAATGGAGGAAAACCTCGAGGGTCGAGCGTCCCTCGGCCTTGTTCGCCACGATAATGATCGCATCGTTTCCGCCGACGTCTTTCCAGTTGGTGATCTTTTTCGTGTAGAGGTCGATGAGTTGCTGCTTGTCGAGCCGCTTCACGGGGTTGTCCCGGTGAACGATGGCGCAGACGCCGTCCATCGCGAGGGTATGGGCGGTGAGTTGGGTTTTCTCTTCGTCCTTGAGAGATCGGGAGACCAGTCCCAGATCCGCGACGCCGGAGGTCGCATCGCTGATGCCGCGCGAGGAGCCGCCTGATTGCACCTCGATGCGCACACCGGGGTGCGAAGCCTCGTATTGCGTCGCCGCATCCGCGACGATCGGGGCGACCGTGCTCGATCCGGTGACCATGATGGTTTCGGATGACTCGTTTCTCCCGCAGCCGGCCAGCAGCAGGGCGGCGAGGGAAGCGGCTACGACTCCGGGTCGAAGGTGATTTGACAGCAACCCAGGTCGACGATGCCGTCGCGGCGCTGCTCCATCGCCGCGGAGAGACGGTAGAGCATCGCTTTTCCGTCGCGGGTCGCTTCGACGATGCCGGCATCGCGAAGATTCTTGAGGTGATGGGAGAGCAGGCTCTGCTCGATGCCGAGAGCGTCCTGGATGTCGCCCACATGGCAGGGCGCCTTCATGAGATGGCGCACCACCGCGAGACGGGTTTCGTCCCCGAGGGCCTTCAATCGCACGGCGCAGGAGGGCTCGTTCGGCAGGCTCGGAGACGGGTTCGCTTTCATGCGCGGGAAAGGTTTTAAATTCACGAGCCTTCATATGAAGATTCGCAAGAATGAACAAGCGTTCATTTAAGTCAAGGCGGAATCTCCTGAGAGGCTTGTCAAGGTGTCCCATCGGATCGGGGACTGCAAGCGGTCCGGTCGCAGGTGCGCCATCGGGGCTACGCGATGCGGGACTGCCCGGGAATTGCCGTAAGGCGCTGCGACGTGGTAGGCCATCAGGATGGAACGCCGACATTTCCTCCGATCCGCCGCCCCGCTCGCCGCGGCGGCTCCTTTGATCTCATCCGCCTCCGCGCAGGAGACTCCGGTCCCCGTCGATCCGGTGAAGCGGCTTACGGAGAATCTCGATCCGGTCATCCAAAAGGCGCGCGAGGCGGCGCTGGCGGTCTTGAGACCTTCGGCCAAGGATCTCCAACACGGCCTCGAGCTCCACGCCGATGCGCTGGTTTTCGACTCCTACGGATTTTCGCCGCGTTGCGCGATCGATGGTGAGGCTCTCAAGGCGGCGGTGATGGCGGGGGCCTCCGATGTCGAGCTCGACGATCTGCGCGAGGACATGAGCATGACTCGTTGCGTTTCCTCCGAGACGGAGTTGGCGGAATATCGAGAGGGATGGCGCGCCTCGGGCGTGACCTGCATTTTTCAAAATGCGGGGCAGGAGTGTCAGGATCCGATGCGGCTGCTGAAGCGCCTAGCCCACTTCACTCATGTCACCGATCACCTTGGCGATTTCGTCGCGAAGGCGGTGACGCCCGGCGATGTCGAGGAGGCGAAGGCGGCGGGTCGGCATTGTCTTTATTTCACCGGCAACGGGGTGCCCCTGACCCAGGACTGGCTCTCGATCCCGGACGAGTTGCGTTACCTAAAGATCTTTTATCACCTCGGCATCCGCATGATGCACCTGACCTACCAGCGGCGGAACATGATCGGCGACGGCTGTGCCGAGACCTCGAACGCGGGGCTGAGCGACTTTGGGCGTGCCGTGATCGCCGAGATGAACCGCGTCGGCGTCATTCCTGACTGCGCCCATTCGGGCTGGCAGACGAGTCTCGAGGCGGCAAAGGTCTCGGGGAAGCCGGTCGTGGCGAGCCACACGACCGCGGCGGCGCTGCATCCGCACATCCGCAGCAAACCGGATGAGGTGATCCAGGCCATCGCTGATTCAGGAGGTTACATCGGGATCTGCTGCATCTCGCGCTTTCTGCGCGGGAAGGGCGATCTGAATGCCCTGCTCGATCACATCGACCACGTCGTGAAGAAGTTCGGTGTCGATCACGTCGCGATCGGCACGGACATCGCCTACACCTCGCGAAACAGCGCCGAAGAGAGCAAGAAGGCGGCGGTCGGAGGACTGCGCCGCAAGCGCGAGGACTTCCGTTCCCTCTGGCCGAAGGACGACTTCCTCGCGACGGAGGAGGCGGACCTCAGCATCGCCTGGACGAATTGGCCGCTCTATACCGTCGGGCTGGTGCAGCGCGGCTACTCCGACGACGACATCCGCAAGATCCTTGGTGGGAATGTGATGCGGGTGCTGCGGGTGACGGAGGCGGAGTGAGCAGCAGGGCGTGAGGGGTCAAAGGCGGCTCTAGGCTGCGAGAGGGGGAACTAAAAGGCAAAAGGTAAAAAGTGGATTCATTCTGAGAGGGGTTGGGTGAGAAGTGCGATGCGGATTGGGGAGTTGGGATGCGCGCGTTCCGTCGTGGGATTGACCAAAGGGGGCGAGGCCCTGGAGGGGCCTGAGAAATGAGCCGGTGGTGGAGCGAGGCACAAGCGCAACCAACGGATTTCGTGTGGGACTGGATTCCGTCGCGGAGGGACGGGAGAAGCACCGATCACCGATCACCGTGGATCGACAGGATGCCCTGCAGGTGCACGTCTTCGAGAACCTGCACATGCGGCATGCCCAGGAGACTCAGTGCAGTACCGGTGGCGATGGCGGCGGGGGAGTCGCCGACGAGGTGGATGGGGAGGTCCGGGGCAAAGGCGAGGGCTTCGCGCAGTTCGTGACCGATGAGGAGTCCCGAGACGTAGCTGCGGACTTCCGACGCATCGAGACGTCCGGCGAGGAGGTGGGTGCGTCCGAGAAAAAGCTGATGGAGGAGGCCGCCGGGAAGATCCGATTCATCGAGCCCTTGGGCAAACGCCTCGCTTCCCGGATCCGCGGGTGAGCCGTCGCCGCTGATGAGGCTTGCGCGGGTGAGCCGATCGTAAGCCTCACCGGTGAGCCAGGTGCGGAAACCACGGATGACGCCATCCTGACAAAGCACCCATTTCGAATGCGTTCCGGGCAGGCACACGACCGCTCCTTCGGCGGGGAGTGAGCCGAGGAGTCCTGCGATCTGGGTTTCTTCGCCACGCATCACATCAGTGGTGGTGGTGTCAGGATCGTCGCAGCGGACTCCGGGGACGATGGACACCTCGCCGAAGGTCGGGCTGGGGACCGGGATCATCGCGGCGGCGAGATCGGCGAGGCCACAGGGCGCGGCGACGTAGGGAGCCTCGACCCAACCCTCGCGCGCGCCGATCATGCCGCTCATGATGACGCGGGCGTCGGGATGGGTGTGTTTCCAGGCGCCACAATGGAAGGCGAGGATGGCGTCGCAGTCGCGACCCTCGCGGTGGCGGATTCCATCGGGGGAGGAGGCCGATGCGGTAATCTTTCCCTCGACGAAGAGTTTGGCGCGGAAGTGGGTCGAACCCCAGTCGACGGCGATGAGGGGAGGTAGGTCCTTCATGGGGCGGGTGAGGATCGTTTTCCCTCGTCGACGAAGGAGAGGGCTTGATCGAGCCAGTCGGCAGGAGGCAGGCTGTGGCCGTGTCCGGGGATCTCGAAGACGCGGGCGTGGGCGAAGCCTTCTTTCTGAAAACCGTTTTCGAAGGCGCCGAGGGTGTTGGCCCGGTTGAAGTCCTTTTCTCCGGTGACGAGGGCGAAGCGGCAGCTCTTTTTGACAAGTGGGAGAAGGTCCTCGTCCGGCAGGTAGCTGAGTCCGTAGACCTTGCCGTCGGGAGCGGGAACCTCCGCGTAGAAGTTCACGCCCATGCAGCAGATCGTGCCGCTGAACATTTCGCCCCAGGCGACGCCGAGCATGCTTGCGACCCGACTCCCTCCGGAAAAGCCCGAGACGTAGACGCGGCGTCCGTCGATCGGAAGTTGCCGGCGAACGTTGTGATTCGCGTCGACAGCAAGGCGGATCCGGTCGAAGACGTTGCGTGGATTCCCCGACCGGTGCGCCCCAATGAAGACGAGTTGGTGTTTGGTCAGGATCTTCTCCCACTCTTTCGGGATCTGCGGTGAATCTCCGGAATGGATCCAGATGAAGAGTCCGAGCGGGGCTTTGCCGTTCCAGTCGGCGGGGAGCAGGCATTCGTAGCTCTCCCTCGAGACATCGTAGGCCGGTGGCTCCTCCGCGGCCATGAGCCGGTAACGCACCTGCACTGGATCCGCTGACTGGGGAGGGGACTCGGTGAAGCGGACCGTGGCCCTGACTCCGGGCTTCAGCTCCGAGAGCAGAGGGCCTCGCGCGGGGGTTTCCTCTCCGCGTGAGGTGACTAGTGGGAAGAGGAGGAAAAGCAGCCCGGTGATCGTTCTCACCCGGCCAGCAAACCCGGTTTCCCACCCGATGGCAAGCAGGGCCTTTGAAAGGGCGCGGTTGCGCTCGAAAAAGATCCCGTCCGGAGCGATGGCGGCGGTGTAATCTTGTCGGCCGTCCTGACCCCGGTAAGATCACATGACGATGACCGCCCCATGTCCCCATTTCCCGACGCTCACGAGCCTGCTTGCGACAGCCGTGCTGGCCTGCGTTTCTTTTCGAGGAGTGCGGGCTCAGGAGGTCGCATCGTCTGGTGCCCCGGCTGTCCCGGTGCGCGTCACGGCGGATGATTTTGCTGCCCTGAAAACGAGTTCGCCCTTTCTCCGCTCCCTCGATCTCTCGCAGACGCTCAAGCTCACGGGAATCGCTCGGATCGAAGGACAGCTCTATGCGACCCTCGTTGACCGCGAATCGAAGAAGGCCCATCTCGTTTCGCAGGCTGCGAATCCGGAAGGGTGGCGGATGGTGGCGGTGGCGGGAAATCAGGCTGATCTCACCACGGTCACCGCCGAGATTGCGATGGCGAGCGGGGAGGTCTTCGAGGTGCGGTATGACGAGCAGCAACTGAGTCCTCCCGAGAATCGGCCAACTGCTCCGGGTGGTTCCCGAGGTGGTCCACCGCGTGGTCCCGACGGACGTCCGGTCTATGCGAACTTCCGCGAAGGCATCTCCGGCGATGGTTTCCGCGGCCCACCGCCGCCCGAGATGGTCGCCAAACTCGAGAGGCTTGATGAAAAGACCCGCGATCGCCTCATCCTGGGCATTCGCGAGTATCGCGAAAAAAATCCCGACGTCGGCAGCGAGGAACGCCAGCGACTATTCACGCGCATGGTGGATGAGGAGCTGCGGAAGAGCCGCTGATCCGAAAAAGCCGTTAAACCGATCTCGCGGGCAGGTCACCGCATTGATCGCGCCATCTCTCGCGACTCGACAGCCGGGGAGAAAAATGAGAAATGCGCCCCATGCAAAGAAGCCACCACCTCTCCGCCCGCATCGCACCAGGCATCGCCCTCGTTGTCGCCACGGTCTCGATTGCCTATCTCTCCCGGCGCAGTGAGCCTGCCCCAACGCCCGCCCCCGAAGCCGTCGTGGCGGGTTGGACGATCGGTCCCGATCCCCTCAAGCTCCCCGAAGGCATGCCGGAAATGGGCAACCAGCACGGCGATATCGCGATCGCATCGAACGGCGACATCTACGTGAGCCTGATGCAGGGCCTTCGTTCCGGGGTGCAGGTCTACTCGGCCAACGGCACCTATCTTCGCAATGTGAAGAACGCGCCGACGGATTTTCACGGCTTTGTCATCCACGAGGGCGCGGACGGGGAATTCATGTACGGACCTCAGCTTGGTGCGGGCAAGATCGTGAAGTTGACCCTCGAGGGTGAGGTGGTGATGACGATTCCCGGCGAGTCCATTCCCAAGGAACACTGGCAGGTGAATCCGAAGAACCAGCAGGCCGCCCTGCGCCTCACCGGCTGCACGGTCGCGCCGAACGGAGACATCTTCGTTACCGATGGCTATGCCTCGGACCGCGTCCACCGCTTCAATGCCAGGGGCGAATACCTCGCCACCTTCGGCGGCAAGGCGGCTCCCTACCACTTCAAGACGCTGCACAAGATCGCGATCGACACGCGCTTCGATCCCCCGCGGATCGTCGGCACGGACCGGGCCAACAACCGCGCCGTGCACCTCTCCCTCGAAGGCGAGTTGATCGGGGAAATCGCGACCGACCTCCTCATGCCCGCCGCCGCGGTGGTGCAGGGTGATTTCCTCGCGGTTGGTGAGATCAAGGGCCGGGTCACGGTCTTTGACAAGGAAAACCGCGTCATTGCCCGTCTCGGCGCCAATCCGAACCCTCAAGAAGTCGGGACGAACAAAATCGAACCGGCCCAGTGGAAACCTGGTGTCGTCAACGCGCCCCACGGTGTCGCCTTCAGTCCGTCAGGGGATCTCTTTGTCTCCGAATACAGCGTCCACGGACGTGTTTTGAAGTTCGCGCGGGCCAAGGCCGTGGCGGTGCGCTGAGGGAAACCCAGCGACCGCCGCCATCGCCCGGTTGCGCGGGGGTGGGTTAGGTCAGGGGGGCAATGCGTGATGCCACATCGCGGCGAACGATTGATTGACGCCCTTCCTTCCATGAGACAGGATGCGCCCGATCCGCCGTCTCTCCTTCCAAACCTTTGAAACAAGCCATGACTTCCTCTCCGTCCCTCAACCAAGGCCCCTGGTGGCGATCGCTCACTCCTTATCACTGGTTCGTCTTTGCGATGGCCTCGCTCGCGTGGCTCTTCGACTGTCTCGATCAGCAGATCTTCCTGCTCTTCCGCCAGCAAGCGCTGGCAAACCTGTTACCGGAGGGCACCGACGCGACCGAACTCAAGAAATATGGCTTCATAGCCACCTCCATTTTCATCATGGGATGGGCATCGGGTGGACTCATTTTTGGATCGCTTGGAGACAAATACGGCCGCGCCAAGATGTTGACCTTGACGGTGCTCCTCTATTCGGTCTTTACCGGTCTTTCCGCACTTTCCCAAGGATGGCTCGACTTTGCCGCCTATCGATTCATTACGGGTCTGGGGGTCGGTGGCGTTTTTGGCCTCGCGGTGGCTCTCGTGGCCGATTCGCTCCCGGATCATGCCCGCACCGGTGCGCTCGGTTTGCTTCAGGCGCTCTCGGCGGTGGGTAACATCACCGCGGGGCTCATCAGCATGTGGATTGGAGGGCTCATCAAGGATGGATCCCTCACTCCCGATACGGCATGGAAGCTGGCTTTCCTGATGGGGTCGGTCCCAGCCTTCCTCTGTGTCTTCATCCAGTTCCGTCTCAAGGAGCCCGAGAAATGGGTGCAGGCCCATGCGCAAAGCAAAATTTCGGGCAAGGGCATGGGCTCCTATGTCAGCCTTTTGGGGGATGCTCGCTGGCGTAGGCCGGCTCTCCTGGGGATGATCCTATGCATTTCGGGGGTCATCGGGCTCTGGGGGATCGGATTCTTCGCTCCCGAACTCGTCGGTGATGTCATCTCCAATTCCCTGAGGGCTCAAGGCGTCGCGGAGACCGAGATCGCGAGCGAGGCCGCCCACTGGAAGGGGATGAACAGCATCGTTCAGAACCTTGGTTCCTTCTTTGGCATGATTGCTTTTGCCTGGCTCGCGCAGCGAGCCGGGCGCAAGCCGGCATTCGTGATCGGGTTCATGGGGGCCATGGTGGCGACCTGGAGTTACTTTCAGTTTTTCAATGGTATTGCCGACATCTGGATGAGTGCGGTCATGGGTTTTTTCCAACTTGCCTTGTTCGCTGGATTCGCCATCTACCTGCCCGAACTCTTCCCGACCCGTCTGCGCAGCACCGGCACGAGCTTCTGCTACAATGTGGGTCGGTTCCTTGCCGCTGCCGGTCCCTTCGCGATGGTCGGCCTTCAAGATGCTTTGGTTAAAGGCGCGACGACACCCGAGGCAAAACTTCAGGCTTTTCGTGAGACATGCCAATGGATGAGTCTCATTTTCCTCCTCGGACTCGTGGCCCTGGTTTTCCTCAAGGAAACCAAAGGCAAGGCGCTTCCGGAAGATCATTGAAACCGATGCGTGAACGTTGACGTCAGGAGAGGAATCCCAAACCAACCATGAGGTTCCTTCCCCTGTTGATTCTCTCCCTCCTCATTTCGCCCTTCGGGGCGAAAGCCGAAAAGATCACCGCCCGCCTCATGAAGGCGAGCGATGCGGAGATCGAGGCGCTCCTTTCGCGTTTTCCCGCGGCGGATGCGAACGCCGACGGCAAGTTGACACGCGAGGAGGCGATCGCCTTCGCCGAATCTGCCATGGGCGGGGCGGGGAAGAGGGGGGGGCGATCCGATGGCAAGGGGCTTTCTCCCACTGAGGAAAATGTCGCCTACGGGCCTCACGAACGGAACGTGCTCGACTTCTGGAAGGCCGAAGGCGAAGGGCCTCGTCCTCTCGTCATCTTCATCCACGGCGGTGGATTCACCGGCGGCGACAAGTCGAAGTGGCGGGGGGCGGAGGAACTCCCGCGTCTCCTCGCGAACGGTGTTTCCTGCGCCGCGATCAATTATCGCTTCCGCAAGGATGCGCCGATCCAGGAAATCCTCCGTGACGCGGCTCGGGCGGTTCAGTTTCTCCGTTCGAAGTCGGGTGCGTGGGAACTCGACAAAGCGCGTTTTGCCGGCATGGGAGGTTCGGCCGGGGCGGGCACCTCGCTCTGGCTCGCGACGCGAGATGACCTCGCCGATGCGGAGTCGGAGGATCCCATCCTGCGCGAATCGATGCGTCTCCAGGCCGCCGTGCTCGTGGCGACCCAGGCGACCTACGACCTGACGCGATGGGAAAGCTTCCTCGGTCCCTCTGATCCTTCCTGGTGGACCTCGCCGAACGAGGCGGCGGAATTCTACCATTTCACCGTGGCAGCCGACCTTGAGAAGCCCGAAGCGAGGTCCATCCTCGAGGAATGCGATATGCTCACTTGGATCTCGAAGGAGGACGCTCCCGTTTTTGTCAACAATCTCGGTCCGGACGGACCCTCGCAAAACCGCAATCATTACCTCCATCATCCTGAGCACGCCCGTCAGATCGAACTGGCCTGTGAGGCCGCGGGGGTAGAGTGTCTCCTTGCGGGAGCGGGAAAGCCCGATGCCGTCGCGTTCTTGCTCGGAGTGCTGAAGGGCGGCGGAGCGGAGTGAGCGGGGGTGGAGTTTCAAACGGTCGTTGCGGCCCGATCGTGGGACCCGGCATCAGCGGTCGGGTCGTCATCGAAGTCAGTGGTGCTTTTCGGGGGAGGGCTCGAGTTCGGGAGGCTTGAATCGGAGTTGGAGAAAAAAATCGGATTGAAGGATGGGCCGCTCCCGCCATAGTGAAGCGTTCATTGAAAGAAAAAATCCATGCCAACCTACGACTACCAATGTCAGAAGTGCGGACACCGTTACGAGGTGTTTCAATCGATGAAGGACGACCGTCTCACCGATTGCCCGCTCGAGACCTGTGACGGGTCCGTGAAACGTCTTCTCGGCACCGGTGCCGGTATCATCTTCAAGGGATCGGGCTTCTATGAGACCGATTATCGCAGCGATTCTTACAAGAAGGCGGCAAGCGCCGACAAGTCGACGGGCGGGGGCGGCGGATCCGAGAGCTCTTCCTCGAGCGGCGCGAGCGGCGATTCCAAGCCTGCGGCAGCCCCCCCTGCTCCCGCAGCCACCCCTTCCAAATCCGACAGCTGAACCTTTTCCCGATCCTTCCATGAGTTCGCAGAATCCCGGGGAGTTTCCCGAAACCCCGGAACCCGGGGAGTCCTACGAGGGCCTGTCGCCCGATTACGGTGCCTATGCCGCGGAACCGTCTTACGACCCCGGTGCCGCCTTGGTGGACGAGAATGCGACCTATGCCGCTCCCGAGGCCGCCTATTACGACCCCAATCAGGTCTACGGAGATCCTGCGGCGGTCTACGGGGATCTGGATCAGGCCCACGCACAACCTCAGCTAGGTTACGTCGATCCTGCTGCCGGCGTTGCGGGGTCTCAATCCGGCCGAGCCGAATATGACCCCTACGCTGCTCCCAACCATGGAGGGGTTTACGACGAGTCTCCCGATCCGATTCCCCTTGCCCCGAGTCGATCGGCGTCGTCCAAAAAGAAGGCCGCCGCCCGTGCGCCCCAGCGCAAGCCGGTCTCCGGGAAGAAAGCGCCCTCTCCGAGGCGCTCCGGTCCCAAGCCGGTAGTCTACGGGGAAGGTGTCTCAATGATGACCGTGTTTCTCACCGTCATTGCCCTCGCCATGTTGGCGGCGGTGGCCATGGTCTTGCTGCCTCGTGACATGAGCAAGGTGGGTGGCTATCCGTTGAATCTTCTCTCCGATGGAAAACCGCGCAACCTTCTCGCCGAGGCGCAGAAGATCATGATCGATCGCAATGCGGAACTCTCGCTCAGCGAGGAAGAGGTCAACCGCTACCTCAACGCGCGTCTCCAGGGCGAGCAGAAGGGACCGATGGCGGCCCTCGTGAAGTTCCGGGCGGTCTATCTCGATTTCGCCCCAGGGAGCGCCGAGGTCATCATCGAGCGCGAACTTTTCGGGATGCCTGTCACCATGACGGCCAAGCTCATCGTGGAGCAGTCTCGAGGGCGGGCCTTCTACAAGCCGGGAGGCTGGACGCTGGGCCGGGTCGAGCTCGGGGACTGGAACGTGAAGCCTGTCATCGATCTCTTCACTCGCCTCCGCGGCACCTGTCTCGACGAATATCACGCCATTCAGCAGATGTCCGATGTGCGTTTCGAAGAAAATCGTGTCGTTCTTGATGCCAGAATCTGATCCGTTTGTCTTCCTCCGAGATGTCCGAGTCTGACGAGATCGTGCACCGGGGCCGTTTCCTCACTTACCTGCGTAGCGCGCGCGGGTGGGAGTATGTGACGCGGACAAACGCCAAGGGCTGCGTCGCGATCCTCGCAGAGACCGACGACCAGCGTGTCCTCCTCGTCGAGCAGCACCGTCCGCCGGTGGGACGCTCCGTCATCGAGCTGCCTGCCGGACTCGCCGGGGACATTCCCTTGCAGGAGGAGGAGCCACTCGTCGTTGCGGCGAAGCGTGAGCTGAAGGAGGAAACCGGCTACGTCGCGAAACACTGGACCACCCTGCTCGAAGGGACGTCCTCCGCCGGCATGACCGATGAAATGGTAACCATTTTTTACGCAACAGGCCTGACGAAGATGACTGACGGAGGCGGCGTCGCAGGAGAGGACATCCGCGTTCATGGCGTGCACCGCACCGACGTCTTAAAATGGTGTCGTGACCGCGAAGCCGAGGGCAAGCGCGTCGATTTCAAGATCTTCGCGGCCCTTTATCTGGCGAGAAACGTGAACCAGGCCAGCGAAGCGAGGCTGTGGTATTGAGGTCTGATGGGGGTCGCCTGATTGCGCCTCCGTTCGCTCGCGGCCGATCATCTGCAGGATTTGGGTGTCTTCGCGATAAGCGTGTTCGCCTAAGACGAAATCTGGATTCGTAGAACAGGGGGGAACCTCGCGGCGTCTCACGACGAACCGGTATGAGATTCAGGCTAGAGAATCTCCCAAGGTGGCGGGAACTCAGCCCGGGGAAAGGTCTTACGCGCTTCGTCGCGCATCTCCGGCCAGTCAGAGGGCTGGTAGCGTCTCGAAAGGTGCTGCAGCACGAGATGACCAACGCCTGCGTCGGCGGCGAGGCGACCGACGAGATCGGCAGTCATGTGGGCATTCTTTACCGCGAGGGTGGCGTCGGCGGCGCGATATTGGCATTCGCAGACGAGCGTGGTCGTGCCCGAGAGCCACTCGACGAGATCTGACCAGACTTCCGTATTTGGTTCGACGCGAAAATCGGTGAGGTAGGCGATAGAAGCCCCGGGCGAAGTCATGAGGAGTTCGCGGCGGAGTTCACCGACTCTGAGGGAATGTCCCGCGATCTCGACGAGAGCTTCATCGTCTTCAGTCTCGTCTGAGATTGTTCGCAGCCAGGGGCCAGGAAGGTAGTTGTGACAACGCATCGCGGCTGGATCGATGTTCCTTTTGGGCGACTCCACGATCCGATAGGCCACCGAGTCGATTGAGCCGTGCGGTAGCAGTCGGGCCTCGAGCCGCCAAGAGTTGTCGTGGTGGATCGAGGCGGAGTCGAGCCTGCGGTCGGGTTTGGAATGAGCCGTGGCGAAGGCTTCGTGGGTGAGAAAGTGCGAGGTGGTGATTTTCTGGGGGGTGATCTCATGGACGATCCATTCGCCCGGCTGATCGGCATGCAGATTCCAGACGAAACCCTGGAATCGATGCCCCATCAGATCGATTGCTCCCGCCGGGCCCCATACCGTCATCGGCGTTTCAGGGCGGTTGTAGTTCAGCCGAAAAAAACCGTCGAATCCCGCGACGTGGTCCATATGGAAATGCGAGAAGCCGATATGGGAGAGGGACTGTATCTCGGCCGGTCGGAGGGAATCGAGCACCCTTTCGCCGCAATCGAAGAGGAAACTTGTGCGCGACTGCCCTGAGTCCACCGTCACGTGCAAGGCGTTATCCGCCCCCGCCCGCCCGAGAATTTGCCATTCAATTGACACCCTTTGAACCTAGCGTTTCGTATCGAGATTGCAAAAACTATTTAAGGGTCAGATAAACAATATTGCATTTCGGCCGAATCGCCCTATTTTCCCGAGGATTTTGCTCGCTTGTTTTCCTCCG
>Ga0172376_10005989_pt1 | contig 13362 bp, 12 predicted proteins | sample Lak35m_FD_121114 | JGI IMG/M metagenome (GOLD analysis project Ga0172376, IMG submission 121114) | Freshwater microbial communities from Kabuno Bay, South-Kivu, Congo - kab_092012_35m | ecosystem: Environmental > Aquatic > Freshwater > Lake | place: Democratic Republic of the Congo: South-Kivu...
ATGCTGGGTTCGAACCCCCGGATGTCGCTGGTGTCGATCGATGCCGCCGTGACCGAACTGGCCATCACCCGTGAACCCGCCCGCGGCAGCGTGGCGCCGACCTCGGGGCCCATGGCCACCGGCCGACTCGTCTGAGATCACCCGACCCGGGATCTGCCCCGATCGGGTGATCTCGGGAGATCCGGTCGTCCGGTCATCCGGTCGCGGGCGCAGCATCGGAGTGGAAGTGCAGTACCCCTCCCCCCGAATCCCCCCAAGGAGAATCCTCATGCGTCGTCCCCTCACACTGGTCGGCGGCCTCGCCGTCGCCGCCGCCCTCACCCTCGGCACCGTGGCTTGCAGCAGCGACTCGAAGTCGAGCTCGAGCGACACCACGGCCAAGTCGTCGACCACCGTCGCTGCCAAGAACCTCGTCGAGATCGCGTCGGGCAACGCCGACTTCTCGACCCTCGTGGGTGCGGTCAAGACCGCAGGTCTGGTCGACACCCTGTCGGGCAAGGGACCGTTCACCATCTTCGCCCCGACCAATGAGGCATTCGCCAAGCTGCCCGCCGGCACGCTGGCCTCGCTGACGCCGGAGCAGTTGAAGTCGATCCTCACCTACCACGTGGTGGCCGGTGAGGTGCTGGCCAAGGACGTGAAGCCGGGCAAGGTCAAGACCGTCAATGGCGCCGAGTTCACCGTGAACGTGAAGGACGGCAAGGTGTCGATCACTGATGCCAAGGGCAACACCGTGAACGTCGTGAAGACCGACATCGTCGGCAGCAATGGCGTGATCCACGTGATCGACGGCGTGCTCCTGCCCTGACGTCGACTCGCTGATGTCGGAGAGGCTCGGGGTCGGTGACCCCGGGCCTCTCCGCGTTCGGGCCCCCCATTCGTCCCCGGCACACGACCGATAGCGTGAGCGCAGGCCAAGTGCGGAGGACAACGTGCTGCAGCGTGTGATCGACGCCGCTGAACGAGGACGATTCAGTGATCGGACGCTGGAGGCGGCCATGGGGCTGCTGTGTCGTCGTCGCCGCACCACGGCCCGCCGAGCGAGACGCAACGGCGAGCAGGCCGCCTTCCTCGCCGCCTGTCACGAGGGCCCGGTGGCCATCGCCACCGACCGGGCCAACGAACAGCACTACGAACTCCCTCCCGAGTACTTCCATCTGGTGCTGGGACCGCAACGCAAGTACTCGAGTGCGTTCTACCCGACGGGCACCGAGAGCCTGGCCGAGGCCGAGGAGGCGATGCTGGCCCTCACTGCCGAGCGGGCCGGCATCGCGGACGGCATGCGCGTGCTCGATCTCGGTTGCGGTTGGGGATCACTGTCACTGTGGATCGCCCGTCGATTCCCCCACTGCTCGGTGACGGCCGTCTCCAACTCGAACGCGCAACGACTCGACATCGAGGCTCGTTGTGCCGACGAGGGCCTCACCAACATGGAAGTCGTCACCGCCGACATCAACGACTTCGTGCCCACCGGCCGCTTCGACCGGATCGTCAGCGTCGAGATGATGGAGCACGTCCGGAACCATGCGGTCCTGCTGGAACGGATCTCGACCTGGTTGGAACCGGACGGTCGCCTCTTCGTCCACATCTTCGTCAACCGCGACTCGTGCTATCCGTTCGAGACCCGCAGCGAGGCCGACTGGATGACGACGTACTTCTTCACCGGCGGCACCATGCCGTCCTGGGATCTGCTCTGCGAGCTCGACGTCATGGATCTCGTCGATCGATGGAAGGTGAACGGCTCGCACTATGGCCGCACGTTGCGACACTGGTTGGAGCGTCACGATGACCGACGTGCCGAGGTCATGTCTGAGATGAACCGCACCTATGGCGCCGACGGTCCGATCTGGTTCCAACGGTGGCGGATGTTCTTCCTCGCCTGTGCCACATTGTTCGAGTTCGACCGCGGCGACGAGTGGTTCGTGGCCCACTACCTGTTCGCTCCTCGGCGCTGAAGCTGCGACTCAGAGATCGCGGGGGCGGTCGGCGATGACGCCAGTCGCTTCCAGTGCCGCGATCTCCTCGGGGGTGAAGCCCGCCTCGCCCAGCACCTCGGCGTTGTGCTGACCGAAGGTCGGAGCCGGTCGCGTGATCCACGACCCGATCCCGGGCTGGCGGTAGGGCTGGCCGGGGATCTCGATGGGCCCGAGCACGGGGTGCTCGACCGTCTCGAACACACCGCGCCCGACGTACTGGGGATGTCGCCGCAACACCCGCGGATCCCGACACGATCCGGCGGGAACACCGACGGCCACCAGTTCGTCGGTGGCGGCCTCGGCGGGTCGCGACGCCGCCCACCCCGCGAGCAGTGCGTCGAGTTCGTCGTGGGCGGCGACCCGATCCCGATGCGTGGCGAAGCGCGAATCGGCGGCCAGTTCGTCACCGCCGATCACTGCGGCCAACGACCGCCACTGCGTGTCGTCGACGACACTCACTGCCACCCACTCACCGTCGGGGCCCGACCGGTACACCCCCTGCGGCGCGGCGTGCGACGACCGGTTGCCGTGGCGACCCATGGTCGTGCCGTGGGCGAGGAACTCCAGCGCCGGTTGGGCCGACACGTTCACGGCCGCCTCCAGCATCACCGACTCCACGGCCACACCTCGACCGGTCCGGAGACGCTCGGCGTGAGCCACCAACGCCGCCCATGCACCGGTGGAACCACCGACCGGATCGGGCAGACCCCCCTTCGACACCGGCTTGCTGTCCGCATACCCGGTGATCGACGACATCGTCGACATCGGTTCGATGGTCTGGGCGAAGGCCGGCCGATCCCGCCACGGGCCGTCCAGCCCGAAGGCCGGCATGCGCAGGTACACGATGTTCGGATTGCGGGCCAGAACCGCCTCGTGGGTCAGCCCCCACGAGTCGGCGACACGCGGCGCGAAGTTCTCCACGAGGAAGTCGGCACGCTCGATGAGTCGCCACAGCACCTCGCGCCCCTCAGCGGTGGCCATGTCGACGGCGATGGCCCGTCGATCGGTGTCGACGGCAGCGAACATGTGGCCGTACTCCCACCACGCGTCGGTCCGGGCGAACACCTTGCCGGTGAGACGCATGCCATCGGGTCGACCGGGGCCCTCGATGTGCACGACGTCGGCGCCGAGTCGACCGAGGAACTGGGTGGTCAGCGTCCCCACCCACCATGACGTCAGATCGAGCACGCGCCGGCCCTCGAGCGGTCTACCGATGGGCGTCGAACGCACGGCCGATGTTCGGGCGGGCATCGACCGCGGCGACCACGTCGTCGGCCCCACCTCATCGTCGTGCGCGCCGGGCCGGGGTGCGTCGTCGGCCGGTTCGATCGCCCGACCGTCGAGCCGGTAGGGCGGACGAGGACGTACGAACCCGTCGGCGCCGGTGACGAACGCCTCGCGGGCCACCAGTTGCTCGTCGGTGACGATCGAGGCGCCGTCATGACAGGGCGCCACCGGTACGCGCAGTTCCACCGCCGACTGCACGATCTCGTCGACGGTGTGGGCCGTGGTCCACGCGTCGATCATCGACTGCCACGTCGGCCCCATGGCCAGTCGCTCGTTGAGACTGAGGTACACCGGATCGTCCATGAGGTCGGGGTGACCGATCATGAGCAGGAACATCTGCATCATGTGGCCGGCGTTGGTGTTGAACGCCACCAGACCGTCGGCGGCCTGTTCGATGCCGGGGGTGTCGAGGGTGCGGATCGGAGGACCGACTTCCGGGCTGCCGACGAGCTGGTGCACGAGATCGAGGTGGTTCGAACCCGACAGTGCCATCACGTCGTGGATCGACACGTCGAGATGGGTTCCTTCGCCACCGGCCTGCACTGCCAGCACTGCGGCGAGGGTGGGGGCTGCGGCGAACAGCGCGCCGAGGAACTCAGTGATGAGACCGCCGGCCTGGATCGGCGGTCGATCGGTCGGACCGCGGAACTGCAGTCCGCCCGACTCGGCCTGGAGGGTGAGGTCGGTGGCCGGACGCCCGGCCCACGGTCCGCGGCACCCGTAGGGCGAGATCGACACCACGACCACATGAGGATGCGCAGCGCGCAGGGCGTCGATGTCGAGGTCGGGGTCGCCGTCCTCGATCAGAACGTCGACTCCAGCCAGCAGCGAGGTGGTTCGCTCGTCACCGAGTCTCCCGATGATCGACCGCTTACCGGCTCCGAGGAAGCGGAACAGGGCGCCGTCCTCGCCGTCGGGCACCTCGACGGTCGCCGACAGACGGCGCAGGCGGTCGCCCCCGACGGGTTCGACCTTGATGACATCGGCGCCGGCGTCGACGAACAACTTGCCCAGTTGACCGACGGCCACACCCTGTCCACACTCCAGCACGCGCACGTCGGCCAATGGTCTGTCGTTCATCGCAGGGTCACCATCTGTCGTTGCAGGGCCCCGAGATGAGGATGTCCGAACCTCGTGGGCTGTCCGACGAGATGGAGGCGAGGAAGTAGCGGCAACAGCGCCCGCAGCACCGCCCGCAACTCCCATCGGGCGAGGTTGGCGCCCATGCAGAAGTGTGCGCCATGACCGAAGGCGAGGTGGTAGTTGGGCGTGCGCCCCACGTCGAACCGATAGGGATCGACGAAGGCGCGCTCGTCGCGGTTGGCCGACGGGTAGAACAATCCGACGGTGTCACCGGCGCGAATGAGCGTGCCGTGCAGTTCGACATCGGCCGTGGCGGTGCGAGCGAACTGGATGACGGGTGACGTCCAGCGGAGGATCTCCTCCACGGCCGGTTCGACGAGTTCGGGATCGGCCACCAATCGCTGGAGTTGCTCGGGATGGTTCAACAGGGCGATCACTCCGCCCGTCGTCGCGTTGCGAGTCGTCTCGTTCCCGGCGGCCAACAGCAACAGCACATAGCCGTTCAGTTGCTGATCGGTGAGTGGACATCCGTCGACCTCGCCGGTGGCGATCGACGACAGGAGACTGCCGGAGCGATCGGTCCGACCCCGTTGGCCGATCTCCTGACAGAACAGGTAGAGCTCGGTTCCCCGACGCATACGCAATTCGTCGAACGTCTCGTCGGGGAGAGCGGAGCGCATCATGACCTCCTCCGGACTGAAGGCGATACCGAGGTAGTGGTGCACCCTCTCCCAGTCGTCGACCGACAGCCCCATGAGATCGCAGATCGTGGCCAGCGGCAGCTTCACGGCGAAGTCCTCGACGAGATCGACCTCGCCGTCACGCTCCAGCTGCGCCTCGAACTCGGCGGTGAAGCGAGCTGCGTAGTGCGCCAAGTGGACCTCGAGTTGGCGCATCGCCTTCGGGGTGAACGATCGGGCGGCCAGATTGCGGAACTGCGTGTGTCGGGGTTTGTCCATGTAGACGAAGTCGGGCACCTCGTCCGGATCCCAACCGAGTCGTTCAGCGCGGAGACGGAACCGCGCAGCCATCGACTCCTCCTCCTCACGTGAGGCCAGTCGAAGTCTCGGTCCGCCGTTGATGAACAAACGATCATGCGACCCGATGAAGTGGACATCCTCGTAGCGGGTGATGGCCCAGAACGGATCGATGTCCGGACGCTCGTACCAATAGACCGGTGCCTCGGTCCGCAACAGATCCCATGCCGCCCACGGGTAGCCGTCGGCTCCGAAACGTGCGGCCGAGTGGATGTCGATCGTGTCCAGCGAGGGTCCGGTCGCCATCGCCAGACCGTACATTCACTCTGCCGGTTGCGTCCTCGGCGCGGCACCGGGCTGGCGCCGGCCCGACGTCCCCTCCGAGGTCGGTGTGGTAGGACCCTCCCATGGAAACCGCAGACGCCGAGGCGTTCCGCGCCGAACTCGACGCCCTCATCGGCCGACCTCCCGGGGGGTCGGGGTTCAGTGAGGGTCCCGACCCGGTGAACCAGCCGATGATCCGCCACTGGGCTGCGTCCTTCGAGGACGCCAATCCCGTGTACGTCGACCCGGAGGCCGCCGCCCGGTCGCGGTTCGGCGCCATCGTGGCCCCGCCGATGATGCTGCAGACGTGGACGATGCCCTCCCCGGTGATCACCGGCATCGCCGAGCGGGGCGGCGCGCCCACCGAATCCGAGGGCGACAGCATCATGACCGTGTTCGAGCGGCGCGGCTTCACCGGCACGTTGGCCGTGGGCTCGGAGTTCGAGATCGAGCGACACCTGCGGCTCGGTGAGCGCATCAGCGCCACCAACATCGTCGAGAGCATCTCCGAGGAGAAGACGACCCGACTCGGGCGCGGCTACTTCTGCACCTGGCTCACCACCTACACCGACGAGGCCGGCGACGTCGTGGGCCGGCAGCGCTTCCGCATCCTCAAGTTCGCCCCGGGGAGCGCGTGATGGCGACGCCCCTGCGACCCACCATCTCACCCGACACCGCGTTCTTCTGGGACGGTCTGCGCGAACACGTCCTGCGCATCCAGCGCTGCGTCTCGTGCGGCGAACTCCGCCATCCGCCGCGCCCGATGTGCCCCTCGTGCAACTCGCTGGAGTGGGACACGATCGAGGCCAGCGGACAGGGAACCCTGCACAGCTTCGTGATGCCGCTGCACCCGCCGTTCCCCTTCCTCGACTACCCCTACATCGTGGCGCTGGTCGACCTCGCCGAAGGCGTCCGGCTGGTCAGCAACCTCGTCGACATCGCACCGGCCGACGCCCGGATCGACATGCCCGTCGAGGTGTGCTTCGCCGAATTCGACGGTGATCTCGTCCTCCACCAGTTCCGACCGAGGGAGCAGGCATGATCCCGACACCGAAGGTGGGCGACGAACTGCCCGAACTGGCCTTGGAGATGACGGCCACCCGCATCGTGGCCGGCGCCATCGCCACTCGCGACTTCATGCCCGTCCACCACGACCGTGACTACGCACAGCAGCAGGGCGCGGCCGACATCTTCATGAACATCCTGTCGACCAACGCCTACTGCGGCCGGTACCTGTCGGACTGGGGAGGCCCCGACTCGTTGGTGCGGTCGCTGTCGATCCGCCTCGGCGTGCCGGTGCATCCGGGTTCGACGCTCCGATTCACTGGCCATGTCACGGCGATCGAACCGTCGGGCGACGAGCAGTTGGTGCACATCGACCTGCGAGCCGCCAACGAGATGGGCGACCACGCCACCGGCACGGCGATCGTGGCGCTGCCGGCATGAGTGCGTTGAGCGGTCGCACGGCCATCGTCGGTATCGGCCAGACCGAGTTCTCCAAGGAATCGGGCCGCACCGAACTGCAACTGGCCTGTGAAGCGGTGAAGGCCGCTCTCGATGACGCCGGCCTCACCCCGGCCGATGTCGACGGACTGGTCACCTTCTCCCAGGACACCACCGAGGAACTCGAACTCGGTCGCAACCTCGGCTTCGACGAGATCACCATGTTCAGCCGCATCACCTACGGCGGGGGTGCGGCCGCGGCCACCGTGCAGCACGCGGCGATGGCCGTGGTCAGCGGCGCGGCCGAGGTCGTGGTCATCTACCGGGCCTTCAACGAACGCTCGGGGCTGCGCTTCGGGAACATCGGCGGGAACATGTCGACCATGCCGCTGTGGTTGTCGTGGTACGCACCGTTCGGTCTGCTGACCCCCGGGTCGTGGGTGTCGCTGCACGCCCGTCGGTACATGCACGAGTACGGCGTGACCAACGAGGACTTCGGACGGATCGCCGTCGTCGACCGTCACCACGCCGCCACGAATCCCAATGCCTGGTTCTACGAACGGCCGATCACATTGGCCGATCACCAGGCCTCACCATGGGTGGTGGAACCGGTGCTGCGCCTGCTCGACTGCTGTCAGGAGAGCGACGGTGGCGTGGCCCTGGTGGTGACGTCGGTGGAACGGGCCCGGGATCTGCCGCAACGACCGGCGATCGTCACCGCCGCGGCACAGGGCGCCACCGGTGAGGGCGAGATGATGACGAGCTACTACCGCGACACGGTGACGGGGTTGCCCGAGATCGGACTGGTCGGCCGCCAACTGTGGCAGCAGTCGGGTCTGACGCCGCACGACATCGACACCGCCTTCCTCTACGACCACTTCACACCGTTCGTGTTCGTGCAACTCGAGGAGCTCGGGTTCTGCGGTCGGGGCGAGGCCAAGGACTTCGCCACGATCGAGCGCCTGTCGGTCGGCGGCGAGTTGCCCATCAACACCAGTGGTGGTCTGCTCGGCGAGGCGTACATCCACGGCATGAACGGCATTGCCGAGGTGGTGCGCCAGATCCGCGGCACCTCGGTGAACCAGGTCGACGACGTCGAGCACGCGCTGGTGACCGCCGGCACCGGCGTGCCCACCAGCGGACTGATCCTGTCGCGCTAGACGGCGCGCCGGTCGGTCGATGAGCCGATCAGCAGCAGGGGTGGTGATTCACCCGGGCCAGATGAGTGAAATGAGTGGGATCGGCCTTCTCCACCTCGGCCCGATAGGCCTTGAGGTCGACCTTGCGACCGCCGACCCACGTGCCCTCGACCTTGCACTTCTTCTCGATCTCGTGGGGATCGACGGCGAAGGGGTCGTGGGCCAGTTCGACGAGGTCGGCGAGTTTTCCCACCTCGATGGATCCCAGTTCGGTCTCGCGACCGAGTTGGCGGGCACCGTTGATGGTGTGGGCCCGCAGAGCCTGATCGAACGTGATGGCCTGATTGCCACCGTGCTGGGTCGCCGAACCTCAACAGCCCGTTGCGGCTGACCCGGCGGATCAGTCGTCGGCGAGGACCATCCCGAGGACGGCTATGGCCTCGACCTCTTTCCACGCCGCGAGGTCGCAGGGCGACTCGCCGATCTCGACCATGAGCCGACCGGTGGCCTGACCGACCTGCCACATCGCTGCGGCTTCGAGATCGAGTCCAGGACGCAACCACCCTCGCTCCTGCGCCACCCGGAACGCCGCAGCCATCTCACGGGCGTAGGTCGCGTTGGCCTCGCTCACCTTGGCCGCCAGAGACGGGCGGGTGACGGCACTACCCAACACACTCATGCGCGTCCGGCGCCGAGCCTTCGACTCCGATGACTCCGCCGCGGCGAACTCAGCGCGCAACAACTTCTCGAACTCGGCTTTCGAGCGACAGTTGGAGATCGCGGCAACCAGGGCCGGGAAGTTGATCACGTACAACGTACGCCGGTACCGCTCGGCGTTGGCCGAGTCGACGAGATCGTCCCGACTCCCGAAGTGGTGATAGATCGCCGTCGAGGCCACACCGACGCGGGCGAGCACCGCATCGATGCGGAATCCCGACTCACCTGATTTCTCGATGATGTCGATCGCCGCTTCGAGCAGCGCCGCGCGCGTATCTGTCACAGAGCGTGCCATTCGCAGATCCTACGCGGGAGAGGCCTGCGGAACCTCGACCGTCGTGTCTCCGTGCCGTCGGGCGCCCATCAGTCGGGATCCGACGAACGTGACCGCTGCCGCGATGACGACGAGGATCGCACCGGCGACGTTGTCAGCAATGCGCTGGTCACCGCCGGCACCGGTGTTCCCACCAGCGGGCTGATCCTGTCCCGGGACTGACCCCGGCCCGGGGTCGAGACCCCGATCAGTCCCCGGTCACCTCGTTGCGCAGGGGTTCGTTGGCGAGCCACCGCCGCACGTTGTCGAGCACCAGTCGTTGGAGATTGTCGAACATCGCCGTCGGCGAGGCCGAGCAGTGGAACGACAGCGCGAGGTTCGGAGCCGTCCACAGCGGATCGTCGGCGGGCAACGGCTCGGTGGAGGCCACATCGAGCGCCGCGCCGCGAAGGTGACCCGACGCGAGCGCGGCGAGCAGCGCCGATTCCTCGACCAAGGACCCACGACCCACGTTGACGAAGAACGATCCCGCGGGCATCGCCGCGAACGACTGCTCGTCCATCAGTCCCGTCGTCTCGGGAGACTCGGGCACCGCGGCGATCACCGTGGCGCAGCGCGACAACATCTCGTGCAACCGCTCCGGCGGGAACACCGCGTCGACGCCGTCGATCCGGTCGCCGGGTCGAGCCCGACGACGTGTGACCAGGACGGTCACGTCGAACGCTCGCAGTCGCGCCGCCACTGCCGAGTTGATGGCACCGAATCCGATGAGTCCCACCGTCGTGCCAGCGAGTTGGGTGCCATAGATCGGCGACCAGTCGTGAGCGGCCTGGAGCGCGGCGAGGGCGCGGAAGTGCTTGCGCTCCTCCAGCAGACGACCGATGACGAACTCGGCGATCCCGACTGCGTTCGTCCCGGCCGAACTCGTCAGACGGATGCCCGCAGCAGCCAACCCAGCGCTCTGCAACTGGGTCGATCCGGCGCCGATCCCCTGCACCCATGAGAGGTTCGGTGCGATGGCCGCCACGTCGAACGGGAGATCGATGGCGATGACGGCGTGCACCCGGGCGAACATCTTGCGCTGCGCATCGGTGAGTTCCGGAGCCGCGGCGCGCGCCTCGGTGAGATTGGCGTCGCTCCCCCGCAGAGTCCGCAGATGCTGACCCTCCTCATAGGTGACGACGACGACCTCGAGGCGCGGATCGACGGCCTCGATGTCGCGACACGCCGCCGCGAACCCGTCAGCCTCGCCGAACCACTCGGGCGGGTAGAGGATGCCGATGACGACCGGACCGTCGACCGGGGGCTGCCGCATGGCGCCATCCTGACCGATCCGAAGGCTCCGGCACGCCGAACCGGGTGTCCCTACGATGCGCCGGTGCCCCGTTCCGACCGCTCCTTCGCCCCCGACGGCTCCGCCACCGTCACCCTTCCGACCGGACAGCGGGCCCATCGCGACCACGTCGCCCAGTCCGAGGTCATCCAGCGCTGGTTCCATCGGGTCACCGACGGCGTGTGGTGCCTGGTCGGCAACGGCCTGTCGAACCAGACGTTCATCGAGGGACCCGACGGGATCATCGCCATCGACACCGGCGAGTCGACCGAGGAGATGCGCGAGGCCATCGGCGAGTTGCGCGCCGTCACCGATCGACCGATCGTCGCCGTGCTCTACACCCATTTCCACTACGTCTGCGGGACCGAGGCGGTGTTCGAGGACGGCGCATCGCGCGACATCCCCATCTGGGCCCACGAACGCGTCGTCGGCAACCGTGACCGTGCCGCCTCGGAGATCGCACCGGCCTACGGGCGAGGTCTGCTCGAGCAGTTCGCCATGGCCCTGCCCACCGACGGGCCGGACGGCGTGGTCAACGTGGGGCTCGGCTTCTTCTACCGCAATCCCGCCCACGCGCCGTTCACGAGCGTGTTCATGCCCCCGACGCACACGTTCGGCGCGCAGGCATCGATCACGGTCGCCGGTCTCCCCGTCGAGGTCACCCATGCGCCGTCCGACGCCGATGACTCGGTGACGTACTGGTTCCCGACACTCGGTATTGCCGTGAACAACCTGGTGTGGCCGGTGCTGTTCAACGTCTTCGCCATCCGCGGTGAGGAGTACCGCGATCCGCGGACGCTCATCGCCGGTATCGACCATCTGCTGTCGCTGCAGCCCGAACACCTCGTGGCCACGCACGGACCGCCGATGAGCGGACGTGACGAGATCGCCCGACGCGTCACCCGCTCCCGGGACTCGATCCAGTTCCTGTGGGACCAGGCGGTGCGCCTCGCCAATCGTGGTCTGCTCTCCTCCGACCTCGGTGTCGCCGTCGAGTTGCCGGGCGACTTCGACGACGACCATCTCACCGCCGAGCGCTACGGCGTGGCCGAGCACCATCTCCGGCAGATTCGCAGCGGACTGTTCGGCTGGTTCGACGGCGACGAATCCCAGTTGTTCCCGCTGCCCTCGGCCGAACGAGCGACCCGTCTCGTCGCCGGTTTCGGCGGAGCCGACGTGGTGCGGACCCAGGCCGACGCCGCACTGGCCGCCGATGACATCCGGTGGGCCACCGAGTTGAGCACTTGGTTGGTGCGCAGCGGTGACGATGCCGACGATCGTCGCCGTCTGGCCCGCTGCCTGCGCACCATCGCCGAACGCACACCGGCTGCCAACATCCGCAGTTGGTGCCTCACCCGTGCGCTGTCGCTCGAGGGGGCGATCGACACCACCCGCCTCACCCGTCATCGTTTCTCACGGAACCAGGTACTGGGTTCACCGCCCGATCGCTCCGTGCACGTGCTGCGCGTGCTCGTCGATCCGGATCGGGCCGATGGCATGGACGTTCGTCTGGCCTGGCGCTTCGACGACGGCACCGTGACCGGACTCCACCTGCGCCATTCGATCGCTTGCCCGACCGATGGTTCCGGGGCCGAGATCACCATCGAGTGTTCGATCGCGACGTGGGCGTCGATCCTCTCCGGTCGGCTGCTGCTGTCCGCCGGCATCGAGGACGGGTCGGTGACGATCGACGGTGATCGATCGAAGGCCGTCGCTGCGCTCGGAGTGTTCGAGGTCGACGGACTGCGCGCATGACCACGTCGCTGCCGCGCCCCACCCCGACGTTCACCGGCGACATCCAACGACTCATCACCGATTCCACCCCGGCCCGGGTCCCCTGCGAGACCGCTCCCGCCGGCGCGCCCAACGTGCTGTTGGTGCTGCTCGACGACGTCGGATTCGGATCGTTCTCGACCTTCGGCGGACCGATCCCCGCTCCCGGTCTCGAGACGGTCGCCGAACGCGGACTCCGCTACAACCAGTTCCACACCACTGCGCTCTGCTCACCGTCGCGCGCCGCACTGCTCACGGGCCGGAACCATCACGCCGTGCACATGGGAGGCATCACCGAGATCGCCAACTCGTTCCCGGGCTACGACAGCGCGCTGCCGCGCGAGGCGGCGACGGTCGCCGAGGTCCTGCGTCTTTCGGGCTACAGCACGGCGTGCTTCGGCAAGTGGCACCTCGCCCCCGGCTGGGAACAGGGCCCGAGCGGACCGTTCGATCGATGGCCGACGGGCATGGGGTTCGACCGCTTCTACGGGATCATCGGCGCCGAGGCCTCGCAGTACGAGCCGCCGGTCTACGACCAGACCACGCCGATCTCCCCGCACCTCGATCGCCCCGGCTACCACCTGACCGAGGACCTCGCCGACCGCGCCATCGAATGGATCCAGCGTCAGCGGGCGACGACGCCCGAGCGTCCGTTCTTCTGCTTCTTCTCCACCCCGGCCGTCCACGCGCCGCACCATGTCGCGCCCGAGTGGAGCGATCGGTTCGCCGGTCAGTTCGACGACGGGTGGGACGCGCTGCGGGAACGGATCCATCAGCGCCAACTCGATCTCGGTGTGATCCCACCGGGGACGGCGCTCACGCCCCGTCCCGACGAGATCCCGGCCTGGGAGGACTACCCCGAGCGCTATCGCCCCGTGGCCCGTCGACTCATGGAAGTGTTCGCCGGATTCCTCGCCCACACCGATGCGCAGATCAACCGGGTGATCGGGGCGATCGACGACCTCGGACTGGGGGAGGACACGCTCGTCATCTACATCACCGGTGACAACGGTGCCTCGGCCGAGGGAACGGTGCA
>Ga0172376_10005990_pt1 | contig 13361 bp, 9 predicted proteins | sample Lak35m_FD_121114 | JGI IMG/M metagenome (GOLD analysis project Ga0172376, IMG submission 121114) | Freshwater microbial communities from Kabuno Bay, South-Kivu, Congo - kab_092012_35m | ecosystem: Environmental > Aquatic > Freshwater > Lake | place: Democratic Republic of the Congo: South-Kivu...
GCACGGGCAACGATTCGCTGGATGGCGGCGATGACGCGGACAGCCTGCTGGGCGGCGACGGCGACGATTTCGCGCTGGGTTCGCTGGGCAACGACACCGTGGTCGGACAGAACGGCAACGATGTGGTCTATGGCGGCGGCGGTCACGACCTGCTCTTCGGTGACAGCCAGGACACTCTGCAGCCCGGTACCGGCAACGACATCGTGCTGGGTCATGCCGGCAACGACACCATCAACGGCGGCGGCGGCCGGGACACTCTGCAGGGCGACGCCGGCAACGACCTGATCCGCTCCGGCGATCTGGATTCGGACAACACGCCACAGTTCCAGATCTCTGATGCAGTTCCTGTCACGGAAGGCGATTCCGGCCAGGTACTGGCAACGCTCACCGTCTCTCTACAGCGATCATTCCCCAGCCAGTTCTCGGTGCAGTACACGACGGTCGATTTCACGGCCACAGCCGGAGTGGATTATCAAGCCACCAGCGGAACGCTGACGTTTGCTCCTGGAGTGACTTCCCGCACCATCACAGTACCCGTTTTCGGAGATCTGCGTGTCGAGCAGAACGAAAGTTTCTTCGTGCAACTCTCTACTCCGAGCGCTGGCAGCATCATCGCCGACGATCTGGGACTGGTCACAATTATTGAAAACCAGGATAATCCGACACAATTAGTGTTCGTGGATTTCGATTCCGCCACTGGGCCTGGCGAATACGTTTATTCTCCCGCCGAACGCACCGCAATTCTTGCTAATCTGAGCGCGGACTACGCGGCATTCTTTACAACATTTACAGACATCCTTCCTGTGTCTGGCTCATTCACCCGCCTGATTCTGAACGCCGGTGGTGCAGGTGGACTGGCCAACGAAATCGACTTCAGAAATCTCCGGGACAACAACGTCGCCATCCTGGCCATTAACGGCCTGCTGGGCGGACCAGGGCTGCCGGCACTGACCAGTCAGAACGCCATCGCGCTGACATCCAAGATTGCCGGACATGAACTGGGCCACACGATGGGCCTTCGCCATCACGATTCCTTCGGGCCGATTGGTTCCGGCATCTCTCCGAACGTACCGAATTTCTATGCTCCCCCGTATCCGGGACCAACCGCCGCGACGCAATCGAACCGCCACCTGATGGCCACGCCGGCTCTGGGCATCGAGACCCTGGCGGACGCGGTCAACGATGAGTGGTTCGGTGCACGGGAAGCGGTCAAGCTCTCTGTATGGGCTTATCGAGGACAGGTTCTGAGCGAGCAAAGTGGAGCGCACGGAACAATTGCTTCCGCACAGAGTATTTCGCTGGAAGAGTTGACGGTTCCCAACACAGAACTGGAAGGGCCACTCGTCGGACTTTTCTTCGATGTGGATGCGACAGTGGTCACGGGCGCTATTTCACAAGCGGGCGAGATCGACGTTTATTCATTTAATGCTACTGCGGGGCAATTGCTGAATGTTGAAGTCATGTCAAGTTCTCTGGCATTCACACTGCCACAGCCAGGATTCCCGGCGCCTCCACCGCGTTTCACCAATTCTGTAGACACCGTGCTGCGAGTCCTGGACTCCACGGGAAATCCAATTCCGTACTACGGATCAACCGCAGTTAATGACGACGGAATCGAAGGTGATGAGTCAATTCTCATTGATTTGATTATCCCTGCGGATGGAACTTATTTCATCGAAATCAGGTCTGCTCTGGCGGCTGACACGGGGAACTATGAGCTGCTCGCTTACACGTTCGCAGCCACAGCCCCTCCCACTCCAGCAGTTCCTGCGTCACAGGCCTTTCCACCTGCCAGCGGCGATTCCATTCTCGGCGGCGATGGAAATGACACCATCTTCGGTGCGGACGGGGATGATTACATTGACGGGCAGGACGGAGCGGACAGTCTGCTGGGGGGAGGCGGACAGGACACGCTCGTCACCGGGCCGGGTGATGACACCACGAACGGCGGTTCGGGTGACGACACTGTCAGCGGCGAGCAGGGTAACAACGAACTCGGCGGCGGCAGCGGATCCAATGCCATCATTCTGGAAGCGTTTGCCAATGGTGCGTCATCTGGAGTGGTGGGCGGTGGATCGGATACGGTCATCGTCCGCGGCAACGCGTTCGACAATCAGATCTCGATCGGGCAGTCCGGCAACCGGATGACGATCACGACCGCTCAGGCCACGTTCACTCTGTCCGAAAGCGTTTCCACAGTCCGTATTGAAACTCTGGCTGGCAACGACACCGTCAACTTCGGTCACATCGACAAGGTGCGTCCGCTGGTGCTGATCGTCGATCTCGGCGACGGGAACGATGTCTTCAACGGCCTGGGACGCCGGGCTGGTCGAGTTCCCGTGCAGGTCATCGGCGGCGAAGGCAACGACACGCTGACGGGGACCGCCGGCAACGACATCTTCGAGGGCGGCAACGGCAACGATTCCCTGACGGGAGCGGCCGGCAACGATTCGCTGGATGGCGGCGAAGGCAACGATACGCTCGCCGGCGGCCTCGACAACGATCGGCTGCGGGGACGCAATGGCGATGACGATCTGCGCGGCGAAGAGGGCGACGACCTCATCGAAGGCGGAGACGGCGACGACATCGGCAACGGCTCGTTTGGTCATGACACCATCCTCGGTGAGAACGGTAACGACACGATCTTCGGCGCCGTCGGGAACGATCTGCTGCAGGGTGGAAATGGAGCCGACTTCATCCGCGGCCACACCGGCCATGACGTGATCGCCGGTGGCGATGGCAACGACACTCTGCGCGGTGACGGCGGCAACGACACCATCAACGGCGGCGACGGCGACGACAGCCTGATCGGCGGCGACGGCAACGATCTGATGACCGGGTCCGACGGCCACGATTATGTGCTGGGTGACAACGGCGATGACACGCTGCTGGGTGAGGACGGCAACGACACGATGCTCGGCGGGGCCGGTAACGACATCGTCCTCGGTGGCGATGGCGACGACCTGCTCTCCGGCAACGGAGGCGCGAAAGACACCGTGGCCGGCAACGAAGGCGACGATTCGCTGGTCGGTGATGCGAACAGCGAGATTCGCGAATCCTTCGTGCTGGCGGCCGCGATCAGCGCCGCTCTGCAGATCATCTGACACCGCGATGAAGCCCGATCTTCTGAGCAACCGGGAATTGCGTAACGACACGGTTCGGCGGAACCAGACCGGAATTTCTGTCATGATCCGCGCCAGACTTTTCTGGAGCGGATCATGTCCCGGATGTTCTTGTGGATCCTCATTCTGATTCCCGTGTCGTTCGTGCTGGCGGAAGAACCGGCCTCTCGCACGGAAAGCGGCAGGCCTGATACCGGACAGAAGGCCGGAGCGACAGTGGCTGGCCGCGTGGTCTATCGGCCGGATCCAGCCCGGCCCTGGGAAACGGGTCGCAAATACATCAAGGACTCGGAACGTGGCGAACTGGCTCAGTGTGTTGTCGCGCTGCGAGCCGCTTCCTTGAAAGACTTCGCGCCGCCGAAAGCTCGGCAGACGCATGTCGTGGATCAGCAGTCGTTCCAGTTCACGCCGCAGATCGCGCTGCTGCGGGCCGGCGATTCGGTGCAGTTTCTCAACAGCGACGCGACGACACACAACGTCCGGGCGGAGAGCCGACTGGCGACCTTCAACGAAAATGCCTCGCCGGGCTTCGACTACACGCATCGCTTCGATCGCCCCGGCGGTGTGGCCGAGCCGGTGACGGTGGGCTGCGTCTTTCATCCGGACATGCGCGTCTGGATCTACGTGTTCGATCAACCATTTTTCGCGCTGACGAAAGACGACGGTTCCTTCCAGTTCAAAGGCGTGCCGGCCGGGAAATACCGGCTGGATGTGGCGCATCCCTTCGGACGTCTGCGACGTTCGCTCACCGTGGATGTGTCAGAAGAAGGGTGGTCCGGTGCGGTGGAATTGAACCCGGATCATCGCCTGCCGTGACGGGCGGCGAATCCGGAGCGGAACAGGTTCGACACAGGCAGAGGAAACGGAGCGACCCGATGCGAAAGATTCTGCGAGCACTGCCAGGCCTGCTGCTGCTCGGATTGCTGATGCGGGATGTTTCAGCGCAGGACGACTGGCCGCCGCTGCCAGACCGGGACGGAGCCGTTGAAATCCCCGCTCAGGAGTGGTCGCTGCGGCCCGGCCCGCGCCGGGTTCGCGTGCTGGTGCATTACCCCGGCGGACAGCGGACCGCGGTCACTCCGCAGACCGGCATCATGCTGACGCTGCATAACTGGGGCGGGACGGACTGCGTCGGTACGGCCGACCCGCGAACGCTGGCTCGCGAGTTCCACGTCATCGCGCTGTGCGTGAACTACCTGCAGAGCGGACCGGAAGATTCGATCAAAGGGCCGGAGCCTTACGACTTCGGCTATCTGCAGGCACTGGATGCGCTGCGCGCCGTGTGGTGGATGCAGGACGGTTTGAGAAAGCAGAACGTCACGTTTGATGACGGCCGGTACTTCGCCACCGGCGGTTCCGGCGGCGGCAATGTCACGCTGATGGCCGGGAAGCTCGCGCCGCGCACGTTCGCCTGCCTCGTCGATCTGTGCGGCATGAAGAGGCTGAGTGACGATATCGCCTTCAATCTTCCGGGAGGCAGCTCTCTGAATGCCCGGTACTCGCGCGAAACGACTCATCCGTATCACCTGTCTCCGGATCATCAGCAGCTGCGGTCTGTCGGCAATCCCGAACATCTCCAGGTGATGAAGACGCTGAAACCTTCGGCGCGGCTGATCGTCGTGCATGGTCGCGACGACACGCTGTGTCCGTTCGCGGATGCGGAGGAACTGGTCCTGCTGATGCAGCAGCAGAAGCTGGTCGTTGAACCGCATTTCATCGGCAAACCGGATCTGGACGGAACGGCGTTCACGAGCAGCGGTCATTCGCTGGGCAACCGGACGGAGATCGTGAAAAAAGTCGCGGGACGCTATCTGAGGCTCGACAGCCCGGACGCTCTGCGACGTTCCGAACCTTCGGATTTCGACCGCCGTGAAATCATCCGTTACCCGACGGCGTCCGGCCGGTTCGAGATTGATTACGCAGCGGGATATCCTGTCGGCCGGTTTGTGGCCGACTGAGGTCCGTAGATATCTTGCGCGGCTTCCAGTGAGGCGTTTCAGCGTGGATACCGTTTGACCCGCAGCCGGAGGCGCAGGTGTCGAGCCGCCGTGACGCCTCGGAAACGCCTCCGCCTCCGCCTGCGGGTCAAACGATCAAATGCCTCATTCATGGTTGCGCGATAATCCGTCACCATAGAGAAACTCATGACGCAGGATCTTTCACTGGCTCATCAGCCGGTCTCGGACTTTCTGACGCTCGGTGGAGAGGCATCGCCTGTCCGGCTCAGTGCGGAGCAGATCGAGTTCTTTCGCGAATACGGCTACGTCTCGGGAGTCCGCATTCTTTCAGACGAACAGGTTGAGCGGCTGCGCGAGGAGTTGTCCGGACTGTTCGATCCCGCGCATGAAGGACACGAACTCTGGCACGAATACCACACGAACGAATCCGCCGATCCGCAGACCGTTCTGTTTCACGCGCTGGGAGCGTGGCGGATCCGGCCAGGCTTTCACGACGTGCTCTGGCATCCGCGTTTCACAACTCCGGCCGCGCAGTTGCTGGATGGTCCGGTCCGCTTCTGGCACGACCAGTTGTTCTGCAAGCCGGCGCGCGACGGCGGTGTCGTCGCGTGGCATCAGGACTATTCGTACTGGACCCGCACGAAGCCGATGGCCCACCTGACCTGCTGGATCGGGCTGGACGACGCCACCCGGGACAACGGATGTCTGATGTATGTCCCCGGCAGCCAGCGCTGGAATCTGCTGCCCATCACGGGACTGGCCGGCGATATGAATGCGATTCGCGGAGTCCTGAATGACGAACAGTGGGAGCAGTTCCAGAATCCGGTCTACATCGAACTGAAAGCCGGTGAGGCGGCGTTTCATCATCCGCTGATGGTGCATGGCTCGCGCGAGAACCGCACCGATCGCCCGCGCCGTGCCTGCGTGCTCAACGTCATCCGCGATGGCGTCTGCTCCGACACCGATCAGCCGCTGCAGCAGGGCATCCCGGTGGTCCCGCCCGGCCAGCCGCTGACCGGACAGTTTTTCCCGCGGCTGGCGAATGGTCCTGGCGATTCTGCGCTCGTCCGTTAACGGCCCTGCTCAGGAAGCAACGCCACCGTCCGCAGTCCATCCAGAAACATCTGCACGGCCAGAGTCACCAGCACCATTCCCATCAGCCGTTCCAGAGCGATCAGGCCCTTGCGTCCCAGAAACCGGCTGAGTCGCGACCCCAGCGTCAGAATCGCTGCGCCGGCCATCCATGCGGCGGTCAGCGCCGTCAGCCAGTCCGGCCAGCGAGCCGGCTCGCGACTCATCAACAGGAGCACCGTGGCCATGGTGGATGGCCCGGCCACGTAGGGAATGGCCAGCGGCACGACAAACGGCTCACCATCCACTGTTTCCGACGGTGGCTTTTCGGCCGATGGAAATACCATCCGCAGCGCGATCAGGAACAGGACAACTCCGCCCGCGATCGTCAGCGCGGATTCCGAGACGTGCAGCAGATTCAACAGATACTGCCCGCCGAACAGGAAGCCGACGAGGATGGCGTACGCGATGGCCAGTTCGCGAATCACCACCCGGCTCTGCCGCGCCGGTTCGACCGACTTCAGTGCGGAGAGAAACAACGGCACGTTCCCCACGGGATCCATGACCATGAACAGCAGCAGCGCGGCCGAAGTGACTGTCATGACGGAATCATCCTTCGTCAGTGATTTCAGTCATGATACGCCGCGCGCAAAAGAAGCGTGGTGTGCTCCGAGCATTCGACTCAGAACGCTGCGCATCACTGCCGGGCGTTCGGCTCGCTCAGGACCGCGACCAGGTTCATGAAGAACTGACCGCGTGTCAGCACGCGTTCGATCCCCGCGGTTCGCGCGGTGGTCAGCAGTTCCGGCCGGACATGCGGACCGAACGCGATGACTTCCGGTTGCGGATTGAGCTTCTGAATCCCGGCCATGAAGGCCGCTGGATCAAACTCCGGCATCTGCAGATCGAGGATCACCCGCCACGCGGTCGCCTGCTCCAGCACCGCCAGCGCTTCACCACCGGAAGAACATGTCCGCGCCGTCAACCCGTGCAGCTTCGCCGTGTCTTCGATCTCCGTCGCCTGGATGAAGTCCGGACTGACCACGATCAGATCGAAAACATCCGGACTCATGACGCGGATTCCTGAGGACACGATTCCGTGAAAGCCATCAATTTTCGGTAAACAAAGCCTGCCTGGCTGGCAGAGCTGTTCCGTCGGCCTAATACAGAGCTGTGGCCAGGCGGCGGCGGTATTCCCCGACCAGCGCGTTACCGCTGCCGAGCACGTTGAAGAGGTTGACCATCTGCTCGCGCGCGGCGTTCGCGGGATCGGAACCGCGATGCGTTTCCACCACCGACAGCAGCAGTTCAAACGCGTCGCGATGCCGGCCATCGACGGCGAGCGCATCGGCCAGATGAATCTGCAGGTTCGGATCGCCGGGAGCATCTTCCACGGCCTTGCGCGCCGCCTGGACTCCACCGGACTCCTCGGCCATGGCACGCAGTTCCAGTTGCGATTTCACGGTCTGCGCTTCCGGCTCCAGCCAGCCGCGGGCTTCCAGAGCGTCGATGATCTCCTTCGCTTCGGCATCCCGGCTCTGCGCAACCAGCAGGCGGGCCAGATGAATCCTTACGCCATCATTCGCTTCCAGCTCCAGCGATTCGCGCAGCATGGCTTCCGCCGAAGACTGATCGGTCGCTTCCAGCTCCAGCGCTTTCGTCACCAGTTCCTGAGCCTTTGAAGGCAGCAGCGACTGCACCCATTGCCGCAACTGAGGTTCCGGCTGCACGCCCATGAAATGATCAGCGACCTGTCCGCCGATGAAAGCCATGACCATTGGAATGGACTGCACGCGGGCCATCATGGCCAACTGCTGTTCCTCGTCGATGTTCACTTTCGCCATCAGGATGCGGCCGCCGGCTTCCTGGACGAGCTTCTCCAGGATCGGTCCGAGCTGCAGGCAGGGCTGACACCACGGCGCCCAGAAATCGACGATGACCGGCACTTCTGCCGACTTCATCAGAACCTTTTCCTGAAACTCCTGCGCGGTGACATCGAAGATCCAGGGGACAGTTTCGGTCATGCCAGACGAATCCTTAAGAAAACAGCGAGGACAATACTCCGTACATCCTGCGTCACTGCGACAGAAGCGGACTCACCACAGAGATACAGAGGACGCTGAGAGGAGAGCGATGCTCAGACAGACCTCTCACAGGCGGACGGAGTGGCCTTCACCGCCGGGCGGCGGCGTGTTTCAGCGGCAGCCAGGCTCCGTTTTCGCGGCTGGAGGCGACGCACTGCTGAATGAAGTACATGCCTTCGCAGCCGTCATAGACGTTCGGGTAGATCGTATCGCGGCCTTCAAACGTCTCGCCGGAAGCCCGCTTGATCATGTTGTCGTAGGCGAAGCGGTACACATTGGCGAACGCCTCGAAGAACGCCTCCGGATGGCCGGACGGCAGGCGACAGGCGGCCTTGCCCCACGGCGTCATGAACGGCGCGTTGGGATCGCGCGTGTAGATCTGATGCGGCTGGCCGTTGCAGCGAACGATCATCTGGTTCGGTTCTTCCTGCCGCCAGGCGAGCGCTCCCTTCGTGCCATCGACTTCGATAAACAGGTCGTTCTCACGGCCGTGCGAAATCTGCGAGGCCGTGACCGTCATCAGGCCGCCGTTTTCCAGACGGATGACCGCGTGACCGTAGTCATCCAGAGCCCGTCCCGGTTCAAACACCTTCAGATGGCAGGACACTTCGGCTGGCAGCAGACCGCTCATGTAGCGTCCCAGGTTGTAGGCATGCGTGCCGATGTCACCGAATGAGCCGGCCGCTCCGGATTTCGACGGATCGGTCCGCCAGGCGGCCTGCTTCTGATCGCTGGTTTCGAGGCGCGTACGGAGCCAGCCCTGAATGTAGTTGGAACGGATCGCCTGAATCTCACCGAGGTCGCCGTTGAGGATCATTTCGCGGGCCTGACGGACCAGCGGATATCCCGTGTAATTGTGACTGACCGCGAAAACGACGCCCGTCTTCTCCACGACTTTGACCAGTTCTTCAGCCTGCGCCAGATCGAACGTCATGGGCTTGTCGCAGACGACATTGATGCCGGCTTCGGCGGCGGCTTTCGCCACTTCAAAGTGGACGTGATTGGGTGTGGTCACGGAGATGAAATCCACGCCATCCGGGCGGGCTTTCTCGGCGGCAATCATCTCCTGATACGAACCGTAGGCGCGGTCCGGAGCGATGTCGTAGGAGCCGGCGGAGGCTTTTGATTTTTCGGCGTTCGACGAGAGTGCTCCGGCGACCAGGGCCGCGCGGTTATCGAGCACGGCGGCCGTGGCATGCACGCGGCCGATGAAAGACCCCTGTCCTCCACCCACCAGAGCCATCCGCAGCTTGCGGTTCAACGGGCCGTTGGTCGTCTCCATCGTGAATTCTCCCGGAAAAGTCTGATCTGAAGATGCTGCCCGCAGGCGATGTCGGCTCGAAGTCTGACGTTGGCCTGTCCGGGATTCAACGAACGCTGCCAGACCACGCAGGCCGCATTTCCGATCCGGGCCAGGTCAGCACAGCGGCGACTCGTTGTTCTGGTCCGGATGGCTGCTTAGACTTCCGGCCGTTTTCGCGACCGGTTGTCCTTCAATTCCGTCTGGCAGGCGTTTTCAGCATGGATCAATCGCAGCAGCACTTTGAAACCCGCTGTGTTCACGCCGGCGTCTTCAAAGACAGTGCCTACAACAGCGTCATCACTCCGATTTATCCCAGCTCGACGTTCCAGTGGGATGACCTGCAGAATCATCGCGGGTTTGACTACACGCGCAGCGGCAATCCCACCCGCAAGGCGCTGGAGGAAAGTCTGACTTCCCTGGAGGGCGGCACGGACTGCCGCGCGACCTGCACGGGCATGTCTGCCATCACGGCCTGCATGCACCTCTTCCGGCCGGGCGATCACATCATCACCGCGGACGACATCTACGGCGGGACTTACCGGCTTTTCACCAGCGTGTTCAGCCAGTTCGGCATCGAGTTTTCGTTCGTGAAGATGGGAGATCCCTCGAAGGTTCAGGCCGCCCTGAAACCGAACACGAAATGCATCTGGATCGAAACGCCCAGCAACCCGCTGCTGAATCTGGTGGACATCGCCGCGATGGCCGAAATCGCTCAGTCGGCCGGAGCGATCACCATTTCCGACAACACGTTCCTTTCGCCGTATCTGCAACGGCCGCTGGAACTGGGCTGCGATGTCGTGGTGCATTCGACGACGAAGTACCTCAATGGACATTCGGATGTCGTCGGCGGAGCCATCATCACGCGGACGAAGGAACTGGCCGAGCGGATCGGGTTCATCGTCAACGCTCTAGGCCTGGGCTGTTCTCCCTTCGATGCGTGGCTCGTTCTGCGCGGCATCAAAACGCTGGGACCGCGCATGGAAGCTCATCAGCGCGGAGCCGCGGCGCTGGCGACCATGCTCAGCACTCACCCGGCCATCGAGCACGTCTATTACCCCGGCCTGCCGACTCATCCTCAGCACGCGCTGGCAAAGCGGCAGCAGAAAGGTTTCGGGGCGATGGTCAGTTTTGATGTGAAAGGTGGCCGCCCGGCTGCGGAACACGTTTTTCGATCGGCGAAGATGTTCGCCCTGGCGGAATCGCTCGGCGGAGTCGAATCGCTGTTCGAGTATCCGGAAACGATGAGCCACGCCTCGATGACGCTCGAAGCCCGACGGGCCGGCGGCATCACCGAGAAGACGATTCGCGTCTCAGTGGGCATCGAACATCCGGATGATCTGGTGGCGGATATGAAACAGGCGCTGGATACCATCCCGTGACCGAACTCTCTCCGCTGTTGATGGTGCGGCAGCGGATCCTGGCAGTCTGAAGCGTTCCAGCAGACTGCGGCGGTGCGGGCCGGACGAAAGAATGGAAGCAACAGTCTTATGAGTCAGCCTCAGCGAACAGCGGATTCGCCCGCTCCTTCCCGCCCCGTTGACACCATCGCAACCGGGTTTTCTCCCACGCTGGATCAACGCCGCGCATCGCCCTCACCAGCCGCACCGAAGGCCGGCTGGCTGGACCGCCTGTGTCGGCGCGGAGTCCTGCAGAAGCTCTCCGGACTCCGGTTCGGCAGACTTCAACTGACTCAAGGCTCTGAGTCTCACACCTTCGGTCAGTCCGGTTCTGACGTTGAGTTGCAGGGCCGGATCGACATTCACCAGCCGGACTTCTTCCGCCGACTGGCGCTGGGTGGCACGCTCGGCTTTGCCGAATCGTTCATTCAAGGCGACTGGACCACGCCGTCACTGACCGAAGTGCTGCGCGTTTTCTGCCGCAACCTGCATCTGTCGGATGGAGCGGATCGAGGTCTCGCGCGGATGGCTCGTTCCACCGCCCGCAGGTGGCACGAACGGCATGAGAACTCGCGCGAAGGCAGCGCGCAGAACATTCACGCGCATTACGATCTCGGCAACGATTTCTATGCGTTGTTTCTCGATGAGACGATGACGTACTCCAGCGCCGTGTTTGAGTCTCCGGAAACGCCGCTGCACGACGCACAGGTCGCCAAGATCGACCGCATGTGCCGCAAGCTGGACCTGCGGCCGGAGCATCATCTCCTGGAGATCGGAACGGGGTGGGGAGCTTTCGCCGTCCATGCCGCGCGGAACTACGGCTGCCGGGTGACAACGACCACCATCTCGCAGCAGCAGTACGACTTCGCCCGGCAGCGCGTCCTCGACGCCGGGCTGAGCGACCGGATCACACTGTTGAAACAGGACTACCGCGACCTGACCGGCCAGTACGATCGACTGGTTTCCGTCGAGATGATCGAAGCCGTCGGCCGGGACTACTTCGACACGTTCTTTCGCAAGTGCGGCGAACTGCTGAAGCCGGACGGCCAGATGGTTCTGCAGGGCATCACCATGTCCGAGCAGCGGTATGACCGCTACCTGCGCTCGGTGGACTTCATCCAGCGCTATATCTTTCCTGGCGGCTGCCTGATCACGCCGTCCGCGGTCATGCACTCCGTCGCACGGGTCACGGACATGCGGCTGCTGCACCTGGAGGATCTCGCTCCGCACTACGCGCAGACTCTGCGACTGTGGCGCGAACGGTTCTTCGCCCGGATCGACGATGTGCGACTGATGGGCTTTCCGGACACGTTCATCCGGCTGTGGGACTATTACCTGAGCTACTGCGAAGCCGCGTTCCTCGAACGGCTGGTCGGCACGGTGCAGATCCAGCTCGCGCGGCCCCGCTGCCTCACCGATGCTCTGCGGCCGTTCGTCTGAAGAGCCATCCGTCTGAACCGCCATTGCGGCTTCGCTACGAAACCGCCCGGCCCGGCCCCGTTCCGTCGATCGCCGGCCGGATGACTTCGCAGCCGATGTTATTGAGCACTGCTTTCAGGCGACGGAACTGCTCTTCATCGCGGTACGTCCCCACGATCGCTCCACCTGAGCCGGCGAACTTGGCCGAGACCCCGACCATCCGCGCCGTTTCCACCATGTCGATGTGTGTCGGCGACAGATTCATAATGCTCCGCCGAACGTTGAAATTCTCATCCATCAACTGGCCGAACCGCTCGTGATCGCCCGTCAGCAGCGCATCCCGCCCTTCGCTGGCGATGGCCGCGAAACGCTGCATCGCGGCATGCACGGCCTCGTCGCCCTGGTCGTAACGAACCCGCAGCGGCGCGTGAGTCACCTCCGTCGGCTCACCGGCTTCCGTGCTGAAAGCCACATACAGCGGCGGCAGCAGAGCCGGATCGAGCGGCTCGTACTGACCGCATTCAAAGCCATCCACGGTGCGCGTGAGGTTCCGCGCGAAGTCCATGAACACCAGGCCTTCGTAAACCTGCACGACCCGGTCCTGCAGTCCGCCGGTAATGCCCAGTTCCGAGCGTTCGACGCTGAGAGCCAGAGACGACTGAACCTCAAGCGCCATCTCCACCCGGTAGAACTTCAGCAGTGCGCGGAGCGTGGCGACGATGATCGCACTGGACCCCGCCAGTCCCACGGCGCGAGGAATGTTCGACTGGTAGCGGATGCTGAAATTCCGCGAGTGCAGCGAAATGCCCTTCATCCGGCACCACGCCAGAAACCGCTTGATCGTCGCCTTCACCAGCCGGACGCCGCCGTAATAGCCATGCAGCTCGACATCGTGAGCCAGTTCGTGAATCGAACTGAATCGCGTGCGGTCGTCCTGACTGAGGATGATCTCCAGATCCTCCCATTCGTAGAGCACAACCTCGGCGCAGTAATTCGGGACAATGACC
>Ga0172376_10005993_pt1 | contig 13353 bp, 11 predicted proteins | sample Lak35m_FD_121114 | JGI IMG/M metagenome (GOLD analysis project Ga0172376, IMG submission 121114) | Freshwater microbial communities from Kabuno Bay, South-Kivu, Congo - kab_092012_35m | ecosystem: Environmental > Aquatic > Freshwater > Lake | place: Democratic Republic of the Congo: South-Kivu...
CCGAGGCCAATCAGGGCCGACTGGCCGGTAAACCGGCAGAGCTGGTTCAGGAGGTGCTGAGCAAGGACCCGCAACACAAGAACGGCTTGTGGCTGGCGGCCCTCGCGGCAGCGGAACGGGGAGATAAAAAACAGGCCGTTGCGCATTGGCAAGTCCTTAAAAGCCTGCTGCCGGCGAACAGCCCGGATGCACAGCAGATCGATGCCTTCATTGCCGAAATGCAGGGACAGTCACCCGTTGCAAGTGCTGCCCGCCCGGCGACCGTGCCCGACCGGAAACCGGCCACCGCCGCGCGGCAGATACGGGTTGCGGTCAGTCTGGCCCCGGAACTCGAGGCCAGAACCAGCCCGGACGATGCCCTGTTCATCTTTGCCCGGGCGGCCGAAGGGCCCCCGATGCCGCTGGCGGTGGTTCGCAAGCAGGTCAGGGATTTGCCGGTCGAAGTCAGTCTCGATGACACCCTGAGCATGATGCCCGGGATGAACCTGTCTTCCTTCGAGCGATTGATACTGGGGGCGAGAATCTCCAAAACCGGCAAACCCACCCCCACCCCCGGTGATCTGCAAGGCCTGAGTCAGCCGGTGGTGGCTGAAAACGGCCAGTCTTACCGCATTACCATCACGGAAGTCGTGGGTGGCGGGCGGTAGGGAAGCTTACTTTTCCCGGATGTAGTCGTAAATGTTGAGATAGTCCTGACCGGGATTTTTCCAGGAGAAATCATGACGCATGGCATTGCGGATGAGCTCCCGGAAGTGTTCCGGGTAGTCGTAATAGCAACTCAGGGCGCGTCCCAGTGCCGATTCCAGACCGCTGTGATCATAGTCCAGGAACAGGTAACCGTTGCGCTCATGCAGGGGTTTGTGTGAAAAATCCTTGTCGAAAACCGTGTCTGCCAGACCGCCGACTTCACGCACCACCGGAATGGTGCCGTATTTCATGGCGATGAGCTGGGTCAGGCCACAAGGCTCGAACCGGCTGGGCACCAGCATGATGTCGGTTCCGGCATAAATCAGGTGGGACAGTTCCTCGTCGAAGCCGATTTCGATGTGAACATCCGGGTTGTCGTTGAGCTGGTGCTTCAGTCCCCAGAAAAAGTTGTTGATCTGACCATCGGGACTCGACCCCAGCAGAACGAACTGGCCTCGCCGTTGCAGGGTGTAATAAATGGCGTGACGCAGCAGTTCCAGTCCTTTTTGTGGATCCAGCCGACCGACGAACGCCACGATGGGCTTTTCGTTGTCGGCAATCATCAAGCGTTGACGCAAGGCCCGCTTGTTGGCGTATTTACCGTCGATGGCATCGACCGTGTAGCGGGCAGGAATGTGCGGGTCGATTTCAGGATTCCAGACGTTGTAATCGATGCCGTTGACCACTCCGCCGAACTTGATGTGATGAATGTGCAGGGTGGGCTCCAGCCCGAACCCCTGACCCTGATCCCTCGCTTCGGTAGCGTGGCGGGGCGAAACCGTAGTGACGAAGTTGGAATAGACCACGCCACCTTTCATCAGGTTGATGGCGTGAGGATTGTGGTTATCCCGCAGACGATCGTAGTGGGCATAGTATTCGGGACGATTGAGGCCGGTGGCCTGCAATATCTGCCCACCGGTAACGCCCTGATGCTTGAAATTGTGGATGGTGAAACAAACCCGGGAGTGGGTCATCCCCAGGTATTTGTAGACTTCAAACAGGAACACCGGAACCAGGGCGGTTTGCCAGTCGTGGCAATGGATGATCTGCGGATTTTTGCCGGATTTGAGCAGAAACTCCATCGCGGCCCGCGAGAAAAAGGCAAACCGCAGTACATCGTCATGAAAGCCGTAGATGCAGCCCCGGTTGAAGAAATTGTCTCCCGAGTGGGGTTCGATGAAAAAGCATTTGCGTCCATGCACAAAGCCGAAGAACACCGTGCAGTGTACGGCCCCGCCATACCAGGGCACCCACAGGTCAGAGTAGGTTTCGCACAAACCCCAGATATGGTCATAGCGCAGGCAGTCGTACTTGGGCAGTATGATCTCGACCGTATTGCCCCGGATTTCCATTTCGTTGGCCAGTCCGTAAACCACATCGGCCAGACCGCCTACCTTGGCGACGGGTGCCAGTTCAGGCGTGATATGGACGATATACATTGACGCGGTTGCGGGAGAATTTGAAGGTGCGGTTTCCGGTTCGCAGGTTACCGCTGCGGGGGATTCGATCACCGGCTGCGGCAGGATTTCCGCTTCAGGGGTTTCGGTTACGGCTACGGGGGATTCGATCACCGGCTGCGGCGGGGTTTGCGGTTCGGCAGGCGGTTCCACCGCAGGCACGGCGGGCACCACGGCGGCGGCCACCAGGGCTGCCAGATCAATCGGAGTGCCGACGGGTTGGGCGGGTGTGGTAACCGGCCCGGCTGCAGAGGCCGGTCTGGTTTTGGCCGATTGCTTGACTTCCTCGACCAGACTGGCCAGGGCACCGGAAACGGCGGGAACGACCGCCGGTTCAGACGGCGGGGTGGTTTCAGAACCTTTTTTTGAAGCTATTTTCTTGACCATGACGGGTCTCCTTTACGCTTGAGTGTTTGGAGGCAAAACGGGATGGCTTGATTCAGCAGGAAGACGCTACCAGGATGCGCCCCATGCCCGGCATCAGATCGAATTCAAACGGCGTGGGTAAATAGTCCTGCGGCCACTCGGGTGATACATCGACCAGCGGTGAGGGCGTTTTCACGTAGTCATACAGGTTGTCACTCCGGAAATGTTGCCAGTTGCAGGCATCCTTGTTGAGTATGAGCAAGGCCTCGCCGTGATGGGTTCGGGATTTTTTTGACAACACCAGTATGGCCGGGTTGGGATGTCCCAGCACTTCAGCCGGTGTTTCCTCAGCAAAAACCGGATGCCCGGATTTGACGCTGTTGATGTGCCGGATGAATGCGGTAATGTCGACGCGGGTGTTTTCCCAGTCATGGGGTCGGGTATCGACAACGTGCAGGGGGCGGGAGAAACCAAATTCATAGCCCATCGGCATCATGACACCTGCAGAGAACAGCCCGGCAAACAGGTAACGCTGGCGCAGGGCATCGACGTTACCGTCCGTTTCGGAATACAGTCTCGGGGTGTCGTGGCTTTCGGGAAAACTCAAAGACGGTGCCGCATCACAGGTCGCCCGGTGTTGCTCGATCAACCAGTCACTGGAGAAGTCCCACCACTTGGAACTGTTGAAGATGAAATCGAAGCCGGCTTCAGCGGTTTCACGGGTTTGTTCAGGGCTGCATCCCAGGGTTTCTGCTACGAATACCGTATCGGGATAGTCTTTCAGGGTGTCCTTCATCAGTTTTTTCCAGACCCGCCCCGGTATCTGGTACGCCGCATCACAGCGCAACCCGGAGAAACCCAGGGACAGCAGATAACGCATGATCCGGAGGCAGTAGTCGTACAGGCCGGCGGCATCGCGGCTGTTCCCGTGATCGAATTGGGCCAGGTCGGTCCATTCCACCCGGTGTCCGTCATGATCGCAAGAAGGATGCAAGACCCTTCCGCCGTCACGCACGAACCACTCGGGATGTTCCTGCAACAGCGGTGAGTCGTAAGCACAATGGTTGATTACCAGGTCGGCCATGAAACGCAATCCCTGCCGTTCGCCGTGGGCGATGATCTGCCTGACCTGGGCTTCGGGTGTGAGTGCAGAGCCTGAATCCAGAAAATCCGGATTGATGCAGAAAAAGTCACGGATCGAATACAGGCTGCCCGACCGACCGGGCAGTTGCAGGGGATTGACAAAAATCCAGTCGAATCCCATGTCAACGGCGCGATCGAGATGGGGGGGCCAGTCCTTTAACGGCCCCGCCAGTCTGGGGAACAGGTTGTAGAGTTTCATACCAGATTCCTCGCCCGCTGAAAGGCGGCGGTGAAATCCAGAAAAATCGGTTGTTCGATGGTGAGCAGTTCGCCCAGCAGGGCATTCTGCAATTTATATTTGATGTTGCCGACCGCCAGTGCGCCGATCCCCGTGGCACCCGGTGCGTTGACCGCATGCACCAGTGGCTCGCCAAAGTGTTTCAGCTTGATGCCTTCGATACCCAGCGGCGGTACTGCATTGACATCACCGGCGACCTTGAGCTGTCTGGCATCGCCCAGTACCGAGGCATTCAGCACCTGTACCCCGGCCTTGGCCGTACAGAAGGCGATATCGGCCGTGGTCAGCAGGCGGGCCTTGTCTGCATCGGAACTGGCGTAGGTGCCTTTCAGGGTGGTTCCACAGCGTTGATTGTATTCGTTGGCCTTGTTCAGGGCGGTGTCGATGTTGAAGGGGTCGATCAGGGTGACATCGGCACCGGCCAGGGAGGCGATGACACCGGTTGCAATGCCGACAGGGCCGGTTCCGCCAAACACGATGGTGCGGCATCCCTTGAGATCGGCCTGATGCTTTTCGCGCAACACTTTTTCCACACAGGCTACCAGTGCCGCCGCCGTGGTGAACGCGCCGCTGGGATCGGCCAGTACCGACACCTGAAACGGCGGCACCATGGCCTGGCGGGCGGCCTCCAGCATGTTGAGTGACAGGCCGAGATCACGCCCTCCGATGAACAGGCCGGTTCGCTTCACCCCGGCGGCTCCCCTGGAAAAAATGGCATCCTGAACCAGTCCGTTGATCTCTTCGAGTTGAACATTGTTGTGCGGAATGACCACATCAAAACCCGCATCCACCGCCATATTGATGTCGAAGGGGCTGGTGTGCGGCATGGGATCGAACATGTGCAGTATGGTACGTTTTTCCATGGTGTTGGGTGCTCGCGGTTGGAAGATTCAAGAAAAGGGATGAACTTTCCCCGACAGAGGCGGGCCGGGGAAAGCCGGAAGGGTCAGTGACGAACGCCGAGATAGTCGCGGGCCACTGCAAAAGCCTCGTTGTAGTCCAGGTATTCCGGTTTGTCGTTGGTGCCGGCCTGCTGGTGCATGCGATTCAGCAAGCGGTGCTGGGTTTGATATTTGACATTGCCGATGGCGAGGGCACCAAAGCCAATCGCGCCGGACTGGCTGCCGGCAATGGGATTACCCTTGTGCATGGGATCCAGTCCGGCGATACCGGAGGGGGGCACGGCGTTGACATCGGCAGCCACCTTGAGCCTCGGGGCGGCGGCCACGCCCTCGGCACTCAGCACCTCGATACCGGCGGCCGCCGTGGCCAGTACGACATCGGCTTCCAGCATCAGTGTGGCCTTGTTGGCATCGGCATCGCCCATGACACCGGTTTTTCCCTCACCAAACTCGGCGTTGCACAGTTCGGCGATGCGCTGGGCCTTTTCCAGTTGGCGGCCAATGATTCTGACCTTTGCACCGGCCTGTGCGGCCAGTACGGCGGCGATCTGGCCTACCGGGCCGGTTCCTCCCAGAACCAGTACCTGTCTGCCTTCGAGACCGGTCTGGAATTGGGCCGACAAGGCCTGTTCAACAATGGCGACCATGGCCGCCGCCGTGGTGAATGCCCCGCTGGGATCGGCGAGGGCAGAAACCTCGAAGGGGGGTATCATGGATTTCTGGGCCGTTTTCAGCATGTCCATGGCCAGTTTGGCATCCCGGCCACCGATGAAGAGGCCGGTGCGTTTCAGTCCGTTCAGGCTGCGGGAGAAAATCGCATCCTGCACCATGGCATTCACTTCTCCCAGTTCGATATTGAGATAGGGAATGGTGGAAATCCATCCCGCATCCAGTGCCATGTTGACATCGAAGGGGCTGAGATTTTTTTCAGGCGTGAACATGTGCAGGATAAAAGGTTTTTCCATGGGAGCGGGTTCCTCGTAGTTTAAGGTAGGGTGTGGATCATGTTGTACACAGGCTCCGTTTCCGGAGACCTGCTCGTGCCATATCATAACGGATATTGGGGTTTTGGTTGTTGGCAAAATTGATTTTGCAGCAGTGGGAACCGATCACGGCCGGTCACCTCAGCACATGGTCATCTACGCCTGCCCGAAAAAATGCTCGACATCGGCAATGTCACGTTTGATGGGCATGGGCGGCAGGCTGTCGAGGAACAGGCTCCCGTATCCCTTGCTTTCGATCCGGGGATCGGCCAGCATCAAAACGCCCCGGTCGCTCACATCCCGGATCAATCGACCGACTCCCTGTTTCAGCGTGATGATCGCGTGGGGTACCTGGTGGGTCATGAACGGGTTTTGTCCGGCCCGTTTCAGACTCTCGAGACGGGCATTCAGGACAGGGTCTCCGGGTGAGGCAAAGGGCAGTTTATCAATGATGACACAGGACAGGGCCGGGCCTTTCACATCCACGCCCTCCCAAAAGGAAGACGTTCCCAGCAGGATGCCGTGTTTCGATTGCCTGAACGATTCAAGCAATACGCCCTTGGGCTGGCTGCCCTGAATGAACAGCGGGTATTCCAGTTGTCCTGTCAGCAGGCGGGCGGCCTCGTTCAGGGCCTGGTGGGAAGTGAACAGCAGAAAGGCCCGTCCCCGACTGGCTTTAAGCACCGGAATGGATTGCTCGATGAAGGCTTCGGTATACCCGCTGGAACCGGGGTCGGGCATGACACCCGGCAGGTACAGCAGGCACTGCCGCCGGTAATCGAACGGGCTGTCCCAGACCTGACATTCGGCATCGACCAATCCAAACTGATGCACGAAATGATCGAAGTTTCCACTGGCGGTCAGGGTGGCCGAAGCGAAAATCCAGGTGGCCTGACTGGCCTTGCGGAACGCGCCAAACTCACTCGCCACTTCCAGCGGGGTACGGTTGAGGGTGAAAAGCCGGCGACGGGTTTCGAACCAGCGAACCGTTGCAGTATCGTCCGGTGAGAGGAACGCTTGCAGTTGTTCCGTGATTTCACTGCTGCGGCGGGCACAGGCCTCCAGTCCCTTGCCCTGACCGGCCAGCGGTTTCAGGTGTTTTTCCAGATCCATGAGGCCGGCTTTTACCCGTGAGAGGGCCGCCTGCACCGCCGGTTCGGATTCGACCCGGTTCCAGGTTTCCCGCCGCAAGGATGCCTCGCCCAGGGCCAGACGCAGGTTGGCTACTTCGTTTTCCAGTTGTTCGGCACTGCGGGGGAGCAGGCGATCATCGCGGACTTCCTTCAGGCCTTCCAGCACGCTGTCCTGACACAATTCATTGAACTGATGGGAAGACAGGGACAACCCCAGAAACCGGGCCGCCGATTCCATGAACTGATGGGCTTCATCCACCACGATGACCTCGCTCTCCGGCAGGATTTCACCGAAACCGGTACGTTTCAGCGACCAGTCGGCCCACAGCAGATGGTGATTGACTACCACGATGTCAGCCGTCAGGGCCGCCTTGCGGGCTCTGATCAGGAAACAGTCCTCATAAAAGGGGCATTCCTGTCCCAGGCAGTTATCCACTGTGGAGGTAACCGCAGGCCAGAGCGGTGAAGCTTCCGCTACATTGACCGCTTCGGCAATGTCACCGGTGCGGGTGTTTTTGCTCCACCGCAGTACGGCTTCCAGGGCAATGGCCTCGTGATGCCCGTGATGTCCCTGAAACCCCAGGCTGTTTTCCAGCCGGTACAGGCACAGGTAATTACTGCGTCCCTTGAGCAGGGCCGCCTCGAAAGGCCTGCCAAGGGCTTGCTGCACCAGCGGTAAATCCTTCTGGAACAGTTGATCCTGGAGGGTACGGGTTGCGGTGGAAACGAGAATTTTGCTCCCGGACAGCAGGGCAGGCACCAGATAGGCGAAGGTCTTGCCCGTACCCGTACCCGCCTCGGCAATCAACGTGGTTTTGGCCTTGATGGTTCGTGCCACGGCCTCGGCCATTTCGACCTGAACGGCCCGGGGCTGAAACCCCGGCAGGTATTTTGCGAAGGCACCGTCCGGCCCCAGAAGACTGGCCAGACCGCTCATGGTTTAATGCCTCGCTGAACCACCTCATACCCCTTCAGGGTGCTGGCCCGTGGTGCGGGAGGCTGTAGAAACTGTAAAGAACACATTATGCTCATTGGTTATCAAGGGGTTGTCATTCAGGCATTTTCGTTTATTATTGCCCTTCGCAACGTTCACTAACAACCCGAACGGAGGTGACGGATGCCCAGGAAACGACTGATTGTCAACTCAATACTGTCGATCTACTTAGCATCTTCCTGTACGTGGGGTCATGCCAGAACGGCTGCCCACAGGAGTAGCGTGCAATCCCATGCCGGGCTTGCATCTTACTACAGCGACCGCTTTCAGGGTCGGCGTACGGCAAATGGGGAGCGATTCGATCAACGCGGTTTTACCGCCATGCATCGTTCCCTGCCTTTCGGTACACGTTTGCGTGTTACCAATGTCAGTAATAAGCGGAGCATCGAGGTGCGTGTAAACGACCGGTGTCGTTCCAAAAAGGGACCGGCCCTGGATTTGTCTCGACGAGCCGCTGAGGAATTGGGTTTTCTGCGTTCTGGTATCGCCAGGGTGACGTATGAAATCATAAAACCCACGGGAGAAGACGGTTAGACGTTAGCCATTCCCGGCCCCAGACTGTAACCGAAAAACCATTGTCTCGGATCGTGGTTTACTGATTGCAGTCAAGCTCAAAGGAAGGCTGGATCGAAGTCTGTCCCGATGGGCTACCCCACTGAGATCAAGGGTACCCGGATCCCCGCAGAACACAGGCTGGACACCCCGGTGTCTGGCCTGCGGGATATACGTTGCGAACCCGGTTCGAGGGGTTCCGATCGACGCGGGTCGCGGTGATGAAAAACCGTTGCACCCCGGTCGAAGGGTCTTTGGTGTCTGCACCAGAGTCCCGGTAGCAGGACGCTGCCTTGATCCTGTTCCAATCCATCCGGGCGGCCACCGAGGGTCGCCCGGATTTTCCTGTCTTCCCTCGCCTGTCTTTTGGTCGCATAATGGCCGCTCCTGTCCGCCTGGCGGGCCGGTCTCATCATCACGCACCGAAATCCGTTTTTCCCGCTTCAATGGAGATCAACACCATGCACGACTCCCCCATTCTTTTTACCGAGGGCGCTGCCCGCAAGGTCAGTGAACTGATTGCCGAGGAAGGCAACAACGATCTCAAGCTCCGTGTGTACATCACGGGCGGTGGCTGTTCGGGATTTCAGTATGGATTTACCTTTGACGAAAGCGTCAATGAAGACGACACCCGCATCGAAAAGGACGGCGTTTCGGTGTTGATCGATGCCATGAGCGTACAGTACCTGAACGGGGCCGAGATTGATTACAAGGACGATCTGTCAGGGGCCCAGTTCGTGATACGCAATCCCAATGCCACGACAACCTGCGGTTGCGGGTCGTCATTCAGCGTATGATTCCGCCCGGGCCGGGTAGAGGGCACCCAGTATGACCGGGTGTCTGGCACCGGTGACCGCTGGCAGATTACCCGGTAAACCGTTCAGGGTCTGTCGCGCCAGCCAGGCAAAAGCCACCGCCTCTACCCAGTCCGGATCAACCCCCAGTGCGGCTGTCGTCATGACCGGACAGCGCAGTTCACGACGGATACGTTCCACCAGGGCAAGGTTGTGGACACCGCCGCCGCACAGGAACACCTGATCGGTATCGGGCTGTACCTGCCTGATGCTGTCCGCGATGCTTCGGGCGGTCAATTCGAGCAGACTGGCCTGAACATCGACCGGCGACAGGTCATGACCTGCCCGATGCGATTCCAGCCACCGTAGCGAAAAATACTCCTGGCCGGTACTCTTGGGCGGCTGCCGGGCAAAATACGGATCGCTCAATAGTTGCTCGACCAAAACGGGCGAAACCTGGCCGGAGCCGCCCCATTCACCGTTCGGGTCATACGCCTGGTCAAGATGTCGCCTGACCCAGCCATCGAGCAGGGTGTTGCCAGGCCCGGCATCAAACCCCCGGACACAGCCATCAGAACCCGCAGGCAGACAAGTCACATTCGCGATACCGCCGATATTCACGATGACCCGGTTTGCCTGGTTCGAACCAAACACCGCCCGGTGAAAGGCCGGTGTCAGGGGGGCTCCCTGTCCTCCCGCCGCGACATCGCGCCGCCTGAAATCAGCTATGGTCATGATCCCGGTGGATTCGGCGATGCGGTTGGGGTCGCCGATCTGCAGGGTGAACGGCAAGTTTCCTGCCGGATGATGATAAACCGTTTGCCCATGGCTTCCTATGGCCCGAATCCGTTGCCGCCCGATGCCGCACAGTGTGATCAGATCGTGGGCCGTCTGCGCCAGATATCGACCCAAAAGACCATCGAGTTCCCCGTATTCCACCGTGTTTACCCGTTCTGCGTAGCAAAGCGATTGCAGTCGCGCCTTGAGATCAGGCGGATAGGCCTGATAATGCACGGCCAGCGTGCTGAGGGGAGGGTTGGCGTCATCAGGGCCGAACGCGACCAGGGCCGCATCGATACCGTCGAGACTGGTACCCGACATCAAACCCATATAAATTTCGTGGCAGCCCGAAAAAGCGGCATTTGGCATGAAAAAAATCTCCGGGTGCTTCGCACCTTTGTGGTGAATCGGTAGAATAGGCGCACGGCTTCAGCCACCAAACGACATATACCCCATGAATAATTTCCTGCGCCCCGCATCAAAGGTCGACCAGCAGACGACCAAGGCAAGAGAGTGTCTTGCCAAAAAGCAGTACAGGGAGGCCATCAATGCCTATAAGGAGTTACTGAAATCCAGTCCGGATCAAACCCTGCAGCGGGAGCTGGCCGAGGCCTACCGGGGCCGGGTTCACGAACTGGTGCTGAAAGGCATGTACCCTGAGGCCCTCGTGCTGTGGGAAAATCAGGCCAGACTGACGGGAGAGTCTCCCTGGAACACCGACTATGTGAGTTGGCTCTTCAAGGCCGGTCAGTATACAAAACTGGCCGATCAGGTGGATACGCTGACTGCGATGCTCGAACCTTTGGGTCTGGCCCGTCCGGTGCTGGAAATGCTGGCCATTCTGGCACTGGATGACAGCAAACTGTTGGCCCGGTTCGCACCCGGTCATGCCATCGCCAGACATCAACCGATCATGCTCGAGGCCTTTAAGGCCTATTCGTCCGGCCAGTCCGGCACAGCCGAATCCTGTTTGCAGCAAATACCGTCCCGTTCGCCGTATCGTGAGGTTCGCACCCTGCTCAAGGGGTTGCTCCTGCTGGAGCAGGATCGGGCTGCAGGGCTTGATTTTCTGGACGGCATTGCCAGTGACTCCGTCATCAGACCGTTGGCGGAACACCTGAAGCAGCAGGCTACCGCCCGGGGGGTGGATGCCCAAACCTACGTCATGCTTCCGGGCAAACTGCAGACACTCATCGGCAAGCTCAACGGTTACGGTAAACAGCAGCTCGATCTGTTACGCAGTTTCAGGAAACTGTCTCCCGATTGTCCGGACAGGGCACTGTTCGAGTTTGCACTCACCCACCGTCAGGCACTGGGTGAGGCGGTTGTCTACCGTTTTTGCAAAATGCTGCTGGTCGATTACCCGGAAGGCCTCAAGCTTTTTGAACGCAATTTTGGTGGCCTGCCCGAGCTGGAACTGATTCGTCTCCAGGCCTTGATGGATGAATCCAGAGGCAACGGTGCGGATGCTGCCAATACCTGGCGAGAATACCTCCTGCGTTTGAAAGCCCTCCCCGACCGGTCGGATGATCAGGCCAATCTGAAGCAGGTCGAGGCATTCGTTTTTCGCCACTGCTTTGAACTGGCCGGTGAGTCCCCCACGCCCGGATTGCTCAAAATGCTCGCCAGAAGCCTGGAACTGGATCCGGAAGACAGGCAGAGTTTCATCCATTTGATTGAAGGCTATCAGGTCTCTGATCCCGGCGAGTCCCAGGTATGGCTTACAAAGGCATTGCAGGTGTTCCCGAGGGACCTGGATTTCCTGACCCGGGCCATGTACGCGGCAGCCGAGCGCGAGGCTTTCAAGAAGGCGGCATCCTATGCCCGTACGATACTGGATATAGACTCCCTCAACACCGTGGCCCGGCTTTTTCTGACAGAGGCCCATCTCGGTCATGCCCGTAAGCAGTTCAAGGCTGGCCGTCCCGATCTGGCCCTGCAGGAAATCAGTAAGGCACAAGACCTCGATACCAACGAACGCAACAGCCAGCCCTTTTATCTGCAAGGCATCATCCTGGGCCGAAGTCGCCAGGTCGAGGCCTCGATCACCCAGATCAGCAAGGGTTTTGCCATCGATCAGCAAAACCCGCTGGTGGCCCAACTGGGTTACCTCGTTGAAATCAACAGCCTGGGCGTGTCGAAACGCAGCAAGGAAACCGACGCACTGTCTCCATGCCCGCCCAAATACCAGCCCAGCCGGGATGACATGAACCGGTTGCTGGAAAAAGCGAGGCGCGTCCCGAAAGCGCAGGCAGCCGCTTTACTCAAGGCACTGCACACCATGAGCAGTCTCATCGTGCGGGGGGGCAGTTCCCTGGATGTCAGCGAGGGCGAATATCGCGGCTGGTGTGGGTTTTTGCTCGACCTGGCGGCCTATGACCTGTTGAACAGGTTTTGCAGGAATCTGTGTAAGGGTTACCGGTTCCAATGGCCCCCGCTCCTGGCGTTATACAGCACGCTGGCACGTTGTGAGGGCGACCTCACCCAACTGGGCATGATCGAGGGCATGCAATTCAACATACTCAGGATGCAAATCCAGTCGGAGGGTGATCAGGAAGCCCTGAAACTCGTCAACCGGTACGTGGGGCGGGTTGTTGCCGAGGTACACAGCCTGATGCAGGAAGATGATGAGGAAGAGGATGAGGAAGAGGATGACGATGAATCCTTCGACCCCCTCGAGTATGATCGTGAAGACAGGGTTGAGTTTTTTCTGGAGGATATGAATGAAATATCGGAAATGACTGACAAGGAGCTGAAAGCCTACATCAACGACACCCTGGGTAAAAAGCTGCGGCGCAACCTCAACCGGGATCAAATGATCGACATGGTGATGGATTACCTGTTGCAGCGGTACAAAGTGACCATGAGGGATGTACGGAACGCGATGGACTCTACCTGAAAACACCCTTCTCATTCGAACCGTATCATGAAAACTCCCTTTGAAATCCTGGGCATCGAAGAAGATGCCGACGATCAAGCCATCAAAAAAGCCTACTTGCGAAAAGTAAGGGAAAACCCGCCAGAGCGGGACGGCGCGGCTTTTCAGGCCATCAGAAAGGCCTATGAAACCATACAAACCGCTCGACACCGGCTCAAATACCGCTTGTTCCATTACGAATCGCCGGATTTGTCAGCATTGGTGGCTGAGGCCTTGTCGGCCGATTCCGTCCAGCATCCGGATCAGAAAACCCTGACGGCCACCCTGAGCGAGGCGGCACTGGAACAACTGCTACACAGACTCACGCAAAACCATGCTGCCTAGTGCATCCGAATCACTGATCGAGGGATTCAGAAAACACCTCGAAAAATTGACAGACCCCTTGC
>Ga0172376_10005996_pt1 | contig 13349 bp, 9 predicted proteins | sample Lak35m_FD_121114 | JGI IMG/M metagenome (GOLD analysis project Ga0172376, IMG submission 121114) | Freshwater microbial communities from Kabuno Bay, South-Kivu, Congo - kab_092012_35m | ecosystem: Environmental > Aquatic > Freshwater > Lake | place: Democratic Republic of the Congo: South-Kivu...
GTTGCTTCTGGTAAAGGGGGTGTGGGTAAGACATGGTTTTCTATTAATCTTGCCCAAGCCCTTGTTAACCAAAAGAAACGTGTCTTGCTTTTTGATGGGGATTTAGGCTTTGCCAATGTCGATATCCAACTGGGTTTGAAATCGGAATGGGATTTGAGCAGTGTGCTGAAGGAAAAGTGCACCTTTGAAGATGCCATCTTCAGCCATAAAATCAACCTCCCTTCAAAAACTTATGTTGATATTATTACGGGCCGTATGGTTGATGGTGTCTTTACTACCGTATCTAAGGCAGCCGTTTTGAGTTTGAAAGATTCTTTAACAACAATTGCGCCAAAATATGACCATATGATTATGGATTTAAGCGCAGGACTTGATCAAATTATCCAAGAGTTTTCAACTTTTGCCTGCCAGTGTCTTGTTGTCGTTACAGATGAGCCATCTTCTCTTGCTGATGCATCTGCTTTCATCAAAGTCACAAGCCAACGCAATCCTGACCTACCTCTGCATATTGTGGTCAATATGGCGCTGTCTGAGAAACATGGCAAGCAAACCTATACTTCACTTATTAAGGAATGTAGGTTTTTTCTAAGAAAACCACCTATACTTGCTGGAATTATACACCATGATCACAGTGTTCCAGATAGCATCCTGCATAAGTCTTCAACCCTAACGCGACATCCTAAGAGCCAAGCTGCTCGTGATATTGAACGCATAGCCGTTGGGTTATTGGGATTACCAGAGTAGATTTAAAAGTAACTTGCGATCAAGGGGTACCAAAAACTTTACCCTCTCACCCACCTGCTTACAGATGGTCCACAAGGGGCTTTGTTGAAAACCAATACATTTTCCTCAATCAGAATTAAGAGGCTCTACTTCTTTCGCCTCTTATTCGGTTGAACTCGCGCCAACCTTCCCTAAAAGCGCCTGAAGCGTAATATAATTCCCTAGAAAGCCATAAACATGACACGGCCAGGCAAGCTACATAGATTTCTTGGGAAATAACTCCCATAAACTTATGGGAAATAGCCGCTATGTTAGCGAACATCATAACTTTTACGAATGTAAAGCTATCGCAGAAAGGGGAGGATTGTAGTTGTCTCCCAAAGCAAGATACGAACAATAATGTGCTTGCGAATAAACCTGTCTCTAGTAATTCGGTTCCTACCGTGCGCGCCAAAACATCGGTAATATAATGTTGATTCTGCCATTGCAATAAGCGAGAGGCTAAATCTAAACGGGATTCCTGCGATAAGTTGATAGCAGCCGTAAGGACCTCTTCAGATACATCAAGGAAAATGGATAAGCTAGCATACCCATTTCCCAAATCTGAATTTGGTGCTGGAAGCATATAATCTGCCCGTAATCTTTTTCCCTCTACAAGAGGGGCTGGCGTCAGGAGGAAAAGTGGTAATGCAAGGTTAGGCTTATCGTCTTTGGTTGAAACTCTTCTTTTATTAGCGGTTTTTTGAAGCCAGGATCCTAAATTTCCACTTGGATCTCCCCATCCTTCAATAGATTCCCCGATAAGCAAATTATTGACATATTGGCCATAAGTAACCAGAGGGGGGTGAGGAACCTCTGGTTTACCCCCCTCGTCCATTCCTATGGAAGGAAAAAACAGGACAATAGTAAAGGCTAAGGAAGCAAAAATATGTTTCATTTTGATGCTTTTGACCTTTATGTAACTTTTCCATCCTTTAATAATATGGTTGACTGCAAGCTGGCATTAGAACCCAGGATGGCAGCTAAGGCTTAAGAATTATCCGGGATAACTCGCCCTTGACCTCGACCACTATCCACAACCATGACGCGCTGGCCAACCTGGAACATCGGGTCAGCTCCCTGGCGCATGGTTATAATATCCCCACGGTCTAACTGGACTTGATATTCCATACCTTCTTGGTCTGTCAATTTTTGCCCCAGCATATGGCCAGCGACACCACCTGCAGCAGCACCAGCTACACCGGCAAGAACGCTCCCTTTCCCTTGCCCGATTTGAGATCCAAGAAGCCCACCACCAACGGCACCAAGCAAGGCACCTGCACCAGGCTGATTATCCTGTTCAGTACTTGAAGCTGATATTGTCACCGGACGAGCAGCAATAATTTTACCCCTCAATGTTTGACTCATTTGACCAACACCGTGGATAGAAACGTTGTTTGCCCCAATGCGAGGTGCGCAACCGGAGGTAGAGAGTGCAACAATGACGGCTGCTGAAATGACTGCTGAATTCAAAAGTACTTTTTTCATAACTTGATCCCACTTTATTGAATAAAAATTTATTGCCCCATCAAGGGATTTACCCTTTTATTCTTTCCTATATACCAAAGAGAAATATCTTTAAACAAGCTTTTTAATCAAAATTCTATTTAAAGTTAAGCTGCTGGAGTGGCTTGGGTCTCTTCTTCATCTTTCAATATGGTGCCTGTTTGGAACAGTTTATATCCCGCCCAAAACGTAAGCACCATGAATATACCCATGGCTAGACACAATGATGTTAATGTCCCGTCGTAGAAAAAACTGGCCATTTGAATGCTAAGGGCAGTTACAATCAACCGACATGCCACAACCATGGCAGCTAAGCGTCCCTTAGCGCCTGGTATGCAATCAAGCATGAGAGGCCATAAGATGTTGATGGGCATCATGATACCAATGGATTCAAGCATCATAACGGCTGTAATAACCGCTGGATTTTTTACATTAAACAAAATGAGAATCAGCAACATAACAGTAAATCCAACAAGCAAGAATACGCCAGAGAAAAAACAATTTTTTTGTCCGTATTTTCTCAAGAGAGGCCCAGAGCCAAAACTTCCAAGGGAGAAAATGGCCGCGAGCACCCCTTGATAAAATCCAAAAGCTTTCAGACTGACACCCAATTCCTCCATATAAAAAATGGGGGACATCGCAATAAAGATCCAATAACCTTGTAAGGCAAACACAATGGTTGCAATGTAGTAAAATGCTTTTGGGGAGCGCACTATGGGTTTGTACTCTTTTAAAGATAAGGATATTCCCGGATTTTGCACCCCTTTTGGTAAAAACACAAAGCCAAGCCCAAAACAAATCAAAGAAAGAGCAAGAAGTACAACAAAGTTCCCTTGCCAACTGAAGAGCATATTGACAAAGCTTCCGACCACAGGTGCAAAAGCAATGGCAAGATTCATAGCCCCATTTAAAACACCCATCAGTTGTTGTTGCTTAGAGGCTGAGTATTTATCTGCAAGAACGAGGTAAGACAATACAGCAGGAGCAGATACTCCAACGCCTTGCCAGAAACGCCCAAACAGAAGGTGCCAATACGCCGTTGCAAAGATACAAAACAAGCTACCTATGATGAAAATACCCAAGCCCAGCAGAATAATGGGACGACGGCCATATTTATCTCCCAAATTGCCAACAATAAGTGACGTCACACAATGGGCTGTTAAATTGACGCCCAGCGTCAGCTCCACCATAAATGGCGATAAATGAAAGGTACGCTGCAAATCTGGGAAACTGGGAACGAAAATGTCAACTTCCGCTCCACTCAGGATCTCCATCACAATAACTGTCATTAAAAGAAGCATAAGAAGAACTCAACGTTTTAAAAGACAACTATAAGATCTTAAGTAAATCTACGCAATTTGAAGGTTTTGATTCTCTTCTTCATTCTTAAATATGTTCTCCTTTTGAAAAAGTTTATAACCTGACCAAAAAGTGAGTGCCATAAATATACCCATAGCCATACCTAAAGACCGGAATGTTCCATCATAAAAAAAGCTAGCTACTTGAAGGCTGAGCGCTGTCACAATCAGTCGGCTTGCAACAGCTATCGCGGCTAAGCGCCCTTTCCCATCCGGAATAACTTCCAGCATTAAAGGCCACAAAATATTGATGGGAAGGATAATTCCAATTGATTGAAGCAACATCACAGCTGTAATAACCATTGGATCCCTGATGTTAAGCAGAATAAGAATCGGGAGTATACCTATAAAGGCAATGAGCAAAAACACACTGGAAAAAAAACAATTTCTCTGACCAAATTTTTTTAAGAAAAGCCCAGAACTAAAGCTGCCGATAGAAAAAGTAACAGCTAGGGCTCCTTGATAAAATCCAAAGTCTGTGAGGCTTACCCCTAAGTCTTCCATATAAAAAATAGGGGACATACCGATAAAAACCCAATAGCTTTGTAACCCAAGAATAATCGTTAAGATATAATAGAAAGCTACTTTGGAGCGGAAGACTGGCTTATATTCCCTTAAAGATAGAGATATTGTGGAATTTGTTGTCCCTTTTGGCAAAAATACACAACCAAGTACCAAACAAACTAGAGAAAGAAGTAAAAGTAAAACGAAATTCCCTTGCCAATGAAAGACCATGTTAACATAGCTTCCAACAACCGGCGCAAAAGCCATACCTAGTGTTAAGGCTCCATTTAAAACACCCATCAATTGTTGTTGTCTAGAGGCTGAATATTTATCTGCAAGAACCAAGTAAGACAACACAACCGGCGCAGATATTCCAGCCCCTTGCAACAAGCGACCGAAAAGAAGATGCCAGTAGGCAGTTGAAAAAATACAAAATATACTACCAACAATAAAGATTCCCAAACCCAGTAAAATAATAGGCCGGCGACCATATCTATCGCCCAGGTTCCCTACAATTAAAGACGTCAAACAATGAGCCGTTAAGTTAACAGCTAAGGTTAACTCCACCATAAAAGGAGATAAGCTAAAAGTTCTTTGTAAATCTGGGAAACTAGGAACAAAAATATCAACCCCCGCGCCACCAAGAATCCCCATAATAAGAATTGTTATAAAAAGATACATTATAAATACTCGAAGTTTTAAGGAAATGAGTTTGTTCAATAAACATATAGGAATTTAAAAAGAGAAAACAATAATTTTAATCAAAGAACGGAGTGAAATGCGAGCTCTTGTGACTTTTCAAGCACCCATTTTTTGCTTTAATTGATGTAAGAGGTCATTGGCCCTCGTCATAGCCTTGGGATTAGATTTTAAGAGGGACTGTGCCCTTGTGGCTTGAGAAGTAGCCGATTTATAATCCTCACGCAAGGTCGATTCTTCCGCTAAAGCAAGAGAAGCTTCCCCAAGCTGATTGGTTTTCCCATACGCTGTTGCAAGTAGCCGCCAAGCCATAGGAAATTCTTGGGGGTAATTTTGCGTGATGGGAAGCAGTACTTTGATAGCCTCTTCATACCCTGGAGATTTGCATTCAATAAGGGCATGGGCAAGCATAATTTTTATTAAGGGGCTATGGGGCCTTAAAGACGAGGCCTTTTGAAGAGCGGGTATGGCCTCTTCAATGTCTCCCGTCTCAAACAAAACCTGGCCTTTCAGCTCATAAAAGTAAGGATCTTTGGGGTAATCCTTTAAGAGGTTATCAATAAGTATTAAGGATTCGGCAAATTGCCCTTGACGATACGAGGCAATGGCTCGCGCATATCGGGCTGCTATAGACGTGTCATGAGTTGGATATGTCTGTAAAGCCCTTAAAGGATCTAAAAAGGCCATCATTTTTGCCTTAATACGTTGAAACTTGGTTTCAATATCGCTAGGAACTGTTCGCTCTTTATGGAGACATTTCCTCGTATGATCGTAGACACTCTGAATACGGTCCGGCGTTAAGGGATGGGTAACAGCGTATGGATCAATCTTCGAAGAAGATCCCTGCATTTTAGCAATCTTGTCCAGGAATTGAGACAACCCTTCCGCAGGCCAGCCTAATTTTTCAAGATAGGTGAGGGCAGCTTGGTCAGCTGCGGATTCCTGAGTTCGTGAAAATTTGAGCATTCCACGCTCAAAAATATGAGCACCTCCGGCAAGAGCAGCTTCTAAAGGAGCCGAACTGCCACTTGCCAAAGCAAGAGCCCCTCCTAGAATAACAGCTGCTGCTGCTGGAACAAGGGCGTGATTAAGAGCAGAGTCCATACGGGAAATATGTCCACCAGCAATGTGGCCAACTTCGTGGGCCATAACCCCTAGGAATTGGCTCGCATTGTCACATTTCATAAGGAACTCGGAATAAATAAAAATATTCCCTCCAACAGAAGCAGCGGCATTTACGTCGGGATTGACGATAACATATATGTGAGGTTGGTATCGCTTTAATCCCGCAACAGAAAATATCTTTTGAATCCACTGCTTAAAGGCAGCGTCGGTCTCATCATCCAGAAGAACACTTCCAGGTTTAAATTGGGGCAAAGATGCCCAGCTTGCAGGTGTGAGCCCACCTACTACTAGAAAAAGCAAACATAAGATTGCCTTTCGCATCATCATCCCTTTATTAGGCTGCCTTACGACTCTAACAACCGCTTCCACCACCGGCCATGTGGGCTTTGCTTGGTAAAAGACCCTGAACCTTCCGGTAAGGATGCCACCGGTATGGCTACATCCTGTGCTTTTAAATACGAATCATCCGTACTTTTAGAGGCTTTCTTTAATGTGGACTCCTGTGCCGTAGCTGCCTTCACTGGAACAGGAGGCCCTATAACAGAGGAGGTCACAGGTAAATTCTCACTATCTCTTAACGGGCGTTGGTTGTTGCGGCGACCTCGGCGTCGGCGTCGGCGTGAATGGCTACTACCCACCTCTTCTTTAGGGGTTTCAGGCTCCTCTCCTGGCGCAGAAAGTTGGCCCCTCGACGGATCGGAAGCGCGTTTACTCTTTTGGGTTGTGCCCATAATTTCTGTAATAATTTGTTCTTCTATAGAGATGCTATCTTTCGAAAGGCCTTCTTGTTTTTGGCCTGGTTGACATGCCTGGTCTCGCTTTTTGGAAAAAGAACGCCGCCGTCGACGACGCCGACCACCCCCGTCACCTTGATGAGTCTCGTGAGAAAGGTCCTTTATGGTGTCACCAGCTCCTTTAGAAGATTTATGATAAGAGGGTTCGTTTTCTTCCTCCTCTATCGGCTCAGGAGCTGGAAGAGGTTGAGGTTGCGATAAATTTAGGGGTACTTTCCGCTCTATTAAAGATTCAATGCGGAAATCTGGGGATGAAAGTGTATCATCCCGCGCAATGATAACATGCATTTGATATCGAGCTTCTACAGCTGCCAAAGAGGGTCGCTTCTGGTTAAGAAGATACAGATCAACACCAGAAGGAACAGTAGCCACAATTTCAGAACTGCGGCCTTCCATCCCTTCACTTTCAATGGCCCTCAAAACAAGAAGAGCCATAGATTCCACAGAGCGCACAAACCCTGTTCCGCGACAGTGATGGCAGGGAGATGAGTAGGTTTCTAGTAAGCTGGGGCGTAAACGTTGACGGCTCAACTCTAGTAATCCAAACTGGCTAATATGGCCAAGCTGGATTCGAGCTCGGTCGCGATTTGTCGCCTCCTTCAAACGTTTTTCAACAGCCTGGATATGTTTCTGCTCACTCATATCAATAAAATCGATGACAATCAGTCCTGCTAAATCTCGTAACCGCATCTGTCGACCAATTTCGTCCGCGGCTTCGTGATTCGTTTTTAAAGCAGTTTCATCAATATGTCGTTCCCTCGTGGAGCGACCTGAGTTAACATCAATAGCTACCAAGGCTTCTGTTAAGTTAATGACAATTGATCCTCCCGAAGGTAGCTTTGCTACTGGATCCATCATGGCATCAATCTGTTCTTCAACTTTATATCGATAGAAAAGAGGAACCGCATCTTTATAAGGTTGGACTCTCTTCGTGTGGCTCGGGATGAGGGCTTTCATGAAAGCTTTTGTCATCTTATAAGCTTCATCGCCATCCACAAGAATTTGATCAATATCCCGATTATAAACATCTCGAATTGAGCGTTTAATTAAATCACCTTCTGCGTAAATCAACTCCGGTGCTGTTGCCTTAAGCGTTGTCTCACGAATTTCTTCCCATAGGCGCAAAAGGTAGTCAAAGTCTCGACGAATTTCAAGCTTATTGCGCTCTTGGCCAGCTGTGCGTACAATCAGGCTCATCCCATCTGGAATTTCCAGCTCTTTTAAGATATCCCGCAAGCGACGTCGGTCTGACCCATCACTGATCTTGCGAGAGATCCCCCCTCCTCGATGGCCTGCGTTTGGCATCAGGACACAATAACGCCCAGGAAGGCTTAAATAGGTAGTAAGCGCGGCCCCTTTATTACCACGCTCTTCCTTAACAACTTGAATCAGCATGATCTGGCGTCGTTTGATAACCTCTTGTATTTTATAGTGGTAATTACGAACACGGCGCGGCAATTCATCTTCATCAACAAGATCAATTCCTGGATCTCCAGAATCGTCAAGAGGGAGTGAATTTGATACAAGCTCCTCTTGAAGGGTGGCGTTTGTTTCTTCCGTTATAGCAGAAGCTTTTGCTTTTTTACCTTTAGACTTGGGTTTCTTTGATTTTCCTTTCTCATCGGTCGCAATAGATGATGGTACTTCTTCTGATGGTTTTACCTCTTCAAGCGCAGTGCGATCAGACACGGGGATGCGGAAATAATCTGGATGGATTTCCCCAAATGGCAAAAAGCCATGACGGTTACCGCCGAACTCGACGAAAGCAGCTTGCAAAGATGGTTCTATCCGAACCACTTTCGCAAGGTAGATATTTCCTTTAATTTGTCGTTTTGTGGATGTCTCCGAATCAAATTCTTCTAACCGGTTGCCATCAACAACTGCAATCCGGACTTCCTCGTCGTGGGTTGCATCAATAAGCATTTTCTTAGCCATAAGGCAATATTCTCCATAACAGGCCATAACAGATCAGCACTAAGACCTGGCTTGAATTTTAAGCGCAAAAAAGCCATAGGCCGATCCATTACGAACACATTAATAATAAAGGGATGCGAAAGCCTGGGCGTAAGTATATAACTCCCCTTCTGGCTCCCAAAAAGATTGGTAACGTTGCCAAGTAACGTAAGCTTTTTATTCGATATCATATGGTGCTACCTTGCGTTTATCCAACCATAAATGTAATCATCTTCATTTATAACTTTAACCTTAACTCCCTCCGATAACCAAGTAAAAAAATAGGAGATTATATTATTAAGGGAAAAGTTGAGGAGATACAAGGATGGCAGATGGTGTCGTTCAGGGGCTATCATTAATTTAACGTGCCAAATTTTATTCACAATAATGATGCTCTCTCTCAAATGCTCAAATGGTTGTATTGCAAAATGGTATCCGTGACAATTTTACCCATTTATTAGGAAGGAAATTCCTTATACATTTAACTCTCGAACTAAACTTTTAGGAGGGGAACCTCGAACCACGAGCTGGAAAAGTGTTCATGATGAGGCATTCCCTACAAAAAAAACTTGAAAGTGATGAAAGTATTTCGATTGATTCGGAACATTACCTTCAACCATCTTTTCAAACACCCTCTTCTATTCCAATACTTCAAAATCAGCGTCCCAAACGCTTTAAATTTGGGGAATGGGTTATTGATCAAAGATGGATTACTCCCGATCAACTTATCGTTGCCCTTAAAGAACAGACCCGCTCTCGAAAACGCTTAGGGGAAGTCATGTTGAGTCTAGGCTTTCTGTCAACAGACCAACTTTTGAAAGCGCTATCCGCGTTATCTGGCTTTCCTTCAACCTCTCTTACGAACCAAATTCTTAACTTATCGATTGTTCAGCAAATTCCCTTTGAGGTTGCAAAACGGCATCAGCTCATCCTCTTTGAAGAAAATAATAAAGGCTTTCATATTGCAATGACTGACCCAGAGGATCTTTTGGCTCTTGATAGGGTACGCATGGTTTTGGGGGTTCATATCAACCTTGTTCCTTATCACACTACATTGGATGGGATTTCCTATGCTCTGGAAGTTTACTACCCTCAACCTTCCGTGAATACTCAAGATGGCGAAGTTATTCGTCTTGTTAATGACCTTGTTTTAGAAGCTGTCCGCTTAAAAGCTTCAGATATCCACTTATCACCAACGGCCCACCATATTGATGTGCAATATCGACGGGATGGTTTGCTCCACCAAGCTCATACCTTACATAAGGAAAGGTGGTCAGCCATCTCAGTGCGCCTCAAGATTATGGGGAATCTTGATATTGCAGAATCCAGGCGCCCTCAAAATGGTCGTTTCAGCTTAACCTTCGGGGGGCGTGACATTGATTTTCGTCTTGCTTGCCATCCAACAATTCACGGAGAAAAGATTGTTTTGCGTATCCTGGATAAAACCCAGTCCTTGCGAAGTTTAGATGAGCTTGGGTTTAGCGTAAAGGATAGTGAAACCATCAAAAAGTTGGTCCAACTCCCTCAAGGTATGATCATTCTAAGTGGCCCCACAGGTTCTGGAAAGACGACAACCCTTTATGGTCTTCTCAGTTATATGGACGCGTGTAGGCGTAATATCATGACATTGGAAGAACCCGTTGAGTATTATCTACCCAACATCCACCAAACAGAAATTCGAGAAGGAGGCCCCTTTCGATTTGCAGAAGGCATACGTTCTTTACTTCGCCAAGACCCAGACGTCATTTTTATTTCTGAAATACGGGACGCAGAAACAGCTCAAATGGCCTTACGAGCTGCAATGACAGGTCATTTGGTTTTGGGTACCATCCATGCGCAGGATAGCTTTACCGTTCCTCAACGTTTTCTTGATTTAGGTATATCGGCCTCTTTATTAAGCGGAAATTTGGTAGCAAGCATTGCTCAACGCCTTGTTCGTCAGTTATGCGAGGTTTGCCGTCAACCGGAGGTTATAACCCTTGAGGACCGGCAGCGCCTTACTCTACCAAAATCAGTACCGCACGCCTATCAAGCTGTTGGGTGTTCTGCATGCCTAGAGGGCTATAACGGACGGGAAGCGGTTGCCGAGTTGATTTTATTTAACGAAGATTTATCCACTGCTATTGCAGAAAGAGGAACCCAAAGCCAGCTACGAAAAATAGCAAAATCGCAAGGTTTTTCTACCTTATGGGACCGAGGCATAGAAAAGGTTTTGGCAGGCAAGACAACATTTTCTGAGATTGACCGTGTTACAGGAATATATCACTAATGCCTCTTTATGCCTACAAAGCGACGTCATCCCAAGGAATAAAACATACAGGTTATCGATTTGCCACCTCAACAGAAGCTATTTATCTCTCTTTAAAAGAGGAAGGATTGTTACTTACTGACTGTGAGGAAAGTAGGGAGGAGCGTTTTTTGCCTCGCCTCGCTGGTAAGCTTCCCGGGGGAATCTTTCAAGGAATTCCAAGGCCCCTACTCATAGATTTTTGTCATCACATGGCCCAACTAGATGAGGCAGGTGTCAGCATCGACATAGCCATTCATGATTTGGCTTTATCAATATCCCATCGGCGGTTTCGTACCCTTCTCCATATGATCCATAATGACTTGCAAGTTGGCATTCCCCTATCAGAGGCTTTAGCCAGACACCCTCACATATTTGATCGTGTTTTTCAAAAATTGATCAGTGCGGCTGAACAGACAGGAACCTTTGGCCCACAATTTCGTCATCTCGAAAACCATTTGCGCTACCTTGAAACCATGGGTCACCAAATCCATAAAGCTATCCGAACCCCTTTGATCCTTCTTGGATTGATGGCCATTTTAATTTTGGTTCTGGTCGATTTTGTTTTGCCCAACATGGCGACACTGCTTACGTCCGTTGGACTCAAAGAACTTCCCTTGTCAACGCATATCCTATTGTATATAGCGCCCGTTTTAGCTTATATCCCCTTGGTTTTATTTGTTCTGGGAAGCATCCTTGTTCTCAGTTATCTCCTTCCCAAAACCCGCTATTATTTAGCTCAGACAGTCCTCAAGCTCCCTCTTTATGGGTCTCTCGCTTTGAACCATTTTTGGCATGTCTTTGCTGTTATGATTGGGGCAGGTATTGAACTTTTACCATCCCTCATCCAAGCAGTTCAGGTGGTGAAAAATCCCTATCTAAGGGATAAACTTGCCTCTCTTTCTAGTGAAATTACAGCCGGAGCCAGCTTGTCAGAGACTTTCTCACGAGAAGCAGCGCTAGTTTCCCCCCTAATGGTACGGCTACTAAAATTAAGTGAACAAACAGGGCGTTTACGGGAGCTTATTCCCCAGGCCGCTGCTCATCACCATAGCCGAGCCTTTCGTCAAATGGAGACGTTGGTATTATGGCTTGAGCCAAGCTTGATCTTGATCATGGGTGGGTTGATGATATGGATCGTACTGGCTGTCATTGTTCCCTTCTATGGAATGTTTGGGAATTTATCATGATAACCCTGGTTCTCGAAGAAAACCAAATTTTAGAAAATGATCATAAGGTCGCTGATCTATCCATTTTTCTCAAGAGGCTTTCTCCATGTACAGAGATCGTCTTAATCTTAAGATCCCATGACACGCTTTATCATGTATGTCCTATTCGAAAGGCTGTTCCTTTTTTAAAGTCGGCGGAATATTCTTCCCATTATTGGGTGGGGGAGCGGCGCCTTCCCAAAGGCCAAACTTTTATCGGCGGTATTTTTCCTTCGCCTTTTATAAAGGCAGCCATTAATGTCATTGCAGAGCACTCTTTTCCTATAAAAGGAATTTTTCTATGGGCTGATTTAATAACCCAAGCCTATGAGCCTTTTGGTCTAGGTTGGACGCTCATTTGGCACAATCATCACCTTTTAATTTGCCAAGATGGTATTTTACGGATCAGCCGCTCTTGTTACCTACCAGTTACGGAAGAGTTGCCTGCTATCCTTCGTTACCTTATGCGTTTTGGATACGAAGAGGGAATGCCCGTTACACTCCTCAAATCCTCTATCGTCTCAGAACCTTTACCGCCCTTTGTTCATTCAGAAATTCGCATCCCCCAGGATTTATCTCTTCGTGGTTTAATGCTTCCAATCCCAGAACTAACCACTTTGCGGCGTCTGTCTATTTTATCCCAAAAAATTTGTACCTTTGCCTATGGAATTGCTTTCCTGAATCTTTTAGGAACAGCCTATTTCGGTTGGCAAGTAAAAACCACATCGGCTATGGAAATGACCCTGAAACAACAAATAGATAGCTTGCCAGTTAAAGACCCCGTAGATGAAGCGAAGATGCAAGCCTTTAAAACGTATTGCCTCCTTTCAAAGGATCGACCGAACCCCCTTCCTCTCCTTCGGCAATTGATTCCTTTAATAGGGGGAGAGGCTGTTGCAACCCACCTTCAATGGGTAGCCAAACCTTTAAAGCTTACTCTTCACTTAGAACTGAATCCCTCTACCGTTGCGCAAAAATTTTTTTTAACTTTGCAATCTAAACTTTCTAGCCACAAGGTAACCTGGCATCAAGAGGAAGATGAGACTTTGAAAGGGATAGTGACAATAGAGCAGTACATTCTTGAGAAGCAGGAGTAATCATGATCTCCTTCTTTTTTAGAAAAACAAGTGTTAGTTTGGGGGTAGGGGTTTTA
>Ga0172376_10006004_pt1 | contig 13342 bp, 8 predicted proteins | sample Lak35m_FD_121114 | JGI IMG/M metagenome (GOLD analysis project Ga0172376, IMG submission 121114) | Freshwater microbial communities from Kabuno Bay, South-Kivu, Congo - kab_092012_35m | ecosystem: Environmental > Aquatic > Freshwater > Lake | place: Democratic Republic of the Congo: South-Kivu...
ATGTCTAAAGAGAATAGCCCAAAAACGTAATCTAATGGTCCTAGCACGTAAGGCTCCTAACGGTTTCAGCATAAGGGGGCATTATAACATGAACTGTGCCATTCATTTCACCCTGTATGTGCTCAAATTCCATCGTATTGTGGGTGCTTCTGACCCACTTTTGTTCATAAATGGGATTTTAATTGTTCCTCAATGATGCGCAAAACTGCTACGGGGGCTTCATTGATAAAAAAATGCCCACCTTCGATGAGGTGCAGCTCACTTGTTTGACTGGTTTGATCCTTCCAACCTAGCAAGCGGTCATGAGTAGCATGTCGATCGTGCTTCCCAACCAAAATATCAATTGGGAGGTCTAACCTTGCTTCTGGTTGATAAACATAATGATCTAGCATATAGAAGTCAGCACGCAAAATTGGAACGAACAGGGTACGCAAGTCTGCACTTTGCTTGAGCGCAGACGGCACGCCATTGTAACGCACTTCTAGCTCTTCAAGAAAAAGATCATTGTCCAAAATATCAGAGATGGCGGAAAGCGGACGCTCCATTTGTGGAGGGGTATAGGCGGCGACAAAAAGCCTAAGCGGCATACTCAGTTTGCGACGGCGCACTTCTCGCGCGACCTCAAACGCGATCATCGCCCCCATACTGTGTCCGTAGAAAGCATACGGCAGGTTCATCTCATTTTGCTCAAGGGCATCAACAAACTCTTTCGCCAAGTCTTGAAGCGTTTTAGGAATTGCTTCGCGCATTCGTGCTTCACGCCCCGGCAACCTAATGGGGCTAATTTGTAACGTGTGATGTTTGAGTAGGCTCTGCCATCCACGATAAATGGAAGTTCCTCCCCCAGCATACGGAAAACAATATAGCCGAAGTTGAGGGGTACTGCTAGAGGGTTGGTGTTGAAACCATGACATAGGATTCATAAAACGTCTTCTTACAAAGTTGAATTGGTTTATCAGAAACATTTATTGCAAACTATATCATATCGTGTTATATTTATTTAGCTGTTTTATGCTTGCAATTAATCAACAAAAGGAGCTAATAAAATGGAAAAACTTGAATACTTAGAGATAATGACTAATGGGTTGCCAAAAGTCAAAGATTTACCCAAACATATTGTTATCGTAGGGGCAGGGATTGCTGGCTTGATGGCAGGTTATCTGCTCAAAAAAGCGGGTCACACCGTCACCATCCTAGAAGCACAAAATCGCTTGGGTGGGCGCATCCTCACCTATAGAGGTTTTGCTGGTGAAATGTACGGTGAATTTGGCGCGATGCGATTCCCACGTCAGCACGAACTCGCAACTTATCTCATCAACGAGATGTTCCAACTAGAAACTAAACCCTTCCCCATGTATGATGAAGACACCTTCATTTGTATGCAGGGACGTTCGGTTCGTCGAAGCCAATTCACTCCGGATACGTTTAACTATCAGATTGCCGACCATGAACGCGGAAAGACCCCACAGGAAATTCTGCGCGCGGTTGTCCAACCGTTGATTGACATCATGGACGGAGAGGATAAAGATGCTGCATGGGAGAAGTTGCTCAAGGAGTATGACCGCTATTCTCTCATTCAGTTTTTCACCGAGCGCGGGCTTAGCGACGGCGCACTTTCAATGTTGGGACCGCTACTGAACTTAGAAGGTCGTTATCACTTCTCTCTCGTCGAGTGGTTCGTGCACTATTATGAGGATGTTTTTGGCGATCTTGATTATGTTGTCAATGGGGCAGAGAGCATCGCACGTTCGTTTGAACCCCATTTGATGGATGATATTCGTCTGGGTGCTAAGGTGCAAGCTGTCCAACAAACCTATGAGAAAGTAATCGTCCACTATAACGCTGGCGGACAAATGCAAAAGGTAATTGCGGACGAATGTATCATTACCATACCTTTTACCTTATTGCGTCATATGGAGATTGAAGGGTTGGATGCTGACAAATGGTATGCCATTCGTAACGCATATTATGGACGCGCCCATAAAATTTTCATGCAATTCAGTGAACGCTGGTGGGAAACCAAGTACAACATCACGCATGGGGTGACGGTGACCGACTTGGCGATTCGCAATGTGGTTTATACCCCAGCAGGGCAAGACCCTCGTTTTCAAAAAGGGGTATTGATTGCGTCTTATGCTTGGGAGCAAGACAGCATCGCCTACAGTCCGCTACCTGAATCAGAACGTATCGCTCAGGCGTTAGAAGACCTGATTAAAATTCATCCTGAAGCTCGCCACACTTTCGAGTTCGGTATCTCCCATGATTGGGCACTTGACCAATATGCCGGTGGGATCGGTCCACTTTTCCGCCCTATGGAAATGGGTGGCAAAATATATGATGATCTGATCCGTCCTGTCCATCGGGTGTGGTTTGCAAATGATGGATGTGACCGCCGTCATCGTCGCTGGATAGAAGCATCTCTAAAAGCCGCCATCAAGAATTGCTTTGCGATTCATAAAGGAATGCGAAACGAGATGCCCTACAGAGACTAGGGAGTAGCCTTTTTTAACAAAGGCACACGTTATCTTAATCTGTTGTTCAATTGTAAACTCAACGCACTCACATTGGGATTTCGTGAGTGTGTTGAGTATCGTCGTGTAAACCGTAATTGCACCCCATTTAACCCGATTTGAAAGGCTAAGGTCTCACTAGTATTTTATGGCGATTCAATCTAAGTGGATACAGGTTCATCATAAACAGGTTGTAGAATTAAGCGATCGCGACGTTCATATTTGGCGAGCGAACCTACAACCAGACGCAATTTCTATGGTGCGCTCTCAGCTGGTCCTCAGCAGTGCTGAACTAGATAAAGCGAATCGCCAGTATTTTGATCGCGACCGCCTCCGCTCCATTATGGCACGAGGGTATTTGCGCCATATCATGGCAAAATATCTGGCAACCGAAGCGAGCGAAATTCGCTTTTGTTACACAGAAAAGGGTAAACCTTTTGTTGATGCCTCGCAAAATCCGAGTGGCTTGACGTTCAACATTAGCCATTCCGCCAATATGTTTGTTTGTGCGGTTGCAAAAAATCGGCAAATTGGAATTGATGTGGAGCAAATTCGGGAAATACGTACACTGAATGGGATGATTCGCATCGCCCTTTCCACAAAAGAGCAGGCGACTTTTGCGCTATTGCCAAAACAAGATCAGCTATTTGCTTTTTTCAATTCATGGACTAGCAAAGAGGCATACTTAAAGGCGGTTGGTGTAGGGATCGCCTTCGGATTGCAGGCGGTTGAAGTGGTTTTTGATCCCGCTCGAGCTGTTGAACTGCTGCGCATTAATGGAGATCAAGCCCAAGTGGCAAGTTGGACGATCAAACGCATTAGCCCACGTAGCGGTTATATCGCTGCAACTGTTGTGGAGGGACGAAATTTGACCTTCACCCATTATCATTTTGAGCATTAAGCCTTCCGTTGATCAGCTTTATTTTCAATTTCAGAGACATTGTGCAATGAAATTTCAACTACCCGATTTGCCCTTGGTTGCGATAGGCTCTGGACGCGAGTTTAATCTTGCAAAATTAAACCGCCCGACCCTGCTCGTCATTCAAAATGAGTACAGTGCCACGATTGCAGAAAGCATTCACGAAAAGATACGCCGAGTGTATCCGTTTGCTTCTGAGCTTTTAATTGCAAGCATAGCAGATTTACAAAATGTACCTAAGCTGTTGCAATATCAGGTGACGACTTTCTTGACTACAGCCTATGACAATGCCATCTCTACGCTTCCGAGTATTTTGCCAGCAGAAGATTATGTAGTGATTTTGCCGGACTGGACCGGTAAGGTGGCGCGTTCTTTAAATATTTACCCATTTAGCCGCGTACCCAGCGTGGTGGTGGTGAACAGTAAAAACGATGTGCTGGGCAAGTATTCGGGCACTAGAATTGAAGAGGGCGCTTTGCTACTGTTAAGCGAACTCACTGAAATGAAAACTCGGTAGGCTGTGGCAAGTTACTATTGACACAAAGTTATAGTTGCATTTGTTACTAATTTCAGATATTCTAAAAAAATGCATTCAAGGAGCAAAACGATGGATGAAATGAATCAGAACAAAAACACTGTTAAATACTCCACGCCGATCATCTTGGATCTCGGCACTCAATCTCGCCAGCAGGTAAGCGACCTTAAGCGGGGGAAGGGCGATCTGATGACAGAGGTGATGGACGTGATAGATGAGGTTTCTGATCAACTTTCTTCCAGCAATCCAAATGCGATCTACATACCGATCATCGTGGTATATGGAACGATGAAATAACTAAATTGGTAATTTGCGACATCCTTCTTTGTCGCTTATACAACTATCTACATCACTCCGAGGAGAATCGTAATGACTGAAAAACAACATGAAACACCCATCGTTATCGAACGTGAGAAGAGCGAAAGCTCTGATCGTCGTACTCGCCTTGCCGACATTCAAGAAGCAGAAGGGCATCTTTTGACCGCGCTTCGTCGCGTTACACGTGCTGTAGATAGTGGGATTGATACCTACTTGACCGCGCGTGATGAATCCATCAAGGAAAAGGGCGATCAAGCATTTGCTGATCTTCTTCCAAATGCTGCTCGTGGTTTGAGCAACGCTTTAGAAATCCTCTCTCCATTGCCCACCGACATCGTCAATGCATTCTATCCTGACCGTGTACGTGATCTCGTTGAAGATGGTACGAAAGTTGTCGGTCGCGTGCTCGACTTCGATTTCCGCGACGATGATGATAAGAAATAAATCTCACTAGTCTCACTGTGTTTCTTTTAAGTGGGGGAATTTCAATGTTCCCTCACTTATATATGACGAATTCTAAGGCGGAACAATGGCAATCATCCAAAAAAAGAACAGAAATTCTGTTGTCGATCTGAATACGGGAACGAGTGATGTCATAGGTTCGATTGCCCGTCCCCCTGCATTTGTTTCAGAATCCCTAAATGCTGTGGTAGAACTTCCTGAGTATGACCCGATAGTAGATTTTGATGCCGACATTGGATTACAATTTAAGCGTGGTTTTGCATGGGTTAGAGCGATCTTAGCATTTCTTGTAGGTACGGTGCTTGATATTGTTTTGCCGTGGCGAGAGGATAGTGCGGAGCGTCGGGCTAGTCGTTTAGCTTCTGTCATCCAAGAACTGGGTGGTACGGTGGTTAAACTGGGTCAGCAACTCAGCATGCGAATTGACTTTTTACCGTATGAGTATTATTCCAAGCTGTCTAAATTATTCAATGAAGTTCCTGCCTTCGATTTCAAGTTAGCCATCATTGCCATTGAGTCCGCTACTAAGGAACCGATTTCAAAGACCTTTGAGCGCATAGACCCGAATCCAATCGGGGCAGGGGCGGTCGCTTGCGTGTATCAAGCTGTTTTGAGAAAAAACGGTAAGAAGGTAGCGGTTAAGGTTCGCCGTCCTGGTGTTGGTGAAATCTTTGCTGCAGACTTTGACATCATTAAAATTATCTTTTTAGTAACTCGTTTCTTAAATCTGTTGCCAAGAATTATTACGTTTCAAGCGATTGATGAACTCCATGATCTCATCATGGAGGAATTAGACTTCAAGCGCGAAGCCCGCCATCAGGACATGTTTAGACGCGCCGCTGAGCATTCCGAGCGTCGATATTTTTCGGCTCCACGGGTGTACTTTGAGTACAGTAGCGATAGGGTAATCGTACAGGAATATGTGCAGGGCATTTTGCTTAAGGATCTGCTGACCATTGTTGAGCGCAATGATACGAAAGGCTTGCAACGTTTAGCTGTGTACGACATTGATCCACAAGAGGTTGCCCGTCGTTTGCTTTGGACAAACTACTGGACAATCTGGCGCACCTTATTTTTCCATGCCGACCCACACCCCGCTAACGTCTTGGTCTTACCCCACAATGAACTGGTCTTCATTGATTTCGGCTCGGTGGGATCGTTAGGCAGCAAACTGCGCTGGGCGTTGCAAGAGGTTTATGAGGCGGAAGCCAGAATGGATGTTGAGGGTGCAGCTCGTACCGCCATCACATTGATGGAGCCTTTGCCCCCCCTTGATGTGAATAAACTTTTAGCGGATACAACCGAAGAATTTCAGCGAGCAACAATTGCGCTTCGCAGCGAAGGTGTTCCCTGGCAAGAGCGCACCACAGCTCAGTTGTGGTTTGGCTTCTTCCGCGTCGCTCGAAAATATGATGTCAGTTTGCCCTCTAGCGTGGTGCGCCTCATACGTGGCACGCTGTTGTACGACACTTTAGCCGCGCGTCTCTATACCGAACTAAACATCAATGAAGTTTATGATCAATATCGGCGTGATGCCGGCACGCAAGCTGGACGTGCCTTGGGAAGAGAATTTCGTAAACGACTGTTCACAGGGCCTGATCCGGAAGACTTCTTGCGTATTGAACAACTCATCAGCGAAGGGGGTGCGCTTATTTTTCAAGGGCAACGCTTGTTGAGCGATGTCACCTATAAGCTACAACCGCTTACTGGACAGGTTGTGTTGATCTTCTCGACCGTTGGTAGCATTGTAGTTCGATTAAGTGTGATCTGGCTTAGCCCGATCGTTATTGCGTATGCCTACTATTTCGTGGATATGTACTTTGAGGCAGAGGAAGGGCAACCTGTTATTTTGTACTATGCAATCGGTCACATATGGCCCCATGTGGTTGATGCGGTGCTGACTCGAAATTGGTATTGGATCAGCGTGATTTTGCTATCTTTGCTTGTCGTTTTTTCAACCACCCGTCGCTTTGTTACAAATGCGTACCGCCTTGATGATTAGTTTGGTGTAGTTGTGCCGTGGAAAAAATTGTGGAATTACATAACTTTCAGCATTTAGTGGGTTTGTTGAATTGGCGCGGTCAAGTGAATAATGACCAACCCGCTGTGACCTATCTAATAGATGGAGAGGACGAGGCGGTAGAGTTCACCTACAACCAATTAGACTGCCACGCACGTGCCATTGGCACCTGGTTACAATCGATGGGTGCGCAGGGTGAACGTGTTCTATTGATGTACCAACCCGGCTTGGAGTATATCGCCTCGTTTTTTGGGTGTTTATATGGTGGAGCAATTGCTGTTCCTGCTTATCCTCCCCGTCGTATTGACCATGCGAATGATCGTCTGAGAGGGTTGATCGAAGACTGCACTCCGAAATTCGTTTTTGCAGGAGATGAAATCCTCGAGAAATTCTCGACGCGGTTAGAGGAATTTCCCGAATTGCAGTCCCTTCATTGGATGACCACAACCGATATTCCCCTTGATGATGCTGACCGCTGGACCATGCCCAACATTGATGCTGAGTCCATCGCCTTTCTGCAATATACATCCGGCTCTACCTCCACGCCTAAGGGGGTCATTGTCAAGCATGGCAACATCATGGACAACCAACGAACCATTAAGGAAGGTTATGCACATGACAAACCTACCTTTGTAACTTGGTTGCCCATGTACCATGATATGGGCTTGATTGGTAACATTATGCAACCGCTCTACTGCGGTTCACGCACGATCGCCATGTCTCCCACTTCGTTCTTGCAACATCCTTATCGATGGTTGCGTGCCATCACAAAGTATCAAGGACAAACCAGCGGTGCCCCCAATTTTGCCTATGACTTGTGCTCTGACAAGATCACAGCAGAGGAAAAGGCGACTCTCGATTTGAGTTCATGGACGATCGCTTACAACGGTGCTGAACCTATTCGGAGCAGTACCCTTGTGCGCTTTGCCGAATCCTTTGCAGAGTGCGGTTTCAATGCCAACGCGCTGTTTCCTTGCTATGGCTTGGCAGAGGCAACCTTATTTGTAAGCGGCGGACCCAAACTGACAGGGGCTAAAATTGCCTCATTTGATGCGGACTTATTGAAACAGAATCAAGCTCATCCTATCTCTGATGCACGCACAAACCAACATGTTTTAGTGGGCAGTGGGGTGGTTTGGGGGCAGACCGTTCGCATCGTGAATCCCGATACCCAGTATGAATGCACCCCTAATGAAGTTGGTGAAATCTGGATCAAGGGTGGCAATGTTGCTGGTGGATACTGGAATCGTCCACAACAAACCCAAGAGACATTTGGGGCTTATATCGCCTCCAGCAATGAGGGACCTTTCTTGCGCACCGGTGATTTAGGGTTTCTATCAGAAGGTGCCCTGTTTGTCACGGGACGCATTAAAGACATGATTATCATACGTGGTCGCAATTACTATCCACAGGACATTGAGCAAACGGTTGAGCGTAGTCATCCTGCATTACGTCCCGGATGTGGGGCAGTGTTTTCCGTTGAGCATGATGGGGACGAAAAATTAGTTGTTGCGCAAGAACTCAACCGTCAAAACCGCACCAATTATGACGCAGAAGCTATCTTCAATGCCATTAGACAGGCAGTGATTGAGGAACATCAAGTAGCGGTTTTTCAGATTGCACTGATTGATACACTTGGCATCTTAAAAACCTCTAGCGGTAAGATACAGCGTCGTGGGAATAAAAACGCACTATTGTCTGGTTCATTGCCTGTCCTGGCGACGTGGGTACAACCAATCCAAGAAGCGACAGAGGACTCCGATTTTGTTGGGCAAGTGCAAGTCTTGGAGAATCCCCTGTATCCTACTACACCTCTGGATGCAATAGATTCTATTTTACAGTGGTTAAGAGGTTACGCCGAAACGCGCATTAACTCCTTCCAAATGGACGAACGCCGAACGATTGCCCCTCATATTGTTTTGGACATGGGAAATCGCGGGTTATTGGGCTTACAAGTACCCAAGCAGTACGGTGGTTTAGAACTCTCGTCATTAGACACGATGCGCATCATCCAACAACTGGGTGCTGTCGATCAGACGTTGGCTCTGTTCGTGGGCTTAAGTAACATTCTGGGTATCCGCCCAATCATGAACTTTGCTTCAGAATCTGTGCGTGAGCACATGTTACCTCTTTTGGCAACAGGACGTGAACTCGCTGCTTTTGCATTGACCGAGAGCGGAGCAGGCTCCAATCCACGTGCTATGGTGAGTAGCGCAACCCCCTATGCAGAGGGTTGGTTACTCAACGGTCATAAGATCTGGAGTGGGGTGGCACAATGGGCGGGGTTAATCAACGTCTTTGTTAAGGAACTGGACATTCAAGGAAACCTCAAGGGCATTACTGCATTTGTGGTGAGACAAGGAACGCCGGGCTTACGACAAGGCGCAGAAGCCCTGACATTAGGTATGCGCGGCATGATTCAGAATGAAATCTTCTTCGAGTCTGTGCCGGTTCATGCCGAACAAATACTGGGTGAAGCCGGCAAGGGGATGGACGTTGCACAAGATGCCATGATGTATGGACGGCTTGCAATCGCCAGTTGTAGTGTGGGGGCAATGAAGCGTTCTGCTCAATTGATTCTCCGCTATGCTGAACGCCGTACCATCTCAACTGGCAATCTACTCCATAACCCAATTCTGCAGGCACACTTGAGCCAGCTAGTCGCCTCTACCGATGCAGTTGATGCGTTGGTGACACAAGTCTGCCTGGCGTTGGATCAGGCTATTGCAGTGCCGGATGAAATTTTTGCCGTGTGCAAAATTAGCGGTCCTGAGCTAGGTTGGCAAGCAGTTGATACCCTTGTCCAATTCTTAGGCGGGCGCGGATATATCGAAACTAACCAAGCCTCACAAATGCTACGAGACATCCGCATCCTGCGTGTATTTGAAGGTCCTACCGAAACCCTCAAGATGTATTTAGGGTCACGAGTGTTGAACCACCCACAAGTTCTTTCGCAATTTGTAAGTCATGTCTTGGGTGTCCCTGCAATTGCCGATCAGATCATCCAAACCGTTACAAACGTTCGTGAGCGAATCATGAAGTCCACCTACTTTGGTGATGAAACCGCCCGTATGCAGTGGGCATACCATGTGTGTGGTGATCTTGCAAACTGGGGCGTGCTACTCGCTTCTACTGTGAATGCGTTGAACCGAACCCAATCTCCGCGTTATCAAGCTGTGCAACAGTGGGTGGAATTGCAATTTGCACAAGCCCAACAGCAAGCCTTGTCTGGATTGCCGATGGAAAAAATTGTTGCCAAGCATGATGTTTTGAGGGATTTGGTGAACTCCTACTACGATTCAATCGGCGACATTCAACAATCTCTAGCGGGGGATGATCGCATGATGAATGAGTGGGTTCGTCGGGATGCCAAAGGGGAGTCTCATCCATCCGTTCAACCGCTCCCGAAGATTGATCTAGCCCCTGTATCTTTGTACTCATCTGACTTGGATGTTCAATCAACGCCAAAGCCTGCTGCTGTAACCGCGTCCTCCACCGCTGATCTCTATTCAGCGACCCAAATCCGCAAGTGGATTTTGAACTGGATGTCAAAGAACCTAGAGGTCAAAAATCGCAAACTAGACCCCGATAAAGCCTTTGCAGAATATGGCGTGGATTCCGTTAAAGCGGTTGAGTTTGCCTTTGACCTTGAGCAGTGGTTGGGTGGTTACTTAGAAATAGATGAAGTGATTACCTGGAATTTTCCTACGCCAAACGCTCTTGCTAAGTATATTGAAACAGAACTAGGCAAGATGAACTTGACACCAAACGTGCCTTCTGTGACCTCAGAATTCCAAACCCCTGCAGGGGGTCAAACTGAACTGGATGATATCGCCGCGCTGCTCGCACGTGAAATAGAACAATCTAAAAATCCTTGACATAAAGGGGTATAGATAACGAAATATGGCGGAGCGTCCTGATTATGCAACCTTACTCAAAGATGCTTATCACGAAATAAAGCGACTGCGGAGTGAGGTGGAGAAAACTCGCTCATCAAGCAGTGAACCTCTGGCAATAATTGGGATGGGTTGTCGGTTTCCGAGCGCAAATACCCCCGATGAATACTGGAAGTTGTTGGTTAACAAAGGCTTTCCTGTCACGGAAATCCCAACTACTCGCTGGGATATGGGGTCTTTCCTTGATCCTGAAACGCAAACCCTCGGTTCTATACGGGTTGGGTTGGCTTGCTTGATAGACCAAGTGGCGGAGTTTGACGCGCCATTTTTTGGCATTTCCCCACGCGAAGCTAAACGGCTTGACCCACAACAACGGCTCATCATGGAAGTGGCATGGGAGGCGTTAGAAAATGCTGGCTACAATCCGATCACCCTTTCTGGAAGTAACACAGGGGTTTATATCGGCGTTGGTAACAGTGACTATAACGTGCTACAGGCGGACGAGCGCGAAAGCATCGACGCATATTTTGGTACGGGCAATTCACGCAGCATCACAGCAAACCGATTATCGTATTTTCTCAACTTAACCGGCCCCAGCATGGTTGTCGATACCGCCTGCTCGTCCTCTTTGGTGGCGATAGACTTAGCTACCTCGGCTTTAAGACGGGGTGAAATTGATCTGGCGTTGGTGGGCGGAGTGAGCCTGATCTTGTCGCCCGAATTGAGCATCACATTTTCTCAAGCACAGATGCTGGCTCCAGATGGCAAGTGTAAAACCTTCGATGCTTCGGCAAATGGGTATGTGCGTGGAGAGGGTGCTGGAAGCATTGTTGTCAAGCGTCTTTCGGATGCAGAACGCGACGGCGATTTCATATATGCTGTGATTCGTGGGACTGCTGTCAATCAAGACGGACGCAGTAATGGGTTGACTGCCCCGAATGGCTCTGCCCAAATGGACGTGCTGAAAAAAGCGTTACACCAGGCGGGCTTACAAGCAGGGGATGTTGACTTTGTAGAGGCGCATGGTACTGGCACCTCATTAGGTGATCCCATAGAAATGATTGCCTTGGGGCAGGTTTATGGGCAGGGTCATTCCAAGCACAATCCGTTATATGTTGGCTCGGTGAAAACCAACATCGGACACCTTGAAGGCGCCGCAGGAATGGCAAGTATCATCAAAGTTGCGTTGTCGCTTTTCCATCATCAAATACCCCCACACCTTCATTTTGAAAACCCTAGCCCCTACATCCCATGGGATAGAATCCCTGTCACGGTTCCGACAGAGAGCGTGCCGTTACAAGACAAAGAGGTATATCGTGCGGGGGTGAGTGGGTTCGGTTTTGGTGGGACTAATGCACACGCAATCTTAGAGAGTTATGATACGCACCGTCCCTCCAGCGCACACAATGCTGTCAGCGACCGCAATCAACTCATTAGGTTGTCCGCACATACCGCAACCTCATTGACGAATTTAGCGACACAGCTTAGCGTTTTCCTCGAAACATCACCCGACACATTAGAGAATATTGCCCATACTTTGAATCATGGGCGTGCAGATTTTGAGCAACGTGTTGGCTTCGTGGCAACCTCTAAACAAGAATTGGTTGCCCAATTACACGCATTCGCACAGGGTAAAATGCTCCCGCGCACCATCACCCCTCATGCGCCCATCTCAAGTAGTGATGTGGTCTTCATGTTCACCGGGCAAGGCTCTCAATATGTGGGGATGTTTCGTGAGCTTTATGAGCGTGAACCTGTTTTCCGACAACATCTTGAACATGTGGCGACTTTGGCGACTCCGTACTTACGGATTTCCCTGTTAGATATCCTTTACGGAGATGAAGCTGACCCTCGCATACACCTCACTCAGTACACCCAACCCATTTTGTTTGCTGTTGAATATGCTCTGGCACAACTGTGGATGTCTTGGGGCATCCTCCCATCCGCTGTAATTGGTCATAGCGTTGGGGAGGTGGTTGCCGCTGTCATTTGCGGTGTATTGAGCATAGAAGATGGCGTGAGGTTAATCACTGCGCGTGGTAGCTTGATGGGAGGGTTGCCATCAGGTGGTGCAATGGTTGCCTTGTTTACGTCTGCATCCGTGGTTGAATCCGCCTTAGTGGGTTATGAATCGTCGGTGTCAATCGCCGCAATCAATAGCCCGACTGAAACCGTGGTGTCCGGCGAAAAGAACGCCGTGAGCGTCATCATGGATCACTTAGAGAAACAACACGGGATTCAACACCGTGAACTCGCTGTCTCGCATGCTTTTCATTCGCCATTGATGGAACCCATCTTAGCTGATTTCGTGGCGATCGCCAAAACGCTTCACTACCAAGAACCTACTATTCCATATATCTCCAATATAACGGGGCAGTTTGTTGAGGAAAACACGGTAAGCAAAGCCGATTATTGGGTTGAACATATCCGAAGGGGTGTGCAATTTGCGCAAGGTGTACAGTCCCTTTACGATCACTCCTACCGCATCTTCATTGAGGTGGGTCCTCGCCCCATCTTATCGGCTATGGGCAAGCGAACCATCAACCAAGACGATGCGCTCTGGGTTGTATCCAGTCGCCCACCACGTTCACATCATGAACAAATGCTGGAGGCGTTGGCACAACTTTACGTCAACGGTGTATCAGAGATTCGGTGGGATGTTGTTTCCGCAGGGCAAAAAAT
>Ga0172376_10006007_pt1 | contig 13337 bp, 9 predicted proteins | sample Lak35m_FD_121114 | JGI IMG/M metagenome (GOLD analysis project Ga0172376, IMG submission 121114) | Freshwater microbial communities from Kabuno Bay, South-Kivu, Congo - kab_092012_35m | ecosystem: Environmental > Aquatic > Freshwater > Lake | place: Democratic Republic of the Congo: South-Kivu...
GGTTGACCGGGGCCAGGATGATCAGCGGCAGGCGCTCGGAGTCGGTCGCCCGTTGCCCCTCGACGCGCACGAGATCCTCCGCCAGGCGCAGATCGGCCACGACCAGGTCGAAGGGCCGCTGCGCATTGGCCGCCTCGAGCAGCAGCATCCGCGCCGAGGAACCCTCCGAGGTCGTCTCGAGGTAGTTGTCGCCGCCCAGCATGCGCGCCACCGCGGCACTCGACGTCGGACTCGGGTCGGCGATCAGGACGCGCAGGGCGCTAGGCACGGGCACGCTCTCCTCGGCCGCAACCTCGCTCACGCGTGCGAGCTGCAGCTTGAAGCCGAAGGTCGAGCCGACGCCCTCCTCGGTCTTCACGAACAGGGTGCCGCCCATCGCCTCCACGATCTGGCGCGAGATGGCCAGGCCGAGGCCGGTACCGCCGTACTTGCGCGAGCGTGAGGCATCGACCTGCGAGAACGGCTGGAACAGGCGATCGAGACGGTCCTGCGGGATGCCGATGCCGGTGTCCTGGACCTCGAAGCGCACGCGCGCGCGGTTCTCCAGCTCCTCCTCGAGGGCGACGCGCAGCACGATCTCGCCGCGCGCGGTGAACTTCAGGGCGTTGCTGAGCAGGTTGAGCAGCACCTGGCGCAGGCGCGCGGGGTCACCCTGCAGCGCCGAGGGGACGCGCTCGTCGAGCTCCAGGCACAGCTCGAGGCGCTTCTCCGCGGCCACGATCGAGACGGTGTCCAGGCACTCGTGCACGATCTTCTGCGGATCGAAGGGGATCGTCTCGACCTCGTAGCGACCGGCCTCGCCCTTCGAGAAGTCGAGGATGTCGTTGATGATCGAGAGCAGGCCCTCGGCCGAGCGGTGGATCGTCTGGCCGTATTCCTTCTGCTCGCTCGACAGCGGCGTGTCGAGCAGGAGCTGGGTCATGCCCAGCACCCCGTTGATCGGCGTGCGGATCTCGTGGCTCATGGTCGCCAGGAACTGCGACTTCGCCACGCGCGCCGCCTCGGCGCGCTTGACCTCGGCCTTGAGCTGCTGATCGCGCAGCTCGATCTGCGTGATCATGTGGTTGAAGGTGTCCACCAGGAGGCCGATCTCGTCCTCCGAGCGACGCACGGCGCGGATCGAGTAGTCCTTGCGCGTCGAGATCGCGTTGGCGGCATGGGCCAGATCGAGCAGCTGGTCGGAGAAGCGGTGGTGGATGCGGCGCGCCAGCCCCAGCGTGATCAGGGCCGAGACGCCGGCCAGGACGAGGAACAATCCGCCGTGCGTGCGCGTGCGCGCCACGAGTTCCTCGGCCGAGCCGCGCACCTCGACGGTGCCGAGCGAGCGGGCCGCGCGGAAGACCTCGCGCTGGACCACGGGCTCGAGCCACGCGAGCAGGCCCTCGGTGGTGCTCCGCTGGCAAGCGCCGAGTTCGTTGCCGGCCGGATCGAGCAGGCGCACGCTGACGAGGCGCACATCGCTGCCGAAGGCCTGCAGGCCGGCCAGGTCCGGCTCGGGACTCGGGTGCTCGGGGCTCTGCCATTGCCAGGCGAGCTTCTCGGCCTGCGCCGTGCAGTGCTCGGTCAGCTCGAGGCGCTGGTTGAACAGGTCGCCCAGCACGTAGACGAGCGCCGACACGCACAGGCTCGCCAGTCCCACCGACATGAGGGACACGGTGAGGCGCTGGCGGAGCGTGAAGAGGCGCCGGGAGCGGCGCTGCTGAGGATCGGAGGCGGCCAAGGGGGGAAGTGCGAGTCCTGTAATGTCGACCGTTCCCGGCCTCGGGCCTGAACCCGGCGTCCGGAACCGGGACCCGTGGTGAACCCATTTCCCGCACGCCGACTCAGGTCCGTCGCGGCCGTCGGCCGAGCAACTACCCCATGTCCTTCCGTCCCGAGGCCTCGACCAGCGACCGGCGCGTGGCGCTGCGCCAGACCGTCGCCTACCGCCTCGATGTGGTCACGCGGGAGGGCGAGGTCGGCTGCCTGCTCGATCTGTCGCTCACGGGCATGCGCGTGCGCTTCAAGTGCGCGCTCGACGCCAGCCGCACGCACGAGCTCACGCTCGAGTTCCCGCGCTGGGTCGAACTCGGCGAGGGGGTGAGCCTGCGCGGTCGCTTCGCCTGGATGAAGCAGCGCGAGAACGGCGTCCAGGAGCTCGGCTTCGCCTTCGACGGCATCGGCCGCAAGGAGCAGAGCGTCCTGAGCGTCCTGATCCAGCGCCTGGCCGACGCCCAGGCCGAAGACCTGGCCTGAAGGGGTCGTGAAGACCCCCCCGGCCGCCTGCGAGCTCGGCCGGAGGCGCCGTGGCGTCGTTGCGCCGATTCCGAGGCACGCAGCGCCCTGAACTCGCGCGCGCTCGCCACGGCGGCCGGAATGGGGGACGTCAGCGGGCGCAGGGCGGGCGCGCGCCGGGGACCCGGGCCCTTTTGCCGCGGTCTTGCCCGATCCACCGCGACGGCCGGTTCCAGCGGCTCCTTCCGGCGCTAGGCTATGTCCCCGGGGGGACGCTCGCGCGGGCCTCCCCGACCCCTTTCCCTTGTTGCCCATGATCGCCTCGTTCCTGCTCACCTTCGTCACCGTCCCCGTTCCCGCCCCGGTTTCCGCTGTCCACTGGTTCCAGGAGGACGCCGAGGCCGACGCCCAGATCGCCGCGGCCGGCAAGGACACGGCCAAGCTCATGGAGCTCGCCGCCAGCCTGAAGACGGCCGGCAAGGACGACGCCGCCAAGAAGGCTCTGAAGAAGGTCATCGAGTTCGACCCGAACCACGAGACGGCGCGCAAGGAGCTGCGCCACCACAATTACGACGGCAAGTGGTTCGAGAGCTATGCCGAGCTCTCCAAGTACCGCCGCGAAGAGACGGCGAAGATGAAGGAGAAGGGCCTGGTCAAGTGGAAGGACCAGTGGGTGCCCGAGGCCGACAAGCCCTTCATGGACATGGGCTGGGAGAAGACCGACAAGGGCTGGGTCAACCCGGTCGAGGTCGCGCGCGAGAAGCAGACCGCCGAGCTGCGCGCGTCCGGCCACGAGTTCCGCGCCGACGACTCGACCTGGATCGCGCCGGCCGAGATGGACAAGTGGCGCCAGCTCCTGTGGAAGTGCGGCGACGAGTGGCTCGACATGGCCAAGGCCGACGAGTTCCACTCGAAGATCGGCCAGTGGTGGCAGCTCGACGGCGCGCACTTCGTGACCGTCTCGACCACCGACTGGATGGGCGCCAACGACGCGCGCGCGATCGCCGAGCAGACCTACCCCGAGCTGAAGCGCCTGTTCGGTCTCGACCCGGCCAAGAAGCCGGCCTTCTTCGTCCTGAACAGCATCGACCAGTACAACAAGTTCAGCGCCGGCGACCAGGAGCTGCAGCTGCCGCCCTCGGAGACCGAGGGCTTCTCCTCGCTGCACCACGCCTACTTCGCCGACGCGCTCTTCGATCCCTCTACCAACCCGCCGCAGTTCGTCGGCGGTGGCGTCGCCTACTGGGACCGCAAGGGCCAGGCCGCCGGCTGGGGCCCGTTCGCCGTGCGCTTCGCGGCCGCGCAGAGCTTCATCGAGGCGATCGATCCCTCCTGGAACGCCGTGGCCGAGCTGATCGCCTCGGCCGCCGGCGGTGCACAGCCCAACCCCGGCGCGTTCTGGACCGAGAAGCGCATCCCGCGCTGGCTGCGCTACGGCGCGGCCTCGTATGTCGAGCGCTTCATGAAGATGCCGGCCGACGAGGGCGGCAATCCGTGGGCGACGCGCGAGTGGTCGATGGCCGACCTGAAGACGAAGGGCGGCCTGCGCAAGCTAGAGGACCTGTTCGCCTTCCCGCTCGACCTGAACGACATCGACGGCTCGATGCGCATCTACCACGAGGCCGGGCTGGTGGTCTCCTTCCTGCTCGACGGCGCGGACGGCGACAAGAAGCTGAAGACGAAGCACGACGCCTTCAAGGCCGCGCTGAAGGCGACGCCCTTCGACCGCAAGAAGCTCGACGAGGCCGTCAAGGACCTGCAGGACGAGCTCGCCAAGAACGAGAAGGACATCCGCAAGTTCGGCGGCCTGTAGGCCGGCCACGGTCTCACGCGCGGGCCGCGCTCCTCCGGGACGGGGGAGCGCGGCCCGCGCGCTTGCGGCATACTCGCAGCGTGGAGTACGACCTCGCCGTGATCGGTGCCGGGCCGGCCGGCTCGGCCGCCGCGGCCGCGGCGCTCGCGCGCGGACTTTCGGTGGTGGCGCTCGATGCCGCGCGCTTTCCGCGCGTGAAGCCCTGCGCGGGCGGACTGACGACGAAGGCCCTGCGCGCGCTGCCGGCGCCGCTCGCCGGGCTCGCGCGCGGCAGCTTCCGCGCCTTCGAGTTCAACGCCTGGGGCGGGCGGCGCACGCGCTTCTCGTTCCGCGCGCCGGTGCTGACGATGGTCTCGCGGCCGGAGCTCGATCAGGCGCTGCTCGAGCAGAACCGGGCCCGGCCCGGCTTCGAGTTCCGTGACGGCACGCGCCTGCGCTCGATCGAGTGGTCCCAGGGGCGGTTCCGGCTGCGCACCGGGCAGGGCGAGCTCATCGCGCGCCAGCTGGTGGGGGCCGACGGTGCGAACGGTCTCGTGCGGCGCGTCTTCCCGCTCGGGGCGCCGCGCGGCCGCGCGGTCGCGGTCGAGGTGAACCTGCCGGCCGAGTCGGTCACGCGCCAGCCTGTCGAGACCCCCTGCTTCGACTTCGGCGTCCTGCCGCGTGGCTACGGCTGGGTCTTCCCGAAGGAGGGGCTCGTCTCGGTCGGGCTCTACTCGCTGGCCGGAAGCCACGCCGACCTGCGCGCACAGCTCGTGGCCTACCTCGCCGCGAAGGGCCTGCGCGTGACGGGCGATCCGCTGGCGCACTTCGAGGCCCACACGATCCCGCTCGGCGGCCATGGTCTGCGCGCCAGCGCGGTGCCCGTGTATCTCGCGGGCGACGCCGGTGCGTTCGCCGACGCGCTCACCGGCGAGGGCATCTACCATGCGCTCGCCAGCGGACGTGTGGCCGGCGAGCTGGCGGCTGACGTGGCCGCAGGGCGTGCGGCCGCGCGCGACTATCCGCGCCGCCTCGCACGGCCCGTGCTGGGCGACACGCGCTGGAGCTGGCGCCTTGCGACGCTTTTCTACGCATACCCGGTGCTGGCCCTGCGGCTGCTCGCGCACTCGCCGCTCGGTCAGGTGCTGGTGCACGGCACGGGCGGCGGCGCCACCTTCAGCGAGTGCCTGCGCAGCGCGCCGCTCCTGTGGCTGCGCACGCTGCGCGAGGCCAGCGTGGCCCGTGCGGGCATCCCGTGAGCGCGCGTCTGCGCCTCGTCGTCGGCCTCACGCTCGTGGTCGGCGGCTGGACGGGGAACTGGGCGCTCTCCGGGCTTCGCACGCACGTCCTGTTCTTCCCGCTGTGGCTCGGCGCGATCCTGGCCCTCGACGGCTGGCTCGCGCTCACGCGTGGCAGCTCGCCTGCTTCGCGCTCGCCGCGTGGCTTCGCGGCGATGTTCCTCGTTTCACTGCCGCTGTGGTGGGCCTTCGAGCTCGCCAACGAGCGTCTGGCCAACTGGCGCTACCTCGGGCGCGAGCACTTCTCCGACCTCGAGTACGCGCTGCTCGCCTCGCTCTCGTTCTCGACCGTGGTGCCGGCCGTGCTGCTCTTCGCCGAGTGGGCGCACGGCGCGCGCTGGCTCGCGCGCTGCGCGCGCGGGCCGCGCCTCGTGGCCACGCCGCGCCTGTGCGCGTGGCTGTTCCTGGCTGGCCTCGCGCAGCTCGCGGCCTGGATCGCCTGGCCGCGCGTGGCCTATCCGCTGGTGTGGACCTCGGGCGTGTTCCTGCTCGAGCCGCTGCTCTTCCTGCGCGGGCGGCGCGGGTTGCTGTCCGATCTCGCGCGCGGCGACTGGCGTCCGTGGCTGGCGCTGTGGAGCGGGGGCCTCCTGTGCGGCTTCTGCTGGGAGCTGTGGAACGCCTTCTCGTACCCGAAGTGGATCTACGACATCCCCGGTTTCGCCGAGCCGCGCCTGTTCGAGATGCCGCTGCCCGGCTACCTCGGCTATCTGCCGTTCGCCCTGGTGGTGTACCAATGGAAAGAGCTCTGGCTCGGCGAGCCAGAGCTCCTGCGAGAAGCGCGACGGATGGGCTAGCGCCAGGCTCCGCCGATCCAGACGTAACCGCGCAGGTGCTGGACCCAGTGACCCGGGACCCACACCACGTCGGCGCTGGGCGGCAGCACGTAGTGACCGGCCGACCAGACCCACTGACCGTCCTGGCGCGTGTGCTCGCCGGCGACCCACACGTGGGCCGTGCTCGGCGCGCTCGGGCGCTGCTCGAGGACCAGCGTCGGCGTGGACGGCGGCGTCGAGCCCTCGAAGTACTCGGGCCCGGAGAACGAGCCCGCGGACGAGCTCGAGAACGTGTGCGACGAGCTGTCCCGCACCGCGGCCGTGTGCTGGCCGGAGGAACCCGAGGACAGGCACGAAGACTGGGTGAAGACGAGAACGGCTGCGAGGGCCAGCCACGTGGACCGCATGGAGATCATGATTTTTCCCTTCCGTTGGCCACGCCACGAGGCGTGACTCCTGACATTCCCGCGCCCCGATTCGGCCAGTCCGAGCCCCGATCTTGATCGCGCGCAGCAGGTTCCGCCGGGGCGGAAAGAAGTGCCCGCGCCCCGGCCCTTGATCCTCCCGCGCGTGGGCCGGATCATCACCCGCGTGCGTCGCCACGGCCGTGTCATCCGCCTGCGTGAGGAGAAGCTCGAGGAGTACGTGCGTCTGCACCGCGCGGTCTGGCCCGGCGTGCTCGCGAAGCTGAGCGCCTGCCACGTGCGCGACTACACGATCTACCTGCGGCGCCTCGACGACGGTCGCCTGTACCTCTTCTCGACCTTCGAGTACCACGGCGACGACTTCGCCGCGGATCAGGCACGCATCGCCGCCGATCCGGTCACACAGGACTGGTGGAAGCTCACCGATCCCTGCCAGGAGCCGCTCGACTCGCGCGCGCCCGGCGAGTGGTGGAGCGAGCTCGAAGAGGTCTTCCATCTCGATTGACCCCGACCCACCCATGAAGACCCTGCTCTTGCTCGCGGCCGCCACGCTCTCCTCCGCTCAACCGGGACCGCAGCAGGCGGCGCCGCACGCGGCCCTCGTGCCCGCCGAGCGGCTGGCCGAGCCGTGGTGGAAGGAGCGCTTCGAGGCCTGCAACCGGCGCCTGGCGCAGGGCGACGTCGAGCTCCTGTTCCTCGGCGACTCGATCACCCAGGGCTGGGAGGGCGAGGGCAAGGCCGTGTGGGACGAGCTCTACGGCGCACGCAAGGCCGTCAACCTCGGCTTCAGCGGCGATCGCACGCAGCACGTCCTGTGGCGGCTCGAGAAGCACGACCTCGAGGCGCTGGCGGCCGCTCCGCCGAAGCTCGTCGTGCTGATGATCGGCACCAACAACTCGAACGGCGCCGACAACACGGCTGACGAGATCGCCGACGGGATCGAGGCGATCGTGGCGAAGCTGCGCGTCGAATTGCCGGCGACGAAGGTGCTCTTGCTGGCGATCTTCCCGCGCAGCGCGCAGGACGACGCGCAGCGCGCGAAGGTCGCCGCGGCGAGCCGGCGCGCCAGCCGCGTGGCCGACGGCAAGCAGGTGCACTACCTCGATCTCGCGCCGGCCTTCCTGGATCCGGACGGGAAGACGCTGCGGCCGGAGATCATGCCCGACTACCTGCACCTCTCGGCCGCGGGCTACCGGCGCTGGGGCGCGGCGATCGAGCCCAAGGTGAAGGAGCTCCTGGGCGAGGGCGGCACCGCTCCGACGGGCGGAAAGTGAGCGGAAGAGCGCGCACGCGCCTCGTGTTCGCGCCCACGCGGCGCGGGCTCCTGTCCTGGTCGCTGGCGGGTGCGGGGAGCGCGTTCCTGCGGCCCGGCGGCGCGCGCCGCGAGTTCCCGGTGCCGGCCGACAAGGGCCTCGCGCCCGCCTGGCTCGCGGCCCTGCGCGAGCGCGGCGCGCCCACGGTCCTGCGCGGACGCGAGCTCGCCTTCGTCGGGCTGCCGGTCGGCGGCATCGGCTGCGGGCAGCTCTACCTCGGCGGCGACGGGCGCCTGTGGCACTGGGACCTCTTCAACCAGCCCTGCGCGCCGGGCGCGAACGCGAGTCACGGGCCGCACTACGCGAAGCCGCTCGTGCCCGAGGCCTCGCCGCTGCGCTTCTCGCTCCTCTGCGAGCGCCGCGGCGGCGGAGCGGCGCTGTCGCTCGGGCCCTCGAGCTTCCCCGTGCTCGAGTTCGCCGGCACCTGGCCGATCGGGACGGTGCGCTACGCGCGTCGCGACCTCGAGGTCGAGCTCGAGGCCTTCTCGCCCTTCGTGCCGACCGAGCTCGAGGACTCGAGCTTGCCCGCCACGGTGCTCGCCTTCCGTGTGACGAACCGCGCGGCGGAGGAGCTCTCCGTGAGCTTGCGCGGCACGCTCGAGAACCTCGTGTGTCGCGCCAGCGACGACGGCACGGCACCCCTCGTGCGCCGCACGCGCGCGCTGGAGGGCGCCGCACACCGCGGTTTCGAGCACGCGGTCGAGCTCGAGCTCGCGCCCGGCGCGCGTCCGGACCTCGTCTTCGAGGACTTCGAGCGCCCGGCCTACGACGGCTGGACGGTCGAGGGCAGCGCCTTCGGTGCGGGCCCGGTCGTGGCGGCCGAGATGCCGGCCTACCAGGGCCGTGTGGGGGCCGAGGGCGCGCGGCTCGCGAACTCGCACCACACGCGCGGCGGCGAGGACATCCCCGCCGGCGACGCGCACGTCGGCACGCTGACGAGCCGCGAGTTCACCATCGAGCGCGAGTGGATCACGCTCTTGCTCGGCGGCGGCGCGCACCCGGGCGGCACCGGCGTCGAGCTCGTGGTCGAGGGCGAGGTCGTCACCGCGCTCACCGGTCGCAACGAGAACCGCCTGACTCCGCAGTCCATCTACGTGGGCGCCTGGGCCGGGAAGAAGGCGCGTCTCGTGCTGCACGATCGCGTCAGCGGTGGCTGGGGCAACGTCGGCGTCGATTCGATCGTGTTCTCCGACCGGCCGCGCATCGAACCACTGGAGCAGCGCGGCGACCACGGCACGCTGGCGCTCGGGATCCTGGGCGACGGCGCGGACGTCGAGCTCGTGCTGCCGAGTGGCGAGGCCTTCGATGCGGGTTCGCAGGAGGCGGCCGAGAGCGCCACGCTCGCGCGCACGTTGCGCCTCGCGCCCGGCGCCAGCGGCACGGTCACCTTCGTGCTCGCCTGGCACTTCCCCGTGCCCTGGCGCGATTCACTCGGGTTCCTCGCCGGCATCGAGACGAAGCGCCGGCACTACGCCGCGCGCTTCGCGGACGCGGCCGCGGTGCTGGCCGAGGTCGCGGGCCGCGCCGACGAATTGCTCGGGCGCACGCGCCTGTGGCGCGACACCTGGCACGACTCGAGCCTGCCGCACTGGTTCCTCGAGCGCACCTTCGCGAACAACTCGACGCTGGCGACCTCGACCTGCTACCGCTTCGACGACGGGCGCTTCCACGGCTGGGAGGGCGTGTACTGCTGCCCCGGCACGTGCACGCACGTGTGGCAGTACGCGCAGGGCCCGGCGCGGCTCTTCCCGGCGCTCGAGCGCGATCAGCGCGAGCGGGTCGACTTCGGCCTCGCCTTCCGCGCGGACTCGGGCCAGATCGACTACCGCGCCGAGGCCGCGCGCGAGCTCGCGGTCGACGGACAGGCCGGCACGATCCTGCGCGCGTACCGCGAGCACACGATGTGCGGCGACGACGCCTTCCTGCGGCGTCTGTGGCCGCGCGTGAAGCAGGCGCTCGAGCTCCTGCTGGCGCGCGATCCCGACCAGGACGGGATCCAGGACGGCGCGCAGTACAACACGCTCGACACGGCCTGGTGGGGGAAGATCGCCTGGACGAGCTCGCTCTACCTCGCGGCCGTGCGCGCGGGCGAGGCCATGGCCGAGGAGCTCGGCGACGGCGCCTTCGCCGCGCGCTGCCGCACGGTGCGCGAGCGCGGCGCAGTGTCTCTCGTGCGCGAGCTCTTCAACGGCGAGTACTTCGTGCAGCGCGTCGACCCCGCGCATCCCGAGTCGAACTCGACCGGCGACGGCTGCCACATCGACCAGGTCTTCGGTCAGGCGTGGGCGCATCAGGTCGGCCTCGGCCGCATCCTGCCCGAGGCCGAGACGCGCTCGGCCCTGCGCGCGCTGTGGACGTACTCGTTCGCGCCCGACATCGGGCCGTACCGGAAGTACATGCAGGACCGCATCGCCGGTGGACGCTGGTACGCGCTCCCGGGCGAGGCGGGGCTCCTGATGTGCACCTGGCCGAAGGGCGGCGAGGCGAGCGCCATCGGCCAGGGGCAGGATGCGTGGGCCGTGGGCTACTTCAACGAGTGCATGAGCGGCTTCGAGTACCAGGTCGCGGCGCACATGCTGCACGAGGGGCTGGTGACCGAAGGCCTGGCGATCGTGCGTGCGATCCACGAGCGCTACACGCCGCTGCGCCGCAATCCCTACAACGAGGTCGAGTGCGGCGACCACTACGCGCGCGCGATGGCGAGCCACGGCGTGTACCTCGCGGCCTGCGGCTTCGAGCTCCACGGGCCGAAGGGGCACCTCGGTTTCGCGCCGAAGCTCTCGCCCGAGGATTTCCGCTGCGCCTTCGTCGGGCCGGAGGGCTGGGGCAGCTACGCGCAGAAGGACGGTGGCGACGCTTTCCAGGCTTCGCTCGAGCTGCGCCACGGGCGCCTCCGGCTCGTCACGCTGCGCGTCGGCGGCACGCCGCGCGCGAGCGCGCCACGCGTGCGGGCGCGCGTCGGGCAGCGTGAGCTCGCGGCGAGCGTGACCCCCGAGCCCACGGGCGCGCTGGTGCACTTCGCCGAGCCGCTCGCGCTCGCTGCGGGCGAGACGCTCGTGCTCGAGCTCGGCGGCTGAGGCGCTTCAGCCGGCCTCGTCGTGGGCCGCCTGGCAAAGGCGCAGGGCTTCGGTACCGATGGGGGCGAAGAACCAGTCGGGACCCAGGGCGGAATCGGCCGCGGGCGCGGCCACGACGCCGAGCTCGCCGCGCCGCGCGGCCTGGAGGCGCAGCGCGATGCCGCGCGTGCCGAGCGCGAGGCCGAAGACGATCCCGCTCGAGCGCCGCACCAGCGCCGCGCGCCCGTGCACGACCCACGCGCAGCGTGTCGGCAGGCCCGCGTCGAGCTGCTCCCACAGGAACTCGACCAGATCGGGATGCGCACCGAGCTGATACCGGTCGACGCTGGCCGGCGCTGCGCTAGCGACGTAGCCGGGCAGACGCTCGCTGGCGGCGAGGAAGGCCAGCACTGCGGCATTGCGCGGATCGTCGTTCGCGACGCGCTCGCGTCCGCCCATCGCTCAGGCCTTCTTGGCCGGCGCCGCGCCGCGGAACATCAGCCAGCCGAGCAGCGCGAGCAGGCCGAGGCCGACGAGGTCGGTCGCGCCCGCGAACAGGCCGTCGAGCTCGAGCAACCCGGACAGGAACGCGAGCGGCGGATACAGGCCGAGGTCCTTGTCGTAGCCCGGCAGGAAGGTCAGCGCGGCCGCGAGGATCCCGAGGATCGAGGCGCCGGCGATCAGGCCCGAAGAGTACAGCACGCCCTCGGGCTCGTCCTCGGCGTCCGGCTCGCGCTTGTAGGCCTTGTCGGCCAGCTTGCGCACGAGTCCGCCGAGGAACACCGGCATCGTCGCCGCGAGCGGCAGGTACACGCCGACCGCGAAGGTCAGCGAGCGCACGCCGAGCAGCTCCATGAAGAGCGCGATCGCCACGCCGAGCAGGATCAGGTCCCACGGCAGGCGCCGATTCAAGAGCCCGTCGATCACGGTAGACATCAGCTTAGCCTGCGGCGCGCGCAGCTTGCCGGCGCCGATGCCGTCCTCGCGCAGGTAGCGGGCTTCCTTCGAGGCCGGATCGACCAGATAGATGCCCTCGGGCGCGTCCGCGGCGAGCTCCTCGCGCGCGAGCTTCACGAAGGCGTACCACTCGCCGTCCGCCAGGCTCGTCACGAGCGTGGCCGCGGCGACCTTCTCGGCTGCGACGACGAAGGGCGTGACCGGCTTCTCCTCGGTCTGCGAGAGGTTGAGCAGGTACGCCGTCCAGCCGACCGCCAGCACCGAGGCGAGGACGCCGACGAGCAGGGCGAGCTGCTGCTTCACGGGCGTCGCGCCGAGCAGGAAGCCCGTCTTCAGGTCCTGCGAGCACGTGCCCGCGTTCGAGATCGCGATGCACACGACCGCGCCGACCATCAGCGCGAGCTTGGCGTAGCCCGGGCCCTCCCAGCCGACCAGGAGGAACGCGCCGCAGGTCGCCATCAGGACGCCGATCGTCATGCCCGAGAGCGGGCACGACGAGCTGCCGACCTCGCCCGTGATGCGCGAGGAGACGACCGAGAACAGGAACCCGAGCACGAGGATCAGGAGCGCCCCGAGCAGGTTCATGCCGAAGGCCGGCACGAGCCAGATGAAGCCCACGATCGCGAGGGCGCCGCCGATCAGGACCGGCGTCGGGGTGTCGCGGTCGGTGCGCTCGGCCGAGGCCTGGCTCGCGCCGCCGCCGGTCAGGCTCTTCAGCGAGGCCGAGATGGCTGAGACGATCGAGGGCAGCGCGCGCACGAGCGCGAAGAGACCGCCGGTTGCAACCGCGCCGGCGCCGATGTGGCGCACGTAGTTGCTCCACACCTGGCCGGGCGACATCTCGCTCACGAGCAGGGTCGCCGGTGCGAGCGGGGCCGCGAGCCCGCTACCGAACAGCACGATCATCGGGATCAGGATGAAGCTCGCGAGGACCGAGCCGGCGACCATCATCACGCTCGTGCGGTAGCCGATGATGTAGCCCACGCCGAGCAGCTCGGGCGCGAAGTCGCACTCGGCCGCGGCGCCGCGGAAGCGGTGGAACTCGTAGGCGAAGGTGCCCTTCACGCCGCCGAAGAAGGCCTGCAGCGCCTTGAAGGCCGCGCCGACGCCGAGGCCGACGAAGACCTTCTTCGCCGAGGTGCCGCCGCGCTCGCCGGCCAGGATGATCTCGGCGCAGGCTTTCCCCTCGGGATAGCGCAGGACGCCGTGCTCCTTGACGATCAGGTAGCGCCGCAGCGGCACCATCATCAAGACGCCGAGCAGGCCGCCCGTGAGCGCGATCAGCGTGGTGAGCCCGACCTCGAGCGGATAGCCGAGGAAGATCAGGGCCGGCACCGAGAACACCACCGCGGCCGCGACCGATTCCCCGGCCGAGCCGGTGGTCTGCACGATGTTGTGCTCGAGCACCGCGCGCTGGTCTTTCCTGCGCTTGATGGCCCATGCCGCCAGCACCGCGATCGGCACCGAGGCCGAGGTCGTCAACCCGACGCGCAGCGCGAGGTAGGTCGA
>Ga0172376_10006008_pt1 | contig 13336 bp, 9 predicted proteins | sample Lak35m_FD_121114 | JGI IMG/M metagenome (GOLD analysis project Ga0172376, IMG submission 121114) | Freshwater microbial communities from Kabuno Bay, South-Kivu, Congo - kab_092012_35m | ecosystem: Environmental > Aquatic > Freshwater > Lake | place: Democratic Republic of the Congo: South-Kivu...
ACCGCAACCTCAGCCCATACCACCACAACAGCAGCAGCAGATACCGCAACCTCAGCCCATACCACCACAACAGCAGCAACAGCTGCCACAGCCTCAGCCTATGCCACAACAACAGCAGCAACAACAGCAACAGCAGCAACAGCAGATGCTGCGGCCTCAACCTATATCGCAGCAACAGCAGCAACAACAGATGTTGCAACCACAAATGCAACAGCAACAGCAACAGCAACAACAACAGCAACAGCAACAACAACAGATGCTACAGCCACGAATGCAACAACAGCAACAACAACAGATGCTACAGCCACAAATGCAGCCTGGGTATGCGGTTCCTGTACGCTCAGCTCCTATGGGTGTTCCCCAAAGAATTCTCACTCAGAGCCCATTAGGCGCTGCAGAACCTGTTGCTGTAGCTCAATTAGCTAAAAAGCTCCCTAAAAAGGGACGAGCTGAAGAACCGGAAGATATGTCCGAAGAAGCCATGGAGATAAAACCAAGGAAGCAACCCCTACCAAGGACGTTCGAACCTTCCCTTGATAGTGTGGCTCCAAGTAGGTTGACGACCTTGCCTTTAACCCCGCAAGAAAAGGCTCTTGAGGATGCAATTAAAGACCAGGTATTAAGTGCAAAGTTGCCTAAAAAAGGCACCATTCCTATGGCAAAGCCAGATATCCCTCTCATCTTGTCCCCAAGGCCTTATGGATTGGTGCCAACCAGCCAGGGATTTTATTTACCTGAAAAGCCTCCAGAAGGCGTATCTCCTTTGGCCAGCGAGATTCAGGAGCACTTGAAGAAACGTCCACCAATCCATGAACCTGATGAAGTGCTTCCAGAAGATCTATCCATTAAGGATGCGAAGGAGATGTGAGGGTTAGCTTTGATAAAAATATACAAATTTGTTTCGCGCCTTTCATTCTTACCGCTAAAGAATCCCAGGCGCGAATAAAAACCAGCTTATGGTCAGGACGCAGCTTTGCTGTTCCCTTTTGAGACTGAATAAAATCAAGTAGAGCTTGAATATTGGGAAATTGATTATTGCGAAACATAATGACCGCTCCCTTCGGACCAATATCTAACTTTTCAATACCCGCCTGGCGGCAAAGACCTTTAATTTCAATGAGTTCAAAAAGATTGGATACCTCTCCTGGAAGAGGGCCGAAGCGATCAATCATTTCTGCTGCAAAAATATCAATTTGGTCTCGATTTTCTAAGGCAGAAATCCGACGGTAAAGCCCAAGGCGTAAACTTAAATCAGCAACATAAGTTTCTGGTATTAAGATTGAAGCTCCTAAATTAATCTGGGGAACCCATTCAAAGTCAGGAGACACGCCCAGCTCTTGCTCTGCCCGAACCATTAAAATTGCTTCTTGCAGCAAATGCTGATAGAGCTCCACCCCAACTTCACGCATATGTCCAGATTGTTCTTCTCCCACAATATTACCCGTTCCCCGAATGTCCATATCGTAACTCGCCAGGCTAAAACCAGCCCCTAAATTGTCTAGAGTTTGCATAACTTCCAGGCGTTTGGTGGCATTCGCAGACAAAATATGTCCTTCTGGCAAGGTCAAGTAGGCATACCCCTGGACTTTCCCGCGCCCTACCCGACCACGCAACTGGTATAGCTGAGCCAGCCCAAACAAATCTGCCCGATGGATAATGAGGGTATTTGCAGTAGCAATATCGATACCAGATTCCACGATATTGGTTGATAAGAATAAGTCATAAGCCCGGTCATAAAACGCGTTCATGACCTCTTCTAATTGGGTTGGGTTCATTTGGCCATGGGCTGTAATCATACGAATTTCAGGCGTCAATTTTCTCAATTGCTCTTCGATTTTGGCCAAGTCACCCAGACGCGGGCTGACGCAAAAAATTTGTCCTCCCCGATAATATTCACGCATGATGGCCTCGCGAATAACCACACCATCATACGGCATGACAAATGTTCGGATTGCCAGCCGGTCAACCGGCGGTGTTGTAATGAGGCTCATTTCTCGCACACCACTTAAAGCCAATTGTAATGTCCGAGGAATGGGTGTTGCTGTTAACGTCAAGACGTGAACGTCCGTACACAACTTCTTGAGCTTTTCTTTTTGTTTAACACCAAAATGCTGTTCCTCATCAATGATTAACAACCCCAAATCTGCAAATTTTGTTTTATCTGACAACAAGGCGTGGGTTGCAATAATAATGTGAACTTTTCCATTGGCTACATCGTAGCGAATTTTCTCAGCTTGCGAAGGCTTTATTAAACGGGAAATTTGTTCAACCCGATAGGGAAATCCCATGAAACGGTCATAAAACGTGCGGTAATGTTGGCGGCACAGCAGTGTCGTTGGCACAATGATGGCAACCTGTTTCCCTTGGGAAACGGCAACAAAAGCAGCGCGTAAAGCTACTTCTGTCTTCCCAAACCCAACATCGCCACAAACCAAGCGGTCCATGGGCTTGCCAGATGCCATGTCCGCCAAGACTTCCTCAATTGCGCGTTGTTGGTCTTCTGTTTCTAAATAAGGGAACCGCGAGCAAAATTCTTCGTACTGTGTGGGGCTTTTCTCGAGAATTTGCCCTTCATGCAACGCTCGTTCTGCCGCAATCTTGATGAGATAATCTGCGACTTCCCGAATACGTTTCTTAACCTTAGCCTTGCGCATTTGCCAAGCACTTGAGCCAAGGCGGTCGAGCTGTGTAACAGCACCCTCTCCCCCATAGCGGGTTATTATTTCAATATTTTCAACAGGTAGAAAAAGCTTGTCGCCACCGTCATACACCAAACATAAGCAATCATGGGAAGCCCCACTTACAGAAATGGTCATCAACCCTTCATATCGGCCAATGCCATGATCTCGGTGAACGACTAAATCACCTGAAGTTAACTGAGCAGCTTCGAGGAAGAATTGATCAGCCTTCCGTCGTTTGGAAACTGCCCTGGCAACTCGATCACCAAGCAAGTCTTGCTCGCTGATCAGCAAAAGGTTGGGCAGTTCAAACCCGCGTTCCACTGGATATACACCCGCACAAATATCTGTTAACGCTCCTGAATACCATTCATCAACAACGCTGACACCTTCAATCCCATGTTCCTGTAAAATTGTGAGCAGGCGATCACACGCCCCTCGGCTAAAACAGGCCAGGACAACGGGTTTATTTTTTTCAGCCGCATCCGCCAAGCGGTTTGATAAAACTTCAAAGGCCTTAAGCCTAGCCGTACTTTGAGAAGCCCCGAAGTCCATTAGAGTCTTGCCTTGAAAATCTTGAGCTATAGAGCCATCAACGTGAAACGGTGTGACCTTTGACCAAGAAACGGTTTGAAGGAATGCCTCCCAATCAGCTGCTGTCCAGTACAAAAGTTCCGCAGGCAGCGGATGGTAGGCTATTCCTTGATCACCTGGAATCGGCGTTATGCGTGCCTGATAATAATCCGCTATCGTGGCAAGGCGTTCAGAGACAGCACCCTCACATCCTTCTTCAAGGAAAATTTGAGCATCGCCCACATAAGCCAACAATGGTTCGCAAACGGGGAAAAATAAGGGAAGCCAATGCTCCATCCCCCCATACTTTCGACTTGCCGAAATAGATTCATATAAGGCATCCTTGGCAACACCAAACAATTCCCGATAGCGTGTGCGAAAATGGCTTATGCGCTCAGGGGTGAGCGTCAACTCACTGACGGTCTTTAAGGTAACTTTACCTAATGGATTTAGGGTCGTCTGCGTTAAAGCATCAAAGGCCCTGAGAGAGTCAACTTCATCGCCAAAAAAATCAACACGGATCGGGTCTGAAACTCCTGGCGGAAAGAAATCAATAATTCCTCCCCGCACAGCATATTCTCCATTTTCTCGAACCGTATCAACCCGCATATATCCTTTATCGGCAAGAAAACCCAGCAGGTGTTCACGATCCAGTGGTTGGCCTGATTGTAATTTTAAAGATTGGTTCTCTAAGGCACTTCTGGGGGGCAAGCGCTGTAAGAGAGCTGCGGCAGAAACCACAAGGCAAAACGGTGACTGGCGTTCCTCCAAAAGCATCGTCAAAACATCAATACGCTGGGTCATCACATCTAACCCTGGAGACACCCGGTCATAGGGCAAACAATCCCAAGCGGGAAAGTAAAGGGGGTTAGCTTGAGGAGCAACAAGGGTAAGTTGCTCTATCAACCGCTGCGCTTTAGCTTCTGTGGCACAAATGTAGAGGGTTTTCTTACCTCCCAAGAGAGGACCAAGAACAAACGCCTCTGCCCCATCTGGAATGCTTGCAAAAATTTGATTTAGCGGCATTGATGAAAATCCCGAATGCGACAGACCATAGGTTCACTCTCCGGAATGGGACGTTGGCCAGTAATCCAAGCAAAGAGGTCCGCATCATCATGGTTTAACATGTTTTGATAGGCTTTTAGCTCCGCTTCCACTAAGGTTGGCAAAACAGCCTCAGCAAATGCGCCTAATAAAAGGTCATTCTCCTGCATACCACGATGCCAACTTTGATAGATGAGTTTTTTCCTTAAATCCATAGGGCTGTTATAGACTTTTGTTGGCTTAATAGCAAGAATTGGGGAAAAATAACAAAAGACCCTTGAGGATTTCGCGCTCAAGGGCCTTATTTTAGTTATCAGAAATATCTTTACTTTTTGAATGCTTCCTGAAACTGAGCTACTCTTTCCAGAAGACCCAGTTCTTCATTCGTCAAAATATCTTTGATCTGTCCATAAAAAACTGCCTTTTCAGGAGATGCAAGAGCGCCTTGTGGTGAATAGAGGTCTTGAAGTTCTTCCACAGCTGGCAAAAATCCATTTTCTGCTGATTTTTCCAACGCCAGGGAATATCCTTCCTGAAATAATTTAAATTTTCCATCCTTACTAAACATAGAGTTAAGTGACTCGTTCAGCCTTTTATTTACCGCACCCCTTTGCTGAGATGATAAGCCCGTGTTTTGAGAAGCTTTTTTCAGCAACACAATTGATTGTCCCCCAAAGATGGTGCCAATTGCTTCTTTCACCATTTTAGACTCTTGCGCCAGGTCAAATTGTTCTTTTGCTGGCAAAGCATCAATGATTTCCATTTTTTGAGTAGAAATTTCTTGTATTTTCTGCTGTTTCTCATCTTCTAATTTTTTATTAAGCGCAATCAATGATTCCTTATAAGCAACAGCTTCCGATTTGGTATCAAATTCGTAGCCAGCCGTAACGTAGCCATTTGTGGGAAGCGTCCACCTTTTACGGCCATATTGAGGTTGAGGTGCATAAACGCCCATCTGTATCGCGCAAATATCTTCCTCACTTAAATTCTTGGCATTCAACAATTGGTGAATTTTAAGATCCATAGCAGGAGCATAACTGTCTTGGTATTGTGCCAATAGGCTATTAACATTTTGGCTGATCTCTGTTTCTTTACCTTCTAGCATGAGGGACAGAACGACAAGAAAAACAGGGTTTTTCATTTGCTCATATAAATTTAGTAAACCCTGCGTTTGGCCGTGGCGAACGAGAAGGCTAACAGCCTCCGGTATTCCTATTGTATTGTCGATGATTTTATAAAAATGCGGGGAATTGGCTAATATTTCAATGCCATCTAAACATCCATGATGCGCTGCACGACGATACATATCGACCACAAAATACTGGTCATCTGATCCTAGAACATCAACTTTCTGCGTTTCAGCAAATTGAAATAATAATTTTGGATGTTTCTCAATATTATCTTCTCCTATTTTTGCTAAAAGTCTACCTACTTGGAATATTTCAGCAGCTATTTGGTGAGATTGATCATTCGTTTGCTTCAACAGTAAATATGTAGGTAAAGCTTCAATAGTAGACATACCCATATCTACCACGCAATTATTTACCAAATTCACAACTTGTAGCTGAATTTTAGATTGAATTTCCATTTGTTTTAAAAGTTTATAATAATTCAAATGAATAGAAAAAGCCTCAGAAGTGGGTATATTCACATTGATAGCATACTGATGTGCCAAATACGCAGCTTGTAGTTGAAGTGCCGGGGAAGGGTTTAGCTCAGAAACTATACTTTCTAAGTAGCCCAAAACTGCTTTTTCTGAGTGATTCAATGGCACTGTGTGTGCCTTTTTTAACCCCTGGACATATTTCTCAATCCACTTTAAGCCCTCTCCATGAAATCCACGCTTAAAATAAGATTGGCCAATAGAAAAATAAGACCCTGGATATTCTTTTAGGCGCATTAAAGCCCCAAAAGCTAAGTCTGACTGGGACTCTTCGAGGTTGCAAGAAAGGTACTCATAACAAGAAATGGCACGATTGATGTCAATTTCCTCTAAACGCTGAATCCCTTCCACTGTTTTGGTGGAAATCCCTTCAGCATCCATCAGCAGGCTTACATCTTGTGAAAGACCCACACTGATTCCTTTTGATTTTTTGAAAGCAATGCTCTGTTTTAGGCATGTTATGGATTGCTCCATCGTATCAGGCGTATCGTAAAGCGTACGACTTAACAGAGAAGCTGCATAAGGATGGTTTAATTCCAATGCTGCTACAGCATTGTTATGGAATTTTTTTGATTCTTCTACCCAATCGTGATGGTTCTTATAATCCCCCCCCATTTTCTTGTAACTTTCTAATCTCTCAGCGCTTCTATAAGCATTCCTCATATAATTTTCTACTTCTTTTGAACTATCCATTGCGGTTGCAGATGCAACGCAAAGAAAAGCGCTCAGCATCAAGTTACATTTCATATTTTTAACAAATTTTCTCATTTTAAAAATCTCCTATTGTGAGTTTGCTGAATAAAATATAAATCTCATATAAGGATTAATTTTTTGATTTCAAGAAAAAAAAGAAACTGTACTAGAAACCTTACTTTTTAGTAGTATATTTTGAAGAAAATTCTTTCTCAAGAAAATCCATTTTCTCTCCGTATCCCAAACCTGCATCTTCTAAAATTTCTTGGACCCTTTGGTAGAAACTTGCTTTTTCGGGAGATTGAGTAATAAGCTTATATCCTTTTGTATAAAGGCCAATGAGCTGTTCCAAAGCTGGGAGATACCCTTTTTCTGCTGATTTTTCCAAGGTGAAAGAATATCCATCCAAACAATATTTCTGATCAAATATAGAAGAAAAAAAAGGACTAAATTCAAATACTCGATTGATCAATTTATACTCTTGCGCCAAATTAAACTGACCTTCTGCAGACAAAGCATCAATAGTCTCTATTTTTTTCGTAGAAATTTCTTTTATTTCCTGTTGCTTTTCCTTTGCGTGGTTTTCACCCCCATCTAAGTCCTCACCCTGTAATAACCGATAAATTGCAAGGTCCATAGCAGGTGGGTAATCATTCATGTGTTTTGCTAATAGTTCGGCAGCTTCTTTTCTCGGCTCCTCCTTTATGTACTCCCTCTGTTCAAATAAGAGGTTGAGGATGGCAAGGCGTGATTTCTCTTTTATTATGTTCTTGTCATTTTCCTTTTCTAATAACAGCGCCAAAATAACGAGATAAACGGGAGTGGTGCTCCCCTTCTCTTGTATTTTTTTCTTTTTTGCGAGCCTCGACAATAGCAAGGGCAACATCACCTCTTAACCTATGGGTATTGTGACCTTCTTCGAGAGAATCCATTGCTACTGCAGCTACAACTCCCAAAAAAGAGCTGATTAGTAATTTAAATTTCATGCTTCTAAGAACCTCTCGAAAAGTCTAAGGCTGAAACATATTGAACCTGTGCTTTAATAGATAGTAGGACCCAAGCTTTCCCTATTCAAGGAGGATTCTGAAAAATCATGGCAGAAAATTAAGGAGACTAGCTTTCCCATAAAATTCAACTTTGTAAAACCCTTTATTCCAGAGCAAGAACAATAGGGAGTGAGAAAAATCGACTCTTGTCATACTCTACACCACAGATTTTTTGGATTATGAAGAAGGAGCTTCCAGCTTTTTCAAAATATTATTTAAAATCTCAAGCAGGTCAAACGATAACGGATATGCCTGATTGAGGAACTGAGCAACCAACTCAGGATGATCGGGATACTCATGAATCAAATGGTTCCGTAGCTTTCTGACCTCCTGCCACAACCGTGCATCTTTAATGAGATGAAATTTTTCAAGCTTGTTCATTTTATCAATCATGGTGAGGTCATCTGCAAATTCATTTAGCTGAATAAGGACAGCATTGACTAGGCTAGACCCCATAAAATCTTGCAACCTGCAAAAACGATTGATTAAAAAATCCACGAGAAGAAATTCCTGTCTCGTCAAATGAGCTACTTTTTCTTCTGTCATGGGAAAAATATCTGCAAGGTTATTTAAGGCGTACAACAAATGGGACTCATGAATCCTTGCAATCTCAATGAGGGACTTTACCTTATTTTTATTCATACAAGCTGTACCCCTTCTTCTTTGGCAATCTCATAAATAGCTAGTTTATGATCACGCGTCACTAAATTGAGAACAACGTCGATTTTCTGCTCACCGATTTTATCATAAAGTTCAATCACAAAGGCCGTGTTTTTGTCAACAGCCACCGAGGCATCAGAAATTGTAGTTTCAATGTACAAATCAATGTCCCCTCCTCGCGCTTTTGGGTTGACTCTTGAGCCAAAGACCCAGAGATGGTCTTCAGGCGCAAAATAATTGCGAAAAGATGCACAAATAACGTCAATCTCAAACGGTGTTAGCCTGATGTTCTCTATGGTCATTCTCAATTCAGAAAGAGAAAAGTTAAATGGTTAGCGCTTTCGATCATAAACCCCCATAAGCTCTGCTTGATCTAAAATATGACCCTGACATGCTGTTTGAACTTCCGCTTTGGTTGCTCCTTCTGGCAAATTCAAAGTTGTATCAAGAGCATAGAGTTTAAAGAAATAACGATGCTGGCGATCTGGTGGACAGGGTCCCGTATACCCTAACTTCCCCCCTGAGTTTTTTCCCTGTAATGCCCCAGAAAAATCCTTGGCATTTTCGGAAAGACCAACAACTGACGGAGGAATGTTAAATAAAACCCAATGATCCCACATCCCATCTGCCCGAATTGCTTTAGGAACATCTGGGTCATCCATAATCAACACAAGGCTTTGTGTCCCTTCCGGAACACTTGCCCATGTAAGAGGGGGTGATACATTTTCCCCATCACATGTATAACGGGAAGGAATGGGCGCATTCGGCTGAAAAACTGGGCTGCTTAACGTTAAGGCCATGGTTTGCCCTCCCATTAAAAATAGATAAGTGAAAATAAGAATGATACGCCTCATTATACATCCTCCTATATCTAAAAAAAGCAGCTAAGACGGCTTCAAATTGACAGCCCTTAACATAAATGCAGGAACATCTGACCCAAAACCAATGCGACCTGCTTCCAAATCTTCTATATCTATTTGATGGTAGGGCTTTTTGGAAGGGTGCTGCTGTTTTGTTTTGGTCGATTTCTTTGAAAATGGGGAAGAATCTTTAGTATTATGAGGAGACGATTGAGCTTCTTCTTTTTTCTGGCTATGGCGACGATTTATTTCACCAATCTTCTCCTCTACCGTTCCCTTCCCTTTAGAAGAAGACTTAGGCTTTGACGAAGATTGATTCTCGCCTTTGGAAGATGTCCCTCCTAAAGCCATAACGGGTATATCTTGGTGAATGAAGGCTTGGACTCCAGCCAGATATTTTTCATCCGCCCCGCTCACCAACGTGATAGCAACGCCTGCATTTCCAGCACGGCCCGTGCGACCAATACGGTGAACATAATCTTCTGCATTCATAGGCACATCAAAATTAACAACCAGGCTTAACCCATCAACATCCAGCCCCCGTGCTGCAACATCACTCGCAACCAGAATGGTAATTTTACCGCTCTTAAAGTCTTCTAGGGTTTGGTTCCGTTGGCTTTGTGCCATATCCCCATGCAGACTCCCTGCGATATACCCATATTTTTTTAATGAAGATGTCAAAACGGCAATGTCTCGCTTGCGGTTACAAAAAATAATGATAGGCCCAGGGTTTTCTTGCATGCTTAAAATTTCACGCAATGCTTCACGTTTCTTATTATCCTGAACCCGAACCGCGTGCTGTGTAACCGTGGTTGCCGTTCGTGTAGCCGGTGCAATAATAATTTCTTTTGGGTTGATTAAATAAGTATGAGCCAGTTTCTTGATTTCTGCTGGCATGGTTGCGCTGAATAGCAATGTCTGGCGCATTTTGGGTAAGTTGGCCGTAATACGGTCGACATCAGGAATGAACCCCATATCAAGCATACGATCGGCCTCATCGATGACCAGAATCTTGACATCCGCCAGAAGAATTTGCCCCCGCTCAAACAAATCCAACAGTCGGCCAGGGGTTGCAATAAGGACATCGACGCCGCGCTTCAATTGCTTTTCTTGGTCTGTCATTGACTCACCCCCCACCAAAAGGGCGGCTTTTAGTTTATGGTCTTTCCCATAAGTCTCAAAACTTTCCAGAACTTGCGCCGCAAGTTCCCGCGTTGGCTCTAAAACAATAGATCGAGGCATCCGAACTTTCGAGCGAGATCCATGCAACACATCAATCATGGGTAAAATAAAGGAAGCTGTCTTACCCGTTCCGGTTTGGGCGCACCCAAAAAGGTCACGCCCTCGCAAGATCTGGGGAATGGCTTGCTCTTGGATAGGTGTTGGTACCTCATATCCAAGCTTGTTAACGGTCTGCTCTAATTCGGCCGACAGTCCGAGATCGCTAAATTTCATGAAATCCTTGGAGAGTGATATCTTAAATATCTCAATAAGTTAGTCTACACTTCACTAAATGGACTATTTTGATTGAGAATTCAAGGAAAACTCTTCAAACCATTTCATTATTTTTTATATGCTATGGCATTTTCATCACAAAGTAACGCTTGCAGCATTCTAAAAATGCAACGTAATGACCTAACATCGCTCCATTTGTTCCCACAATTTCTCTTCTGTCACTCTTGCTGCTTGGAGATTGTGCTCTTTCACATGACCAAACCCTCGAACCGTTTGAGGAAGCGCCGCGATTTGACACGCAACGGCATGATTCTGAGGCGTTAATTGAACCAATACCTTCCCCATGGTGATTTCAAAATCCACCAGCATTTGGCGCTCCATCTGCCGCTCAGCTGTATAGCCAAAAATATCAAAAACAGTCCCGCGCAATGCTTTTCCTTTGGACAAGAGTTTGAAAATCTTAAAAACCCAAGGTCCATAGGTAGATTTTTTCAATTCTCCCGTATGAGGATCGCGGCGGGCTAGTAAAGGAGGTGCCAAATGGAATTGGAGCTTAAAATTCCCTGTAAACTGCTGCTTCAACCGGCGCATAAAGTCCCCATTCGTATATAGTCGTGCGACTTCATACTCATCTTTAATCGCAAGGAGGCGGAAGTAGGATTGAACAACAGCTTCCGCCAAACCTGTAAGCCCAAGTCTCTTTTCTTCCCGAATGACATTTTGAATAAACCGAAGATAGCGGTCTGCGTAATCTTTGTCCTGATAGTGGAGCAAAAATTCATGCCGGCGTCGGATTTTTTCCTCCAGGGTTTCGCTTAAAACATGATCGACCTCAACAGGCATCTCTTTTTTAGCGCACTCTTCAACCAGGGAGAAATTAATAGCAGCAAGGCGGCCCCACTGAAATGCTTGGATATTCATGGGCACAGCAACGTTATTGAGCCGTATGGCTTCTATAATTGCCTGGGGAGATACAGGGATATAGCCTTTCTGAAGGGCATACCCTACCAAGAATATATTTGAGGTGATGGTATCTCCCATAAGGGCTTTGGCAAGACCCGTGGCTTCCACGAAATCCGTTCGCTCCTTTCCTGCTGCTTTGGCTAAGTCTGCCTTCATAGCCGCACCTGGAATAAGGGCTTCTGGATTTTGGGTGAAATGGCCTGTAATAGACTCATAGGTATTCACAACCACTTGTGTGCGACCCTTTAGGATTTTGTCCATCCCAATTGCCCCTGCACTAACAACCAAGTCTGCACCGAGAAGCAAGTCTGCACCACCGGTGCTGATGCTGGTGGCATGGATATCGTCGGGCGATTTGCTTACTCTTATATGACTGACAACAGCCCCTCCCTTTTGCGACAAGCCTGCCATATCAACAACGGAACATCCTTTATTTTCCAAATGGGCAGCCATCCCGATAAGAGAGCCAATGGTGACTACACCTGTTCCCCCAACCCCTGCCACAAAAATGCTATACGGTCGCTTAAGTGAAACCGGTTTTGGATCCGGCAATTTGGCAAACAAATCATCCGGAGAAGATGTTGGCTGAGGCTTATGTAGGCTTCCTCCAATGACGCTGACAAAGCTGGGGCAGAAACCCTTCACACAAGAATAATCTTTATTACAAGAATTTTGATCAATGGCGCGTTTTATACCCCATTCTGTCTCTAAAGGAATTACGGAAAGACAATTCGACTTCTTCCCACAATCTCCACATCCCTCGCATACGGTTTCATTAATAAAGACGCGCTTATTGGGATCTGTTATTGTTCCCCGTTTGCGGCGTTTGCGTTTCTCAAGAGCGCATGTTTGATCATAAATAAGGACGGAGGTCCCTTTCCAACTCTTTAAATTTTCTTGAACAGTAGGTAAGTCGTCCCGATGGTGGATGGTTGTTCCAGGGGCGAAAGAAACCCCTAAGGGGTAACGATCGAGATCATCTGTAACCACGGCAATCCGGCGAACCCCTTCCGCATAAACTTGATGACTCAAATTCCAAACCGTCAAAGGGCCATCAACTGCCTGTCCGCCGGTCATAGCAACCGCATCATTATACAAAACCTTATAGGTAATATTGACTTTTGCCGCAATAGAGGCACGAATAGCCAAAGAACCAGAGTGATAGTAAGTACCATCCCCTAAATTCGCAAAAATATGATCTTCCGTTGTGAAGGGGGCTTGCCCAATCCAAGGCACACCCTCCGCTCCCATTTGTGTAAAGGTCTTCGTGTGGTGCGGTGCAATCCAGGTAGCCATATAATGGCATCCAATCCCCGCAACTGCGCGGCTTCCTTCAGGTACTTGAGGCGTTGAGGTATTGTGAGGGCACCCTGAGCAATAGTAAGGAATGCGTGCCAGATGCTCTTGATGTGCAGTCTTCGGGTGGGCTTTTTTGAGAGCTTCTTGAAATGCTCCTTGGAAGCGGTCAAAACCAGATAAGGACTTCAGGCAATGAGCAATGGCGCCCGCAATCTGAGTTGCATTAAGTTCATAAGTTGTTGAAAGAAGAGGTTTACCTTTCGCATCCAATTTCCCTAAAACTTCTGGCCGTTGGTCTGTTGGAAGATGGTAGAGGATTGTTTTTACTTGATTCTCGATTAAGGGGCGCTTTTCTTCAACCGCCAAAACTGTATCTAACGACCGGCAAAAGTCTTCGATGCT
>Ga0172376_10006010_pt1 | contig 13336 bp, 11 predicted proteins | sample Lak35m_FD_121114 | JGI IMG/M metagenome (GOLD analysis project Ga0172376, IMG submission 121114) | Freshwater microbial communities from Kabuno Bay, South-Kivu, Congo - kab_092012_35m | ecosystem: Environmental > Aquatic > Freshwater > Lake | place: Democratic Republic of the Congo: South-Kivu...
CGCGTCGGCTTCGTCTCACCGGATCTCGGGAAGCATCCCGTCGGCCGGTTTCTCATAGCAGCTTTTGAGAAGCTCGATCCGGCACAGATTGAGACCGTGTGTTACTCGCACCGCCGTCATCCGGATGAGATCACCGCGCGGTTTCAGCAGGCGGCTCAGCTCTGGCGCGACACGCGCTGGATGTCCGACGAGCAGCTGGCCGGACAGATTCGCGACGACCGGATTGATGTGCTGATCGACCTGACCGGCCACACCGGCCAGCATCGGCTGCAGGTCTTCGCGCGCCGGCCAGCTCCAGTTCAAGCCACGTGGATCGGTTACGCCGGCACAACCGGCCTGGTTGCGATGGACTGGCTGATCGCGGACCCGCATCTGATTCCCGTCGAACACGAGCCGTATTACTCCGAACGGATCATCCGGCTGCCACATGGCCACTTCTGCGTCGAGCCTCCCGCGTTCGCTCCGGACTGTGTGGATCCGCCGTGCCGGCGAACGGGACGGATCACGTTCGGCAGTTTCAACAAGCCCGATAAAACCACGACGCAGGTCATCGAAACCTGGGCTGCGATTCTGCGGACGGTGCCGGGTGCGCGACTGATCCTGCGCAACCGCGGTCTGGATGATTCCGCTGTCGCGGGGCGATTCCGTCATGCCTTTCAACAGCAGGGTGTCTCACCGGAACGGATCGAGATCCACGGCTGGACGTCACATGCCGACCTGTTGAAGCAGTGGAATGAAGTGGACATCGCGCTGGACACGTTTCCGTTCTCCGGCGGAGCGACCAGCATCGACGCGTTGTGGATGGGTGTGCCGATCGTCACTCTGCCCGGCGCGACATTCGCCAGCCGGCAGACCTTCAGTCTGCTCAGAAACATCGGCGAAGACCGGACGATCGCCGGCTCGCTGGAGGACTTCATCGAGCGGGCGGTGCAACTGGCGGAATCTCCGGCGCTGCTGAGCGATTTGCGAGCCTCTCTGCGCGAACGGTTCCGCAGCAGTCCGTTATGCGATGCCGACTCGTTCGCGCAGAATCTGACCCGCGTTCTGAAACAACTGGGGTCGTGGTGACACACAACGCGATCCAGAGGAGCCGCTCATGTTCGACAGCGATCTGCTGAATGACGATGAGTTCCCCGGCGGAGTCTTCTCGAAGGAGCTCGAAGGCGGCCGGGCCGGAGCCACGATCCGTCTCGGCGATCGCGGTGTCAGCGCGCGGATCGAAGATGGCTTCGAGCTGTTTGTCGCGTACTCCGAATGTCAGCTCGAAATCGGCGGCAACAGCGGTCGCATGATCTTCTGCCGGACTCCGGATCGCAGCGTGACGATCTTCTGTGAAGACCGCCGGTTTCTTCCCGCGCTGCGTCAGGCGGCCACCGGCGAACTGACGGAAGCTGTCGAAGCGATGCTCGCAAAGCATTCGCAGCGACGCTGGTCCGCGCGGCTCACAACGTGGGGCGTACTCGTTCTCTGTCTGGTGCTGCTGGTCGGTGGCTACTTCGTTCTGATGAGCGGCGCTCGAGCCGCCGTGGCGGCCGTCCCGTTCGCGGTGGATCAGAAGATCGGTGAAGCCGCCCTGCCCTCGGTGCTCGGCCAGTTCGGCTCGGAGATCAAGGACGCCGAAACATCGCGCGAGCTGCAGGCCCTGATCGATTCCCTGAATCAGCACAGTCCGCTCAAGGATGTGAAGTTCAAAGTGCTGGTCGTTGAATCGGGCGACATCAACGCCATGGCTCTGCCCGGCGGCACGATCCTGATCCTGCGCGGATTGCTCGACACGGTGAAAACTCCCGGCGAACTGGCCGGAGTGCTCGCGCATGAAATCAGTCACGTCACGATGCGGCATCACCTGCAGCAGCTCGTGCGGACGGTGGGTGTCGTGGTCGCGATTGAAGTGATGCTGGGCGATGTCGGCGGTCTCGTCGCGCTGGGTTCGCAGATTGCGACGCAGGCCACGCTCAACGGTTACTCGCAGAGTCAGGAACTCGAAGCGGACCGCGAAGGCGTCAAGCTGATGCACGCGGCGGGATACGATCCGCATGAGATGGTGACGATGTTCGAGAACCTGCCGGACGCGAATGTCCCGGAAGTGCTGTCGTGGCTGTCGACGCACCCGGATTCCGGGCTGCGTGCGGCCACGATCCGGCAACTGATTGCCGAGCTGCCGAGACGGGAGTACAACCCCCCTGCCCTTGATCTTGAGGCACTGCGAGAACGGCTGGGCAAAGCCCGTCACAATCAGCCGGTCGCGGAATGAGTTCTTCCGGACGTTCTGTCTGATCTCTGTTCAGAGGCTGCTCATGGAAGCTGAGATTCGCAATCGGCCCGCCTTCGCCAATATCCGGGTCACATTGAAGCAGGGTGATCGACTGATCGCCGAATCCGGCGCGATGGCCAGCATGAGTTCCACCGTCGAGATGTCGACCCGCTTCAACGGCGGCTTCTTCTCCGGTGTCCTGCGACGCGTCTTCGGCGGCGAATCGCTCTTCATCAACGAGTTCACGACGCGCAGTTCCGGTGAGATCGTGCTGACTCAACCCACGCCCGGCGACATCGAATGCATCGAGCTGAAAGGCAACACGCTGTACCTGCAGCCGGGCGCGTTCATCGCCTGCGACCCCACGGTTTCACTGGGCATGGGCTGGGCCGGCTTCGCCAGTTTCATCGGAGGCGAAGGACTGTTCCGCCTGAAAGTCAGCGGACAGGGCCGGGTCTGGTTCGGCGCCTATGGCGGCATTTTCGCCCGCGAGATTGAGGGCGAATATGTCGTCGATTCCGGACACCTCATCGCTTACGAACCCAGCATCCATCTGCGGGCCGGAATGGCGGGCGGAATCTTCTCCAGCTTCTTCGGAGGCGAAGGTCTGGTGACGCGAGTCACCGGACCGGGCCGTATCTACATGCAGAGCCGTTCCATCGAAGGCCTGGCCGCGTGGACCAACGCGCATCTCTGGTAAGAGCCTGACTTCAGACCGCTCATCCGCTTCAGTCATCGCACTTCACATCCGGGACAGTTTTCCTGCGGAGCCTGAGTCATGAATTTCAAGATCGATTGCCGCCCGGCCGCCGCCGTGTTGAACCTCTCGCTGGATCCGGGAGAAACCATCACCTGCGAAGTCGGAGCGATGATCGCCATGACGGCCGGCATCACCGTCGAAACGACGTCGCACAAGCGCGGCAAAGGCGGACTCCTGAAAGGTCTCAAGCGGATGTTCGCCGGAGAGAACTTTTTTCTGAACCACTTCACCGCGCGGCACGACAACCAGACGCTGATGCTGGGTCCGCAGTTGATGGGCGATATCGTGCATCACGATCTCGATGGAACGCTGATCGTGCAGGGTTCGAGCTGGCTGGCTTCAGATGAAGGCGTGGAACTCGATGCCAGTTTTCAGGGACTGGGCAAGGCCATCTTCAGCGGCGAATCCGTGTTCTGGCTGAAGTGCTCGGGCCGGGGCGATCTGTTCCTGAGCAGTTTCGGTGCGATTTACGAAGTGGACGTCGATGGGGAATTCACCGTCGATACCGGACACATCGTGGCGTTTGAAGACACGCTCGATTTCCGCATCGGCAAAGCCAGTCGCAGTCTCATCGGCAGCTTTCTGGGTGGCGAAGGTCTGGTTTGCAAATTCAGCGGCACCGGCAAGCTGTACTGCCAGAGCCACAATCCACCGTCCTTCGGCCAGATGCTGGGACCGAAACTGCGGGCACGATAAGCACCGGTCTATTTCAATCTGACCTGACATTTCCTCCCTGCGAATTCCTCAGCGGGAAAGATCTCATGACCAGCGAACTTCAGTTCGACATCACGCAGCGTCCGGACTTCGCCCTGTTGACCGTTCAGCTCCAGAAGGGGCAGAAGATCTTCGCGGAACCGTCCGCGATGGCTTCGATGTCTAACGGCATCCGTTTAAAGGCGGGCTTCAAGGGCGGCTGGAAGAAAACGCTGGGACGGGCACTGGGTGGCGAGAGCCTGATCATCAACACCTTCACGGCCGAGAAAGCGGGCGAAGTGACTTTCGCACCGGGCTGTCCCGGCGACACGGTGCATTATCAGCTCGACATGAGCACGCTGTATCTTCAGCGCGGCGCCTTCATGGTTCATTCGGAAGGCGTGGAACTCAGCGGCAAATGGGGCGGAGCGAAAGGCTTCTTCAGCGGAAAAGGCCTGGTGCTGCTGAAAGCGTCCGGCACCGGCGATCTGTTCTTCAATTCCTACGGCGCGCTCATCGAAATGAACGTCGAAGACGAATACATCGTCGATACCGGCTATGTGGTCGCCTTCGAAGAGTCGCTGGATTACGACGTCACGACCGTTCCCGGCATGAGCACCGGCGGGAAGATCAAGAGCTTCTTCTTCGGCGGCGAAGGTCTGGTGGTCCGCTTCCGCGGCGAAGGCCGGATCTGGATTCAAAGCCGGGCCGTGAACCCGTTCCTGAACTGGGTTTTTCCGTTCCGTCCCGTGCAGAAACAGAGCTGACCGGAAGCGACTGCCGGATAGGCCTTCTGTCCGCCGGAGTTTCCTGCAAACCCGCGCTACGACCGGCAACGTACGATCCCGCCGAACCAGGCGCGCGTCTCGCCGTCTGACTGCAGCAGCAATCCGCCCTCTGAATCAATTCCGCAGCAGAGGCCCGTCACCTCTCGATCTCCGGACTGCAGCGAAATCACGCGGCCGGATAACGCACAACGTTCAGCCCAGCGCCTCTGCAGATCGTGCCGGTCACTGCCCAGAGCCAGCAGGTTGGCCTGCAGATGATCCAGCACTTCCAGCAGCACGTCTGTCATTTCCGGCTGAGATCCGGTTTCATCCATGATTGATGTCGCGATGGAACGCAGGTCATCAGGCGCATCTTTCAGGCTGTTGAGCACATTGATTCCGATTCCCGCCACCAGCCGATCCGCCACGCCCGGCACCGGCTCAATCAGGATGCCGCAGATTTTCCGACCCTGAAACCAGACATCGTTGGGCCATTTCAACTGCAGTCCGGTGGATGGAACAAACCGGCTCAGCGCGTCGCCCACCGCCAGCGCCACGGTTGGCGACGATTGTGTGATCTTCAACGGCTCGATGGAGAAGGCCGAAGGCGCCAACAACACGGAAAACGTCAACGCACCATGGCCGGCCCACCATCGATGATTCCCGCGGCCGCGGCCGCCGGTTTGACAATCCGTCAGAAACAGACTCGGGATGTCCGCCCCCGACTTCGCAGAAGCAAGAGCCAGATCACTGGTGGATCGGCACTCGCGACGGAAAGTCAACGTCGTCGTCCACGTCTCGCGGCGCAGTCGGTTGAGATCAAACCACTGACTCAGCGTTTCCCGGCTGGAGTCGTTCTGGACATCTTCCACAATGCTCGCCTTCAGAACGGTCCATTAACGACGTTCACGGGATGACCTGCGAGAAAGCTGCGGATGTTGTCCACAACGGTCTGCATCATCCGCCGACGGGCCGCCAGGCTGGACCAGGCCAGATGCGGTGTCAGGATGCAGTTTCTGGCGGTGAGCAGTGGATTTCCCGTTTGAATCGGCTCAACCGAGGCCACGTCCAGGCCGGCTCCAGCGAGCCGGCCGGAATTGAGAACTTCTGCCAGTGCGGATTCCTGAATCAGACCACCGCGAGCAGTATTGATCAGAAACGCCGACGACTTCATTCGACTCAGGAACATCGCGTCAATCATCTCTCGCGAATGTTCGTTCAAACCGCAATGCAGTGTGATGACATCCGACCGCAGGGCCAGTTCCTCCAGATCCACAGACTCTTCATCTCCCAGCTCATGGGAAGTGCCGTGCCGCGCCACAAGGATCCGCATTCCGAAGGCCCGCCCGATCTCCGCCACGCGCCGGCCAATCCGCCCATATCCAACGATGCCCAGAGTCAGACCGGCCAGTTCCACCTGCGGTGTCAACCAGAACGAAAACGATCCGCAACGGCTCCACTGACCTTCACGCACAGCCTGATCGTGCTGTCCCGTTCGATGACACAGTTCGAGCAACAGGGCGAACGTGAATTGCGCCACCGAATCTGTTCCATATGTCGGCACGTTGCAGACGGGAATCCCCTGCTCACGAGCCGCCACAGTATCCACGCAGTCGTGGCCGGTGGCTGTCACGGCGATCAGTTTCAGGTTCGGAAGCTGCTTCAATGCGGCGCCGGGAATCGGCACTTTGTTTGTGAGAGCTATTTCCGCTGCGGAAAGTCGCGGAACAAGTTCATCCGGAGAAGTCTGATCGTGCAGATTGACTGACCCCAGTTCAACCAGTCCGGTCCACGGATTATCCCCGGGGTTCAGTGTGATCCCGTCGAGAACGACCATCTGCGGGCATGGCTTTCCGGTCATGGCACACGAGTTCCCTCGACAATCTGTCGGATAATGTTTCTGGCTCTGACCCTTTGACCCTCGCGCAGCAGTCCGCGACAGATGACACGGTGCGACAGCACGTCCCCGGCCAGCTTTTTGACATCATCCGTGACGACATACGATCGGCCTTCCAGAAAGGCTCGAGCCTGAGCGGCCCTGGAAAAAGTCAACGCACCACGTGGACTAACTCCCAGAGCAAGCTCCGGATGCGAACGTGTCGCGGTGACGATACGCAGCAGGTAGTCCGTAATCGCATCATCGACGGGGATCTCCCGAACGGCCTGCTGCAACTGCAGGAGTTGAGCCGGATCCAGCACCGGTTGCAGACCGTCAACCGGCTCGCCCTGACGGTGACTTCGCAGAATCTCTCGCTCAGCGACCGGATCGGGATAGCCGATCGAAATGCAGAGCATGAACCGATCCAGCTGGTTCTCCGGCAGAGGAAACGTACCCTCAAACTCAAACGGATTCTGAGTCGCCAGAACGAAAAACGGCGGTTCGAGCGGCCATGTACGGCCTTCGACGGAGACCTGTCCCTCATTCATGGCTTCCAGCAACGCACTTTGAGTCCTCGGAGTCGTGCGGTTGATCTCATCCGCCAGCAGAACATTCGTGAACACGGGACCGCGGCGGAATTCAAATTCGCCAAGGTTCGGCAGAAACACGCTCGACCCCAGAATGTCGCTTGGAAGCATGTCCGGAGTGAACTGCAGACGGGCGAACCTGCAGTTCAAGCTGCGGGCAATCGCCTTGGCCAGCGAAGTCTTGCCGACGCCAGGGGCATCCTCAATCAGTAAATGTCCACTCCCCAGCAGGGCTACCAGCGCCAGACGAACGACTTCTGGTTTTCCCGCGATGACCCCCTCGACATTCTGCACAAGCTTCTCAACGAGTAAACTGCCTTCTGACACGGAAGACTCCCGGCTGTTGCTCTGAGTTCATTCCGGCCGCTTCAGCAAACCGGGTCAACAAGGTGTAACGCAGTTTTTCGCGACTGTGGAGTGGTCGACAGATTCATCCACCGTCATATGGCTCTGTTTACGGCACATGCCGCGTCTGTGACACTGCCTGACCGACCGATTGTTCGAGACTCCAGTCTGTTTCCGGAACTTTCCGATGCATATCCCCGATGGTTTCCTCAGTCCAGAAGTCTGCGCGGGAACAGCGCTGATCTCAGCCGCTGCAATTGGTTATTCCGTACATCGCATGAAGGACACGCTGGGAGATCGCACCGTTCCAATGACCGGCATGATTGCTTCTCTGATCTTTGCCGGGCAAATGGTCAATTTTCCAGTGGGAACCGGAGTTTCCGGCCATCTCCTGGGTGGAGTTCTCGCCGGCACTGTTCTTGGCCCGTGGGCCGGTGCCGTTGCTCTGACCCTGGTTCTCGTCGTTCAGTGGGCGTTGTTTTCAGATGGCGGACTCACGGCACTCGGTGCCAACGTTCTGCACATGGCCGTACTTGGCTCAATCGGCGGCTATGCTCTTGTGTCCACATTGCGGAGCGTTTTCAGTAAGACTCCCCGTTCCACAATCCTGACATCCGCTCTGGCCGCATGGATCAGCGTCATGGCCGCATCCGCTCTGTTCTGCCTGGAGTTTCACTGGTCCCATCGCACTGAGAATCTCGATTCTGGTCGCATCTTTGCACTGATGATGACATTCCATGCCGTGATCGGAATCGGAGAAGCTTTGATTACCGGCTCCATCATTTCTGTTTTGTTGAAACAGAGACCAGACCTCCTCTATTCACCGCAGAATCCACAAGCCAGTTCCGCACCAATTGCTCGCTTCACGACCGCAATCCTTCTAACCACTTTCCTGATTGCGGCTATCGCTGCTCCTTTCGCCTCATCGGCCCCTGACGGGCTGGAAGCCGTTGCTGAGCGAACAAGTTTCCCGGAACCTCAACAGATTGTCACCGGAATATTCCCCGATTATGCGGATCTCCCCTTCGGTCGCTGGCAGTATTTTTCTGTCACAGCAGCCGGTCTTTCAGGTTCACTGATCGTCCTCGGCGTCGCATTGACCCTGGGTCGATTTCTGTCCCGGAAGAAGCCCGCGGAGTTTCCGGCCTGATACCATTCGGATGTTGAAAACATGTCGCTTCACGGATCGTTGATGTTCAAGAGGTCTTTGATTTTCTCCGTTCACCCGCATCACGCACAGCACGGCACACATTACCCCACAGATCATCGCCAGCAAGAAACACGCATCCAACAACTATTCAACACCAGAGTCAACCTCACAATTTCCATAACTCATTTTTTACTAAAGACTTAAGAAACGCAACTGCTGCAGCGAAACATTACCCGCAATAACCTTACTACTGCTGCTGATCAATAAATCAAGTAAATCAAAAAAACCTCAGGAACCATCAGGATCAACAAATGCTTCTCAAGTGTCACCGCCCTTCTCTGGTTTCAGCTCTGCAGATTGTCAGCGCCGTGGTACCGACGCGAACCCCGCGAGAAGTCCTGAAGAACATCAAATTGACAGTAAGTTCAGGACATGCTGTTCTGATCGGAACAGACCAGGAGATCGGAATACGGCAGGATGTCGATCAGGTTCAGACGGATTCTTCCGGCGAAGTATTGCTACCAACCAGCCGTGTGATTTCGATCCTCCGTGAACTGCAGGACGACGAAGTCACGCTGGAAGCCACTGACCGGGCGATTGTGATCAAAGGGGGACACAGTCACTTCAGTCTCTCAACAGAAGAACCGGCTGAATTTCCTCCGGTTGCCGAATTTATGGACAGTGACTATTTCACTACGGCAGCAGACCGCCTCAAATTGATGATTCGTCGGACTATTTTCGCAACCGATGTCGACAGTACTCGCTACGCTCTGGGTGGAGTCCTGATGGAACTGGGGACGGAAAAAGTAACTCTGGCTGCCACGGACAGTCGGCGACTGGCTGTGATCAGCCAGGCGTGTCAGACTGTGGGGACAATGACCGTCGAAAACTCATCACCGGTGATTCCTTCCAAAGCCATGCAACTGATAGAACGTTCGCTCCCGGAGAATGACACTCCAGTCCAGATAGCCGTTCATACGAACCACATTCTTGTGAAGTGCGGAGGCTCCACGATTTACAGTCGTCTGGTTGAAGGGCGGTTTCCTAGATACAGCGATGTGATTCCAACTCAATTCTCGACTTCAATTGAACTCGTCGTTTCACCGTTCTATTCAGCCGTTCGCCAGGCGCAGATCGTAACCAGCGAGGAGAGTCGTGGAGTCAACTTTGAGTTTCGCAAGGGGGTCTTGTCACTTTCGAGTCGCGCCGCCGATGTCGGCCAGTCTACGATTGATCTCCCGATTGGATACGATGGGGCCGATCTGGGAATTACATTCGATCCTCGCTACATCGCAGACTTTCTCAGGATCCTTGACGGATCGACTTCCGTCACCGTGAACCTGATCGATTCTGAAAGCCCCGCAGTGTTTCAAACGGAAGACGGGTATCGTTATGTCGTGATGCCTCTGGCTCGCGATCAATGAAACGGATTTCCAGGAACTTCAAATGAAAGAGCCTGTTCCACTTTCTGAAGCTCTGCACGACTACATTGCGAAACGGGGAATCGCTCGTTCGAACGGAAATACTCACATTCAATCAGTATGGTTCGAGGTTTGTGGCGAGAGATTCCGAACGGCAACCTGTATACTGCGATTGCATCGTGGAACTCTCGAAATCGGCGTATCAACGGCCGCCATGCTTAATGAGTTGAACTCATTTTACTACGATATCCTCCTGGCGGAGATTCACAGCAGATATGGCAGCGATTCAGTTCGCGAATTGCGATTCCTGCTTAAGACGCGCAGCAATGAGGGCAATTGAAGTTCGCCTTTCCGGCGAACTTGTACTTCATAAATGGATTTCAAATGACTGACCCGAATGTTCAAAATTCATCAGATGTCTATGGTGAAAGTCAGATTCGAGTGTTGAAGGGCATCGAGGGAATCCGTACTCGCCCTGCTATGTATATCGGGGATACGACTGCGCGAGGGCTTCATCATCTCGTTTATGAAGTTGTGGATAACAGCATTGATGAGGCCGTCAACGGCCATGCGTCTTCTATTTCGGTGCGAATTAATGCCGACGGTTCTGTAACGATTCTGGACGATGGACGCGGTATCCCGGTGGGCCGTATGCCGGAAATGGAAAACCGACCGGCGCTGGAAGTTGTTCTGACGGAGATTCATGCCGGCGGAAAATTTGATCGCGAGGGGGGATACAAAACCGGGACGGGTGGTCTCCACGGTGTAGGAATCACGGCTGTTAATGCATTGAGTGAGTGGCTCGAAGCCGAAATTCGACGTGATGGTCATGTATGGACGATGGAATTCATCAGAGGCAGAGTCAGTCATGGTCTCCAGAAACTGGGAGTAACAGAAAGTACGGGGACGAAGATTTCATTCAAGCCCGATGGTGACATTTTCCCAGAGACGCGTTTCAGTTTTGAAACACTGGCGAAGCGACTGAAAGAACTGGCTTTCCTGAATGCCGGTATCAGAATTCGAATTTCAGAGGAGGGTACGGACCAGTCTGAGGATTATTGTTTTCAGGATGGACTCGTTGAGTTCGTAAGGTTTCTGGGACGGTCAGACACACCGCTCTTTCCGCAGGTCATTCAGATTCAGGGAGAGTCGAAAGGCGTCTTCGTGGACATCGCGTTGCAGTATACCGACTCCGCCTCAGAATCTGTGAGAGCGTTCGCAAACAACATAAGTAACAACGAGGGTGGTACTCACCTCAGTGGATTCAGATCGGCTTTAACTAAAGCTGTTAATAACTATGGTCGGGAAGGGAACCTTTTCAAGGACTTCGTACCAACGGGTGATGACCTGCGCGAAGGTTTGACAGCAGTTATTGCAGTGCGTGTTCCGGAACCGCAGTTTGAGGGTCAGACTAAAACAAAACTGGGTAACAGTGAGGTTGAGGGAATAGTTCATTCAGTCGCGTATGAAATCCTTACCAAGTATTTTGAGGAGAATCCGCAAACAGCGAAGATTATCTGCAGTAAGGCCGTTCTCGCAGCAGAAGCGCGCGAGGCAGCTCGTAAAGCCCGCGAGCAGGTTCGAAGAAAGGGTGCTCTTACAACCGGGGGACTTCCAGAAAAACTTCGAGACTGTAGAAGCCGATCGCTGGATGATACTGAACTGTATCTTGTAGAAGGCGATTCTGCTGGCGGTTCAGCTGATACAGGACGCGACTCGAATACACAGGCAATCCTTCCCTTACGTGGCAAGATTTTGAATGTTGAAAAGGCGCAACTCGTTAAAGTCCTTGATAACTCTGAAATCAGCAATATATTTAAAGCGATTGGTATACCTCCCGGCGCCGAACTGGATGATGTTGCTCGCCGGCGATACGGCAAGATCATATTAATGACTGACGCCGACGTGGATGGCAGTCACATCCGCACGCTGTTATTGACTTTTATATTCAGACACATGAGGAAGCTCGTTGAAGGTGGATGCGTTTTCATTGCCCAGCCTCCACTTTATCGCGTGCAGCAGCGAAGTAAGATTCGTTATGTTGACACTCATGAAAATATGATGACGCAATTGCTCGAACTTGGCCTTGAGGGTTCGTCGCTGAAGTTTCATGAGGACAGCTCAGTCTTCGAGGAAGACAATATGAGACGAGTTGTTGACCTCATTAAGAAACTGGAAGAGCCTTTTGAGACAATTGAGCGGCGTGGAATTGATCTTCGCTTGATTGCGAGTCATTACGTTAACAACGAAGGCCAGATTCCGCGTTATCGAGTTTTTCTCGGCCGCGAGCAGCATTGGTTTATGACCCGTGAAGAAGTAGAAGGATTTGTTTCTTCTGAGCAGCAGAAGCGCGGTCGTGAATTTACGATAGCAGTTGGAGAGGTAGCATCAGATGACGAGAAGAAGGCGGCTGTGAATGAGGAGTTGCAGATTGTCGATCTTCACGAAGTCAGGACGATTAACGAACTCTTGCGGGACTTGAAGCCATTCGGGGTGCGTCTGTCGGACCTGGTGCCTGCGGGTAATCGGAATGGTGAGCCGTATTTTCCGTTTGAGATACTCAGTGATGATGGTAATATGAAACTGGCGAGTTTGAGAGAATTGCCGTCGGCATTGAGAAGGCTTGGTGAGAAAGGGTTACGGATCACGAGATTCAAAGGTCTTGGTGAGATGGATCCGGAAGAGCTCTGGGAGACGACACTCGACCGTGATAAGCGGCTTCTACTTCAGATCTCGATGGAGGATGCCGCAGCCGCTGATGATATATTTCGTGTACTGATGGGTGACCACGTTGAGCCGCGACGTGAATTCATTGAGAAGCATGCGCTGGATGTTAGTGATCTTGATGTTTAATAGACATTCATGAGTGACTTACAGCAGTGTTGGCTGAATCGGCCGTCAGGCACCGAGGGCGATACGGCTGCGGTTGTGGATGTCGGCGTCAGCGCAGGAATCGGCCGCCGTTGATGTCGATCAGCGCGCCGTTGATGAAGCGGGCCGTGTCGCTGACCAGGAACAGCACGGTGGAAGCGACTTCGTCCGCCTGGCCATTGCGTCCCAGGGGAGTTTCGCGGCGGTATTGTTCCATGCGTTCCGGGTTTGTGAATATTTGATGATGCCGGGTCTCGATGACTCCTGGCATGATCGCGTTGGTACGCACGTGCGGAGCCAGTTCCTTCGCCAGTGTGCGCGTCATGACCTGCAGGCCGCCTTTGGCGATCGCATACGGTCCTGCTCCGTTGGCGCCGCCGGTCTGCACGGACAGCGACAGATTGTTGACAATCGCACCGCGGCCGGACGTCTTCAAATGCGGGATCGCGCGTTGAGTCACCAGGAACGCGCTGGTCAGATTGGTCGCGAGACAGTCCTGCCACAGTGCGAGCGGACAGTCTTCCAGTGAGGAACGCTCAACGGGCGATCCCGCGTTGTTGACCAGCACGTCCAGCCGTCCGGACCGGGCCACCAGGTCATCCACAATCC
>Ga0172376_10006011_pt1 | contig 13333 bp, 21 predicted proteins | sample Lak35m_FD_121114 | JGI IMG/M metagenome (GOLD analysis project Ga0172376, IMG submission 121114) | Freshwater microbial communities from Kabuno Bay, South-Kivu, Congo - kab_092012_35m | ecosystem: Environmental > Aquatic > Freshwater > Lake | place: Democratic Republic of the Congo: South-Kivu...
ACGGCTGCTTGTCGCTGGCGACGTGCGCGGGTACAACGCCCGTCGAGGCCCCGTTAGCTCAATTGGTCAGAGCATCTGACTCTTAATCAGAGGGTTCTAGGTTCGAGTCCTAGACGGGGCACTGGACGATTGTTCACTACAGACGGTTGAGCCCGGGAATCGCGGGATTGCCGCGAGTTATCGGCTCCCGGCCTCTGCGACGGCTTCGCCGGTGCGATGCATTTCTGGCCGTTGCGGGTGTCTGCTGAGCCATTTTTGAGCCACTGGTTTTGGCGCCCGCCCGCCCGCCGCGGGCTGCCGCTGGCCTCCAGATAGTCTGCGTCACGCATGTCAAGGTAGTGCTCGCGGCCGACTGCCTGTGTGTTGCCGAGCCAGCGGTTGACCTTCCACTCCGGGTGGATGGCGGCGAGGTCGGTGTAGCAGTTGGCCCGGAGATTCTGGAGGAGGTTAGGCCACGGTGCCACGCCTGCCGCCCGGAGGATTCGCAGCAAGGGCGTGCGTAGGTTGGCCTTGGGATCACGGTAGTGCGGCGTCCGGATGACGAATTCATCGTCCCGGTCGCTGGCCTCATACGCCGCTTCTAGGTGCGGCCACAGGTCCGGAAAGATAGGGAACGCACGCGTCCCACGGCCAGGGTGATGCTCAAGTTTCGGCACCCGTATGGAAAGCTTGCCGAGGTCCCAGTCGACATCTCGCCACCGTAGATCAACGATCTCAGAGGGCATCCGTAGTCCAGCGAACCTGGCCAGTGCGAAGATCAGCCGCCATTCCCAATCTGGGCAGGCCGCCAACACCTGGTCACAGAGCTCTAGGTCGATATCGGCACGCCGGTCAGGGTTGCCGAACACCTGGATGTTTCGCATGTCAGCGAAGGGACTGGCTTCGATCAGTCGCTCCCGCAACGCCCTCCGGAATACCTGCCTCGCACGGCCGCACTGACGCCGGACGGTGTTTTCGGCCAAGGCCCTCTTTCTCTTTGGGATGGCCCGGCCCAGCCAGACACGGAAGTCATCGGCATCAGCAGGCGTGATCGACGTGAGGTCTCGGTCGCCGTCGAAATACATCAGAAGGTACTTGCGGGTCAGTCCCAACTGCGCCTGCGTGCTCGGCTTCTTGTGGGACGAGCCTTCGATGAAGTGATCCAGGAACGACCGCAGGGTCCATACCTTGCGGTCCTGTCGGACCATGCTGACGTCGATTACCTCAGCCCGCACCAACTGCGTGCGAAGCCGTGGGCAGATTCGGCCAAGCCAGTCAGCCGTGCTGTCCGCCAGGCGAGCCCCTGAGCGACGCGCGGACAGAATCTGCTGGACGTGCCGTTCGATTTCCTGTGCATCATGTTTTGCAATGCTGCCGATGCGAAACGAACGTCGCACGCCGCTTGGCAGGGTGCACTGGATCTTGTGCCGGCCGTGCTTGTCAGTGGTCAGTCCCATTAGTGCTTCGCCTTTCCATTGTTTGGGTTCTCGGAAGTGATGATCGGCAGTCCATTCGCGTAGTTGCGGATATCGTCGATGTGGTACAGCTTCCTGCCGCCCAGTCGTCTAGCCGTGATCTCTCCCCGTTTCTGGAGATCGAACAGGGTGCGACCGCATATGCCCAGCATTTTCGCCGCACGCCGCTCGTTCAGCAGGAGCGGCTCGGCGTCCGGTGACGAATCCTTCGTCCAGTAGTCAATCGTCCGTGAACGCTCGCGCATAACCCCAGCCCTCATGCGATTACCGGGTAAGGCGGGGCGACGTGCTCGCCATGCATTGCGAGGGTGTGTCGTCGCACTGCGTCATCGTATTGACGGCCGTGCAGTGGTGCCACTCAAAATTGATGGTCACGGTCACCAACCATCGAAGCAAGCAGGCCACCGATGGTGACGATCTCGCAACACCAGTCTCGCCATAGCCTTGCGCGTCGGCGAAGGTGCCGATACCGACACTCGGCCCTGTCGTTTCCGTTTGAATCGGCGACCGCGTCACCGCACAGATCGAACCGCGAGGTAGCGCGGGTGCATTTTTCCACCCGCAGCCGACCATGACTCAGTCGGTCCTCATGCGGCGTCCAGCGTGGTCGCGCATAGTGCCCCGTGGCCGTCGCTGCACGCCAACGCCTTGCTGTACGTGGTGCGTCGGCGGGCTAAGACAATCATCAGACTGAACCAGCCTGCGCGTGCCTGTCGACCCAGCGATCCAGAGCCCTTCTGCTGTAACGCAGCGTCCGCCCAAACCTTACCGGTCGCGGGATGTCGCCGCGGGCCGTGTGACGCTGTAGGGAACGAAGACCGATGGCGAGGTATGCAGCAACCTGCCTTGGGGTCATGAGCTTGTCCGAGTCGGTCATAGATGCCCTGAGTTGGAGAAAGGATCGCAAAACGAGGACGCGGAGCGGGCTTCCGCCACTGCGGCGGACGACTCTCCAAGAACAGTGCCCTGCCAGCCGAAGCCAAAAACCATTTTTCAGTCACCGCCAGCGCGCGTATGGGCCCGTCACGGTAGGTCTGCCGATCAATCACCTCACCGGCCGCGCGCCACCCTTACCGGGTACGGCTCTGATCACTGGCTACGAGTGGCAGACGCGAGGTCGCTGCCTACGGCGATTTGCTCGCCAGGATCGAAGTGGCACCATCGGAAAGTCCAGCCGGGCCGCCGTCGCTAAAGCAGCGATATCGGTCAGTCCGTAATGCACGCCCTTGCCTCGCTCAGCCCACTTCTTTCCGGGTTTTGCGATCCGAGCCTCCCAGAGCCGATTCCATACCTGACGGAGCGAAAGACCGCCCTCCCGCCACGCCATCACCTGCCGGGCTAAGTCCCGCTCCGCCTGGCAAGGCACAAACGTCGCCCCCTTCCCGGGCTTGTCCCGGATCCAGCCAATTGGTCTCTGGTTTACCGGCCGGCCGGAGTTGCGGAGAAACGCAAAAATGTCACGCGTCCGCTGGGAGATCATCTCCCGCTCAAACTCAGCGAACGCAGCGAGCTGGTGGAAAAACATCCGGCCGGCGGGCGTAGCCAGGTCGATGCCCAGGTCCATGATGATGGCCCGGATGCCCTTGTCCTGCCATATCTTGACCGTCTGACTGGCATCGCTGACCGACCGGAAGACGCGGTCCACCTTGTTGAAGGCGATGGCATCCCCGGCGTTCATCTCATCCCACAGCAGCCGGCCCTGCGGCCTGTCACGCAGGGGGATCCTGGCCGTCACGTCCTCGTCCACGTAGCTGCGATGGAGTTGAAGGCCCTCCTTGGCCGCCAGCTCCGTGATGCGTTCGATCTGATTGTTGACTGAGTTTTCCTGATCGCCGGTGCTTACCCGGACGTAGCCGAAGAGTCGTCCCATCATCGCCTCGTAGATGCCCAGTAGAAGATCGCACACATGATCGCCGTGCCTATGAGGAAATCAATCACGCCATACCCCCAGTTTCCGTAAGTGTTCGATCGCCCGCTGACGCGACTCGCCACGCACTTCCATTGACTCAGGAACGTAGTTGTCAGGCAAAGGAAAATCAGCCATGAGCTGCCAGCCATCAGGGACTTCGATGCCGACAGCCCGCTCTAGGGACAGAGAGCATTCCGCGTCATCGTTTTCGTCAAACTCATATGCGTAAGACATGCACTGATCAGCACCCTCCAGGTGCGAGATGTCGATGTGCTGGCCGCACACAACCCGCTTGCCGTCACGCTCCTCCACCGGCACGTAACGGGCACGCCACTCCCATTCGATAGGCTGCTTGCTAATGCACCTGCCAAGAACGTAGTACTGATATTTCATGTAGTCCTCTGCTTGGGGAGCCAACGGGAACGACGAAGGAAATCACGGGCCGCCATACGCATCTCCTTGGCCACGGCCCTGTCGTCTGGGCTGAGGTCACGGAGCAGGGCGATAGCCGACTCGCCATCAGGCGAACCGCTCAGGGAGTGCACGCACTCCAGCCAGACCACCGTCAGTCCAGTCAACACAACGTTTGCCAGGCCACCACCGATTTGGGAATTACGTAAGTGCATGTCCGCGTATGCGTCCCGGAAGACCTGGCGGAACTCATCCGCGATCTCTATTGCCAGTCCATGCTGGCACGTCTCAGCATCGACCCTGGTAAAGTCCATCCGCACAGCCTTTCTGTTAGGAGGCTTGCCACAGCAACCCAATTAGCAATCCGCTACTGCGGTGCTTATTTACGTAAGCAGTATCCAGTAAAGTAACGTCTTGTGTAACGGTCTTATTTATGAAACAAAACCAGCCTGTGGAGGGCTTAAATCGCGGATGAATTCTATCAAAATTGCTGGCACAATACAAGCCGCCCGTTGCCTCAAGAGTCTATGCGGAAAGTGGATCGGCGTTGTCGTTGAAATCCAGAAAATGGAAAATACAGATGGCCGTGGTCATTCGGTTCTCATGGCTACAAAGCGATGCAATGGGGATCGCCCCTTAACGGCTTATTTGTTTCATTAATCAGCAGTTCACCCTAGAAGGCGCATGGGTGTGAAGGTGTGCTGGCCGCGGTTCGGCACGGAATGCGATAGACGTGGTCATTAACGAATGGCTCGGCCGTGAAGCTGGACTATCCCGGCACTGGCCGCCCTTGCGGGAAATGACGGATCATGCATCTCCCTTCCGAGCCTTGGCTATGGCCTGTTCGCACAGTGCGGCAATGGCGTAACTGTCCGTGTCGCCCACCTTGAATCGCACGGCAGTGTTGAGTGCGCGTACTGCCTCTTGCAGGGCAGCGTACAGTTCCGGTGCTGCGGCGATCAGGCGGGCATGCGATCGCTGGTGCCGGACGCTGCTCACACGCTCACCGACATGCACCTCCGCAATGGCCATGAACATCTCGCCGTCCTCGTTGGGCGGCGCGTCATAGACCATGTACGAATCCCGTTCCGTGTCGAATTCCAGATGCCACGGTCCCGGCAGGATGTCCGGCATCACTCACCTCCCTTCGGCGCATACGGTACGAACATGGCGGAGTCGTTGTCCGACCCGTCGATCCTGTCGTCCTCGGCAATCCACCAGCAATCCAGCGTGCCGATGCCATCCCGGCTGGGCTGGGGCAGCAGTCGCATGAGGCGGTGCTGCGCGTCCTCCCGGGTGGGGGCATAGACAGTGAATGCGACCAGAATTGTGTGTTCAGGTTGGCTCATCGGCGTACCTCCTCTCGCACTGCGGCCAGCAGTTCACGGGCCAGCCGCCTGTAGTCCAGATTCTCAGCCACCTCAGACGCCTCAACCTCCACCTCGCTGGCGATGTCGGACATGTCCAACTCAGCGGCGATGTCGCTGGCGTTGAAATGTCCGGCCAATTCCTCGCAGTCGATGGCCTCGGCGCAGTACTGCTTGATGTCGTCCAGGTCCACGTACTGGGCCACGTCCCGCTTGTCGATGCAGCCGGCGATGTCCACTGCCGTGAACCTCTCGGCCACCAGATCCGCCAGATCCAGATTCTTGGCCGCATGCTGGGCCACCTGCTCCAGATCGATAGCCTGCTCCACGTAGTGGGCGATGTCGCCCTTGTCGATTACGTTGTCCAAGAGCGTCAGGATGTACTTGCGAAACTTGTTGCGGATGTAGGTGATCATTCGTCGTCCTCCTCTTCCAAGTACCAGTCCTCGCACTCCCACGGCTTGCGTTCAAAAGCACACGCATCGCACTCGTCGTTTCCGTACTCATCGACAGTCAACTGAGCGCCGCACTTGCGGCAACAATCATCGGCGTGTATGCAGCCCATCACTCACCTCCCGGGTTGAACACAAACACATACCCATCCCGCACACAGGCCATGATCAACGGGCAAGTGGCCTGCCAGTCGGTCCACCTGCCCGCAGCCACCATGCGGCGCCGCAGTTCCTCCGCCGCCGCACGGTAGTTGTCATCTCTGTGAAGCGCGTCGTCCCAGTGCAGGGTGACGCTCATGCCATACTCACGGTCACCGAACGAAGCCTTGACCCGGCTGCCCTTGTGGTTCGTCGGACCCAGGTATTTGGTTTCAATCGCCCACATGTCAGAGGTCCTCCCAGCGGGTTTCGATCAGGTCGGCAATGCGGCCAAACCTCCAGCCACTGTCGTTCAGTCCACTCAGGGGCTCGCCGTCCACGCCCGGGTTGATGCCCGTGCGAATCCCAGCCCACTCCTGCACGGGCTCAGGCAGCATGGCCCAGTCCCAGTCGCCGCTGGGCGTCCGATATCCCTGCGCGCCCGGGATCCGGTCACTGGCAGTCGCGTCGTACCACTCGCCTTCGCATTCCTTGCGGTGCAGCTCGCACAGCACCCCAAGGCAGCAGTGCGTTCCGTTGGCCTTCAGCGTTTTCTTGCCCTGCTGGTAGTCACCAGACCGCAGTGCCTGTGCCCACTTGTCAGCAATGTGTTTGTGCATGTCAGACCTCCTCCTCTGCGAGTTCCGCATAGTCGCCCATCACCATTTCCAGTTGTTCGTCGGTAGCGCAAGCCTCTAGTTGGTCATGCAACTCCGAAGCCTCGTCCCCCTGGAGTAAGACGGTGCCATGGTCGAACTTCAACAGCAGACCGTAGCCCAGCCAGTCGTAGTCCATCTCAGACTCCCAGGTAGTAGCCGACAGGAGCGTCGGCCGGATGGATATCGCGCACGGCGTCGATGCCGCACGGCACCGCAAACTCCGCCTCGCAGGCGTCTTCTCTCTTGTCTTCGTCACCCTTCAGGCGCAGCCCAACGCACACGCCCTGCGGATCAAGAAACCGCAGTTCCTGCCGGTCACCGTCCACCACAGGCCAGACCCGTCCGAAGGGGTCAGTCCAAGTGGCAGGCAGGTAGCCGAACTTGGAGCCCCATGGATTCCACAGGGAGTCGAACACCACAGCGATGTTCGACCCGGTGCGGTACACCCGGTCCCAGTCCCGGGCTACTGTACCATCGTTCACTGAGTAGGTGAGGTGCCAGTTGGCAGGGACATTGCCCAGACGCTCAGAGCATTTGGTGTAGTCCCAGAACTGCCATGGGAAGCCGAACATCTCCGGCGCCCACTGAAGCCACTGCACATCACTGTCCAGGTTGGCACGGCAAGCGATCTCGCTGCCCGCATGGTATTTGGTCAGCCCCGTCATCTGCCTGATCAGGGCAGCCTTGAACGACCGGGGATTCTCAAACAGCCAGTTGGTCAGATTGATCCGGGCATCACGGACATGGTCAGTACGGCCATGCCCTGCCTCCCAGGTGACGCAGGGGCCAGAGCAGACGGACAAGGCACGGGCATTGGCCCATTGTGCGATGTCATGTATGTCCTTGCCACTGTCCAGCATCCGCTGCATCACAGACCGTCTCAATGCCCGTGGGCAGGTGTTATTACCAGAGGAGTCAGACGAAGCCAATGAGATTGTGAACACCTTGTAGTCAGTGCCGTGATGTGAAACCTTGGCGTTACCTTCACCCGGCTGAAGAATCTTTGCCACTGTGTAAGCCATGACACTCTCCTGTGCTGCCCGCACCGTCTGCTGCCCGCACCATTGGGGCTGCCCGCACCGTCGCCGCGGGGGCCGCGGCCGCGCTTCCACTTGAAGACGACGCGACGGGCGAAAAAAAGCGCCGCCCCGCGTCGTCTATTTGTGGGCGGCAACTTCGCCGCTCGGAACCTCAGGAGATGGAAACAATGGCCCGTCAGAACATCGACCCCCGGGAAGCCGAAATCACCGCCCTCCGCGCAGAACTGGAACAGGCCCGCGCAGCGGCTGCCAATGCCAGCGTCAAGCGTCTGACATTCAAGGTGTCCGAGAAAAAGGCGCTCAGCGTCTACGGTCTCGGCCGCTTCCCCGTGACGCTCTACCGTGAGCAGTGGGAACGCCTCATCGCCCCCGCCACGGTCGATGCCCTCCGCGGCTTCATCACGGCCAACGCCGGAACGCTCGCCGTCCGCGAGTGATCCCACCCGCCAGCCCCGGCCGGGAATTGGCCCGGCCGGGTATCACCATTCGCACAGAAAGGCCCCGCATGTACACCGTGGAAATCAATGCGGAAACACGCACCCCGCAGGGGGTTCCTATCAGCACGTTCTATCGTTCCACCACTCAGGAAACCGTAGCCGCCGCGCATGCTTGGGTGGCCGCAATCGACCGCGCACTAGATCGCCAGTTCACGCGGGCATATGTAACAATCCGGACCGAGGGTGGAACGATCTACCAGCATTACCATTGGGTCCCCACAGGACCGAGGCGCCCGTACTGCCCTTCCAAGCGCAGGAAGTATAGGTAATACATTGCGGTTGCAATGATATCTGTAAACTGTCACAATGTTTTCATAGGTGGTATATGACCACCGCATCACAGGAGCCGCTGAATATGAACCACCCCAGCGCGGTCGAAGCAGACTGGACAGCCGCCCGGGAGAACATCCACCGCGCAGCCGTCCGAGCCGGATTCGACCAATCGACCGCGGACGACATCGCCCAGAACGGTGCGGCGAAACTGATGGAACGACAGTACCGGAAGACATGCCCCACAACACTGGAACGCGCTACCCGTGTCCTAATCGCCACGCGGCGACGATATGGGTGGCGAGACCTGATGGACCGTGACCAAGCACGGCAATTCCGGAGGGACGCCACCGAGACCGAACGTGCCGCGGAAGTGGCGACCATGGCCATCTACCGTGAGCGGTCCGGCAACATGACCCCAGCCGACATGGCCGCACAGGCCGAAGCATGGGGAAGCCTCCAGCGCGCAGCCGCGATCCGAACCGCGGTGGCGCACTCTCTGCTTGACGCCGTCATGGCCGCGCAGGGGATCGGCCCCACGGCATGCATGCATGAGGTAGGCCACACTCCGAGCATCTACGGCACGGGCAGGCCGAAGCGCCCGCCCATGCAGGGTGCGCGGGGGCTTCACACTGCGACCGACCCCGTCCCCGGGTCGCATGACCGGGCGGCGGATGCCCCGCCGGTGATGATCGCCCGCCGGATCACCGGACCGGGCCGCTGATGGGAACGGCCCCGGGGGCACTGTTCCCCCGGGGCCGGCCTGCCACCGACCACCGAACCCGCCGAGCCCAAAAGGCCCGCCGGACCCACGCCGGCAGATGGACCGGACGACCGGCGACGACTCGCCGGACGAACGCCCCGGGCGAAACCCGGGGCGACACCGTACACGCAGGCAGGTCAACCGACGCATGTCCCGCAAGGTGCGTCGTCGCCTGAAACCTGAGGCAGCAGTCGCTCAGACTCGCAAAGCTCCGTCACATTCGCCTAGGGAAGATGCACCTCGGCAAAGCCCGGGTAGTTGGCGGTGCCGCTGAGCGCAGATCCGTTGGAAGCCGGCGATTGCTGTTACCGGACGCTAGAGCGGTAACGCGCAACGTGCGAGCGCCGCACGGTTTGGCAACCGCACGGCATGAAACCAGCCAGAAAACGTCTGAGGGAAATATGGGCGGGAGTGGTGGACATGGTAGCGGGCAGAGACCCCCCGGTGGCCCCCCAGTTGATCACGGTACATATAGTCAATTCCGCTCCTGGATTTTTTTCAGACCCCGGACTTGCGTGGTTTTCCGTTCAGTCACTGCCGTGGGCGCTGCTCTAGCGATGCGACTATTGGCTTCGCCGCAGTAGGGGCAGAGCCTGCGGTGCTCGTACACGCGGCGGGCACTAGCGCGGGCCGGTTGTCTACGAGAGCCAGCCTATGGTGCGGCGCCGCAATGGCTTGGCTGCGCAGCCATTCGGTGGTTGCCTTACCGGATGCGGGGCACGGGCGAATCGCCCGTATCTGCGGATTCTGAGTCGTCACGCGACGCCCCTTTAGGTCCAACACCATCGCCGTGGAAGGGACCTCAGTCCTCTCAGCTAGACCGAGGAGGTGGCCGTCGACCGAAATGATGTTCGGCCAGTCGATGGGCTCGGTTGCCGCGGGTGACGGCGGATTTCTGTGACGGGCTGGCATGTTCTTGTCTCCTCGGACAGCGAGGCAGTCGGCAAGATGAAGCCAATCGCCGCCTCCAGTGATTAAATGCCCCCCCGGCGACGAACCGTAGGCGGTTTTTTGCCGCGTAAGGCCCTGAGAATACCTGACTTGCGCTTGGTGGCGGAAATTCGGTTTTCGGCTTGCACGCTGGGGGCACTAGGTCTGTAAGGCCCTGTTGCCATCCAGGTCTGAAGATAGATCCCCCACCTACAGCCGAGGCCGCCAGGCACAGCGACAAGAGGGGATAGGACATGCGGATAAGCCCGGCACGCTGACGACTCCAGCCGGGACGTAAAGGCTATGGGAGCCCACCGCACGGGGTGAGGAGGAAGGTGACTAACCCCGTAAACAAAACCACGTCATCCGCTGTGCCGGCTCCGTTCAACGGTCCTGCACATAGCGATTCCCCAGGGATGGGGAGTCGCTATGCACTCACCGGTTAACGATCCTGACGGGTGGGGCGTTACGTCCAACGCCACGGCAGCGCGGGGAGGTGGTGTGGGGCAGTCCAGCCAAGAGCGTGAAGGATTCGCTGGTGACTCTCGGAGCGGGAAAGAGCGATAGACAAACAAGGAGGCGACGATGACCAAGCACAGAATGACGTTTGGTAAGTACCGCGGCGTGCCGAGCTGCGACGTGCCACTGGGGTATCTGGCGTGGGCGATGGAGAAGATGGAAAGCCCGCCTGCGTGCGTAGTTGCGGAGCTGGAGCGGCGGGCCGACCGATATGTAAGGCGCAACCCGGCGAAGGCACAGGGCGCTATTGCCGACCTGGCATACGCGCGGGCCAAGCCGGTTCGGCCGAAGAGTGCCAGATCACGCCCCCGCAAGGCAAAACCCCTAAGCCGTGTCCGAGTCATAACTGGGGAGCGGTACGACGTGGAGCGCAAAGCGTGGCTGGCCCGGGGGGGCGACCCAAACTCCTGCCCGTGGGACGCGTATGAGGCCGGCGTCGATGACCCATTGGATGAGTCGCCCAACGGCACGTGTGACGATGTGTGATGCGATCCTGGCAGAGGGATGACGCCGGGGCCTAGGTGGCCGGAATCAACCGGTTGGGCAGTCGCTCAGCACATCCACCGGCCGACGCACGGCAACCCGCGGTGCCGCGGCCTACGCATCGCCGTCGTCTTGGCGTCCGGCGAGCTTTAAAGCCTTTGCCCTGGGGAGGACGTCGATCTGACCCAGCGCGGCCTTGTAGCGACCCGGTTCACCCCCGTGGGCACGGGGACGATGATCGTCTGGCAGTGGCGGTAATGCGGGAGCGACGGTTCACCCCCGTACGCACGGGTACGATAGCAGGGGAGGTAGCCGTGTCGTCCGCGATGGCCGGTTCACCCCCGTACGCACGGGGACGATGATTGCCGGGGGGCGGTGGTGAGTGCTTCCAGACGGTTCACCCCCGTACGCACGGGGACGATCAGGCATCAAATCCATCGACGACGTGTCATGGCGGTTCACTCCCGTACGCACGGGGACGATGAGCGTGAACGTGGCGGACTTGGGTTCGGTCGTCGGTTCACCCCCGTACGCACGGGGACGATGCAGCCGTCAGGTTCTCGGTGTGACCGACGACGCTCGGTTCACCCCCGTACGCACGGGGACGATCCCAGCCGCCCACCAGTCCAAGAAGCAGGTACTTCGGTTCACCCCCGTACGCACGGGGACGATGATTGCCGGGGGGCGGTGGTGAGTGCTTCCAGACGGTTCACCCCCGTACGCACGGGGACGATGCGCCACCTCCTGCCGTCACCATCCGGTTCACGGTTCACCCCCGTACGCACGGGGACGATCTGGAGAAACGCCTGCTGCTGTTGCTGGGCCTGCGGTTCACCCCCGTACGCACGGGGACGATCAAGCCCACAACCGTATGCGGGAAGACGTGTTACGGTTCACCCCCGTACGCACGGGGACGATACAAGATGCACTGCTGATGTTAAAACGAACACCCGGTTCACCCCCGTACGCACGGGGACGATGACGCCCACACAAGCGCCCCGGCGGGCGAGCCCGGTTCACCCCCGTACGCACGGGGACGACCGTCGGATCGTCGCTCGGCCACAGCACCCCGCGCGGTTCACCCCCGTACGCACGGGGACGACGAGGCGGTAGCCCTTTGGCGGACGCAATGCGACCGGTTCACCCCCGTACGCACGGGGACGACGTCATGGTCCGTCCTTTCGTTGGAAACCAACTCGGTTCACCCCCGTACGCACGGGGACGACTCCCGGGCCGGGGCTGGCGGGTGGGATCACTCCGGTTCACCCCCGTACGCACGGGGACGACGCAGGTCATGCAGCGAGCTCTTGTCCGCCACTGCTTTGCCTCATCCGATAGAAGCCAAAGAAAGCAGCCCCATTCCGAAAGCCTTGCCACGGCCTAGACCATTCGTAACAGCCTGACGTAGGAGTTCTGGGTCTCTGCACGTGAGCACCCCTTCAAACATCGCTGCATTGAAATGCTGGGGCCGCTGTTGACCGGATGGCTTCATAGTCAGGTTGAGAATCGGCTGTACGCGCAGATATTTGGGGTAATCACCGACCGTGAATCCATGCCGCTCTGCCCACTCGCCCAGCCGTTCCCTCCAGGCCGTGAACTCAGGATCCAGCTTTCGGCGGCCCTCTCCGCCCGCGGGAAGAAGACACCGAATCGGATGCTCACTGCGAGCCTTCTGGCCATCCTGCAACTTTCCAGCAGGGATGGTTCTGCGTGTCACCATCTGCGCCACAAGCCGAAACCGAAACGTCTGGCCTGCCTTGAGGGTGGGATCGTACTCCCTGACTTGCGGTTCCCCGGCGAGGAGATGCGGGGCATTCTGAAAGGCGTAGTCCCACCTCGGCTTCTCCGTGGACTGCACCAGGATTCGCAGCGGCGGTTCTGGTTCGATGCGAAACAGGAAGCCGCTCTCCTGTCGCTTCGGCTTTGCCAGTGAATCAGATGACCACGTTCCCAGGAAGAACGGATCTTCCTTCATCCGGTGCGTGTCCGGAAACGCCATCCAGATCCGCTGGTGGACGCGGTAGGTCTGCTTCACCCAATCCAATCCCGGCCGGGGCTTGTCTGGATGATCGCCGGGATTGACAAGGAGCTGTGAGAGAAACATGGTGTCTCCAGTCACTGCGGCGCGTCAGCGAGAAAATCAGCCGCGCGGGTGTTTTCCAGAATGGCCCGTCGCCGACCGAGTCGCCGGCTGGTGAGCAGCGCAGAAATCTGCCGCAAGATCATCTCCCGCTGCGCAGGATCAGCCGGATCGACCCGGATCGCCCGCATGTCATTGCCATACTCCAGCTGGGTGCAGGCGTCATGGCAGAGCCGACACAGCGACCGCAGATCCTCTAGGCGCTCCCGGCCGGCATTCTCATAGGTGACGTGATGCACCTCTTCGGCAGCCGACTTGCAAAAGACGCAAAGGCTGTTGTCGAACCCTAGCCGCTGCTTGC
>Ga0172376_10006012_pt1 | contig 13332 bp, 11 predicted proteins | sample Lak35m_FD_121114 | JGI IMG/M metagenome (GOLD analysis project Ga0172376, IMG submission 121114) | Freshwater microbial communities from Kabuno Bay, South-Kivu, Congo - kab_092012_35m | ecosystem: Environmental > Aquatic > Freshwater > Lake | place: Democratic Republic of the Congo: South-Kivu...
ACTGGGCCACCAAAGTGGGCGGTCTTCTTGGCAAGTGGTAATTCAGAAATATTGAGGTTGAGTTGCGCGAAAAGCGCTTCGAGGTTCATCGCAATCGGTTGGTTAATCACAACGCCCATGGCGCCAGAGTCACTATGCTCACAGATATAAGTCACCGACTTTGCGAAATATGGATCTTGCATTGCGGGCATCGCAATCAGAAAGTGTCCTGTAAGATTCACATTTTCCACGCGGCGAATTGTATCCTTTTTTTGTGCTTAAGTCGACTCCAGATAACCAGTCACTTCAAGCCCAAAGCCTGCCATGCTTGGCATTTTTCTGGGGGTGGCCATCAACTTCATTTTGCGTACGCCAACATCTAATAAAATTTGTGACCCGATGCCGTAGTTGCGCAAGTCTTGTTTTAAGCGTGTTGGCTCGTCTGCATGTTGAATGCGGTTGAGTAAGCTATCCGCATTTTCATTGCGATGAAGTAGTACTAACACGCCGCATTCGGATGCTTGGATGACTTCGATGGCCTTTAGTGTGTTCCATGAGTGGCTTTTACTGCTGCTGTCCAGTAAATCGAATACTGATAATGGTTCGTGCACACGCACCAAAACTTCTTTGTCCGCTGTTGGCCGGCCTTTAACCAAAGCTAAGTGTGTTTCTTGCGCCATTTTGTCGGTGTAAGCAATCAAGTGCATTTTGCCGTAAGGCGTTTCAATATCGCGCTCAGCAGAGCGTTCAATCAGCCGTTCGGTTTCGCTGCGATAATGAATAAGATCAGCAATCGTGCCGATTTTAAGCTGATGTTTTTCTGCAAATTCAATCAAATCGGGTAGGCGGGCCATGCTGCCGTCATCTTTGAGGATTTCGCAAATCACGGCTGCAGGTTCAAGGCCAGCCAAAGCTGCCAAATCACAGCCTGCTTCAGTGTGGCCTGCGCGCACTAAAACACCGCCATTTTCGGCTTCGAGTGGAAATATGTGGCCTGGGCTGACGATATCTTTTGCGCTGGCATTTTTAGCCACGGCCGCTTGAATGGTGCGAGCGCGATCTGCGGCAGAAATCCCTGTAGTAACGCCAGTGGCTGCTTCAATTGATACTGTGAAGTTAGTGCGCATGCTTGAGCCGTTTTTTTCTACCATTGAAGGAAGGTTGAGCTGCTGGCAGCGAGCCTCTGTGAGTGTTAAGCAAATCAGGCCGCGACCATGCTTTGCCATAAAATTAATATGCTGGGCATCTGCAAATTGTGCAGCCAGTACCAAGTCGCCTTCGTTTTCTCGGTCTTCTTCATCCACCAAAATCACCATGCGACCCTGGCGAATTTCATGGATGATTTCTTCAGTGCTGCTAATTTTTAATGTACTCATGCTGGCTCGCCTTCGGTGTTCCATTGCGACATGCGTTCGACATAGCGCGCAATTAAATCCACTTCAAGATTCACACGACTGCCGATGCCCAGATTTTTGAGTGTGGTGTTTTCAAGGGTGTGTGGAATTAGATTCATACTGAAAGTGTCTTGTTCGATGCTGTTCACGGTGAGGCTAACGCCATCAATTGCGATAGAGCCTTTCGCTGCGATATAGCGCGACAATACGTGGGGCGCGCGCACCATCAGCAGCCAGCATTCGCCCGCGGGCTCAAAGCGTACCACTTGACCGACGCCATCTACATGGCCGCTGACGAGGTGTCCGCCCAGTCTGTCGGATAAGCGTAATGCTTTTTCAAGATTGACTTCACGAGTTGCATCCAAGCCAACTGTGCAGTTAAGGGTTTCTTTGGACACGTGAACTTCAAAGTGTGTGGCGTCAAATTTGACGGCAGTTAAACAAACGCCGTTGACGGCAATGCTGTCGCCAATTTGCACATCTGACATATCCAGTGAGCCGACTGCAATATTGAGCTTTACATCCTCTCCGGCTGCGGTGATGGATTGAATTTTGCCTGTGGATTGAATGATTCCTGTAAACATTCCGCAATTTTAACAGAATGAAGCCTTAACCCTGTTAAAATTCCACCCAGTTATTATTTGGGTTAATGTGCATTTCATGAATAACGCTTTTCTTTTCCCCTCAAATGCCAAGCAAATTCATATTGGTTTGATTTGGCTAGTGCTGGTCGTAGTTTCGCTATTGAGTCGTTCTTATTTGCCAATTGATGAAACGCGCTATGTCACTGTGGCGTGGAATATGTATCTCAACCACGACTATCTGGTGCCTTATCTCAACGGTGAAACATACAGTCATAAGCCACCCTTGCTGTTTTGGTTAATGAATATTGGCTGGCAAATATTCGGTATCAATGATTGGTGGCCGCGTTTGTTGCCTTCTCTGTTTGCTGCGGGTGCCTTGCTTTTAACCCAGAAAATTGCGCTGCGTCTGTGGCCTAAGATTGGTCATGTTGCCTATGTTTCTTCTCTGATTTTGCTGGCTAGTGGCATGTGGGCGGTGTTTACCACTGCCACGATGTTTGACATGTTAGTTGCTTTTTTTACCGTCCTAGGCGCTTGGGGTTTGTTGCTGGCTTGGCAGCGGGAGGCAAAGCGTGGTTGGACTTACGTCGTCCTAGCAATTGCGGGAGGTCTTTTGGCCAAAGGCCCAACGATTCTGCTCCAAGTGCTGCCTTTGGCCGTTTTAGCACCGTGGTGGATAGGTAAGTCAGCTGGCAAATCAACAGATCAACAAAGCTGGAAAGCCTGGTATGGCGCTTTGTTGCTAGCCCTGTTGGTAGGTGTTTTGATTTTGTTGGCTTGGGCTATACCCGCAGGTTTTGCGGGAGGTCCCAAGTATCAACACGAGATTTTTTGGGGGCAAACGGCTGATCGTGTCGTGCAGTCTTTCGCGCATCGCCGTCCAGTTTATTGGTATTTGCCAATGTTGCCAGTGATGTTGTTCCCTTGGCTTTTTGCTTTGCCAGTGTGGCGCGCGCTTTCTAAATCAGTCAGTTCTATTCAAGAAGTAGGTGTGCGTTTTTGTATCGCTTGGTTTGTGCCTGTGTTTATTGCTTTCAGTTTTATTAGCGGCAAACAGCCACATTATTTATTGCCGATTGTGCCGGCGTTTGCATTGCTCGTGGCGCGTGGATGGGAAGAACTGCACGCGGTGCGCTGGCTTGATCGCCTCTTGCCCGCCTTGGTAGGCTTGATTGTTGGCGGTACATTGCTTTACTTGCCAACCTATCATCAACATCACTATTTAGCCCCTTGGTTGTTGAATATCCCCACATTTGCAGGGATGGCCATGATATTGGGAAGTGTATTTTTGATGTTGACCGCTAAACATAAAAACCAATATTTAGAGGGGATGACTTTGCTTGGGATATTGGCAATTTCTGTGCTGTATCTGGGCGTCATTCGTGCTGCCGGTCCTGCGTATGATGTGACCAAAATCAGCCAGCAACTAAAAGTAATGCAAGATCAAAATATTCCATTAGCGAATGTTGATAAATACCATGGGCAATTCAATTTTTTGGGTAGATTAAAAGTGTCCCCAGTGGAACTTAGCGAAGGACAATTGGATGCATGGTTCGAAAAGAATCCGAACGGGCGTGCAATTGTTTACTTTGATAAGGCGCGTCCTTTAGGTGAGGTTGTGCCCGAGTATTCACAACCTTATCGTGCGTTGACTGCAGGCATTTTAACTAAAGACCAGTGGCAGGCTTGGTCCAAACAAGCGCATGTGCCGTTGGCTGTGGGTAATGAGGTTGAATAAATCGTAATGACCATCGCAAATAAATTGTTGGCATTCAAAAAATCTTTGCCGTTTGAGCTTTTTGTGGGGATGCGTTACACCCGCGCCAAACGTCGTAATCATTTTATTTCCTTTATCTCCATGACTAGCATGATAGGCATCGGCCTGGGGGTGGCGGCATTGATTGTCGTGCTCTCTGTAATGAATGGATTTCAGGAAGAGCTGCGCTCACGTATTTTGGGGGTGGCCTCACACATTCAAATTACGGGTCCGAATAACGCATTGAACAATTGGCAGGAAGTTGCTGATGCCGCTCAACCTTCGCCACACGTGGTCGGCGTGGCGCCTTATATTATGGCGCAAGGCATGCTGTCGAATGGTCAAGCGGTACAAGGTGCGATAGTTAGGGGTGTTTTACCTAGCGATGAAGGCAAGGTTTCGGATTTGGCTGGGCATATGCGCGCTGGGCAATTAGCAGATTTAAAAGCCGGTGAGTTCGGTATTGTGTTGGGTGCTGAGCTTGCCCAGTCTTTGGGTGTCATGTTGGGAGATAAGGTCGTGTTGATGGCGCCGCAAGGTCAGTTCACTCCGACGGGTGTGGTGCCTCGCATTAAGCAATTTACCGTGGTGGGTTTGTTTCAAATCGGCATGTATGAATACGATGCCGGCTTGGCGCTGATTCATATTGGAGATGCTGGCGTGCTATACCGCATGGGTGATCGCGTCTCTGGGGTTCGTTTAAAGTTAGATGACTTATTTTTGGCGCCGCAAGTCTCTCGTGACTTATCAGTGCGTTTAAGCAATCATCCACAAGCCTTATTTTTGACTGATTGGACGCAGGAACACGCTAATTTCTTCCGAGCCGTACAAATGGAAAAGCGCGTGATGTTTATTATTCTCGCGCTGATTGTGGCCGTGGCAGCATTCAATATTGTTTCTACCCTAGTGATGGCAGTCACTGATAAACGTGCTGATATTGCGATTATGCGAACCTTTGGCGCTAGTCCTCGTAGCATTATGGTGATATTCATGGTGCAGGGCGCATTAATAGGCGTGGTCGGTACTTTGATTGGTGCTATTTTTGGGGTCTTAATTGCGCTCAATATCAGCACGATTGTACCTTTTATTGAGCATTTATTTAACGTGCAGTTTTTAGCCAAAGACGTCTATTACATTAGCGAATTGCCCTCACATTTATTATGGCCAGACGTCATTTCTATTGTGGCGATGTCCTTCCTATTAAGCCTGTTGGCTACTTTATATCCAAGCTGGAAAGCTTCACAAATGAATCCTGCAGAGGCATTACGTTATGACTAAGTTAGTGCTTGAAGCTAAGAATTTACAAAAGACCTATGCTGGTTTGGATGTGCCCGTATTGAACGGGATTGATTTGTCCGTTGGTGCTGGTGAGCAAATTGCGATTGTTGGTACCTCTGGCTCTGGTAAAAGTACGCTCTTGCATTTATTAGGGGGGTTAGATGCGCCAACCAGCGGTGAGGTAAATGTACTTGGCCATTCCTTAATAAAAATGAGCGAAACGCAACGTGGCGAATTACGCAATCAATCTCTAGGTTTTGTGTATCAATTCCATCATTTGTTGCCAGAATTTACGGCGTTGGAGAACGTGGCATTGCCCCTGTTAATTCGCCGTGTTGAGAGGGAAAAGGCGCTTACAGATGCAGCAGATATGCTACAAAAGGTTGGCCTTGGTCACCGCATGGAGCATATGCCAGGAGAGCTGTCTGGCGGCGAACGTCAGCGTGCCGCACTGGCGCGCGCCTTGGTGACAAATCCGCAATGTATTTTGGCAGATGAGCCGACGGGTAATTTAGATCGGCATACCGCGCATGCTGTGTTTGATTTGCTTTTAGAAATGAACAAAAATCGTGGCGTAAGTCTAGTTGTGGTCACTCACGATTTAGATTTAGCGGCCAAGCTGAATCGGCAGTATAAGTTGGTTGATGGGCGTTTGATGCCTGTATAGCGGCTAGCATGGCCATTCACGCATTAACGTTTGTTTTTGGTGTTTGGTTGTTACAGCAGTTGGCCTATTTGCCCAGTGTTTGGGTAATGATGTGCTTATCTATTTTCGCAGTCCTTGCGATTTTCTTTTTTCGGCAGTTCCGTGCAGTTCTCATGCTAAGTGTCCTTGCGCTGGGGTTTTGTTGGGCAGGATTTTTTGCGCAGCTTCGATTAAGTGAAACCTTGCCTGAAGATTGGGAACAGCGTGACATTGAGGTGCAGGGGGTGGTGGCCAGTTTGCCGCAACAATTCGAAAACGGTACTCGCTTTGTGTTTGACGTCGAGCGTGTCATGACGGCTGGTGCAATTGTTCCTCGACATATTTCGCTAGCGCAGTATTCATCGGCAGAGTATTCGTCAACACAGTATTCATCTGGACTTAATCAAGCTAAAAATAATTTATTACCTATGCGTGCGGGTGAGCGTTGGCGACTGTTAGTCAAGCTCAAGCGGCCACACGGTCTGGTGAATCCTAATGGTTTTGATTTTGAGGCTTGGGCTTTAGAGCGCAATATTCGGGCAACGGGAAGTGTTCGAAAAAGCACCTTAAATCATCGCATTGATGGATTGGTTTGGTCGCCACGATATGTGGTGCAGCGGATTCGACAGCTGCTTAAGGATGATATGCAAGCGGTCTTGATAAACAAGACTTACGCTGGTGTTTTGCAGGCTTTGGTGATTGGCAGTGAAGATGCTATTTCACCAGATGACTGGCAGATTTTTCTGCGCACAGGTACCAATCATTTAATGAGCATTTCTGGGCTACATATCACCATGCTTTCCGGATTGGTGTTTAGTATGGTGATGTTTGGATGGCGCAGACTCCCATGGTTAACGCTTAGATTGCCTGCCCGTAAAGCGGCTGTATTGGCGGGTATGTTGACTGCATTTTGCTATGCTTTGATTGCTGGCTTTTCTGTGCCAACACAACGTACTTTTTATATGTTGGGTGTGTTTGCTTTGGCGCTATGGTCAGGGCGTAAAGTCAATATTGCGTGTGTTTTAGCTTATGCGCTGTTTGTGGTGGTTTTGCTTGATCCTTGGGCGGTGTTGGCGCCAGGTTTTTGGTTGTCGTTTGGTGCTGTTGCTTTTATGGCATTTGCGCTGGGTGGTCGTTTGGGGCAGCTTAGCTGGTGGCTTTCTGCGGTTCGCTCGCAATGGGTGGTAACGCTGGCCTTAGTTCCGTTCTTGCTCGTTTTCTTTCAGCAATTTTCAATCATCTCTCCATTGGCGAATGCGTTTGCGATTCCCATGGTGAGTTTGTTGGTAGTGCCATTGGCCATTTTAGGTGCTCTTTTTTCACTCGACTCAGCCTTGTTGTGGGCACATTCGTTAATGACGATCACTATGCGTGCACTTGAGTATTTTGCCAATTTTTCCTTGGATGGTTCTTCTTGGGCTGTTTGGCAGCAATCGGCGCCACCTCCGTGGGCAGCTTTGTTGGCAGTGTTGGGGATGGTATGGTTATTTTTACCTAAAGGATTTCCGTTGCGCTTTTTAGGGGTGATGTTTGTTGCGCCCATGTTTCTAATTAAGCCTACAGCGCCATCGCACTCTGAAATGCGCTTAACAGTGCTTGATGTGGGGCAAGGGTTGGCGGCGCTCATCCAAACACAAAATCACAGTTTGCTTTACGATACAGGCAGCAAAACATCATCGCAAAACGATAGCGGTCTGCGTGTGCTAAACCCTTATTTGAGGTCAGTGGGCATTAAACATTTAGATGGTTTAGTCGTGAGTCATAACGATACTGACCATAGCGGCGGCATGGCCTCGGTGCTTGATGAAGTATCCACTGATTGGCTGCTAAGTTCTCTGCCAGAGCCAGTTGAGGCTGTTAGAAATTTACAATGCTTTGCAGGCCAAACTTGGGTTTGGGACGGCGTTAAATTTGAGGTGCTAAGTCCAGAGCAATGGTCTTATCAGTTGCAAGTGAAAGATAACAATCGCAGCTGTGTCATCAAGGTAACTAGCAAAAGCGGCAGCGTTTTGCTGGCAGGAGATATTGAGCGGGAAGTCGAAAATGAATTGGTTTCCAGCAATATCGCATTAAAAAGTGATGTTCTGATTGTGCCGCATCACGGCAGTAAAACTTCTTCTAGCAATCAATTTATTGAGAGTGTGCAACCTAAGATAGCCATTTTTACAGCGGGATATCGTAACCGCTTCGGGCATCCAAAATCTGAAGTGGTTGAGCGGTACATTAGTCGTGGTATTCAAGCTTATCGGTCTGATGGTGATGGTGCGGTGTTAATTGACTTTGACCGACATCACATTTCACAAGTGACGGCTTGGCGCCACAAGGCTAGGCGCTACTGGTATGACTAAGTGGGATATCCTGCTTACACTTGCTGAAAACACGGTGACGCGCTAAAGTAGCGACACTCAAATTTAATTAATCGTAGCGATTAGTTTTTTTAAAGAACATTTAGGAGTTTCGCGTGTTAGAAATTATCAAAGCTGCTGGTTGGCCAATTTACCCCCTTATTCTTGCTTCAATTCTTGCTGTAGCGATTATTGTTGAACGTTTTTGGACATTGCGTAGCGAGTTAATTGCGCCATCTAATTTGTTGCCAGAAGTGAAGAAGTGGCTGGCACAGGGCGGCGTGACTAAAGAAACTTGTGAGAAATTAGAACAACATTCTTTGTTGGGTGAGATTTTTGCGGCAGCACTTAATAATGCTTCAGCTTCTCGTGAAGTGATTAAAGAATCTATCGAGGAGTCAGGTCGCGCTGTAGCGCACAAGCTTGAAAAACATCTTTCTATGTTGGGGACGATTGCAACAGTCAGCCCTTTGTTGGGTTTGTTGGGTACCGTGATTGGTATGGTGGAGTTGTTTGGCGCGTTTAATGCAGCTGGTTCAGGCCACGATGTGGCGCAGTTTGCTAAAGGTATCTCAGTGGCACTTTACAATACAGCAGGCGGTATTGTGGTGGCGGTGCCAGCGATGATTTCTTATCGTTATTTCCGCGCCAAAGTGGATGGCTTGATTGTTGAGATGGAACAACAAGCGATTAAATTGGTTGAAATCATTCACGGCGAGCGCAAGTAATCATGAATTTTCAACGTGGTAAACAGCACGAAGAGTTAGAAATGAATCTTGTGCCTCTCATCGACGTTTTGTTGGTGATTATTATTTTCTTGGTGGTGAGTACAACCTTTGCTCGCATGAGTGAGTTGCAAATCAACTTGCCAACGGCACAAGCTAATTCGCCTGCGGACAAGCCTAAAGTGATTGAAGTGGGTGTGGATGCTAAAGGGCATTATGTTGTGGGTAAAAATAGTGTGGATGGGGGTACGGTAAGTGCGCTTAGTGCTGCACTACAACGTGCGGCTGGTGATGCTAAAGAGCCGACGATTGTGATTAGTGCGGATGCAAACACAACGCATCAATCCGTGGTGAACGTGATGGAAGCAGCGCGTGAGGCGGGTATGACGCACATTACTTTTGCAACTCAAACCTCAGGCTCTTGATCCACCTGATTTTGAAATCATTTTGATTTTGAATTCTTGGAAGTTTTCTTTATAAGCCTCAACATGTTCTGTTGAGGCTATTCTTTTTCTGGCGCTTAACTTAATGAAGTCTTCAAATAATAAACTCGAACACAATAAGCCAGCGGCTCAATTGAGCATGAGGCTCTATTTGCGCATGGTGAAATATGCTGGTCCGTATTGGAAAGTCTTTGTATTCAGCATTCTTTCACTTATGGTGTTGTCTGCTACCAATACCGGATTTTTGGCGACTATTAAGATGGTTACTGATGAGGGGTTTGTGAAGCATGATGCTTCAAAGTTTCATGTGTTGCCTCTGATGTTGTTTGGATTGCTTGCCTTGCGTGCGATTTCTGGATTCTGTTCTGTTTTTGCAATGCGTTGGGTGGCGCGACGTGTTGTTGAAGATTTGCGACTAGACGCGTTTCGTAAGCTCATGACGTTGCCAATTGGCTTTTTTGACGCAAATTCTGCAGGCGTTGTCACCTCTAAGTTGACCTACGATACTGAGCAGATGTCAAAAGCTGCGACCAGTGTGGCTGTCACAATTGTTCGGGATAGCTTAAGTATCATTGGTATGGTTGCCTATATGATTTATCTCGATTGGCGATTGACTTTAATCTTTGTCTTGATTGCGCCGTTGATGGCGTTTTACTTGAAAAGCATGACACCGAAGCTGCGCTTCGCTGGTAAGGCCGTTCAAGGTTCTATGGGCGAGATGACTAAGGTCAGTGAAGAAGCTGTTTCTGGGCAGCGTATGGTCAAGATTTTTGGCGGGGTAGAGTACGAATTTAAGCGATTTGCTGGTGCGGTCGGTAGGAATCGTCATATGCAAATTCGATTAGCCAGAATCTCTAGTTTGAACAGCATGGTGATCGAGCTGTTGGCGGGGGTGGCTTTAGGTGCCGTGGTTTATTACTCTATGGGTAAATTTAGCGCGGGTGAATTTGCGGCTTTTATTGGTGCGTTGTTGATGCTCATTGCGCCTATTAAGAGTTTGACAGGGATTAATGAAGATTTGCAGGTAGGGTTGGCGGCGGCTAACAGTGTATTTTTGTTGATTGATGAAAAGCCGGAGTCCGATCGTGGCATTCAAAAAATCACTCGTTCTAAGGGTAAAATCGAGTTTCGTGGTGTTGGCTTGCAGTATGAAAGCGCCAAGGGTAAGGCGCTGAATGATCTGAATTTCACGATTAGGCCTGGTGAAAAACTAGCATTGGTTGGTCGCTCAGGAGGTGGAAAAACTTCGATGGTGAATCTTATCCCTCGTTTTTACGAGCATCAGCAAGGGAAAATCTTTTTGGATGGTATCGATACGCGCGACTTGAGCTTAAGTAGTTTGCGTGAGCAGTTTGCTTTGGTGAGTCAAGAAGTCGTTCTGTTTAATGATACTGTTTTCAACAACATTGCCTATGGTGTGCTGCGTGACGCGACGGAGCAGCAAGTAATCGATGCAGCCAAAGCTGCTAATGCTTGGGAATTTATTCAGCATTTGCCAAATGGCTTGCAAACTGAGATTGGCGATCGAGGTGTTCGTTTGTCTGGTGGGCAACGCCAGCGCTTGGCAATTGCGCGCGCCATTCTAAAAGATGCTCCTGTTTTATTGCTGGATGAAGCGACCTCCGCCCTAGATACTGAGTCAGAAAAACATGTGCAGGCTGCGCTTGATCAATTGATGAAAAATCGCACCAGCATCGTCATCGCTCATCGATTGTCCACGATTGAAAATGCTGATCGTATCTTGGTAATGGAGCATGGTGACATCGTTGAGAGCGGCACACACCAGGAGTTGCTTGCCTTTGGTGGTCATTACGCAAAACTTTATCAGAAGCAATTCCACTAAATATGCAGCGTTGGCTTGAGCGGCAGTGGTATTCAGATAAGGTTGGCTTTTGGTCAGTGCTTTTTACGCCATTTTCGATGCTGCTCGGGCTCTTGGTCTCCCTAAGAAGAGCGCTTTATAAAATCGGCCTGATTCCTTCTTGGCGTAGCCCTGTTCCATTGGTGGTGGTGGGTAATATCACGATTGGGGGCACTGGCAAGACGCCTTTGGTCATTTGGGTGGTGCAACAATTGTTGGCAAAGGGCTACTCGCCTGCGATTGTCAGTCGAGGATATGGGGGTTCCGCAGAAAAGATCACGCCAGTTTCAATTAACTCAGACCCCAAAGTCGTGGGAGATGAGCCATTGCTTATCGCTACTCGAACTGCTTGCCCGGTTTGGATAGGTAAGAAGCGCTCAGCGGTAATTCGCACTTTATTGCGAGCACACCCTCATTGTGATGTGATTATTTCAGATGATGGTTTACAGCACTACGCCATGCAGCGGGATTTTGAGATTATTGTAGTTGATGGTGTGCGTTATTTTGGTAACAAAGCAATGTTGCCCTTTGGGCCGATGCGAGAGCCAACTTGGCGTATGCATGATGTCGATGCGGTGGTGGTTAATGGCGCTGAGACTGATGCGTCTGGTGAGTATTTGATGCGTTTGCGGGGGCAGGAATTTTATTCGCTGTGCGCAGTTGAAAAGAAAGCTTCGGCCAACTTTTTTGCAGGAAAACGCATCCACGCCGTTGCGGGAATAGGCAATCCCAGTCGATTTTTTAGTCATTTGCGCCAGTTGGGATTAACGTTTGTTGAACATGCCTTTCCTGATCATCATCAATTTCAGGCTGAAGATTTGCAGATTCCCGAGGCTGACATCATATTGATGACAGAAAAAGACGCTGTAAAATGTTTGCAGTTTGCGCAAGATAATATTTGGGTTTTGCCTGTTCAGGCCGAAGTGATTGGTGGGTTGGAAGTTAAGGTCGTCGAAAAAATAGAAAGTTTTTATGGACACAAAGTTGCTTGATATTCTCGTTTGCCCAGTTTGCAAAAGTGCATTGAGATATAAAAAAACAGAGCGTGAGCTTATTTGCAAACCCTGTCGTTTGGCATTTCCAGTTAAAGACGATATTCCTATCATGCTTGAAGACCAAGCGCGTAAATTGCTAGATGCGGAAGAAGTTGAGTGAAATTTAAAGTCGTCATTCCCGCACGCTACGCGAGTAGTCGTCTTCCTGCTAAACCACTTTTGGATATAGCTGGTAAACCGATGGTGCTGCGTGTTGCTGAGCAGGCAATACGCAGCGGTGCAGAGCAGGTGATTGTCGCAACGGATCATCAAGAAATATTTGATGTGGTGACGCGATCTGGCTTTCAAGCCGTGATGACAAGAGAAGATCATCTGTCAGGTACGGATAGAATTGCCGAAGTTGCTGCGCACTTTAATTGGCCTGGTGATGAAATTGTTGTGAACGTGCAGGGTGATGAGCCCTTAATTGAGCCCACCTTGATTCGTGAGGTGGCTGAAAATCTAAATGCCCACGCTGAGGCTTCAATCGCGACTGTCTGCCATGCTATTCACGACAAAGAAACCATGCTTAACCCTAATGTGGTAAAGGTGGTGATGGATGCAAATGGGTATGCGATGTATTTTAGCCGCGCTCCCATTCCATTCGCACGTGATGCTTTTGCACAAAATTTAGCATTGCCGGCGAATATACTTGTGTATAGGCATGTTGGTATTTATGCCTACCGTGCAAAATTTTTGTCTGATTACGCTCAATTGGCCCCAGCGCAGATTGAACAATATGAAGCATTGGAGCAATTAAGGGCATTGTGGCATGGCTATAAAATCAGCGTCGCCATCACACAACAAGCGCCAGCGCCTGGCGTAGATACTCAGCAAGACCTAGATATAGTCAGAAAATTGTTTGCGTAGCACCTCCCTTTAACTAATCCAAATATTCTCAAATAGCCCTTGCGTAAAGCCCAATAGCTTGCTATAGTCTCACCTCTCGGCGTCATATGTAGTCGAATCGGACGCGGGGTGGAGCAGTCTGGCAGCTCGTCGGGCTCATAACCCGAAGGTCGTAGGTTCAAATCCTGCCCCCGCAACCAATAAATCAAAGTGCGTGCGCTTTAGGTTTTTGCGGTACCCGAATCAATAAAATAGATGTTGACGAGAAAATTGGCGTCTGTATAATGCGCCCCTCTTGATTGCTGACGGTAGTTGGTGGTTGAGGATAAACCGCTCTTTAAAAATATGAACAATCGATAGGTGTGAGTGTTTGTAGCTGGTAGTTTCTTTAATGAAACG
>Ga0172376_10006015_pt1 | contig 13327 bp, 12 predicted proteins | sample Lak35m_FD_121114 | JGI IMG/M metagenome (GOLD analysis project Ga0172376, IMG submission 121114) | Freshwater microbial communities from Kabuno Bay, South-Kivu, Congo - kab_092012_35m | ecosystem: Environmental > Aquatic > Freshwater > Lake | place: Democratic Republic of the Congo: South-Kivu...
CACCGGATCGTCAACTACGGCGAGGGGACGATGCACGTCGCCCAGCGGGACACCACCTGGATCCGCGTCTCGACGGAGGCGGTACAGAAAGGGTTCTCCCTCGCGGATCTCGGCCTCATGCTCTACGCCAAGCTCCACGCGGACTTCGAAAACATCGTGGACAAGGTGTCGGTCTCGATCACGACCCGACTCGAGGATGTGCAGGCGGGGCTGGCGGCGGCGCGGGCCGCCTACGCCGAGCGGGACGCGCGGGCGCGCACACTGACCGACGACGCCGTCTCCGAATTCTACTCCTGCACCCTGTGCCAGTCGTTCGCCCCCAACCACGTCTGCATCGTCTCCCCCGAGCGCCTCGGGCTGTGCGGAGCGATCAACTGGCTCGACGGGAAGGCGGGGTTCGAGATCACCCCGACCGGTCCCAACCAGCCGGTGCAAAAGGGAGCGGTCCGTGACGCCGTCAAGGGATCGTTCGACGGGGTGAACGCGTTCGTCCGGGAGAATTCGCGCAACACCGTTACCGGGATGAACCTCTACTCCATCATGGATTCGCCGATGACGTCCTGCGGCTGTTTCGAATGCGTCCTCGCCGTCATCCCCGAGGCGAACGGCGTGATGGCGGTCAACCGCGAGTTCACCGGACCGGAAACCCCGTGCGGGATGGGATTCTCCACCTTGGCCGGTTCCGTCGGCGGCGGCGTGCAGACCCCGGGTTTCATGGGCGTCGGGAAACATTACCTTCTGAGCAAAAAGTTCCTCGGGGCCGAGGGAGGCCTCGCGCGTATCGTCTGGATGCCGGTGGAGATGAAGGAGTACCTCGGTCCGCTCCTGCGGGAGCGGGCGGCCGAGATCGGGATGCCCGGCCTCGTCGATCAGATCGCCGACGAGACGGTCGCGGTGACCCCCGACGCGCTCGTCGAACACCTGACGAAGGTGGGACACCCCGCCCTCAAGCTCCCTCCCCTGCTGTGAGCGTCGCGCTTCCCATCCCGGGCTTTCCGGGATCGATCCTCGCGGTGACGCTCCCCGCCGGACCCGGGGGGATTCCCGTCACCGTGGGAGGGCAGAACGCCCTGCCGCTCCTGCCGGAGGGGGAACATCCCAACCCGCCCGCGGTGGGGATGGAAGTCCCGACGGGGATATCGGAGCTCCCGGCCTCGCTGGCAGAGGCAATCGGTCCCTTCGTCGGCGACCCCGTGGCGATGGCCCGCAAATGCGTCGGCGACTGGGGAGCGCGCTTCCTCTTCCTCCCCCTTACCGGTTGCCATCCCGATGCGGGAGGACGGAGCGTATCCGAAGGAGCCGCCATCGTCCGGGAAGTCCTTTCCGCCACGCCCGCCCCGGTGATCGTCGGGGGATGCGGCGACGAGGAGGTGGACGCGCGACTCTTTCCCTCCGCCGCGGAAGCGGCCGGCCGACCGGTTTTCCTCTCGTACGCGGAAGAGAAGAATTACCGGCTCGTCGCGGGCGCGGCGCTGGCGTACGGCCATGGCGTCGTCTCCTGGTCCCCCATCGACATCAACATGGCCAAGCAGATGAACCTCCTCCTCGCGGACCTCGGGTTCCCCCCCGATCGTGTCCTCATCGACCCGCTGACGGGAAGTCTCGGTTACGGGATGGAGTACACCTACACCATCGTCGAGAGGATCCGTCTCGCCGGCCTCTCGGGGGACGTCGCGCTCGCCCGCCCGGTGCTGTGCCACCTCGGAGACGCCTGGAAGGCGCGGGAAGCGATCGACGCGTCGGAAAGGACCTGGGGCGATGTCGACGCTCGCGGGCGCCGATGGGAGGAGACGACGGGGCTCGCTTGCCTGGCGGCCGGAGCCGACCTGCTCGTCTGCCGCCACCCTTCGAACGTGGCGCGACTGTCGGGGGCCGCATGGCGCTGACGGCGATCGACGTCTACAAACTGCTCCCGAAGACCAACTGCAAGGAGTGCGGCCAGGCGACGTGCCTGGCCTTCGCGATGCAGATCGCCGCGGGGAAAGCGTCGATCGACCTTTGCCCGCCCGCCTCGGAAGCGGCGAAAGAGAAACTGTCGGCCGCCGCCGCGCCGCCGCTGCCGAAGGTGACGATCGGAACCGGGGAGCGCGATGTCGTCCTCGGCGACGAGACGGTCCTCTTCCGGCACGAGAAGACCTTCTACCACCCGACGGCGATCGCCGTTTCGATCCGGGACGACGCGTCGGACGAGGAGTTCGCTTCGCGCCTCGCGGCGATCCGCCGCCTGTCGTTCGAGCGGGTCGGCCAGCGGATCTCCGTCGATCTCGTCGCCCTCCGCTGCGCCTCGGGGGATCCCGGCAGGTACGCCCGCGCCGCCGCCGCGGTCGAGGCGATGGGACTCCCGCTCGTTCTCCTCGCCCCGATGGGACCGCTGGCCGCTGCGGTAAATGCGGTGGCGTCTTCCCGGCCCCTCCTTGCTCCCCCGCCGGAGGATCTCGTCGCGGCGGCGACCCTCGCCGCGGAGAGGAAACTCCCCCTGCGGGTGCGGGCCCGGGGGATCGAGGGACTCTCCGTCGCGCTGGCCGGTGCCCGCGCCGCCGGGGCCGCCTCGCTGGTCGCCGACCCGTCCCCCGACACGCCCCGCGAGGCCGTCTCCTTTGCCACGACCTTGCGGCGCCTGGCGATCCTCGCAAGGAACCGCGACCTGGCGTACCCGTCGGCGTTCGACCTCGGAGGGGGATTCCCGGACCCCTTCCTCGCCGCGGCGCTCCTCGTCGCGAAATACGGATCGCTCCTCGTGCTGGACTCCGCGGACCCGGCGGGCATCCTTCCTCTTCTAACGCTGCGGCAGAACCTGTTCACAGACCCTCAGCGGCCGATCCAGGTGGAACCGGGCGTCTACCCGATCGGCTCCCCGTCCGAATCGTCGCCCGTCCTCATCACCACCAACTTCTCCCTCACCTACTTCACCGTCCGCGGGGACGCGGAGGCGGCGAAGGTCCCGGCGCACCTCCTTATCGCCGACGTCGACGGCATGTCGGTCCTGACCGCCTGGGCCGCCGGGAAGTTCACCGGGGAGTCGATCTCGAAGATGCTCGCCGAGTGCGGAATCGGAGAGAAGGTGACCCACAGGACCCTCATCCTCCCCGGCATGGTCGCGCGCCTCTCCGGCAAGATCGAGGAGCTGTCCGGGTGGCGGGTCCTCGTCGGCCCGCAGGAGTCGTCCGCTCTCCCAGCGTACCTGAGGCGTCTCCCGCCGGCGGCCTTCCTCCCCGTTCATGCCTGACGACGGGAAGATCCGATTCCATCCCGACGAGGTCGACGTCCCCTTCGTTCCCGGGGAATCGCTGCTCGCTCACGCCTTGCGCGGCGGCGTCCCGCTCCTCTCGCCGTGCGGCGGGGAAAGCCGGTGCGGGAAATGCCGCGTGCGGGTCGCAGGCGAAACCCACGGCGGAGACGACCCCGGAACCCTCGCGCGGGAAGAAATCGCCGCGGGGATCCGCCTCGCATGCCGCTGCTTCCCCTCTTCCGGCGACGTCTCCGTGACGATCCTTCCCGGGAGCAGGCCCGCGCGCCTCGCGGCGTACCTCGACGGAAAAGACCTTGCGGGAGAAGATCCGTTCCTTCCCCTGTGCCGCGCCGCCCCAGGAGGCACTCCGCTCGGAATGGCGCTGGATCTGGGGACGAGCACCCTGGCGGGCACGCTCGTGGATCTCTCGGACGGAACCGTCCTGTCCCGCGTGGCGGCGGACAATCCGCAGATGGCGTGCGGCGAGGACCTCATCTCGCGCGTGGTGTACGCCGAAGAAACGGCGGGAGGATTCGAACTGCTGCGCGGGCAGCTCCTCGCGGGGGTGGACGGCGTGGTGCGACGGCTTCTCGAAGCCTCCCCGGCATCGGGGGAAGTCACGGACGTCGTCGCAGCGGGGAACACCGTCATTTCCCACTTCCTTTACGGTATCTCCCCTTCCCCGATCCGGCGGCCGCCGTACCATCCGGTCCGGAAGGAGTACCCCGCCGCGCCGGGAGAAACGTTGGGGACCGGTCCGGCGACGGCCCGGTCGACGTGGCGGATCTTCCCGTCTCTCGGGGGATTCGTCGGCGGCGACGTCGTGGCGGGGATCCTCGCTTCGGGAATGCATCGGCAGGCGGAGATCAGCCTGCTTTTCGACGTCGGCACGAACGGTGAGGTGGTGCTCGGGAACCGGAATTGGCGGATCGCCTGTTCCTCCTCCGCCGGGCCTGCCTTTGAAGGTGGAGAGGTCGGCTGCGGCATGCGCGCGTATCCGGGAGCGATCGAGTCGGTCCGGATCGAGCCGGAGACCGCGGCGGTCGAGTGGACGGTGATCGGGCGGGGCCGACCGGCGGGCCTCTGCGGCTCGGGGATCCTCGACCTGTGCGCGGAGCTGTTCCGGGCCGGGATCGTCGATCGTGCGGGGCGATTCACCTCTCGCGGCGCCGCGCGGCGCCGCACGACGGAACGCGGCGAGGCCTTCGTCGTCGTCCCCGCGGAGAAGAGCGCCACCGGCGCCGACGTGTCCTTCTGCGAGTCGGACCTGAAAAGCGTCCTGCGGACCAAGGCCGCCCTGTGCGCAGCCGCCGAGTCGCTGCTCGCGGCGGTGGGGTTCCCGCTCGAATCGGTGGACCACGTCTACATCGCGGGGGGATTCGGCAACTTTCTCGACCTGCGATCCGCTCTCGCCATCGGGCTGTTCCCCCCGATCCCCCTCGCCAGGTTCGTCCCGCTGGGAAACGCATCGCTGGCCGGCGCCCTCGGCGCGCTGCGGAACCGGCGGCGCTGGAAGGAGGCCCTTTCGCTCGCCTCCGGGACGGTGTACCACGACCTCTCCTCGGATCCCGGATTCATGGAGCGGTATCAGCGCGGCCTCTTCCTCCCCCACACGGACGAGGAGAGATACCGCTCCGTGCTCGCCGCGGAGGCGACCCGATGACCGCGTTTCCCGGACTCTTCCCGTGCACAGGCGTGGGATCCCTTCCGCACCTCGATCCCCGCGCCGCCGTGGCCGAGGTCCTGTCCCGCTTCAAGGAAATCCCGTGCTGGCCCCAACTCCCGCGCCGAACCCCCCTCGAACACATGTACCCGCAATACGCGGCGGCCCTCCCCGGTGCCTCCGTCGTCGGAGAACGCCTTACGATGAAAAGCGGGGAGGCGCTCCTGACGGAGGCGGAGGCGTTCTACGGGACGTTCCTCTCCGGCGATCTCTCCCCCTTCGCCGTCCCCGAGGAGCGCGCGGCGGGTCTCCACGCGCTCCTTACGGCGGGCGTCGGCCCCTTCCCGGCGGTGAAGGGCCAGGTGACCGGCCCCGTTTCCTTCGGGCTCATGGTGTGCGACCGGGAGAAGAAGCCGGTCTTCTACGACCCCGTGGGCCGCGACGTTCTGGTCAAGTACCTTCTCCGTGTCGCCCAGTGGCAGGCCGAACAGCTTCGCCGCCTTTCCGGAACCGTGATCCTCACGGTGGATGAGCCGTACCTCGCTTCCGTGGGTTCCGCCATCGTCTCGCTTCCGCGGGAGGAGGTCCTTTCCGCTCTCGACGAGATCTTCGACGGGCTGCCCGGCATCCTGTGCGGGATCCATTGCTGCGCGAACACCGACTGGGGGCTGGTCCTCGCCTCGAAGGTCGGCTACCTCTCCTTCGACGCCTACGAGTACGCCGACTCGCTCCTCCTCTATCCGGGAGAAGTCTCCGCATTTCTCGCCCGAGGCGGCGTGCTCGCCTTCGGGGTGATCCCCACCGCGCGCGAGGCGATCGACGCCGAGTCGCCGGAGTCGCTCGCCGACCGGATGGAGGGGATCCTCGACCGGTTCGCCTCCCGGGGGATTCCGCGGGATGCGGCCGTCCGCGCCGCCGTCATCACACCCGCCTGCGGTCTCGGCACCTTGCCCGAGGAGACCGCGGAGCGCGCGCTGCGGCTGACCGTGGAACTGTCGGCCCTGCTGCGCGCCCGGTACGGGGGGAACGCCCGGTGACACTTCGAATCGCCGTCGCCGGCAAGGGAGGCGTCGGCAAGACCACCTGCTCCGCCCTGCTGCTGCGGGCGCTCGCCCTGTCGGGAGTTCGCCCCCTTCTCGCGGTGGACGCCGATCCCAACGCGAACCTGCACCAGTTGCTCTCCCTTCCGCTCCCGGAGGGGCTCGGCTCCCTCCGGGAGGAGCAGCGAACCGTGGCGGGCGGGGCGGTCCCCCTCACCGAACGGATCGCCTCCGAGGTCGAGCGGCGGGTATCCGAGGGGGACGCGGTGGATCTCGTTGCGATGGGGCGAGGCGAGGGGCCGGGATGCTACTGCTACGTGAACAACCTGCTTCGCGAGGCGCTCGACCGGATCGAGGGCGGCTACCGGGCCGTCGTGATGGACAACGAGGCGGGGATGGAGCACCTCTCCCGCCGATCGGTGCGGCGGGTCGATCACCTCGTCCTGGTGGGCGATCCTTCCCGGCGCGGCCTCGAGGCCGTGGCGGCTCTGCGCGATCTGGCCGCGGAGCTCGCCCTGCCGGTCGGAAAAACGTGGCTTCTCCTGAACCGCCCGTACGGCGTCTCCGGCCGCGCGGCCCTGGATGGTCTCGACCTTCCTCTCCTCGCGGCGCTCCCGCACGATCCGCGGCTTCCCTCGTGGGAAAACGAGGGGCGGTCGTTCCTGGACCTTCCCCCCGGCGAGTCCCCCGCGGCGGACGCCGTCGCGGACGCGCTCCGGGCCTCCCTTTACGGATCCGCGCCGTGAACGTCCTCTTCGCGACCCAGGGGAAGTACGGCGAGCGGATCGCTGAATACATCGCGGCGAACCGCCCGCAAGGGTGGGAGGTCCTTCGCCTCCCCCTTCGACGGAACCTTCCCATGGTGATCGATGATCCGGACGAGGTCCTGCCTGCCGCGATCCCCGCCGCCGATCTGCTCGTCTCCCTCCACGAAACGCCGGGAGCCGCGGAGTTGATCCCGGACATCGCGCGGCGATGCGGCGCCGCCGCCGTCCTCGCCGCCGTCGACGACCGCGCCGTCTGCCCGAGGGGGTTGGAGAACCAGATCGGGAAGCGGCTCGGGGCGATGGGAGTCGCCTTCGTCTTCGCCCGGCCGCTGTGCGGGTTCGACGGCGGGCCGCACCCGCTCCTGTCCGCCTTCGCTGAAAAGTTCGGGCGGCCGAAGATGCGGATCGACGCCGACGGAGACCGGGTCGGCCGCGTGACGGTCGAGCGGGATTGCCCGTGCGGCGCGGGACGCTTCGTGGCGAAGGTCCTGCCGGGAACGCGCCTGTCGGAGGCGGCGGACACCGGCGCGCTGCGGCACCACCATCACCCGTGCATGGCTTCCATGGAGGTCGACCCGGAGCTGTCCGATACGCTGATGCACCTGTCCGGGTACATCTTCCGTGCCGCCATCAACGCGGGGTTGCGGGGGAAGCGATGAAAACTTATGATGCTGACAATACGGCGTGAGCGTGGTGATCCCGTGGATATGAAACGCGATTACTATGAGGATGTCCGGTTGTTCAAGAGCGGTACGATCCTGGCCTGGTCCGTCGTTTTCCTGGTTTTCCTCTTCACCCTTCCCATCTACACGCCTTCCTATAACATCTACCTGTTGAACGTCATCATGGTTCACGTCGTTCTCGCGGTCGGACTGAACATCCTGGTCGGGTACACAGGCCAGATATCGCTGGGACATGCGGGCTTTTTCGCCATAGGCGCGTACGGCACCTCGCTCGGCATGACGCACCTGCACTTCCCCTTCCTGGCCGCGCTCGTCGCCGCCGCGCTCATCGCCGCGTTCTTCGGCTTCGTCATCGGGCTCCCGGCGCTCAGGCTCGAAGGTCCCTATCTGGCGATCGCCACGCTGGGCTTCGGCTTGACCATCATGCACATCATCGGCCGATGGAACATCTTCGGCGGCCGAATGGGAATCACCGCGCCGCCTCTCGATCTCGGGATTCCGAAGTCATCCTGTAGCTGGGTGATCGCGGGTGATGTGAAAATCTATTACCTCATACTGATCATCACCACCCTGCTGGTGATCGCGGCGCGAAACCTCATGAAAACCCGCGTCGGCAGGGCGTTCATGTCCATCCGCGACGACGATATCGCGGCCGAAGTGATGGGCGTGAACCTCACGGTCTATAAAACCTTGTCTTTCGCGGTAAGCGCTTTTTATGCCGGTGTCGCCGGCGGGATGTACGGTTTCGTCGTCGGTTTCTTCGACCCTTTCACATTCAACCTGATCCTTTCCATCCTTTTTCTGGTCATGGTCGTGGTGGGAGGGCTCGGTTCGATTCTGGGCGCGATCCTGGGCGCATCCCTCATCACGTACCTCCAGTACGACCTGCTGAAAAACGTGGAAAACCTCCCCGTCCTGGGCGAGCTTTTGGTGTCGATATCCAGGCGGTGGTTTACGGTCATCGGGCTTGCGAACTTCTCCGGCATCGCTCTGGGGCTCATCATGATCGCGATCGTCATTTTCGAACCCCTGGGAATGTTCGGGATATGGATCAGGATCAAGAAGTATTGGAAGACCTGGCCATTCTGAACATGCGCGTGGTGAACCGATGTTCGAATCGCTGCTGATCGAAGGGCTTGCCATCGGGGCCTGCTACGGCCTCTTCGGGGTCGCCGTCGCCATTATCTACAAGACATCGGAGGTGGTGAACTTCGCCCAGGGCGAAATGGGCATGGTGGCGACCTTCGTCGCGTACCACATTCTTTCCGTTCACGGAATGTCGCCCTGGGTGGCTTTCCCCGTTACGATCGCCTTTTCCGTACTATTGGGGATGGCGATCGAATTCTGCCTCCTGCGGCCGGCCAGGAACCCGACCGTCCTCGGCATGATCATCCTCACCCTGGGCGCCGAGATGCTGCTCATGGGGCTTGCCGGCTGGAAGTGGGGCGCGGAGCAGAAGGATTTCCCCTTCAACCTCTCTCTCGTCACGACCCACGCGATTCTTCCGGGGTTGGCGTTCAACGAATGGACCATCGGGGTCTTCGCCCTTTCGATCGTCATCATGACCCTCCTTTTCCTGTTTTTCCGGTATTCGAAACCGGGAATCGCCATGCGCGCGACGCAACAAAACGTCAACGCGGCCAGGATCATGGGCATCAATGTCGAGCGGATATTTTCGATCACCTGGGGAATGAGTTCCCTGATCGGGGCGATCGCGGCCATGTTTTTCGCCGCGCGTTCCGTGCTCGATCCGAACTTCATGATGGAACCCTTCATGCGCGCTTTCGCCGCGGCGGTGCTGGGCGGCCTTACGAGCATCCCCGGGGTCATCATCGGGGGCATGATCCTCGGCATCGTCGAAAACTTCTTCGGTTATGCCTGGCCGGAGTGGAAACCGATCGTCGCCTTTGTCCTGATCATCCTGGTCATCACGATCCGGCCGAGCGGTTTATTCGCGAAGCATTACGTCAAGAAAGTGTAAGACCCCCGGCGATCGGCGTCCTCCGGGACGTACCGAGCCGGCAGGAGATACGCGATGGGCAGGCGGACGACCATCATCCTTTCCATCTTTGCGGCGCTGATCGTCATCGTCCTCGTTCTCCGGGACGCTCCCCGAAACAGGGTGGAGATGTTCCTGGAAAGAGACGCCATCGAGAAGGTCGCCCGCGCGTATTTACGGGCCGAGGCAGGAGGAGATTCCAGGCGGGTTTACGCTTTTCTTGCCCCGTCGTCACCGTACAGGCGAACGCACTCCTACGAGGAGTACCTGAAGGACGTCGCAGACGATCCTTCCGGGAAGATCGATACATATAAAATCGTGAACGTTTATCGCCTGCGGGATAACGACAACCGGAGAAGCTACCCCGGCGTGGACAAGTTCGTCCAGGTCGAGGTGGAAGTCACGTTCACCAGGGCGGGGCCGAACAGCGTCTATAACTACAGCTTCACGTTTCTCAAGGAAAAGGGCGTCTGGTACAAGGGCTGACGGGGATCGGTTTTTTCACCGGGGATTCCAACATTCCATCCAACGCATTCCCACAGAAGGAGGTCGTGATGAAAAAGACAGTCCTCGCGGTAACGGTTCTATGCACGGTGTTTCTGATTTCCACCTTCGCCGATGCCGCCGCCAAGCCCGGCTTCGACGACAAGGAAATCAGGATCGCCCAATGGGGGCCGCAAACCGGTCCGGCCGCGCCTTGGGGATCGGTGGCCCGGGGGAGCGCCCTTCTCTTTAAAATGGTCAACGACGAAGGGGGCATCCATGGGCGGAAGATAAAATACTTCATCCGGGACGATCAATATAACCCCGCCCAGACGAAGGCCGTGGTGAAGGAACTGGTGGAGCGCGAGGGGATTTTCGCTTTCGTGGGCGGCGTCGGCGCGGCCCCCGGCCTGGCCGTCAAAGAATACCTGACCCAGAACAAGATCATCTGGGTCGGCCCGTCGACGGCAATCACCGAATACGTCTTCCCCGTGAATCCTTATCTCTTCGCCGTCTACCCTCTCTATGACGACGAGGCGAGCATTCTGACGAAATACTCCGTCAAGAAACTGAACGCCAGGAAGATCGCCTTCTTCTATCAAAACGACGCGTACGGCAAGAACGGATTGGCCGGTTGCAGGCACAGAATGAAAGCGCTCAAGATGAATCTGGTGGAAGAGATCTCCGTGGAACCGGGTGAAAAAGACCTCTCTTCCCAGATGCTGCGCCTGAAGAACTCCGGCGCCGATCTGGTGATCATGTGGGTCAACCCGACCTCCGCCGCCATCGCCCTGAAAACCAGCGCCACGATCGGGTTCAAACCGCAATGGGTCTCTTCCAACACGCTGTCCGATTATCCGCTGATGAACAAGATCACCGGCGGTCTCTGGGAAGGCGTCATCACCGGAGCGTTCGCCATGCCGCCCACGACCGATCATCCGATGATGAACAAATATCGCGAAGCCGCGAAAAAATACGCGCCCGAGGAACGGTTCGGCACGTTCTACCTCGCCGGAATTCTTTTCGCCGAGCCGATGGTGGACGCCCTGAAGCGCGCGGGGCGGAACCTGAGCACCGAGGCGGTCCTGAAGCAGTTGAATTCCACGAAGAACTTCCAGGGTATCGGTCCGGTCGTGAACTGGACTTCCAGGGCCCATCAGGGGACCGACTCGATACAGATCCAGAAATGCGGCCCGAATTCCAGCTACATCACGCTGCAGGATTGGACGCAGAACGAAATGGCGACATGGAAGAAGAAATAACGGAAACGGCCTTGAAGGTTTTCGACACATGACGCGCTTCAACGTTGAAAACCTGAGCATCTCTTTCGGGGGCATCAAGGCCGTCAGCGGCGTCGGCTTCGAGGTGGAACCCAACGGAATATTCTCGATCATCGGGCCGAACGGAAGCGGGAAAACCACCATCTTCAACATGATCAGCGGCATCTACAGGCCCGACGACGGCGGGATCTATCTCGAAAACGAGAATCTTGTCGGCCTGCGCCCGGACACCATCGCCCGCAAGGGGGTCGCGCGCACCTTCCAGAATCTCCAGCTGTTCGGCAATGCCACCGTCATGGATAACCTCATGCTCGGAAGGCACATCCACATGAGGACCGGCATCCTCGGCGGCGCCTTCATGCTGGGGAGGCATGCCCGCGCGGCCAGGGAAGAAGTCGAGCACCGCGAGATCGTCGAGCGCGTCATCGATTTTCTGGATCTCCAGTCCCTGCGCGACCTGCCTGTGTCCAGCCTCCCTTACGGAAAACGCAAACTCGTCGAACTTGGAAGAGCGCTGGCTCTGGAGCCGAAAGTGCTGCTTTTGGACGAGCCTTCCGCCGGCATGAACACGGAGGAGAAAGACAACCTGCGCATCTGGATCAAGGATATCCAGGAAGACTATGAAGTGACGATCCTGCTGATCGAACACGACATGAACATGGTGATGGGCATTTCCGACAGGATCCTGGCCATCAGCCAGGGGCTGAAGATCATCGAAGGGACGCCGGAGGAGGTGCAGAGGCACCCCGACGTCATTTCCTCGTACCTTGGGGGAAAAAACGGATGCTCTCGGTAAGGAACATCGAGACCTGGTACGACCTGATCCGGACGCTCCACGGCATCTCCTTTGAGATCAGGCAGGGGGATATCGTAGCGCTTCTGGGGAGCAACGGCGCGGGGAAGACCACCACCCTAAAAACGATCATGCGCCTTCTGGACGACGACCAGCCGGAAAAGGGAACCATCGATTTCATGGGCAGGAGAATCGACCGGATGAACACGGAGGAGATCGTCCGGCTCGGCATCAGTTACGTGCCGGAAGGCCGCGAGGTCTTTCCCGAGCTCACCGTCATGGAAAACATCCTCATGGGCGCCTACACCCGCGGTGACCGGCGGGAAATCCAGGAAGACATCGACGGCATCCTCAGGCAGTTTCCCATTTTGAATGAACGCAGAAATCAGCAGGCAGGGCATTTGAGCGGAGGCGAACAGCAGATGCTGGCGATCGGACGGGCGTTGATGAGTCGGCCGAAACTTCTCATGCTCGACGAACCGTCGCTGGGTCTTTCCCCCTTGCTTACCCGGGAGATATTTTCGATCATCCGGAAGATCAACCAGCAGGGCACGACGATCCTTCTCGTGGAGCAGAACGTGAATATGGCGCTGGAATATTCCCACTACGCTTTCCTGATGGAAAACGGACGCATCGTTCGCGCCGACAAACCGGAAATCCTGCGCGAAGACGACGACGTCAAGGAATTTTACCTCGGCATCGCCACGGAAACATCGGTCAAGGGCTACAAACGGTACCGCCGAAAGGTCCGTTTCCGGTGAGGATTCATCGACGTGGATGAAGAAGACCCCATCCGAACTCTGCCACAGGCGCTGAAGGCGTTGGCGCGGAAGCAGCCCGGCCGCACCGCCATGCGCATGAAGGCCTATGGCATCTGGCACGATATCACGTGGACGCAATACCTTGAAAACGTGAGAGAGGTTGCGATGGGATTGCACGCGCTCGGCGTAAAGCGCGGCGATCACGTGGCCATTGTCGGCGAGAACAAACCCCAGTGGCTCTTTTCGGCCATGGGCGTGATGTCGCTGGGCGGCATATTCGTCGGTGTTTACACCACGAATCCCGTGACGGAATGCGAATATGTCGTCGGGCATTCCGAATCCGTCGTGTTTTTCTGCGAAGACGAGGAACAGTTCGACAAGGCGCTGGCGTTTCGCGAACGGACGCCGCGTCTCGGAAGGATCGTGGTCTGGGACATGGAGGGGCTCAGGCACTTCGACGACCCCATGCTGATGAGTTTCGACGACCTGCTTGCCTCCGGGAGAAGAACAGACGAGGAAAACCCCGGCCTGTTCGAAAAATTGTCGGATGAAGGCGATCCCGACGAGACCGCGTCCATCATTTACACGTCCGGCACCACCGGCCCGCCGAAAGGGGCCATGATCGCCCA
>Ga0172376_10006019_pt1 | contig 13321 bp, 9 predicted proteins | sample Lak35m_FD_121114 | JGI IMG/M metagenome (GOLD analysis project Ga0172376, IMG submission 121114) | Freshwater microbial communities from Kabuno Bay, South-Kivu, Congo - kab_092012_35m | ecosystem: Environmental > Aquatic > Freshwater > Lake | place: Democratic Republic of the Congo: South-Kivu...
AAGGACCTGGGCACCAAATGGTCCCCCCAGTTGGTGCGCATCACCACCGCCATGCCGTTGACGGCCAACAACAAGGTGCACAAACCGCCGTTGCGCGCCGAGAAATGGCGCACCACCGAGACGTTGTACTGGCGCGCGCGCCGGGGCGAGCGTTTGCGGCCGATGTCGGACGACGACAAGGAGAATCTGGAGCGGGCCTTCACCGACAACAAGCGCACCCACGTGCTCAGCGGGCTCTGAGCCCCGTCAGTTGTTGTTCGCCGTCCAGGTGCGCCAGGTTTCGATGCACTCCGGCAGCTCACCCCGTCCCGTCTGACTACTCGGCCAGTTGGCGTCGGGAAGACCCACGGGCGCGTTGGGCATGTCGTGTCCGTACCACAACAGGTGTCGACGACGCGCGAACAACCAGCGACCGTTCACGCGCCGGTAGGTGTCGTGATACTGAATCTGATGGATGATCCAGTTTCCCGCGACATCCTCGATCTCACCCCGACAACTGACGACACCCGAGGCGTTGTCCTGATCGCTCACGTCGATCACGTGATTGCCGACCATCAGGATCACCCGACCCAGCGAACCCATCTGCGCGTCGAAGCTGGACCGCAAGGCATCGGTACCCGAGGTCTCACGAGTCACCTTGATGTCCGGGACGAAGAGACGCGCGAGGTTCTCCGTGTCACGAGCCCCGTACCACACGGCGTAACGACTGGCCAGTTGTCGTATCTCCTCACACGCGCTCAACCATGCGATGGGATCGGCGTCGCGTAGTTCGTCCATGGCTCAACGTCCTCCGGGGAGCGGGTGCGGGTGCGCGGTCGGCTGCAACAGGGCGTCGGTGCCTCCGTCGACGAACAACACCTGACCGACGACGTACGACGCGTCGGCCGACAACAAGAAGTGAATGGCGCCGGCGATCTCCTCGGGTTTGCCCCACCGTCCCCGGGGAATGGGGATCATGTCGAGCGAGTCCTTCACCCCGGGCATATCCAACAATGGTCGGGTCATGCCGGTGTCGATGACGCCGGGCGCCACGGCGTTCAGACGGACTCCCGACGCCATCCATGCGGCCGCCTGCGAACGCACCCAGAACGCGATGGCGAGCTTGCCGGCGGGATAGGCGAGGAACGCATGGGGCGTCGAATGCCGGGCCACCAGCGTCTCCTCGTCCCCGTTCAGGTAGGCCATGGCCTCCTCGACGGGGAGACCCGGGGTCATGGTGGTGCTGTTCGACGAGATCATCACCACCGCGGGATCGGTGCCCTTCTCGAGACAGGGGCGCAGTCCCTCGACCACGGCCAACGTGCCGAAGTAGTTCACGCGCACCACCAATTCGTTCGGCGCCGGCGTGCTCACGCCGGCACAGGGCACCAGTCCGTCGAGGACTCCCCCGCACGCGGCGGTCACCTCTTCGACGATGCGACGGCGATCGTCCACGTTCGACAGATCGCCCACGACGTCGGCGTCGCGGATGTCGACTCCGATCACCCGATGGCCCTCGGCCTCGAGCCGCTTCTTGGTGGCCGCGCCGATTCCCGACGCCGATCCCGTGACACAGATCGTTCCCATTTCATCCCCTTCGCTTTCTGACAGTGTGTCAGGTAGGGCCCGTCGGGGACCACAGCAATCCGTCACCGCTGACTACCGTGTTCGTCATGTCTTCGATCGTTCGTTCCGTCGTTTGTCGTGAGTTCGCCCCCCTCGACCACCTCGTGATCGAGGAAAAGCCGGCCGCCGATCTGTTCCCGGGTTGTGTGCGCATCGACGTCACCGCCTGCGGGGTGAACTTCGTCGACGCCCTCTTCGTACAGGGCAAGTATCAGATCAAGCCGCCCGTGCCGTTCGTCCCCGGCATGGAGGTCGTCGGCCGCGTGATCGAGATCGCCCCCGACGTGCCCACCGGAGACGGAGGTGTGAACCTGGGCCAACGCGTGTTCGCCAACGTCGGCCTGGGCGGCTACTCGTCGCAGGCGATCGTGGCGGCCAAGAGACTCATGCCCCTTCCCGACGCGTTGACGGACGGACAAGCGGCCACGTTCATGCAGAGTTACCTGACGGCGTGGTTCGCCTTGGTGGAGCGCGCCCGGGTGGAACCGGGTCGTTGGCTGATGGTGTTGGGTGCCGGAAGCGGCGTCGGCCTGGCCGCCGTCGACGTGGGCCGCGCCTTGGGTCTTCGGGTGATCGCCGTCGCCTCCACCGACGAGAAGCGTCGCTTCGCCGTCGAACGTGGCGCCGAGGCCACCATCGATTCCACGCTCCCGGCCGACGAGATCAAGGAGAAAGCCAAGGAGTTCTCCGGTGGTTCGATCGACTACCTGTACGACCCGGTGGGTGGTGAGGTCGGCGAGACCTGTCTGCGCGCGCTGGGTGACGACGGGCAGTATCTGGTGATCGGTTTCGTCGCCGGCATCCCGAAGCTCCCGGCCAATCAGGTTCTGCTACGCAACCGACGGGTCACCGGAGTCGACTGGGGTGGCTGGGCCGGAAAGAACCCCGACCGCAACAACGCACTGCTCGACGACGTCATGGCCCTCGTTGCACGCGGCGAGCTGCGTCCCGTCGAGCCGGTGACCTATCCCCTCGATCGGGCCGCCGACGCCCTGCGCGATCTCGAGGACCGCAAGGTGGCCGGAAAGATCGCGTTGCGCCCCTGACACCGCAAGGTCGGGACATGCTCGTTCTCAGGCCAGAATCTGGCCCCGACCGACGGCCTCGAAGCGGGTGCGCAACTCGGCCGCGGCGGCCGCGTCGAATGTCACGAAGGTCGTCTCGCGACCCCGACGCCACCAGATGCGTGCCCGAACTTCGGACTCGGTGTCGGACTCGGTGTCGGACTCGGCGTCGTGCCAACGGCGCTTCACCAGATCGCGCTTGACCACCTTGTTAGTGGAGGTCATCGGGAAGTCGTCCACCACCTGGACGAAGGTGGGCCACCACTTCGGAGACAGGTCGCCCTGGGTCGACAGGAACGCGGCGAAGTCGTCGATGTCGAACGTGGTTCCGGGCTTCACCTGCACCGCCGCCATCACCCGGTCGCCGATCTCGGCGTCAGGGACGCCGTACACGGCGGCGAGCAGAACGGCCGGATGACGCATGACGATGCGCTCGATGGGGGCCCCGGCGAAGTTCTCGCCGTCGACCCGCATCCAGTCGGCACTTCGGCCGGCGAAATAGAAGAAGCCCGCCTCGTCGCGGTACGCCAGATCACCGGTCCAGTACGCGCCATCACGTAGGCGTTCGCGATTCGCCTCGTCGTTGTTGAAGTAACCCTCGAACGTGCCTCCACCGGCGTTGACGATCTCGCCGGTGGCCTCCTCCAGGTTGAGCACCCGTCCCTGTTCGTCGAACACGGCGCGGGGACACTCCTCGTTCGTCTCGGGATCACGGACCGTGATGGTGGGCTGTGCCGCCACGCCGAGGGCCCCCGCCGGCATCCCGGGGATGCGGACGATCGACGCTCCGGTCTCGGTCTGCCCGTAGCCGTCGACGAGCCGGACACCGAACCGCTCGGCGAAGCGGGCCAGGTCGACCTCGGAACCCTCGTTGCCGAATCCCAACCGCAACGTGTGATCGCGATCGTTCGGACTCTCGGGTGTGGCCAGGATGTAGGTGAGCGGCTTGCCGACATAGTTGAAGTAGGTCGCGCCGAATCGACGAACGTCGGGCATGAACTCCGACGCCGAGAACTTGCGTCGCAACGCCACCGTGGCTCCCGACACCAACGAGGGCGCCCAGGCGGTGAAGAGCGCATTGGAGTGGAACAGCGGCATCGAGATGTAGGTGACGTCTCCGGGGGCCAACTCGGTGATCATCAGCATGGACCCGGCCACGAAGTTCAGGCGCTGGTGGCTGGTGATCACGGCCTTTGGAGCGCCGCTGGTGCCCGAGGTGAAGAGCAGAAGGAAGGTCGACCCTGGATCGACCGGACACTCCGATGCGGTGGGCAGACTCGCGCCGTCGAACGGTGCGAGCAGCGACGAGAAGTCCGCCGAGTCGGCCACGAAGACGCGACCGTTCGCATCGCCCAAGTCGAGCCCGGCCAGCAGATCGGACTGCGTCGAGTCGGTCACCACCACCTGGCACGAGGTGTGCACGATGTCCCGCGCCAACTCGGCACCCCGGCGGGTGCTGTTGATCCCCACCACGCTGGCGCCGGTCACGGCCGCCGCTCCGAGCCACATGGTGAACTCGGGGGTGTTGTCGAGCATCACGCCGATGTGGGGCAACGTTCCCGAGGGCGCCGCGTCGATGATCGATCGCCACAGCGCGGCGCGACGGGCCACCTCGCGGCACCATTGGCGGTACGAGAGTGACGAGTCGTCGAACAGGATCGCGACGTTGTCGTCCTCGGCACGGGCGCGAACGTGATCGCCGAAGGTCGGATTGGGGATGACCTCAGAGCTCACGAGCGACCTTCCCGGCGCCGTGAATGGCGCCTTCTATGTAACCGACCTCGGCGGCGTCGCCGACCACTTCCACCCGCAGACCACGGGCGGTCAGTTCCTCGGCGAACGACGGATCGGCGCGAACCTCGGACGCCACGATCACGTTGTCGGCGGCGACCTCCAACTCCTGGTCGGCCACGCGATAACGAACGGCGTCGCGCGTGATGGACATCACGACGGCCTCGCGAACGAGGTCGACACCATGATCACCGGCCTTGCGCACCGCCGTCCAGCGACGGGGCATGGCCATCGGCAGACCGAGATGCTTGCCCTCCTCGAGCACCGTCACCCGGCGACCGCGTTCGGCCAGGTACTCGGCCAACTCCAGACCCACGAGCCCACCGCCGATGACGACCACGCGCTTGCCGACCGGCATCCACAGCTTCGAAAGACGACGGATACGGTCGGCGTCGCGCAATGCACCCACCGCACGCCCCGCCGTCACGACGAGTCTCCCGAACGCCCCGATGGAACCGAGATCGGCGTCGGCTTCGCCGGTGATGACACCGCGCAGGGCGTCGCCGGTGAGAACGTGGGGCAGATCGGCACCGGGGACGTCGGGCCGACCGCGACGGGCACCGGTGGCCACGATCACCGCGTCGGGACGCAGACTGCTCACCAGTTCGACGTCGGCGCGGGTGTCGAGCAACACGTCGACCCCGAGCCGTTGGATCTCGTGGCTCAACCAGTCGACGAGCATCGCGTTGGCCGGGGTGGTGAGCTGCGAGAACCACATGGTTCCGCCGAGACGGCCGCCCTTCTCGACGAGGGTCACCTTGGCGCCCCGTTCGGCGGCCACGCGGGCGGCTTCCATGCCTCCCGGTCCGGCGCCGATGACGACCACGTGCTGCGCCCAGGCGATCGGGGTGAGAACGGCGACCCGCTCGTTGCACAACGCCGGATTCACCGCACATTTGGGATTGCCGTCGAAGAAGTTCTGCTCGACGCAGACGTAGCAGTTGATGCACGGCCGCACCGAACGACGATGCCCGGCGCGGATCTTGTTCACCAACTCGGGATCCGCCAACAACTGTCGCCCCATCGAGACGAAGTCGCACTCACCGGCCGCAATCATCTCGTCGGCGACCTCGGGCAACATGCGTCCCACGGCCACCACCGGAATCGAGACGGCGCGCTTGATGGTCTTGGTGTGTTCGCGATACGCCGCCACCGTGTTGGGAAGCGGTCCGTCGGTGAAATCGGCGAACGGATTGTGGGCGTTGGCCGAGACGTGAATCGCGTCGGCGCCCGCCCGCTCGATGAGGGTCGCCGCCTGAGCCGTCTCGGCCGCGGTGAGGCCGTCGGCCGGTCCGTACTCGTGGCCGTTCACGCGAACGATCACCGGATACTCCGGTCCGACCTCGCGCTTGACCGCCCGGACGACCTCGCAGGTGAGCCGCGCACGGTTCTCGATGGAGCCGCCCCACCGGTCGTCGCGCTTGTTGTACGTGCGCGAGAGGAAGGTGGACAACAGGTACCCGTGAGCCGCGTGGATCTCGATGGCATCGACCCCGGCCGACTTCACCCGTCGCGCCGCGGCCGCGAACTGATCGACCACCCAGGCCAGGTCGTCCTCGTCGGCCACTTTGTAAGTGGCCTTCTTGCCCTGCGTGGCCGTGGCCAGACGCATCAACTCGTCCATGGGATTGTCGCGCAGCGCCGACATGTCGGGTGCGCCCTCGAGCAACGACGGCACCAACTGGGGACGGCCCTCGGCCGTGTCGACGCTGGCCGTCTTGCCGTGATGACACAACTGCATGCACAGGCGACCGCCGGTGGCGTGCACCGAGTCGGCCAGTCGACGGATGCCGGGGATGAACCGATCATCGGAGAACGCCGGCTGGTGACGCGACGTGGCGCCCATCGGCCAGGCCACCGCGCCGGTGCCGGTAATGACCATGGCGGTGCCACCGGCGGCGCGCGCCGTGTAATGGGCGATCTCGCCGTCGCTGATCTCACCGTCGACGCAGAGGTTCATGTCCATGGCCGGAAGGAACACGCGGTTGGACAATTCGAGACCGGCGATGCGGCCCGTGGACAGCAAGGAGTCGAAGGTGCGCTCGGGCATGGTCGGTCACTCCGCCGTGTTGCTGCGCTGGATGGCCCGCTCGTCGGTGCCCAGATAGCTGGCGATGACCGCCGGGTTCGTGCGAATGGACTGCGGATCACCTTCGGCGATGACGTGACCGGCCTCGAGACAATAAATGCGATCGGAAATGGACATGACCATCGGCATGTCGTGCTCGACGATCAGGATCGACGCCCCCAATTCGCGCTGGATGGTCTGGATGAGCGGTCCGAACGCTTCGGTCTCGCGCTGGGCTACGCCGGCGGTCGGCTCGTCGAGCAACAACAAGCGCGAATCGAGTGCGATGAGCGCGCCCAACTCCACGATGCGTCGCGTACCGGTGGACAACTCGCCCATCAACGAATCCGCGTAACGACCGAGCCCGAGATAGGTGATGATCTCGTCGGCCTCGCGGCGCTTGCGACGCTCGGCGATCGGCGACGGTGGCAACGCGAGAATGGAGGGAACCAGCAACGAGCGCTGACGGGACTCCAAGGCCACCATGAGCGTCTCGCGAACCGTGAGCGACGCGAACAAACGCGCGTTCTGGAACGCGCGACCCTGACCCAGTCGAGCTCGGCGATGAGCCGACATCCCCGAAATGTCGCGCCCGTACAGTTCGACCAGTCCGGAGGACGGCAGAAGACCGGAGACCGCGTTGAGAATGGTGGTCTTGCCCGCTCCGTTGGTGCCGATCAGACCGACGATCTCGCCGGGACACACGAGAATGTCGACACCGTCCACGATGGTTCGACCACCGAGGTTGACGGTGAGGCCGTTCGTGCGCAACGGTGCGGCATCGGAAGGCTTCTCGGACTTGCCACCGCCGAGCGAGGCCACATCGGCGCCCTTTTCGCGCACCGGAGGCGTCCAGTTGGTGCGACGGGCGATCCAACCGAGCAGGTTGTCACGGAACGCGTGCAAGATCGAGATGAGTCCGCTCGGGAAGTAGAGCAACACGATCAACATTCCGAAACCACTGGCGAACAACTGAACCTGATCGGTTCCGTCGAAGAAAATCGGGACGGCGATGATCACCAAAGTTCCGAGCACCGCGCCGGTGATGGAACCGATTCCGCCGACCACCGCCACGGCGACGATGCGCAACGAATCCTCGAACTCGAACGCGAGGAGGTCGACCTTGAACTGACCACTGCGATCGGCGAAGGGCATGAGAGCGCCGGCCAAGGCGGCCAATCCACCGGACAGGGCGAAGGCCAACAATTTCGCCCGTTGTGGAGAAACGGTGAACGCTGCCGCCGAGTTCTCGTTGTCGCGGGTGGCGATGATCGATCGTCCGATTCCGGTGCGACGCACGCGCCAGACCAGGAAAATGGCGACCACCGCCATGAAAAGACAGAAGTAGTACGCACCATTGAAGTCGTTGCCCTTGACGGTCCAAAAGAGCAGACGGAATCCCTCGGCGCGATCGACGTTCAACTTGGCGGTTCCCGATTCCGCGACCTTGTCGGCGACGATGAACCACGAGCGAATGACCAACCCGAATCCAAGTGTGATGACCGCCAGATACAGACCCTTCACCCGCAACGCCGGAACGCCGATGACAATTGCCGCGACGACTCCGAAAGCCACGCCGATGAGTGTGGAGATCCAATACGGGAGTTCGTCGGCGAAGTAGATCGTGGAGTACGAGCCGAGGGCCACGAAACCGAATTGGCCCAATGACAATTGGCCGCCCCAACCGGTCAACACCGTCACCGACAAGGCGACGATCAAAAAGACGGGTACGGTCGTGAACTTCAAGATGTCACTGGGCTTCTCGGTGATGACCGGAACCGCGAGGGCCAGGGCACACAGCGCGGTGATCCCACCCCACGTGAGTCCCCGATACAAGGGATGGCGGGTCAACTCCTGACGGGCGGCTCGTACCTTGTTGGTGAGCTGCCATCCCCCATCACGCATGGACTCGTTGCGACCGATGGTGAACAGCACCACCAGCAAGATGACGAACAGCAACGCGACGTTGGAACCAGCAGGCAAATCTCCGCCGAGTGACCAGGACAAAAGCAGACGATCCACCACTCCGGCGATCAATCCGCCGACCAGAGTCCAAGCGAAGGATTTCATGCGCCCGAACATGGCCGCCACCAACGACAGCAAAAGCAATTTGGGACCGAGGGCGTTTTGAACCGTGGCGATGGAACTTCCTTGCATTGGCGCGATCAGCAAGGCGCTGAGAGCGGCCAGCAAACCGGCCAAGGCCCAGGTCTTGGTGGACACCTTGCGCACGCTGATTCCGGCCAGTTGTGCCGCGGGCAGATTGTCGGCCGAGGCGCGCACCTGCATTCCGAACTAACTCTTCAGGAACAACCATCCGAGAAACGCCATCAACGCGGGTACCACCAGCAGAACCTGCAACTGCGGACCGGTCACGGTGACGCCGGCGACTTCCCAACTGCCATCGATCAGCACCGGGAAAGTGACGCTCGAGGCCTGTTCATCGGGAATCGGCAGGCGTAACTGGAGGAGTTGGATCACCTGGGTGAGTCCGAGGGTAGCCACGAACAACAACAGGCGCGGTTGGGTGAACAAGCGGCGCAGAACCAATTCGGACACCACGCCGAGCACCGTTCCGGCCAACAGCGCCAGGGGCAACGAGACCCCGAAGGCCACGTCGTAGCGGATCTGCAACACCGCCATCAAATAACCGCCGAACGCGCCGATCTGGCCGTGCGCGAAGTTGATGACCCCGGTGGCGCGATAGATGAGCAACAGACCGAAGGCCACCAGTGCGTACACCAAACCCTGCACCAAGCCGTCGAAGACGATGTCGCCCGAGAGGACCAGTCCGATCATCGCCATCACGCTCCCGCTCCCGACAAGAACACCGCGCGCAACAGGTCACCGCGCTCGAGGAGATCCTTGGCCGGACCCTCGAACTTCACCTGTCCGCGTTCCATGAACACCGCACGATCCGCGATGGAGAGAGCTACGTTCACCGATTGCTCGACGATCACCATCGTGGTCCCTTGCTCCTTCAGCTTCTCCACCACCTTCAACAGGTCCTGCACCACCACCGGTGCCAGACCCAAAGACAATTCGTCGATGCACAAGAGTTCGGGCTCGAGCATGATCGCCTTGGCCAGCGCCAGCATCTGCTGCTGACCACCCGACAACGAACCCGCGCGCTGATCGGCGCGTTCGCGCAGAACGGCGAACGTCTCGTCGACCAACTGCAGCTTCTCGCGCCGTTTGTCGACGTCGGGGATCTGACGACTCCAGATGGCCAGGTTCTCGGCGACGGTCATCGACGGGAACACCGCCTCACCACCCGGAATCTGCACGAGCCCCATTTTCGAACGGAACTGGGGATCCACCAATGTGATGGTGCGGCCGTTCATTCGCACCACTCCGCGATCCGGCAACACCAATCCGGAGATCGCTCGCAGGATGGTGGACTTTCCGGCTCCGTTCGTGCCGAGCAGAGCCAACACCTCGCCCTTGCGCACGTCGAACCCGACGTCGAACAGCACCTGGAGGTTTCCGTAACTGACGTCGACGCTGCGAACCTGCAGAACCGGCACGTTGCCCGGATCACCGGCCAGTCGCATCCGCTCCTCTTGCTGCTCCTTCAACTCGGCGACACACAATGCCATGTCGCGCTTCATGTAGCGGCTTCCGTAGATGATGAGAAGTCCGCCCAACAGTGCCGCCGGCGGCACGATGGACGTGAGCGCCGTGCGCTCGCCGTGCGCGTCGGAGAGTGCTCCGGCCAGCAGGCCTCCGAAGAAGCCGCCCATGAGGAAGATGTACACGCCCACCATGGCGAAGGCCTGTGAACGCATCTGATACGGGATAATCGACGAGATCGCCGGTCCCACCTGGGTGAACGCCATTCCCTGGAACGAGTAACCGATGGTGACGAGAGCGACCATCACCACCGGATCCTGGAAACGCAGGCCGGTCGTGACGAACAGTCCGTAGAGGAGGATGAATCCGCCCATCATCTTCAACGACGACGGCGGGTTCTTGCGGAAGAGACGATCACCGAGTCGTCCGGCGAGCGGGATGCCGATGAGCGCTCCGGACCACGTGATGGCTCCCAACCAACCGCGCTTGAACGCGCTGTATCCGTAGGCGTCCTCGAGGAGGAGGTTGAACGCACTGGGCACCGCGACGAGGGCGAAACCGAGCACGCCGATGCCCACCACGAGGAAATAGAAGGTGCGGACCTTCTTCAAACGTTGGAACGCGGCCGACAAGCGAACCGGCGGTTCGGTGAGGTCGGGGGCCATCGTGGCGCCGAGCACGGCCTCTTGTTCCTGACGACCGCGCTGGGGCTCCGTCAACGAGAGCGACCACAACACCGACAATCCGGCGGGGATGAGCAGAGCGAAGAACACCACGCGCCAGTCACCGGCGTCGTCACCAGCGGCCACCACGATCGCGCCGGCGAACAACGGTCCGAGCACCTGTCCGAGCGGGCGACCCAGGGCCTCGATCGCGAAGATCCGGGTACGAATGGCCAACGGGTACTGGTCGGCCACGAGCGAGGGGCCTATGGGGATTCGGGCCGACGCGCCGAATCCGGATCCGGCGCGCGCGACACCCATGAGGAACGGATTGACCACCGCGCCGGTGAAACCGACGAAGAGCAACCACAATCCCGACGCGCCGCTGAGAACGCGGACGCGCGAAAAGCGGTCGGCGAGCCACGCGAAGGGCAACGTGGCCAGAACCAGCACCACGCCACCGAAACTCTGCAGACCTAACAGAACGGTGTCGGAGATTCCGAGCGTGTCTTGGATGTCGGGACCCAGGACCTGCATGGCGACGCGATCGAACTCTTCGAGGATCGTGAAGAGCAACAGAACGAGAGCCACGCTGAGCCCGCCGACCTTGAAGCCGGCACGCAAGGACATCTGCGACGCGCCCGAATCGACGAATCCACCCAGGGCCGCCGCATCCACCTCGGTGCGCGCGTCGTCGCGGGCTTCCTCCTCGACCGCGATGGATGCCGCCAATGCCGATGCGGTGCTCGTCTGCGGACGTTCTTGACTCGAACTTTCCTGACCTTGCATCGATCCCCCTACGCGAGCCGAGGCTCCCTACCCGTCCAGCAACAGTAGTCCGTTTCGAGTATCTGACGCACCGTCAGAATTATCTGACGGTGCGTCAGAAATCGGTCGGTCCTGTGCTACCCTGCCCTCGGATTTCGCTCCCAGCGGGTCCATGTTCCTAGAGGGGGAAACACACAATGAAGAGACAGTCACGCATCGCGGTAGCACTTTTCGCTGGTGCCTCGCTCGTTCTCGCCGCCTGTGGTGGCGGAGACGACGGCGACACCACCGAAGCACCGGCCTCGTCCGAGGCGCCCACCAGCGAGGCGCCAAGCACCGACGCTCCCGCCGAGGAGCCCACGGCGTCCGACACCGGAATCACCGAGACCACGATCAAGATCGGCGTGGCCGTCTCCGACCTGGAAGCGGTCCGCGCCGCCGGAATCTCCATTCCCGACACGTTGACCACCGAGCACCTGTTCGACCGTTGGAAGGTGTTCACCGACGACATCAACGAGGCCGGCGGAATCTACGGTCGTACCATCGAACTGGTCCAGCTGGTGTGGAACCCGCTCGATCCGTCGACGTTCGACTCACTCTGCGCCGCTGCCACCATCGACAACGAGTTGTTCCTCGTGCTCAACGGCACCGGATTGTCCTCAGTCGCGCGAAAGTGCCTGTTTGATGCGGGGATGCCGTTGATATACGGCGACGTCATGACGAACGCGGAACTCGAGACCGGGTTGACCATTTCTCTGGCGCCTCCCACCGAGGTGGTCGCCGAAGCGGGCGCCAAGCAGTGGATCGAGAACACTGACGTCGCCGCCGGCTCGGTGGTCGGGGTTCTGGCCAACAACACCCCCGGTGGCACCGCCGCCGGAAGCGCCGCTGAGGCGACGCTCACCGCGGCCGGATTCACCGTGAAGAAGATCGAACTGAACTCGTTGTCCGGCGACACCGCTGCGATCAACGAGGAGGGCGCGTCGGCCGTCGGGGTATTCCAAGCCGAGAATGCACAGCACGTGCTCGTCGCCACGCCCTTCACGGAGAACACCGGTTTCTGGAATGCCGCAGCGACTGCCGGGTTGCCGTTCACGTTGATGGACGTTTCGTCGTCGGGTTGCTCGCCGTTCGGCCTGAGCCGCGCGCCGGCTGCCGCCGTCGGAAGCTCGTGCACGACCTCCTACGATCACTCGACCGATGGAACCTCCATCCGCCCCGACACCGAGTTCGAAGCTCAGTGCCGTGCGCACTTCGAGGAGAACTTCACCGAGTACTACGGCGGTCCGACCAATCCGGGCGTGCCGGCTGGTCAGCGGATCACCGACTCGACGGGTAAGGTCCTCAACTCGGACTACACCCCGCAGGAGTGTGCGATCTCCAACATTTTGAAGCTGGCCCTCGAAGCCGCCGGCGTGAACCCGACTCGTGCTTCGTTCCATGACGCCGCGCTCAACTTGGGTGAAGTGCCGTTGGCCCTCATCGGCGGTGGAACCGGACTTCTCGCTCCGGGCAAGCCGTACGCGGCCAATGCCGTTCACGTGGTGAAGGTGACTGCCGCCGCCGCCGACACCGCACCCGACGCGAACGGTCTGTACAACGGCTGTGCAGCACCGGTCAACTGTGGTGTGATCACCAGCGACTGGACCCCGATCACCGACTGAGGCGACAACATACGACTCGGGTGACCGGGTCGAGGTTTCTCCGGGCGACCGGAGTGAACGGGACCAGAGGGGTCGGGTGGGAGCAATCCCCCCGGCCCCTCCTCCATTACTGCGACAATTTGTCGC
>Ga0172376_10006022_pt1 | contig 13318 bp, 18 predicted proteins | sample Lak35m_FD_121114 | JGI IMG/M metagenome (GOLD analysis project Ga0172376, IMG submission 121114) | Freshwater microbial communities from Kabuno Bay, South-Kivu, Congo - kab_092012_35m | ecosystem: Environmental > Aquatic > Freshwater > Lake | place: Democratic Republic of the Congo: South-Kivu...
CCAGAATAACGCCCACCAGCCTTCTTATAACGAAGAGTTGCTAACTGAGCCTTACGAGCACTCTATCGTCCCGGCTTACCACCCTTACTACCAGCCTTAACACTAGCAACAATACGCTTCCACAAAGCCTCATTAGTACGACTCATTTAACACCCCCTTATGTTAAAATAGGGAGGGGCCGAAGCCCCTCCCTACTTTAATTACACGCCAGCGTCAGTGCCGCCATCAACCGTGATGCCCGAAAGGACACAATGATTGTTGCGCTTCGTGACACCCAGATTCATGTAACGAGTCATGACAGCCTCGAAGGCGTCGTAACCCGCGACCTGACGAAGCGTCTGCCCGTCAGCATCAAGGAAATGCCAATCCTGATCCGAGAACACCTTAATAGTAGACTCGTCCAGCATATACAGATTCCCGTACGGAGCATCAATATCCGCGATGACCGGAAGCCCAGCGTACTCAATCGTCTGGAAACCAGCAACATAATTGTACGACTCCGGATCAACATAACGAACATTCTGATCAAGCAGATTAAAGATCTCGCGCTGAACACCCAGCGAAGTAACCATCACAGACGGCTTACCCCCCTCAAGGCGAATCAAGTTAAGACCCTGCTGAAGATCATCAAGAGCAATCGCGCCAACAGACGTGATGCGCTTGTTATCCCAAAACGGCTTAGAGGCAGGATCAATCTCACCAAAAGTCTCCTGACCAACCGACACGATACGACGAAGACCATCAACCTCGTTCGACCGCGAACCAGTAGCAAGAACGCCATTATCGACGCCAGCACCAGCACGGAAGATACGATGCGAAGAAGTAGTCGAAACCGCCGAACCACTAATCGTAATCGTGCTATTAGTATAATCAACCGCCGTGATCTCCACGCCAGCAGCAACATTATCAACGTTAGCCGTCGAACCAATATCAATAATCATACCAATATACAACTGACCCTTGCGGATCGCCTCCTTGCCCTCGGTCGCATTCAACACAACCGTGGTCGAAGAAGTAGTCGTACCACAATCACAAATGATCGCCTCGCCCTTAGCATACACCTGACGAGCAAGATCCTTCTGAAGATCATTACGAATACCATCCAACTCAGACTTAAGAGCCTGAAGGAAAGCACCCGCCTCATTCTTCGTCTTAGCCATCGACGGACCCGTCACCTGCACACGACCATACAGGTACTTCAAATCATAAACAGCCTTGTCATAATCCTGATTGCCCGACGCAGGCAGAGCCGCAGACTCCGCACGAGCACCAATACCACCAGAACGAGACGTATGAAGCGGAACATAAGCCCGCTTACCCACCAGATCCTCCGACTTCGCATTCAAACGCGAAAGAAGAAGAACCTCATTATTCAACTGCTCAGCAACCGGCCCAAGATAATACTCCTTGAGAATGTCGCTAAGCGTAGTAAGAGTAGCACCAGCCATCCTACTAACACCCCCTTAATAGATTAGGAAATGTTACGAACAACCTCCATAGCAGCCCTATGAGCATCATCCAACGACGAAAACTCTCTAGACGGCACACTAGACGGCCCACCCGGAACCGCACGAGCACCATCCGGAACAGCCTTAGCCTGCAAATAATTCCCCAACAATCGTTGCTGAATAGCATGAAACTGCTCAGCAGCAGCATTCAAATCACCATCAGTCGAATACGCAAGAGAATAAATCGTATCAATATCATCCTCAGTATAATGAGGATTAGCGACACGAATCGCCTGCTCCACCTCTTCCAAACCAGCCATAACCTCCGCATGTTCCTGCTGCTCAAGCATCTGCGAACGAAACGCCCGCATCTCCTCCAACTCAGCCGCAAGCGAAGGCGGAAGCCCCTCGTAACTCACGTCATTCGGCGCATCATCCTGCTCAACCTGCTGACCAAAACCCATTTGTTCCAACCGGCGTTGAATATCCGAAGCAAACTCTGCCGCAATGGCAGGCTCCGAATTAAGCCGCTGAAGGAATTGGGTGGCTTCCAAAGCATCACTAGGATCAACCCCCGACTCGGAAAACGCCGACATCTGCCGACGAATATCCGCAACCTCCTGAGTCTTACGAGTATAATCAGCCTGCATAGACTTATACACCCCTTGCAAATCCTCAGGAAGCACATTAGGATCAAACTTCGTAAACGATTCCGACTCAACCGGATTATCGTCAACAACAACCTGACCCTCCCCTACACCAACCGAATCAGCATCCTCACTCGGCAGCGTAGACGACAGCGCATCCAAAGCGCCATCAATATCAATCTCACTCATCACTATCTCCCTTACTTAAGAGTCCGGCTAATTCCGGTTGCTCCTCAATAACCTCACCCTCAATAATCTCGCCAGCACGAGCCTCAGCCGCACCAACAACACCCTGCACAAACCCACCCATCAACTCTCGCATATCCTCACGAGAAGGAAGCGTATGCACAGTCTCCGTCCGCTTAGTCGCCAACCCCGACGCCAAACGAATCTTATCATCCATAATACCAACAATCGTACCAAGCGTACCCATCTGCTTAACCTCAGCCTCAGGAATAAGCGTCTCCAACTTATCCATAGCCGAATTACGAATACGACTAGCCCGCGTAACAAAATCCTCAACCTTCTCAGGCACCAAACTCGCAACATCATCCGGAGGCCCAGACTCGCGCCACTCAGACACCCAATACCTAAGCGTCGTATGCGCAACCCCAGTCTCCCTAGCAGTCTGACGAATATTCTTATCATTAGAAATCCAAACCACATACGCAGCAGCCTTATCCTCATCAGACCAACGAGCCTTACTACGGGACAAGATTCATCGCCTCCTCATCCAACCTAGCCTGCATCTTCTGATTCTGCATAATCTCATTACCAACCATCTTCGTAATAACATCCTGCTGATACTTATCAAGCCCCTCAAACTGAGCATCCTCAGCATTAGGCTTATCCTTATTATCAATAACCACAGTATCCAACGCAGGCTCCAACATCTCCTGCGGAGTAACACCCTTAACACCAGCCTGCTGAAGAATCTTCGACCCAGTAGACGGCCCAATCGGACCACGCAACTGAAGCGACACACGCGGAGCCTGACCATCAACATTACGAGAATTCTCCAACGCTTGCTGCGTAAACTCATAATGCTTATAGAACCGTTCCCGAACCTCCAACGGCAACTCCTCAAACTCCGGCGACTTCATATACGCCGAATGAATCTCCAAATGCGAAGCCAAACTCTCAAACGGCAACGGCCGTAACGGAGCATCCACAGTAGCCTGCATCAACTGAGGATCCAAACTCATAACCTCACCCGACTCAGGATCAACCTGAGGATTCATCAAACTCATCATCAAATCATTCTGAGCCTTCAACGCAGCCTGCTCATTAATCGGCAACCCATCAAGAAGCCTATCATGCTCACGCATAGCCTGATCCTCATCCGCCTCAAACTGTGCCTGCAACGACCGAAAATCAGCCAAATCAAGATACTTATACGCCTTCGTCGGACTAATAATACCCATCTGAAGCATCTGCAACACACGCGCCTGACGACCAGCACGAGTACGAGGCAAACCAGAACCCGTCTCAACCTTAACCTGCACACCAGCAATAATATCCGCAGACTCAAAACGCTCAACCTTAGGACGAGAACCAGCACCCTTCAACATAATCATACGAGGCTCCTGATAATACTTCTGCGCCAACTCCAACATAAAATTACCCGCCCGCTCCAACGCCTTTTCCATCATAAGAATCTGCGGAGCCAACCGATCCGTAGCAGCCTCCTGCAACAAATCAATCGCCACACCAGCCTCAACATTCGGAGGAACACTACCCTCCACAACCTCATTCAAACCAAAAATATCCTTCAAACGAGCACCAATATCCTGCAACTGATCAAACACATACCCCGGCAAACCCGGCAACGGCATCTGCTCAGGCACACGCCCAGCAACAGGATTATACTCAAAAATAGCACCCGGCTCATCCGTAATCCGCTGCCGCAAAGAACCCACCGGAGCCAACATCTGCGGCTTCAACGTCAAATTCTTATACTCAATAATCTGCGAAAGAGTACGATTCAACTCCTTCTGCAACGGAATCGCATGCTCAACCACACTCTGATCCCACAACTGACCCGGAACACGAACACCCGGAAACTTCACAAGCGGCAACTCCATAAACGGATACGGCCAATCCGACTCAAACAACACAATACTCGGATCCTTCGTAAACACCACATACCGCCCATTAGGATACTTCGGACTAGGAAGAAAATACCCAATAAAAACAGTCCGAACATTCTCCTCAGTCTTAGAATCACGATTCCCAAACACACCCGGAAGCGTCTCATCAGGATACTTATTCACAGCATTAGGCTTCAACAACACACCATAACGCTTCTTAATCTCCTCAGGACTCATAGGATGAACACAAATAGCCCACTTACAATCCTCAAACACCTGAGCCGAATCATCAAGAAGAACATCAAACGGCGACATAACATCAACCTTAATCTCCCCCTCAAACACCTCCTGCTCAAACGCATCCGAATCAACACCCATAGACTCCAACCGCTGCTTAAAAAAATGCTCCAACAACGGATTCACAATCGGCTGCCCAGACTCGGGCTCAACCATCACCCTAACACTAGAACCACATTGATCATCCCAACCAATCTTCCAAAACCCATTACCACAAATAATACTCCACAACATCGCCTCTTCACGCTTAGACGACAAACTAAACCGATCCCACCAATAATCCAACAATGACTCAGCAACCTCAGCCGCCTTCTGCGCCTCATACGAACCCTGACCCGGAGTCGCAAAAAACGTTGGCTTCGTCTTCGTCAAACGCGCCAACAAACTATTAGAATGAGGAGCAATCTGATTCGCCACAAGCCTCACACGATACCGCGGCTTATCCCCATCATCAACCGGAAGCGACTCAATACGCCTAGACTTCCGATTAAAAAACACATACTGATTACCCTTATAAAAAGCAAGATTCAACTTCCATTGACGCGCCAACAACTCGCGCTGCCGCTCCAACTCATCCACCTTCTTAACCAGAGCGTCTGCCGGAGCAAACCCCTCAGGACGAACATCCAAAACATACCCGGAATTCTGCTCCACAGAATCACCCCCTTCTAAACAAACTCAATATCCGACGCCTCCAAACCAGCCTCAGACAACAAATCCTTATACTCCAAAGGAGAAATCACACCCTGACGCAAAGCCCAATCCGCGTCCTGCTGCTCCTCACTTACCCTTAGTTGACCCAGCGGCGCGTCGCTTAGCGGGCGACTTCCCTCCAACCTTAGACTTTCCAACCTCAACTTCTCCGTTTCCAACTCCAACATCCGCTCCGTCCACGACCGGTGCAGACTCAGAAACTCCAACATCAGACTTACAACCGCACTCGTCTCTACACAACTTAAACCCTGCTTGCTCCGCCAACCAAACAATCGTAGCCTCCTTAACAACACGAGAACGATGATTACTCATATACGGAGCAACACGATTACGAAACCCCGTATCAAACACTCGCTCACCCGGCGCACACCGCTCACCCGTAACAGCATCCGCACCATTACCACGAATCTCAATAAACTCAGGCATCACCACATACTCCCCATCATCTCATCAACAAAAGAATCCTCCCGCTTACCAGAAGGCCGATCAGCAATAACCCAATCCGGCAAACCACCCGGATTCGACTCATCATCAACACTCACCCACGAATCACCCAACAACGCACCAGCAGTCCGCAACGCAATCTCAACACTATCCAAACAGTCATCTTTCGGATTTCGAACACTTGCATCATAATTAATCCACTCATCAATAAAATCCCGATGCTCATGCCTAACACGAACCTTACCAATCCTAAACAACGGACTCATCGCCATAATACGCTCATACTTCTTACCCTTAGCAAAAATAGGAACAATAGGCGGCATAGACGGCAGCCTCTCAGCCTGCTGCACCAAGGCTGCCTGATACGCATTAGACTCAATACCAATAATCTCTGGTTGGTACCGCAAATAATACTCTTGAATCTTCTCCAACTGGTCAGCAAACGGAATCTTAGCAGCATACTGATCCAACAAGAATACTTGATTATTATCCGCCACACCAACAATACTAATCACAAACCTATCACCGCGACCACTCATACTCACCGCAGGATCCACACCCATATACTTACGAAGTTTCTGAAGACCCCCATCAATCGTACGAGGAAGATCCTCATCCGAATAGTATTGCAACCACTCGCCAGCAAGATCACGCCCAGCCATACTATCAAACGCCGCCATATACTCTTGCGCAAACAATAAGGGGTGATAACGCTTCCTCGTATACTCCCACTCCTTCTTAGGAAAATACGGATTATCAATACTACGATACTCCACCCGACCCTGATTAGGATCCTTCATAGCATCCTTCGACCAGAATTCATCATAAAACCAATTCTTACCATCAGGCGTCGTAGTCGTAATAAGAAGCCCCTGCTTATCAGACAATGCGGGCCGCATCACTTGCCACGGCTCAGCAGTACGAATAAACGCAGCCTCATCCATCCAAAGAATATCAAGACCAGCACCACGCAATGATTGTGGATCATCCGAAGACTTAAACTCCACAAGACTCCCATTAGGGAATTCAAAGGTCATTGCGCCCCGGTTCTCCTTCACATCCTTACCGATAGACATACCAGCCTCCGTAATAACCTTACGCAAAGTAAGGAGCGCCGGACGCAACACCTTATAATCCTTACTCGTCGCCCACACCCACAAAGGCGCATCATCCTCTCTACCATAAGCATCCCGATGAAACTGTTCAGGATACAAACAATAAAACAACACCTCCCAAGCCGCCGACAATGTTTTACCACCACGACGACCAGCAACAAGATGACGAAAACGAGTCAAACACTCACCATTAGAATTCGCATGAAACAATGATTGATAATAATGAGGAGCATACCCATTACTAAGAAACCATCCAAACTTCTCAGGATACTTCAATAACAAGTCCTCAAGTTCAGCATGAGAAACCGTAACACCCTCTTTACAATTATAATTAGGCACGACTCCTCCTAATGCGGCCTCCGCTCATTACAAACACCACACCTACGCATATAATACGCATTCTCACTACTACACTTCATACAATCCCATGGTTCTTTTGGAACATCCGTTTTACGAACTTTAGGTTGAACATTAGAATTAAACATAACCTAAGCCTTAATAATATAATTCAACAGTATTGTCGGCTGTATAACCCCGTGAGTACCCGTACCAGTCGAACCAGAATTACCTACATAATTAGGAACATCAATCGAATGTTGATGATCCCCCGCATACGAAACAACGGGAGGACCCGTAAAGCCAGCATCCTGAATATTAGCAGAACGAACAACACCATCATTGTTATTAACAATGCCGCCGCTGCCGTCAGAAACCTGCAATGTATGTCCGTGACCCCCCGCAGAACCACTATTAAATGCGTCATGATTATGCTCAATACTATGCGTATGCGCCGGAAGCGTCTCAGCACCACCCGTCGTGCCCAACGTATTCGCCAAAGACAACCGACCCGCATCAGTACCACCCATATTATCAACACCAGCCGCCACACGCCCACGCAAATCAGGCACCCTAAAATTACCAGCACCCGGACTCGTCACATCATACGTCGAACCCACCACAGCAAACAACGCAGCATACGTAGTCTGAGAAACAGCACTACCATCACACAACAACCAACCATCAGGAGCACTAGACCCCGCAAAAGGACTAATCATCCCAACAGGAGTCAAATTATTCTGCGACCAACTAGCACCATTATAAACATAAATAAGATTCGTATCAGTCTCATACACCATCGTCCCCTCAGCAATACCCGTAGGACGAGTAGACGACGTACAAACAACATGCCCAAACTTAATCGAATTAAAATTATCGCGCACATAAGTGTTCCAATCATTAGCAAGAATCTCACTAACACCCGCAGTCTGCGTAGGCACACCATCCATATTTGCGTAAGACATAAAACACCCCCCTCGGCGCAATACACTATAAAGAACATAAAAAACAATATACTATAAAGAACCTATAAAACAAAGAACAATAAATAACTCTCTACTATAAATAACGAAACAAAACACCAAAAAGTGACACCAAACACAAAACCTTAACAAACAATTAACAAACAAACACCATCTTAAGCCAAAACACCAATGCACCAAAAATATCTCCACCACATTACATATACGATCAGGAGGGTGAACGAGGGACTGGCTTCTGTTATTCAGTTGTAATACCGTAAAACCTATCCACAATCCAAAATGATAGGCACCCCCTATCAAAAGATCGGAATCTTTTTTAGGAACGAATACACACTCGTATGCTAGGGTGTATTATACCCTTGGTGTGTTTGTGGTTGTGTGTTGTGTGTGTATCAGCCTATTCAACTGCCTCGTGCCTTGACTGTAATTGGTCCCTAAGCCGGGATCAGTCGTTCGGCGTTGGTTCAATCAACTACTTGTTGGTTGGGGTGCTGGCGCTGCTTGTCTGTTGGGTTGTTTATTGGGTGGTTAGTGACAGTCTTCGTGCAGCCCTTCGGGCTTGGCACTCTGACTGTGCGTTTCGGCCTTGCGGGCCTCAACGCCAATTTGTTGCGCTCCTCCTCTCACACATTTGTGTTGTATGATGCTTCGCATCATGCGGGTTTATTTGTGTGTTCGTGCGTGTGCTCACAAATTTGGGGAGCCTCTATGTGGCACCGTATGTGTAATCCCCTGCTAATCCCTTCGGGATTATTGGGGATTCCAGATACTCTGTTTGTTGTCTCTGTGCCTTTCACTGCGTTCGATGCAGCACTTCTTGTTGTGTTCGTGTCCGCGCTTCGCGCGTCCACTCTCCTTTCTTTGTGCTGACTCACGCACAGACCTCGGCGGCGAAGTAAAGGGTTCCCCTTATATCCGCTTGCGCGGATACTCACATACCCATCAGGGTATGTTCGCCCTCACTACGTTCGGGTAAGGAATCCACCCTTGACTTCTTGCCGAGGTCTGTAATCCTTGTGGCACACAAAGACCTTGGAGGTCGAGATGTACCAGCACGACTCGTTGTTTGATGCGCGAGCGTTTGTGCTCGCGGACGACCTGTTCTGGGCGCAGTCGTCGGACTGGGCGGCGGAGATCAGGGCCGACTACGCGGCGCACCCGGAGGTATTCGTAGACCCCGCCGATCTGGTGTGGGACGACTTCGATTCGGAGGAGGTGGCGTAATGGGCATGTCGCGTTACGAGATCGAAAGGCGGTTGGAAGAGATCGACGCGGCCACGTGGTGCATCCCGGGGTCCGGGAAGCAGCCGCTGACGGCAACGGAACTGGAGGCGCTGCTCAACGAGTCCAAGACGTTGACGCTCGCCTACTACGCGATGGAGGAGGCCGCCGAGGCGGCGTTCAACAAGCGGTACAGCCACCTGCCGGTGGAAGACCGACCGGACTTCGACAGCGCGTCGTGGTAGTCGTGAACTAGGTTGTGGTCCTGAGCATGACTGTAAACTGCTCTCGTATACTCTATCTGAAAGGAAGTGGCGTGATGGACAAATACATCGTGGTGCGGACGGAGTGGGACTTCGCGCGGAAAGACCCGGGCAAGATCGCGCTGGGGCCGTACAACTCGCTGAAGGACGCGAACAACGTGGTGGAGTGCGAGGTGTTCTTCGGTGTGGCGCGGGAGGACTTGGTGGTCCTGCGGCTGAACAAGACGTCGCGGTCGTTGTGCGGCGGGTGCGGGCGCAACGACATCCCGGACGAGTGCCCGTGCATGGACCCGTGGACGTAGATGTTCTGCGGGAGAATGCCTGATAGTGTAGAATGTCCTGAGTATGACTGTAAACTGCTCTGTTTACCTACTACGTTAGGAGTTGTCATGAAGTGGTACGAGTTTCCTGATGTTCGTGTTAAGGTTACGTTCCAGTATCGTCAGATGGAGCGTGATGATTATGGGGCTTGGGTGGTTGAGGAGGCTAATCTTCTTAAACTGTCTGAGGTTGGCGAGTTGTCGGATGGTTTGGCTAAGTATGGTTACGATTTGTTTAAGGTTGCTTGGCTGAATCTGGTTAAGGTTCGTGGTGTTAATGCTCCGCTTGTGTATACGCGCGGGTTTCTGGTGCGTACGGGTGAGCGTAGTATGGCGGTGCGGATGCGTGAGAAGAAGACGGTGGTGCGCGAGTTGACGGGTGAGGATCGTGCTCGTCTTGATGCTGTGCGTGTTGAGCGTTCTCGTACGCCTGATCTTGCTCCGTGGGAGGTTGTGGAGCGTGATCGTATGGGTGTTGAGTGGTTGCGTTGTCATGCGGCTGATGAGGCGTATGAGGTTGATTTTGCTGAGCGTGAGGAGTTGGCTGCTTGGGCTGCTCATGCTTGGGTGGTTGCTGACGACGAGGTGTAGTTGGGCGTCCTAGGTATGACGTTAAACTGCCTGTTTTTTTGTGTTCGTCTGTGGTAGTGTGTGCCTTTGTGTGTTGTGTTGGAGTGTGAGGAGTTTAATTATGCGTGTTGAGGATATTAAGGCTTATTTAGAGTGGAAGAAGGATACTTCTAAGCCGCATCCGTGGTTTGTTAAGGTTGTGGATAAGAATGCTAAGCGTAATGATAAGGGGTGATTGTTGTGGGTATTGATCGTAAGGCTATGTATGCGCAGGTGGCTGAGGGTATTATCAGCCTGATGGAGCAGGGCGTTGCGCCTTGGTCGCGTCCGTGGCTTGTGCGTGGTAATCGTGATACGTTTGCGCCTCGTAATGGTTTTTATGATAGGCCGTATAATGGGTTTAATAGTTTGTATCTTAGTGCTGTGATGGCTACGCAGGGTTGGTCTGATCCTCGGTTTTTTACGTATAATAATGCTAAGAAGTTGGGTGCTCAGGTTCGTAGGGGTGAGAAGTCTACGCTTGTCGTGTATAATAAGCGTGTGACTAAGAGGGATGATGATTCTGATAGTGTTTCGTCGTTTTTTATGATGAAGTATTATCGTGTGTTTAATGCGGCTCAGATTGATGGGCTTGGTGTGTATGAGCCTGTTGTTGATGGGGTTGAGCCGTATTGGCATGATGATGAGTCGTTTCCTGAGGCTAAGCGTGTGGTTAGTGCGTATTCGGATGATCAGCGTGTGTTTGTTGATTATGGTGGTGATCGTGCGTTTTATTCGCCTGTGTCTGATCGTATTGGTATGCCTAATGAGGATCAGTTTGTGTCTCTTGATGCGTTTTATCATACGTTGTTTCATGAGGTTGTGCATTCTACTGGTCATGAGTCGCGTCAGGATCGTTTGGTGAAGGGTGGTTTTGGTTCTGGTGATTATGCTAAGGAGGAGTTGGTTGCGGAGTTTGGTGCTGCGTTTCTTGCTGTGAATTGTGGTGTTCCTCTTCGTGATGATGAGGCTGCTTCGTATTTGGCTGGTTGGTCTAAGCGGTGTAAGGATGATCCGGGTATGCTTGTGACTGCTGTTAATGCTGCTCAGCGTGCTGCTGATTTTGTGTTGGAGTCTGCTAATGTTGTGGAGGTTGTGTGATGGGTTGGGATGAGATTCTTGGTATTCGTGCTGGTATGGAAGAGGATTGGAGTGTGCGTACTGATGAGGCGTATGGTTGTCTTGTTGATGCGTATGATGCGCTGAGTGATGTGCTTAAGTGGTCGCAGGGTGTGCTTGAGTATTCTGCGTGGCCTCCTCCTCCGGATAGTGTGTTTGCTCAGATGCAGGATTATGTTGATGCTGCTGAGGAGTGTATGCTTGTTCTTGGTAATCGTATGAATACGTGGAATGGTGGTGAGTTTAATGAGTGATTGTCGTTGTGAGGATTATCCTTGTTGTGGTTGTGATGATGCTGGCGCGTTTGTGGTGTGTGATGATGCGTGGCTTGATGCGTGTGATGCAATGAGTGATGATCCGTGGCCTACAAGTATTGAGGCTAAGTCGTGGTTGTTTGATAATCCGTATCGTGAGTTTGAGCCGGAGGTTGATGATGTGTAGTGTTGTTAGTGGTGATGCGTGGGATGCGTGGCTTGATGAGCAGTATGAGGCTTATTGGGCGGATGAGGATGAGGCTTGGCGTGAGCAGCAGGTTCAGGATGATTGGTTTGTTCTTGAGTCTGATGATGTTGTTGAGTATCGTTCTAGTTGGTTTGATTATTCTAGTGAGGAGTGTGTGTGATGCCTGATTCTGTTAGTGTTGGTGATGCAATTACGCCTGAACTTCAGGATGCGTTTCGTATTATGGAGATTCGTGCTAAGCATAGTGAGTTTAATGCTAATGTGCTTGGTGATGTGATTTCGTATCTTGATGATCATTATGGTTTTGAGTCTGATGTGTGGCGTGATGTTGTTAAGGCTCTTGCTGATAATGATCGTTCTGAGTATGAGATTGAGGATGTTCTTACGACGTTTTGTGATGTTGATGAAAGTGTGTTTTATAGGGAGTTTGTTCTTGATGTGACTATTCCTGTGTATTTTTCTATGAGTGTGTATGCGCGTGATGCTGATGCTGCGCATGATACTGCGTATAATGAGATTCAGAATATGTGGCATCGTGATATTCTTAATTCGTTTGATACTGATGTTGATTCGAGTGGTCTTGAGATTACTAATGTGGCGGAGGTGTAGTGTTGATTACTGTTGCTAATAAGTTTTATAAGCATCTTAGTGCTTTTGGTGTTGATGAGGCGCTGGAGGCTGGTGTTGCGTGGTATCCTAATGCGTGGTGGCTTTGTCGTGCTATTGCTCGTACGCATAATTCGACGCCTCGTCGTGTGGCTGCTGTTATGGCTGTTACTAGTCCTCGTGCGCGTTGGGGGCAGAATGTTTCTGCTACGCTTCGTATTGCCGCAGATGCTAAGGTTGGTGAGTTTCAGCCTTCGTATGGTGTTATTCGTCGTAATGAGACGAAGGCGATTCGTATTATGACTAGTCGTTATTATTCTAATATGATTACTGGTCCTAAGGTTTCGGCTTTTTATGCTGCTATTTGTGGTGATGTTGAGTCTGTGACTGTTGATACTATTATGTCTAAGGCTGCTGGTTATTCTGAGAATGTGACTCCGAGTATTCGTGAGGAGGTTACTCAGGCTTGTTGGATGATTGGTAATGTGTTTGGTCTTTCGCCGCGTGATGCGCAGGCTGCTGTGTGGGTTGCGTTTCGCGGTGGTGCTGCTTAATGGATAGTTTGGATAAGTGGATTACTGCTATTATGGTTAGTGTTGTTGCTGTGTTGTGGTGGTTTGATAACGATTAGTGTTGCGTCCTGA
>Ga0172376_10006026_pt1 | contig 13312 bp, 14 predicted proteins | sample Lak35m_FD_121114 | JGI IMG/M metagenome (GOLD analysis project Ga0172376, IMG submission 121114) | Freshwater microbial communities from Kabuno Bay, South-Kivu, Congo - kab_092012_35m | ecosystem: Environmental > Aquatic > Freshwater > Lake | place: Democratic Republic of the Congo: South-Kivu...
ATTCAATTGCTTGAAAAACAAGGTGGAAAATCGGGGCATTGGGTCGCCCAAAAAGCTGCCAAAAAATAAAGTGGGGAAATAAAAAAGGCCGCAAAAGCGGCCTTTTTTATTTGTCGTTTTGGTTAAATAAATTTCATCCAAAAATCGCTGGTAATCCAAGCTAACAAAGAGAGAATTAAGCTAAATTTCACTAGCATATAAAGTGGCTTACTAAATTTCTTGAATTTACGTCTGTATTGTCCAACCGCCCAGACGAAGCGGAACACTTTGTTAATCCCACCAGTTTGATCGCCTGTTTCATTAGGTGAACTGCCTGCGGTTAACAGTACGCGTGCAATCCAACGATTGACGGCAGCAGTCCAACGATATTTCATTGGGCGTTCGATATCGCACATCAAAATTATACGGGTCTTATCTGTCTCATTAATCGCCCAGTGCAGATAGGTTTCATCAAACACCACACCCTCACCGTCACGCCAACTGTAGGGTTGCTGATTCACATTAATAAAACAGCGATCATCATTGGGAGTGGATAAGCCCATGTGAAAACGCAATGAACCTGCATAAGGATCGCGATGCTCATTCAGCCTTGCTCCAGGTGGAAGCTCGGTAAACATGGCTGCTTTAACTTCGGGCACTTGCGCCAACAATGCCACAGTTTTTGGGCAAAATTGAATTGCCGAAGGATGCTTAGCCTCATACCACTTGAGATAAAAACGCTTCCAACCTTTTCTAAAAAAAGAGTTAAATCCCGCATCGTCATTTTTTTTAGCGGCTTTGATCTTCTCCAAATTCTCCAGCGCCAAAGCTTCATCCCGAATGATCTGCCAATTATCAGTCAGTAGCTTCAAACCCTTGAATTCACTCACGGGTAGATACGCCTTATGTGTTGGCACTTTAGAGAAGAGATAAATAAAAACATTAATCGGTGAAACTACGGATGAATGATCGAAAATTTGGCGAGAAAAACGTAAGCGCGCCTTGCCACGAAAGTGCACGAACAAGATACAAGCCACATATAAACCTAGAATTGCAAATTTCATGGTGAGTGCTTCTCTAAAAATAGTGAAATGATTTTATAAAACATGATGCTATAAAGCTAGGCCTGTTTGAGGCAGGCGCATGATTAAACGTTTATCTTGAGCGCAAAATGACTTGCATCAATAAAAGGCTGATTTCCAGAAATCAAATCCGCGACCAATCTGGCACTCGCAGGTGCCATGGTTAGTCCATAACGAAAATGGCCAGTGTTGAGATATAAATTATCAATGTGTGGATGCGCAGAAATAGTGGGGAGATTTTCTGGCGTGCCCGGACGTAGCCCACTCCAATGCTTGATGATAGGCAAATCTTTTAACGAAGGCATGATCCCTTGCGCTTTGGCAGCCAATTCATCACGCACCACCTCAGTAGTTGAGCTATCAAAACCAACATCTTCTAATGTGCTGCCAGCGAGTAAATAACCATCTCCTCGTGGAATCATGTAGAAGCCGTTTTCATAGATAATTTGCTTCAAATTTTCTGGTGGCTGGTAAAGCAAAATTTGTCCGCGCATGGGCTTGATACTTAGTTTTTGTGCAACGTTTCTGAGCAATAGAAAACTCCAAGCACCCGAAGTGACGATAAATTTATCTGCTTCTATCGTGCGCCCATCTGTAGTTTGCCAAGCACGCAAAGACTTAAACTCATCGAGAGGTAACAGCTCGGTGTGTTCCAGCAGGGTCACCTGATGTTGGACCAACCACTGACGCAATGCCTTCATAAAAAAAGGCGGACGGGCTTGGCAAACTTGCGGCAACCAAAGTGCTGAACCCTCAATAGGGCTTAGTAATGAATCAATGTTATCAACCAACTCAACATGTTGTTGATGGCGGTTGCACCAGTCGATGGCTGTTTTCTGGTCATACGGCGGCAGAACCAAAAAACCAGAATTGATAAACCCTGTTGGCAAGCCTGTTTCTTTTTCTAACCTTGCACAGATTGTTGAATATGCTCCCGCGCCGTAAGCGGTAAGGGTATTCACAGACTCAGAATACATCCAGGGCAGCAGAGGAAAGATAATGCCTCCTCCCGCCCAAGAAGACTCACCTGAAGTTTGGCTGGCAATTTGATTACGCTCGACAATGGTGACGCGATAGCCTCGATCAACCAGTTCCATCGCGGTCATACAACCCACGATGCCACCACCTACGATGACAATATGTTCGCTCATTCGTATTTGCCAGTAAGCAAGATTTTTTCACCCATCACCAAATCATGCGGCTTAGCTAGTAAGACGACTACATCACCCTCTTTAAAGACAAAGTCAGGGGTGACTTCAACTGGATGCGCATCGCGTCGCACAGCGGTGATTTCGGCTTTACACAAACCAAAATAAATCTCTTTAAGCGGCTTACCAATACAGAAGGCAAGGGCGTTAATGGGCACAGAATGTAAACGTGGTGCAGCACGCTCAACTGCCTCATCACCATCCGAGATACCATGGAAGAAGCCCTTAAACATTTTGTAGCGCTCTTCGCGGAAGAGGCGAATACGCTTGACCACACGATTAAGCGGGACCCCAAGCAGCACCAGCGCATGCGAAGCCAACATCAAACTACCTTCTAGCACCTCTGGCACAACTTCAGAAGCCCCCGCGTCACGGAAACGTTCCATATTGGCATCATCAACGGTACGCACAACAACAGGCAAGTTGGGAAAGTAGTCATTCACCAAATGTAAGATTTTGATTGCTGAAGGCGGGTCGTCATAACTGATAATTAATGCCTTAGCTTTAGACGCACCCGCAGCATCAAGCACTAAACGCTTACCCGCATCACCATACATTACGTTTTCACCAGCACTTGCGGCTTCTTGAACGCGGTTTGGGTCAATGTCCAAGGCAATATAAGGGAACTTCTCTTCTTTTAAGAAACGACTCAAATATTGGCCACTCCGTCCAAACCCGCAAATAATCACATGGCCGCTAAGTTGCTTACCTGCAGACTGAATGGTTTCAATCTGATCTTTACGGTTTTTGGTGTAGGTACGTGAGAAAAACTCAGCAATCTGCAAGTTATGCTGGATAATAAACGGTGCGAACAGCATGGACAGCAAGGATGATGCCAATACCAATTGCAGAACACCATTGCTAATGAGACTATGCTCAAGCCCTAACGAAATCACAACGAAAGAAAACTCACCAGCCTGCGCTAAGGTAACCCCAGCACGCACTGCCACACCAGACTCAAATTTAAAAGCGTAGGTCAGCAGCGTCACGACCAAAGCTTTAAAAACAATCAGTCCCGCAGTGATTAGCAAGATGGTACTAAATTGACTTGCCACTGCATTAAAGTCGAGCAACATCCCGATAGTGATAAAAAATAAGCCCATTAAAATGTCACGGAAAGCAGCAATATCCGATTCCACTTGATAACGGAAACGTGTTTCAGAAATCAACATCCCTGCAATAAAAGCGCCCAGCGCGTAAGACAATCCTGCCAACTTAGTGGCATAGGCAAGCACAAGGGTGACCATCAGCACGTTCATCACAAATAGTTCACGTGAACGCTGACGGGCCACCACCCCAAACCAACGGTTCATCAAGTTTTTACCGATGACAAACAGCAAACTCAGCATCACTGCGGCTTTAATCGCAGCGACACCCAAGGTGTACCCGAGTGAGCCAGATGGGCTAGCGATGGCTGGGATTAAAACTAGCAAAGGAACAACAGCAAGATCTTGGAAGAGCAAGACGCCAATAGAGACTCGGCCATGGCGTGAGTTTAAATCCAAACGCTCCACCAGCAATTTAGACACAATTGCCGTAGACGACATAGCAAAAGCACCGCTAACAATCAAAGCCGTTTCCCATGCCAGGCCTAAGCCTAGACAAATGAGCATGATGACGCCCATCGTCACCAAGACTTGCATGCCTCCAATTCCAAGTACGATGCGGCGCATTGAATAAAGTTGTGAAAGACTAAATTCAAGACCGATGCTAAACATCAAGAACACAATTCCAAATTCGGCTAGTTCACGATTTGCTTCATTGTCTGGAAGCAAACCAAAAGTTTTAGGACCGAGTAAAATACCCACCAAAAAATAGGCCAACATGGCTGGCAATTTGAATGCACGAAATAGCGCCACCACCATGACTGCGCTGGTGAGTAATACTAAAATTGCGGGAAGAGTTTCATGCATCTTGAACTTCACAATGCAAAATATGTGCCGATTTCAAAAAAACTAGCCAGAAAGTCGACTTTATTTGCACTTCTATCCTTTATTCGTCGGTCATTCCCTTTTATACTTGGCGTGTATGGGAAATTCATCATTAAAACAATCAAGCGCCAAACAAACGCCTATTGAGCTTGCTAAATCCGTGCTTTTAATTGAAGCAAATGCTGTTGAAGCACTTGCAAAAAGACTGGATGACAGCTTCACCAAAGCGGTTGCCCTCATTTTACAATGCCAAGGCCGTGTTGTGGTGAGCGGCATGGGAAAATCTGGTCATATTGGCAATAAAATTGCAGCCACTTTCGCCAGCACAGGCACACCTGCTTTCTTTATGCATCCAGCCGAGGCTAGTCATGGCGATTTGGGCATGATTACTAAAGATGATGTCATTGTGACCCTCTCCAACTCAGGCGAAAGTGATGAACTCATCGCCATTATCCCCGCCCTAAAACGCCTAGGCTGCAAACTGATTAACATCACTGGCAAGGCTAACTCAACCCTAGCAAAAGAAGCCAACGTCCATTTAGAAGTGCAAGTGGAGGTAGAAGCTTGCCCTCTAGGTCTTGCTCCAACGGCAAGTAGCACCGCAATGTTAGCACTAGGCGATGCCCTCGCTCTTGCCGTACTTGATCAACGCGGTTTCTCTGCAGAGGATTTTGCACGCTCTCATCCTGGCGGCAGCTTAGGCAGAAGGTTATTACTCCGAATTCAAGACATCATGCGTCAAGGTGATGAAATTCCTAGCGTCAGCCTACAAACCTCACTCAAAGATGCGCTTATTGAGATGTCACAAAAAGGTTTGGGCATGACCGCCGTAGTGGATAAAGACAAAATGTTAAAAGGGGTGTTCACTGACGGTGATTTGCGCCGTGCCTTTGGAAATGGTGTTGATATTCACACAACCCTCATCAGCGAAGTGATGCATACCAATCCACAAAATGCACACCCTGAACAATTGGCGGTGGATGCCATTGAGATTATGGAGCAAACAAAAATTAATGCCTTGCTTGTAACGAACCAGCAAGGTCAACTCGTTGGCGCACTCAATATGCACGACTTACTTAATGCAAAGGTTGTTTAAATTGGCTTTATCAGAAAACATTTCTATCGAAGAACGCGCAAAAAAAATCAAAGTGGTGGTTTTTGATGTTGACGGCGTCATGACCAATGGCGGTCTAATGCTAGGTGACGATGGCCTGGAATACAAAAATTTCCACTCACAAGACGGCCTAGGCCTAAAGCTTTTGCACAATACGGGCATCAAAATGGCAATTGTGACGGGGCGCACTTCCAAGGTCGTAACCAAGCGTGCAGAAAACATTAAGATAGATCACGTTTATCAAGGCGCAGAAGACAAATTAGAGGCGTTTCAGCATATCTTAAAAGACCTCAATGTGACTGCTGAAGAGTGCCTATTTATGGGAGACGATGTGATTGATCTTCCACCTATGCGCCGAGCAGGCCTCGCTGTCACCGTCCCTCATGCGATGCCGCTGGTAAAAGAGTACGCACATTACATTACAACGCGTGAGGCTGGACATGGCGCCGTGCGTGAAGTGTGTGAGCTCATCATGAAAGCGCAAGGCACTTTTGATGGGCAAATGGCACCGTTCTTAAGATAAATATTTCAGAAACGATGATTAGTCGCACCAGCACAATTTTATTTCCTCTGATTGTACTTGGGGTGCTTGCTTTAATTACATTTTGGATTGATCACACGGTGAAATTACAGGCGCCAAAAATAGATGGATCGAGCCGACACGATGTGGACTATTTTCTAGAGAATTTTGTAACAACGAGAACTGATGCTCATGGGAATCTTCGCCATGTTTTAGCGGCCGTTGAAATGCGCCACTACCCTGACGACGACAGCACGGAATTGATCAGGCCAAGATTCACCCAATACGGGGAGAACAGACCTGCCACTCAGATTGAAGGCCAAAAGGGCCGCGTATCCAGCAACGGCGAAGTGGTTGTATTTGACGGCAATGTCGTCGTGACGCGTCAAGCTTATGCGGATAGAGCTGAAATGCGCCTCTATACAGATCATCTTAAAATTCTGCCCAAGGAAGAAAAGGCCTCAACTGACTCAGAGGTCACCATCATTCAGCCCCCCAATAGCAAGGTGATTGCTCAAGGGATGAGCTACGACAAAGCAACTGAAGAATTAACACTTAGCAGCCGGGTCAAAGGTCACTATGAAAGTCCTAGAGCCTCAGCAACAATTGTGCCGAAAACACATACAAATGATAAAGTAACCAAAAAGAAATGATTAACATGATGCTATTCAATCGCTTCAAGACCTACACTAACCGCTCCTTTAGCACTCATAGGCTGAGCCAATTTCTAGCGCTATGCATACTCGCTCTTGTTTCCACCACTGCAATAGCAGAAAAGGCAGATCGCAATAAGCCGATTGAAATCGAGGCAGACACTGTCACCAGCAATGACGCAAAAAAAGTTACCGTCTATACAGGAAATGTCGTCATCACCCAAGGTACGCTAGTCATCAAAGGCGACAAAGTGGTCATGCGTGAAGATGAGCTAGGATTTCAGCATGGCTCCTCTTACGGCAACCCAACGACCTTCAAGCAAAAACGTGAAGGCAAAGATGAGTACATGGAAGGCAGCGCCATGCGCATTGAATATGATGGTCGCATGGACAAAGTACAACTTTATACCAAGGCTTGGGTAAAACGTGGCCAAGACATTGTGCACGGTGACTACATTATGTATGACGGTAACGCCGAGTACTCAGAAGTCATTGGTGGCGGTCCAAAATCTGCAACACCGGCCACCCCAACAGGCCGGGTTAAAGCCATTATTCAGCCTAAAAACAAATCTCCTGAAGCCAACTAATCTCAAGATTATGAGTGAACTAGTCGTTCAAAATTTACGCAAGCAATACAAAAACCGCACCGTCGTTCAAGATATTTCATTGACCATTAAAAGCGGTGAAATTGTGGGTTTGTTAGGCCCTAATGGTGCTGGCAAAACCACAAGCTTTTATATGGTGGTAGGACTAGTTCCCTTAGATGGCGGTCATATTATTCTCGACAACAAAGATGTGAGTCGTTTACCGATTCATCAGCGCGCTCATATGGGGATTTCTTATCTGCCACAAGAGCCTTCTATCTTTAGAAAACTAACAGCTGCCGATAATATTCGTGCCATTCTAGAACTACAAAATCTTTCTAAAGCCGAAGTTGAAAAGCGCCTAGAAGAGCTATTAGAAGAGTTGCACATCAGTCACATTCGCGACACATTAGCAGTTAGCCTTTCAGGTGGTGAGCGCCGCCGCGTAGAAATTGCGCGCTGCCTAGCCTCAAGTCCAAGTTTCATTTTGCTTGATGAACCATTCGCGGGCATTGACCCAATCGCCGTTTTGGATATTCAAAAAACAATACGCTTTTTAGCTGAAAAAGGCATAGGGATTTTAATTACAGACCACAATGTGCGAGAAACATTGGGCATTTGCGATCACGCTTATATCGTTAATCAGGGGCAAGTATTTGCGGCAGGCTCTCCATCAGAAATTGTGGAAAATGAAGATGTACGCAAAGTTTATCTTGGCAAAAACTTCAAGTTGTAATGAAACAAAGCCTACAGTTTAAATTTACTCAGAGTCTTGCGCTCACACCGCAACTACAGCAGTCTATTCGCTTACTGCAGCTTTCTTCACAAGAACTCAATCAAGAATTAGAAACAATCCTGCAAGAGAATCCTCTACTCGAGCGTACCGATAGAAGTGAGGAAGAGGCAGATTACTTTTCAGAAAGCTTAAGTACTGAAAACTTAAGTACTGAAAACCTGGGCACAGAAGTAAGCCAGCAAAAAGAAGTGTCTTCTGAGTCAGGTCCATCAGCTGAAATCGAGTCAGATTATTTCGATGAAAGTAGCAGCCAGCGCTGGGAAGAAAGTTATGCCCCAGACGATGAAAATGACTACGTCTTTCAAGAAATTGATGCGCCGACACTGCACGACCATTTAATGAGCCAACTCAAGCTCATGCCCTTATCTGAGCGGGATCAAACCCTATCCCTATATCTTGTCGATGCGATTAATGATGATGGCTACCTTGAACACTCGCTAGAAGAACTTGCTGAATCATTGCCAGCAGAACTTGAAATTGATTTGCTAGAACTACAAACTGCTTTAAAACATATTCAGCATCTAGATCCGCCTGGCATTGGTGCCTGCAATTTGGCTGAATGCTTATCTCTGCAACTTCAATTACTGCCAAAAGAAATCGTGGCTGAAAGTAGCAAAACACATCAACTGGCACTAGAAATTGCTGAGCATCATTTAGCGACTTTGGCCTCTCGTGACTTTGCAAAACTCAAAAAAACACTACGTTGTAATGATGCTGAATTGAAAGCAGCCCAGCATATGCTAACCCAGCTAAATCCGCGTCCTGGGGCTGGTTTCAGCAAATTAGCAGAAGGACACTTTATTCAGCACGAAGTCCTCGTTAAAAAGATTAAAGGCCGCTGGATAGCTACTTTAAATGATGAAGTTGTACCTAAGTTACGCATCAATCAAATGTATGCGGATATTCTCAAGCGCAATCGGGAAAGTTCTAACCAATATTTGAACAGCCAAATGCAAGAAGCAAAATGGATGATTAAAAACATTCAACAACGCTTCTCAACGATTTTGCGGGTCGCTCAAGCCATTGTGAATAACCAAACCGCTTTTCTAGCGCATGGTGAAATCGCTATGCGGCCTTTGATATTGCGTGAAATAGCGGATGAACTTGGCTTGCATGAGTCAACTGTCTCTCGTGTTACAACCCGAAAATATATGCTCACGCCACGTGGCGTTTATGAACTCAAATATTTTTTTGGAAGTCACGTGGCAACGGAAAGCGGAGGGGCTTGCTCTGCTACCGCGATTCGCGCTTTAATTAAGCAAATGGTGGCGGAAGAGAACCCTAAAAAACCGCTATCAGACAATCTAATTACTGAAATCTTATGTAAACAAGGCATCGTCGTTGCAAGACGTACGATTGCCAAGTACCGCGAGTCTCTCAACATTCCCGCGGCTAGCCAGCGCAAGTCCTTGTAAGGCTTGCTTAATAACCACCAAAAGGAGTCAATCATGAATTTGCATTTAACTGGTCATCACTTAGAAATCACTCCTGCTTTGCGTGAATATGTGCAGAACAAGCTAACACGCATTAGCAACCACTTCGACCATGTGATTGATGTCAAAGTGACGCTCACGGTGGAAAAAATTAACCAAAAAGTAGAAGCAACTATCCACGTACCAGGCAATGATCTACATGCAGAAGCCATTGATGAAAATATGTACAGTGCCATTGATTTACTGGCAGACAAACTTGATCGCCAAGTGTTAAAGCACAAAGAAAAACACACTGACCATCACAAAAACAATGGTGCTGTAAAACACCAAGCGATTGAGTAATTATTTAGGTTAAAAAAATGGCTCAAATCAGCGTTCATCAGCTTTATCAAGAAACCCGCCGTAAACTCAAACTCACCTGGGTGGCAGGTAAAGCTGGTGCAGACAATTTGCTCACAAGTGAAACGGTTTCCAAACCATCACTTGCGCTGATTGGCCATCTTAATTTTGTGCATCCCAATCGTGTACAAGTACTTGGTTGTGCAGAAATGGATTATTTAAGAGGGCTAAACGAAGCAGACCTTAATTTAGCCATTAAAAATTTATTCTCTACCGACCTTGCCGCGATTATTGTCTCTAACGGTGAAAAAGTGCCGGAAGCACTTTTAAAAACTGCGGATAATGCCCGAACTCCGCTATTCGCCTCACCGATTCGCAGTCCTGAATTAATGGATAATTTAGGGCACTATCTCACACAAGCATTTGCAGAATCTACCAGCGCGCATGGCGTGTTCATCGAAGTACAAGGTTTTGGTGTATTGATTAAGGGCAGTCCTGCCATTGGTAAAAGTGAGTTGGCACTGGAGTTAATTTCGCGTGGCCATCGCTTAGTTGCGGATGATATTGTCGATTTTTATCGGGTTTCACCAGAGCGTATTGAGGGGCGCTGTCCTCCGCTATTGCAAGACTTTCTAGAGGTGCGAGGCTTGGGCATTTTGAACATCCGCGCCCTATTTGGCGATAGCGCTGTAAAACCGACCAAACCGCTTGATTTGATTATTCAGCTTGAAATGGCAGACACATTAGCGCCACAAAATTTGGATAGGTTAGAAATCAAATCTCAACATGAAAATGTGCTGGGTTTGAGCGTGCAAAAAGTAGTCATCCCTGTCGCTGCAGGCCGAAATATTGCAGTTCTAGTTGAAGTGGCTGTTCGCAACCATATGCTTTTATTGCGAGGTGTGAATGGCACAAAACAATTTATGGAACGCCAATCCCGAGAATTAAAAAATAATCTAAAGAGTTAACCATGCAACTCATCATCATCACTGGACTCTCAGGCTCGGGTAAAAGCGTTGTATTAAGAGCACTCGAAGATACAGGTTATTACTGTGTGGACAACCTGCCTGCAACCTTGCTGCCACAAATTTGTGAGAATCTTAAAAATACGCAAGCTCGTATCGCGATCAGCACAGATACACGCAGTGCAGCATTAGAAGCCTTACCTGAAAACATTCAAAAACTAAAATCTCAAGGTATCACGGTTCAAGTTTTATTCTTGGAATCTACAACACAATCGCTGGTGAAGCGTTTTAGCGAAACCCGCCGCCGCCACCCGCTAAGCAGTGAGTCTATGACATTAGCGGAGAGTATCGAATATGAGCGTAAATTATTAGCGCCACTGGCTGAACTTGGCCACCATATTGATACCAGCGATTTAAGTGCCAATACCTTGCGCGGTTGGGTAAAGGATTTTGTATCGCAAGATAACAAAACCATGACACTGCTGTTTACCTCTTTTGGTTTTAAGCATGGCATCCCACTGGATGCAGATTTTGTATTTGATGTGCGTTGTCTGCCAAACCCACATTACGATCCTGAACTTAGACCGATGACTGGCCGTGATGCACCAGTCAAAGCTTTCTTGGAACAACAGCCACAGGTGCACGACATGTACCAAGATATCCAAAATTTTGTGGCACGCTGGCTACCAAGTTTTATTCATGAAAACCGCAGCTATCTAACCATTGCAATTGGCTGCACGGGGGGGCAACATCGCTCGGTTCACATTGTGGAAGAGTTAGGCAAGTATTTTGCTGCTCAAAAACAGCAAGTATTAATTAGACATCGAGAACTGGAACTCTTTTTATGATTGGCATTTTGATTGTTGCGCATGGCACACTCGGCGAGAGCTTAATCCAGTGCGCAACGCATGTAATGGGTAGTCGCCCGCCACATCTAGAACAGTTTGGCATTGAGAAAAATGACGATCCATGCGCCATGCTGCCTTTGCTTGAACAGGCGGTTCAGACCCTTGATGAAGGGGACGGGGTGCTCATTCTTTCAGATATCTATGGCGCAACGCCCTGCAATATTGTCGGCAAAGTGCTCAAGCCGAATCATGTCGAAGGCATCGCAGGCGTTAACTTACCAATGCTAGTGAGAGCCCTTACTTACAGAAATGGTGACTTAAACAAACTTGCTGAAAAGGCGCTCAGTGGTGGCCAAGAAGGTGTGTTTCACTTTACTGAAGAAGCATGCAGTCCAAGTAATAAAGGTGTACAAAATAAATGAAGCAAGAAATCGAAATCATCAACAAATTAGGTTTGCATGCGCGCGCCTCAACCAAATTAACGCAAACTGCGAGCCAATTCTCTTGCGAGATTTGGATTGAGCGTAATGGTCGTCGTGTTAATGCAAAAAGCATTATGGGTGTAATGATGCTGGCCGCAAGCAAGGGTAGTGTTGTGACACTAGAAACCAGTGGTGCAGATGAAACTGCCGCCATGGAAGCCTTAGTTAATTTGATCGACAACCGTTTTGGTGAACCCGAATAATGAGCTTCTCCATTCATGGTGTAGGCGTATCGAATGGCATTGCAATCGGGCATGCGCATTTGGTTTCGCACGCCCTGTTAGAGGTGGTGCATTACCAAGTTCCCAAGCATTTAGTTGAACAAGAAATTGCACGTTTTGATCAAGCGATTCAAACAGTCAAAACTGATTTAGAGACAGTCAAAGCACAATTACCAAGCCGCTCACCTGCTGAGCTTTCTTCATTCATCAACACTCACTTGATGATTTTGAACGACCATACGCTGTCAGAAGATCCCAAGCAAATTATTCGTAAAGAACAATCAAATGCTGAATGGGCGATCAAGCAACAATTAGAAAGCATCGTTGAGCAGTTTGATCAAATTGAAGATGAGTATCTACGTGAACGCAAACACGATGTTATTCAAGTCGTGGAGCGCGTTATCAAAGTATTGCTTGGCCGTCCAAGCCAAGTGCCAGTGCTTGAACAAGAAAAAGCGATTATTTTGGTGGCACATGACATCTCACCAGCCGATGCTATTCAATTTAAACACCACCATTTTGCGGCTTTTGTCACAGATGTAGGTGGTGCAACTTCACATACGGCTATTCTTGCACGCAGCTTAAATATCCCTTCGATTGTAGCGCTTCAAAGAGCACGTTCACTCATTCGTGATGGTGAGCTGTTAATCGTTGATGGCGCCCAAGGCGTAGTGATTGTTGATCCAGATAAAGACACGCTGGCTGAATACAAGCTCAAACAAGAACAATGGGAAATTGAGCAACAAAAACTCAAACGCATCAAATCTAATAAAGCCGTTACGCTTGATGGTACCCATATTGATTTATATGCCAACATCGAAGTGCCTGAAGACGTCGTTCAAGTGAAAGCAGTCGGTGCAGCAGGCATCGGTTTATATCGTACTGAATTTTTATTTATGAACCGCCGTGATGTCCCTTCAGAAGAAGAACAGTTCGGCGCTTATCGAAGTGTGGCAGAAGCGCTAGATGGCAAACCAGTAACAATTAGAACGCTAGATTTAGGTGCTGATAAAGAAATGAATAGCGATACTGAACGCACCTGCACCAACCCTGCGTTGGGCTTGCGAGCTATTCGACTTTGCTTGGCTGAGCCGCAATTATTTCACACGCAACTTCGTGCCATTTTGCGTGCGTCCGCTTTTGGCAACATTCAGATA
>Ga0172376_10006027_pt1 | contig 13312 bp, 33 predicted proteins | sample Lak35m_FD_121114 | JGI IMG/M metagenome (GOLD analysis project Ga0172376, IMG submission 121114) | Freshwater microbial communities from Kabuno Bay, South-Kivu, Congo - kab_092012_35m | ecosystem: Environmental > Aquatic > Freshwater > Lake | place: Democratic Republic of the Congo: South-Kivu...
TCATAGGGTCTGCACGTTGTATCCTATCGGACGCAAGGGAACGCATCCTGAGCGGTCTAGTGACAAACGCTATTTTCCAAGAATTCCCCTTGCCTAAATCGGCACGAAGGGTATACTGTAGTACCATGAAGGTCCGAGTCTACTTCAATCTGCACAAAAAGGTCTGGAGCATCCTCCACAAAACGGATCGCGGCTGGAGACTGTGGGGACACTCGCCCCGCGTGACGTTGGCCGACGTGACTTGGAGGGTGAGCGAAGCGGGCCGCCAGAGAGTGCTCCGCGAGCGTCGCAAGAACGTGCATGCGTTCGCATGCGGAACCTTGCTAGACAACGAGAACGCTCCCGATGGCGAATACCGTAAGGTAGCGTACAATCCCTACAGGGGGTCGTACTTCTACGATGCGGAATCAATCTTCAATCCGCCCGTGGAATCGAGCAAGTACGCCGTTTTCACGCCACAAAAACACGTTTTCGCTTGCCAAAACGACTAAGGGGATATATACTGTGAACATGAGACAAAAGATCGCCAGCCTCATTCGTGAATTGCGGGCCGTACCCACGAAAGCTCTCACTGTACGTGAAAAAAACATGGCGATTCGTTCCCATGCAAGATCGTACAGAAAAACCCTGATTTCTCTTGCCAAAAACAATTAGTAGGATATACTGTAGTACCATGAAACGCCAACGCATTCCGGTGTCCGGTCACTTCACTACCCAGGTCTATAATCGCGTGCCGTTCGATATCGTCGAATATGAAGATGGCACGAAAGAGTGTTGGGTCCGCTATCGCGGCGGGCGGCTCTTCGTGCAACTGACGGGCGAGAATGCTTGCTGGATGGCGTTTCGATTCGAGCCCAAGCACGGTAACGCGATCGTGGTCGGGGCCAGATTACACCGAGGAAAGGAAGAATGGCGGCCTAACTACCTTTTCAGGTGATAGAATAGAACATGGACATTTGCACGAATCACGACGGCGAATCGATTGCATACGTTGGGCGTACTTGTCCTGCTTGCAAACAAGTCGAAAGACTCCAGGAGGAAATTTCTTCCTTGAAGGATGATGTGAACAATCTCGAAAAAGAACGAGACGATTTGCAGGAACAGCTTGACAACGCCGAATAGGCGTGCTAGACCGTAGTACCATGAAAGACAAGATCGCGGTCTTCACGCCCGAAAAACGGGTTTTCGCTTGCCAAAACGACCAGTAGGGAGTATACTCTAGCATGGACATCAAAGAACAAATCGAAGTCACACTGGTCGAGATCGCCGACTCCTATCAAACGCATGAAAGTTTTTACGATTTCCTTGCCGAGAAGGTAGAAGAGAAGATCGGGAGGTCACTCAACTTTTTCCAGATGACTGACTACTCCATCGTAGGATTCAACGGTGCGATGGTCAAGGTCGAAATCGAAGGCTACGAGGATTTCTGAGCCGAGTATTGCAGCGTGGAGCGTCCTAGGATGCTCTCTGCTGCACGCTAACTTGACCCCCGGTAGCTTAGCTACGTGGGGTACCAATAGCCCCTATCCTGCGGGCTCCTAGACGCCCTAGCGGGGCCAATACCATTCCTGCTTTTTCTGTTTCGTGCTTGACTTCTGCCAATCGTGGTCTATACTTAGGTACCATGAAGACGAAAGCCGAAATCGCTGCTCGAACCCGCGAAATCCTCAACGAGACCGCTATCAAGTGCCCCCAATGGGCGGACAAGCTCCATGCAATGCGGATCAAGGTCTCGGGTCGCATGACTCGTTGTGCCGGGCGTGCCGCCTACCGTACGAACACGATCAAGCTTTCCCTACCGTTCTTCGCGGACGCTGGAAACTTCGATACGGCCCTGGCTAACACCGTGACGCACGAAGCGGCCCACCTAATCGTGGGCGTGTTCGGTCGCGTGGGCGGTCCTCACGGGTCACAATGGCGGGCGACGCATCGTGCGATGGGCGGCACGGGTGCCCGTTGCCATACGCTCGAATTGGCCCACGGTTTCGAGCCTCGGCGTCGCAAGCCTCTTATTCAAGTCAACTGCCCCAAGTGTAACCAACCGATGCCCTTGGGGGCTCGACAGTTCACGAAGCATCAGCGAATCCGTGTTTTGGGCGGTACTGGTTATACGCACCGACTGTGCCCCCGCTGAAAAACACTTGACAACCGTCCTCGCTCACGGTATAGTATGAGCGTAACCAAAGAGCGTGCCCCATAAGGGCATGAAACACATGCAACAGTTTGAAATTTTTGACGGTAACTGCTATCGGTTTACCGTCTCTCCTTCGGAAAACCCGATGGACGTGCTAGAAGAGGAACGCCGTAACACTCGAAATCCCATGCTTCGCATGGTGATGGTGGAGGATGGCGTGCGTACGGAAGTCGAAGGCCCGAGGATGCCCGAGGCCCCTGAATTCGACTTGGACGATAACCAATTCGAGGGCTGGAACAATGAAGCGTAGAATCATTCGAGCAGACGCCCACAATTGGGCTATCCAGGAATGGCAGGAAGGCGGGGATACCGTCGAGCGTGGTCGATTCGCTGGACAGACGAAGCAAGCCCGCTGGAAAGCTGCCACCAAGTTCTATCCTCATCTCCAAGACGCGGCGAATGCCATGTTTCGGGAGATTGTCGCGGACAATTGGAACGTGACGGGGCAAGCAATTGTTGGTATGCTTGAGGCTGCCTCTAAGGAAGTCCAGGACCACGTTACCGCAATCGTCCAGGGGGCCAACACGGATACGCTTATCGGTATCCTCCAGGAACGCGGCTGGCAAGTCACGGCTGGCAAGAAGGGCCGAGCGTCCTACGTTGAAGGCGACGGGGACGAAGAACCCGAGTGAGATTGCTCACAATTCTGTTTGACATTGCCCCGCTATTATGGTATACTCTAACCATGAAGCGGGGCAAAAAACAACGTATTCACAAGGGGGCCGAAGAGGCTCAGCGTGGGGCTGCTGCGATGGCCAACGCTACCAAGGGACGTGCTCGCACTTTCAAGGACCGCAAGAAGGACGCCAATCGCAAGGCGTGTCGCGGCAAGGTGGACCATGAGTAACTGGAATCCTCAAATGGCATTTGACAAGTGGCTCGGCATCGTGTAGAGTATAGCACAACCGAAGAGCGGCCCTAACGGGTCGAACGCAAACAATGGGACAATACTACTACGTCGTGAACCTGGACAAGCGTGAATACCTCCATCCGCATCGCATGGGCGACGGGCTCAAGCTCCTGGAGTTCGGATCGTCCGGTAGGGGTACGATGCTCGGGCTGGCCGTGCTCTTGGCCGATGGCAACGGGCGGGGTGGTGGCGACCTGCGTTCCAACAGGCCAATCGTTGGCTCGTGGGCGGGCGACCGCATCGTAATCGCGGGCGACTACGCGGACGAAGGGAATTTCGTGACGGAAGCCGACTTGACGCCCGAAGTTGTTCAGAAGATCCGCGACAACTACGCGGAGCCGGATCGTGAGGTCATGCCCGAGAACGTGAACCTGCACCTGCTCGCATCGGTTGCCTTCCGCGAAGTCTCGGGGGCCGTGCGGGAAGCCCTGGCGGAAGCGGGCGAAGGCATCCGAGCAGGATGGGGTAGCTAACGAAAATCCTCGGGGGTCGCTTGACACAAGCGGCCCCCGATGGTATACTAAAGGCATGAAGATCAAAGCCTTTCAAGCACTCGAACGTACGTTCGGCGTCCTGGCAGACTTCTTCAACGGGCTCCGCGAGCGTTGTGCCGTGTGCCCGGACTGTGGACGAAACCGCTACACTGGCCAGCCCTGCATCATCATGCGGGGTATCCACGACTGCAACGGAGACTAGAAATGGGCTACTGCATGAACCAACGGGATGCGTCCTTCCGCATCAAGGCAGAGAACAGGGCCAAGGCCCTGCAAGCGATCAAGGATCTTGCCTCCCGCGTGGACGAGGGCGGGGGCGGATGCTGGAGCGGAGGCCGCAAGGTCGAAGCCTTCTTCTCCTGGGTCCGTACGGAGAAGTTCGCCAACGCGAGCACGCTGGAAGACGCGATGAGTGAGTGGCGATGGGAGATCGACGGGGCCGCTGACGTGGATTCGATCATGTTCGAGGGCGAAAAGCTCGGGGACGATATCTTCCTCCTGCGTGCCATCGCTCCCTACGTCGAAGCGGGCTCGTTCATCGAAATGCAAGGCGAGGACGGTGCCCTGTGGCGATGGTACTTCGACGGTACCGACTGCATCGAACAGGAAGGCCGAGTCTCCTTCTCCTAGCAAGATGGGGTCTCCTGGGGCGAGCGATTGTCCCTAGGAGCATGGGGTGCCTACGGGGAGCGTTGGCTTTGTCAGTTCTCCCCCTTCCTTTTCAAGGAATCGAAATCCATCAAGGCTAGGAAGTCAACAAAAAAGCCTTACGCTCCCAAAATTCAGTTACATCACTGAGCCCCTTAACGGGGTATGGGGTCGCCTGCGTGGGCGGGCGGCGGCTGCCGGTCTGGCGGTCGGCTGCCAGTTTGACATACGCACTAGTGCGTAGGTAGATTTTTCTGCCCTTCTGCGTACAAAAGAGTACCCTGCTAGGCTGGATTGTCAAGCAAAAACATTTTTTAGAATTCTCTGGCCTAGCGAGCGAAGCGTGCTATACTTGTGCATCATGAAGGCACTAACCACTAACCAACTCGTCGAATTGCTCGCTACCGTCAAGGGGGCGACGTTCGCTACCATCATCACGGAAACCGATGCTCGACTGGTGAAAACCGGCAATCCTTTCGGGGATGTTCGCAAGGTTTCCCGCGTGAACGTTACGCTCGGTTTCCAGTACGAAAAGGCTGTGAACCGTCAGCGTGCCCGTGAAGGGGGCGAAACCGACTTCGAAGCGGCTCCGCGTCAATGGGGCGAACGCAAGCCGGGTACCATGCTGGTCGAACACAAGGGAAATCTTTACCTTGAAACCAAGGTCGAACGTTCGCTGGATTGCCAATACTTTACCGCCGATGGGAAGGAATTGACCGCAGAGGAAGTCAAGCCCTTTTTGCCGAAAAAGGGTGCGAGTCGTCAGGAAGTCGAGAAGGAAATTCTCGTCCGCGACTACGCTCTGGAAAGTATCCGTAGCATCGCTTTCGGGGGCGAGCAGTACGTCATGCTCCAAGACGTGCCCGCTCTGGTGGCCGAACCCATCATGCAAAACGCCTAGCCTAGCCTTCGGCTAGATCGCGGGGGCGGGAGTCGCAAGATTCCCGCCTTTTTCTTTTGCCTTTTCCAGCCGATAGGGTATACTGTAGGCATGGAAGCAACACTCAAGACCGAACAGGAAGTGCGTACCCTTCTCGCTAGCGTTCAGGCTCGCTTGCGAGCGGACGCCTACGCTTCCGCCGCGGGTCGGATGGAAGACTTGCTCCGCGAATCTATGCTGCTCTGGTTTTTGGGAAAAAAGGCTTGACAAAATCCCCCTAGTGGGGTATAGTTTGGCATCATGGAACACCACGACGAACGCGGAATTGAAGCGGCTGAAATTGCGGGGGATCTTTTGGAGGAAATCGCCCGCGAGGAAGATATGGACGCCCACTATCTCGACTGGTGCAAACGTAACGGCGTAACGCCGAGTCTGGTGAATATCGGCACGGATACGGACGCCGAAGGTGAAAAAGTTTCCGTATGGACTTTCGCGTGAGCTGCCGAAATGGCGGGGCCTAATGGCCCCGCCGAGGGGCCTAGAACGCTCTAGGGCGAGCCCTACTTCTACCCCACGTAGCTTAGCTACGTTGGGTAGAAGTAGGTTAGCGTATACGCGATCCTGTGCGGTCTGGTACGATTCGAAGATTTTCGATTTTTCGTTTGCTTTTTCTAGCCTGCCCTGTATACTTAGGCACGCTTTGAAAGGAGCGAAACATGAAACGCAGAGTCTTGAGAATCGACGGACGCGACAACGTGGAGACCGTGGGCGACGGCTACCAATCCTGGAACCGTGCAATCGGTGCGGACATCGGGGAACTCGTGGTGTGCCCTGGCGGCTCGCTGGAACTCTGGTGCGACGAAGAGGGCTTGTGCAAGGGCGAGCCCGTGGTAAACTTCACGGCGTCCGTTCTAGCGGGCCGCACGATTGTGGGCGACGTGATCGTTTTCAAGCGGGGCGACGTGAAGTAGAACACGCTCCTTTCCTTTCGGGGCCGACCATCAAGGGATGGCGGCCCTTTTTCTTTTTCGTTTTTCCTCTTGCTTTTGGGCTGGGTGGACGATATACTCTAGCACAATGGTCACGACGAAAGACGGACTGCGGGGACTGGTGCTGCTCACCATTACGGACAGCAAGGGTAACGTGGTTATCCACGAAACCGTCAAGCCCGAAGACGTGGACACGATCGCGGCCCGAATCCTCCCGACCATCAACTAGAAAGGAACGCACCATGAAGAAGTTTCGCATCCTGGTCCAATGCAACGAGTGTGGAAAGAAGTTCAAGGTCTCGAACCTGGACGGACGCTGCCCCGGCTGCCGAGGGTGCGACTTCGAGCTCGTCGGACTCTGACAGAATGGCAGTCCCTAGGAGCCCCTGCAAGGCCCCTAGGGTGCTGCCGTTTGCGTTCAATATCGACCCCCTGTAGCTTAGCTACGTTGGGTAGAAGTAGGTTAGCGTATACGCGATCCTGTGCGGTCTGGTACGATTCGAAGATTTTCAATTTTTCGTTTGCTTTTTCTAGCCTATGTGGTATAGTTAGGCATGAAGCTCACCACGAAATTCAATCCCGCCCTGGGTCTCTATGTCGGTCGCAACGGTTTCGGTTTCTACCATCGTTGCGATTGTGAAGCTGCTGGTCTCGCGTGGCTTCGGGCTTTCGAGTCCGCCGCTCATGAGCGTATCGACGCGATTGAGCGTAGCATGAGCGGCATGGACGAATACGTCCAAAAGTTCGGTACTGCGGCCGAATGAGCGAGGGGCCTAATGGCCCCCGCAAGGGGGCTACAATCGCCTAGGGCGAGCCCTACTTCTACCCAACGTAGCTAAGCTACGTGGGGTAGAGATAGAGTCTATCCTAGAGCGTCCTAGACCCCTTGGCGGCCCCATTAGAGCCCACGGAAATCGGCAAGAAAACCGAAAATCCATTTGCTTTTTTAGGCCCGTATGGTATACTGTGAGCATGAAACGTTTTCATATCAAGGCGTGGGGATCGCTGGCGGAAAAGGCACAATGGCCTACGGTTCCGCACGAACAGTTTTCCGTATACCGTGACGGCGAACGCGAAGCCCGTCAACTGGTCGCGGATATGGTTAGGGCTGGATATCCGAAGCCCGTGGTGGTGTTGTACGGTCCCCACGGTTTTGAGACTTTTTCCAGCTAGTTTTCCTTGACTAACCCTGCTGACGGGATATACTGTAGTACGCTCGAAGTGAGCGAGAAAAGGAAGTCAAACATGGACGAATTCGACATGCACGCGGAAGAACGTCTCTGGCCTACCGTCGAAGGCGACGAAGAGGGTAGCTTCGATCCCGATGGCTACCCCGAATCGGAATCCTTCGGGCTCGAAGACGACGCGGACGCCCTTGCTTCCGCTGGCATGGGAACCGACGAAGACTACGGTTCCTTTGGAGGCGAAGACGATTGGCTCGACGGTAGCTACGAGGAGTGATGCACGCGGGGGCGGGCTGCAAGGTCCGCCCCCGACTTTTCTGCTAATGGGCCGCTAGACCGCCCACAAGGCCCCTTCCTCGCGTTCTGTTTCGACCGGAGATAGCTTAGCTACTTTGGGCGAGGCTTGCGTGCAGCCTGAGCGATCCTATGCGTTTTCAAGTTTTTTGATTTTCTCTAAGGTTTCCCCATCAGCCCGCCGATAATAGACACATGGAACACGTCACACAACTCGAAATCCAATCCTTCATCCTGGAAGCCTGCATGGCCTACCCTGAACTGAGCGAGAGCGACGCGGTAGTGCGACTCGCCCTCGAAGAGGGGCGAGCTGCTTACAAGCGGCTGGGGCTCTCTGGAGCGGAAGAACGCAAGGCGAAGGCCCGCGAGTTCCGCGACAAAATCTAGTTTTCCATTTGCTTTTTCCAGCCCGATAAGCTATACTCTAGTCATGAAGATCACCATTCAAACGCGGGACGCGAGCGACGAAGATTGCAAGCGGGACGACTACTACACTGTGGTCGATGGCCGGGAAATTCTTCTCGCCTCGTGTGCTCTTCCGAGTACTTATACCGAACGCGACGTGGAAGCAAAGGTTCGGCAATTGTTCGGGCTTGACGCGGCAATCATCTGGAAGTAGTTGCCAAAATGGCGGGGCCTAATGGCCCCGCTGAGGCCCCTGGGCTAGCTTATGGCGGGGCCTAGCTTGACCCCACGTAGCTAAGCTAGGTGGGGTGGAAGCACGATAGCGTATACGCGATCCTGGGCGTTCTGGTACGATTCAAAGATTTTCGATTTTTCTTTTGCTTTTCTGCCCTGTTGCCGGTATACTGTAGCATGGAAAACATGAAAAGCGAACGCGAAGTGCTCGCCCTGCTGGCCAGCGTACAAGCCCGCCTCCGGGCCGATAAGTACGCCCCTGGGGACCGCGACCGCGACGTGCTCCGCGAATCTATGCTGCTCTGGGTTTTGGGAAAAAAGGCTTGACTAAACTAGCCTTCGGGCTATAATCTAGCATCATGGAACACCACGACGAACGCGGGATCGAAACGGCGGAAATCGCGGGCGATCTTTTGGAGGAAATCGCCCGCGAGGAAGACATGGACGCCTACTACCTTGACTGGTGCGAACGCAACGGCGTGACGCCTAGCCTCGAAATCGAAGGCGAAGCTACAGACGCGGGGGGCGATACCGTGCGAGTCTGGCGGTTCGTCTGAGCCTGCCGAAATGGCGGGGCCTAATGGCCCCGCTGAGGCCCCTGGGCTAGCTTATGGCGGGGCCTAGCTTGACCCCACCTAGCTTAGCTACGTGGGGTGGAAGCACGATAGCGTATACGCGATCCTGGGCAGTCTGGTGCCCCAATACAGCCCACCGATTTTCAATTTTCCGTTTGCTTTTTCTTGCATGCACGGTATACTATAGCATGCGACACACGAAGGGAAAGGGACGCACGGGACCGGGCGGTATGCGTTGCCCCTGCTGCACGAAGGGCAAGCCTTCGCAACACAAGCGGGCGACGGTACGCTCCGAGCGTATGCGGACCAAGAAGTTTCTTCGCACCATGCTTCCCTGAGATTTTCGTGTTTTCCTTTTGCTTTTCTAGCATGCAGCCGATATACTGTATGCACAAGCGGGGCAAGGAAACCCCACGAAAGGATAAAAGCCATGCAGACCATCACGAAGAGCGAAGCGGCGAACCTGATCGAGAACAGCAACGGCAAGGTCTTCGGCGTGACGTTCATCAAGCGTACCACGGGCGAAGAGCGAACCATGCGTTGCATGCTGGGCGAGCGGACCCGCAAGGATCTGGCGGGTGGTCCGGCTGCCTACAACCCCGCCAAACATGGCCTGATCTGGGTCTATCTCATGGCGGGCGACGTGAACCGTGCGGAAGCCAAGAACCGCCGGAGCATCCCGGTCGATGGCCTGATCCGGCTGGCCCTTGGTGGAGTTGAGTACGTGGTCGCGTGATCGAGCAAGCGGGGGCCGCGAAAGCGGCCCCCGCTATTGCATGCGGCAAGGCCCCTAGGAGCCCGCCGTTTGAATGCTATTCTAACCCCACCTAGCTTAGCTACGTGGGGTCGGGGTCGGTGCGATCCTACGCGATCCTAGGCAGCTTGCCGAGCCCATTAGAGCCTACGGATTTTCGATTTTCTATTTGCTTTTTCGAGCCTGCCTGCTATACTTATGCACTATGAAGACGCTGCACACACGAGAGGACGGAACCGCAAGCCATTGGACCATGACGCGGAGGGAGTTCTACGATACGCACGCGGACTTCCGTAACAAGCCCAAGCGGGGCGATGCCCCTATGCGGCTGGCTCTCTGCCCCAAGACGGGGGCGACGGTTTCCGTGCAAGTGCTTTTCGTGTGCTCGCACGACGTGCCCGAGAAGGTCTCGTGCGACACATGCGACGAGATCGACGCCCACGAGGGTATCGCACACGAGCGTATGCAACGAGAATGTCGCCCATGATTCTCGAACACTGAAAAAATGGTCGGCTCTAATGGCCCTAGCAAGGCCCCCAGGAGCCCACCATTCTGCTTTGCTTTTAACCCCACGTAGCTAAGCTAGGTGGGGTTAGGGGAGGGCCGCGTATACGCGATTCTAGGCAGCTTGCCGAGCCCATTAGAGAATACGAATTTTCGATTTTTTGTTTGCTTTTTCGAGCTTTCCTGCTATACTGTAAGCATGGAACAACCGATCATCGAATGCGAACAGTGTGGAACCGACAACATCCCTATGGGCGAAATGGGCGGGATGTTGCACTATCGTTGCCGCTCGTGCGGGTGGACGTACTCCAAGGATAAAGAGGAATTGGAAAACGAAATCATAGGCGACGCCGAAGCCCGCTACGAGGCTCGCTACTACGGTTCTTGAAACACGCGGGCAAGAAATTCCCAACGTCAATGAGGCGAGGGGTGGGCCTAGGGGCTCGCCCTTTGCGTTCTATTTTGACCCCACGTAGCTTAGCTACGTGGGGTCAGGGGAGGGCCGCGTATACGCGATCCTAGGGGCATTGGCAGCCCCATTAGAGCCTACGAATTTTCTATTTTTTGTTTGCTTTTTCGAGCCCAGCGGGATATACTCTAGTCATGAAGCAATACACTTTCATTCACGATCCGGGTCACGGTTGGCTGGAAGTTCCCCAAGAGGATGCCAAGGGAATCAGATTCTCGAAGTATTCCCCGCGTCGAAACGGAAATATCTACCTCGAAGAAGATTGCGATGCCCCGAAGTTTCTCGAAATTATGAAGGCTCGTGGTGTGGAAATTGAGATAGTAGATAAGTACGTCGAAATTGGCTGGAGGGGGTAACAATACTGTAGGAACCCTACTTCCAACGCTGAAAAATTCGCTAGCTCTTAGTGGCCCCCGCAAGGCCCCTAGGAGCTTGCCGTTTCGCTTGGCTTTTGACCCCACGTAGCTTAGCTACGTGGGGTCAGGGGAGGACCGCGTATACGCGATCCTGTGCGTTCTCTTTTTTTTGATTTTCCATTTGCCTTTTTCAGCCCTTGGGGTATACTCTAGGCATGAAGCTCACCACCAAATTCAACGGCTCGCTCGGTCTCTACATCGGTCGCAAGGGCTACGGTTTCTATCACGGCTGCAAGACCGAGGCGGATGGTCTCGCGTGGCTTGCCGAAAACGAAGAAGTCGCCAAGGCTCGCATCGACGCAATCGAGCGTAGCATGAGCGGCATGGCCGAATACGTCCAAAAGTTCGGCACTGCGGCCGAATGAGCGAGGGGCCTAATGGCCCCCGCAAGGGGGCTACAATCGCCTAGGGCGAGCCCACCTTTGACCCCACGTAGCTAAGCTACATGGGGTCAGGGGAGGGTCGCGTATACGCGATCCTGTGCGTTTTTATGGACTGCCAAAATGACAGAGGGCCGCTCTCCGCGAGCGACCCTCTGCCAGAGTTTTCTACTGACTGCGGCTTGACACTCAAACATCCGCAATCGCCCCGCGACCCATACTCGCATCGGGTGAGTTGCGTGGTATTTTATGCTAAGCTCCCCCACGCGAAAGCTAGCAGTATGCTCGTTTTGAAGGTTAGAGTATACTTTCCCTTTTTTTTGTTCGCCCCTGGTTTCCCCTTTATCCAGGCCCCCGACGCTGACCGTTCCTCTTTCGAGGCTCAGCGAGGCCACTACCTGCGAACACCATAGTATAGCCTGTTTCGAGCCGATGTCAAATAGATTTTTTTAGTTGACTTCTCCCTGTTTATGCTGTATGATATGGCATGGCAAACGAAGACGTACCGTACACGTTGCACGAAGTTGAGACTTTCGGCACTCGCACTGGCCCTAAGTTTTCGATTGTGCGTATGGGGCCTGTTGCGTATATCCAGGCTCCGCGAGAGGTTGCACAATTGATCGTGGACCTTCTAAACGTCAACAAGCCCGAGGCAGACGAGGCTATGGACGCTGCTTATCTTCGCAGCACGACTCCCCAATGAAAAACTGGCTCGTACTAAAAACCGTCGCCTTGATCCTGTTTTTGGTTATGGCAACTTGCCTAGTCTGTGTTGTGGTGCTAGAATAAGCCATGCAATTCACGCTCACTGCTGCTGAAAACGAAAACACAGGCGAACTCGGCTGGCTCGATTCTCGCGTCGGTCATTCTAGCATTTTCGAGCCGCTGGAATGGGCCTACGGTATCGCTCACGATTGCCTAGAGCACTTCGCATTCCGCCACGTTGCAGACGAAATCGAGGCACACGGGGCTATGTATTGGGTCCGTTATGAAGGTGGCTGGTCTGCACCTAAGTACGGTAATACCCTTAGCTTGCATAGTTTCAGCCACGAATGGCCAAACCTCTACAATGGGCTGGTGACTGACAATTCATACATGCCAACGCCCCCGCGTACGCGAGCCTTGGATTCACACATTGAATCGGACATTTCCGAAATTATTGCACTCGGCCAACAAATGATCTGTTATGCTGACGAGGACGATATTCGCCAAATCGCCCAAGCGTTCCGAGCGTTTTTCCGTATCGGCTATCGCAAGGCTGCTCGCCGTTTCAAGGGACATGCTGCTTGTGAGGTAGCCAACATCTACAACATGCTCGCCCAAGCTATCGAGCGTCAATCTCTGGAATACGAAGGCCAACAAATCAAGGTTCGTGTAAACTTGAAAACGGGTCGGGTAAGCGTAGAGGAAATCTACGAAATGGTTTGACTTATCGGCTAACGAGGATAGAATTAGGCATGAAAACGCTCTCTGAGGCTGACGCACATTTCAAGGCGAAGAAAGCGACGCACTTTAGCGATTCGCTCTATCCGCCCAAGCTCGGCTGGAATGGCCAAAAACTCGATGATAAGATTTTCTCACGTCACTATTTCCGTAATGGCGTGGAGATTGGCTACGCTCTCCCTGATTTTCTGGACGACAATGGAAACGGGCTGCACGAGTTTGAAACCTTCCGAATGTGGCACATGCCGCACACGCTACACGAGCTAGTTTGAGTATGGGGGTCGAAAATTGACCCTAGCGTCACTCTGAGAATCTTTGACAACTAAGCAAATAGGAAAACGCTACGCTAAGCATTTCGAGCCCTATAGCTGGTCGTTTCAAAAACTCAAGAAGTGTCAAAAAGCCCCCTATAAGGGGAATGTGCGTAGGTGCCCCCCCCCCCCCCCCCCCCCACCCCCCCCCCCTCCACCCCCCCCCCCCCCGAGCCCACGACCCCCCCCAACTCACGGGCAAGCAACAGCCCGGACCCACACCACGCA
>Ga0172376_10006029_pt1 | contig 13309 bp, 5 predicted proteins | sample Lak35m_FD_121114 | JGI IMG/M metagenome (GOLD analysis project Ga0172376, IMG submission 121114) | Freshwater microbial communities from Kabuno Bay, South-Kivu, Congo - kab_092012_35m | ecosystem: Environmental > Aquatic > Freshwater > Lake | place: Democratic Republic of the Congo: South-Kivu...
CCCTCTCGGCGGACGTTCGCTGCGGACATCCTGTCCTCCGCTCACTGCATGTCCGCTCGCTTTCGGCATCCTGCCTGCGCTCGCTCCCATAGCCCGCGAGAAGGTACAGGCAGCCCCGGGCCTTCCCGCATTCCGAAATGCACCGCTGGAGGAGGCTTCGGGTGACCCGTGCCCCGGGAGCCGGCGTATGCTGACAAGCGTAGCCAGGATGGCGAAGCGCTGTCAGCATCCGAGCGAGCGACGGGCATGGATGCCCGAAGCGAGCGTCCGGCGATGGGGTACGGGTCACCCGAAGCCGTCTTGGGCGAGTTGACGTCCAACGCGCAAGCGAGGAGAGCTGGGGCATTTCGCATGAGGCCGGTCGTGCGGAGTCAGTCGGCGTGGATCGCGTAATGACCTTGCTTACGCTGCCAGTGTTCACGCGCTCACGCGGAATCCAGCAGCGCAAACCGGGCTGGCAACCATCGAAGACGCTTCGCTAGTGTTCGCCGCCCGGGAAGGAATCCGGGAACGGAACGAGCGGCTCGCATGGAGGTGGTCGGCTGATGCAGTACGGACGCAGTGTCACGCGGGGCGGATCGATCGGGCTCGTGTTGTTGTTCGTCGTGTGGTCCGCATGTGCCGTCGCCGAGGCGGCCGGCCATCGCACCGCGAATTTTATCGTCGATGCTCCCACGGACTCGCTCGCCCGCCGCATCGGTGACGCCGCCGAGCAATATCGGCACGATCTCGCGATCGAGTGGCTCGGCACACCGCTGCCGCGCTGGAGTCGCCCCTGCCCGATCAAGGCGCAGGTGGCGCCGCATCTCGGCGCCGGCGGGGCGACGAGCTTCGTCTTCGACGGCGGCGAGGTCTTCGGCTGGACGATGACGATCCAGGGGAGCGAGGAGCGGATCATCGATTCCGTCCTGCCGCACGAGATCACCCACACGATCTTCGCCAGCCACTTCCGCAAGCCGCTGCCCCGCTGGGCCGACGAGGGCGCCTGCACCACCGTGGAGCATCCCGTGGAGCGTGCCCGCCAGCACCGGCTGTTGATCGAGTTTCTCACCACCGGGCGGGGCATCGCCTTCCACGAGATGTTTGCGATGCGCGAGTATCCGGCCGACGTCTTGCCCCTCTATTCGCAAGGCTACTCGCTTGCCCGCTACCTGATCGAGCGCGGCGGGCGGCACAAGTATGTGACCTTCGTGGGCGACGGCCTCGGCACCGACGACTGGCAGGGCGCGCTCCAGAAGCACTACGGCGTTGGCGGCGGGCTCGCGCAGATGCAGCAGATCTGGCTCGACTGGGTGAAGCAGGGCTGCCCCGCGCCGCCGGCTTCGCTCGCCGCCGCACCGCCGCGGCCGATCACGGCGCCGGGCATGCTCGCCGGCACGACCCGCGGTCAGAGCCCCGACCCGCAGCCCGTCGCGCCGCCGCGCACGAGCGTGGCTGCCGTGTCGAATGCGTCGGGCCGTCGGTCGATCTACGCCCTCCAGGCCCGCCGCCTCGTCGAGGGTGGCGAGCCCACGTCCAAGTAGACCGCTTGAAAGTAGACCGCTTGCTCCGCAAGCGGATCTGGATCCGCTTGCGGAGCAAGCGGTCTACTTGTCACGGGGTGCGATCTGTGTGACCGAGTTCTCGCGCTCGGCGTGGGAGTTGGCGATGAACTGCGTGACGGTATCTTCGTCGGTGGGCAGTGGTTCCGCCGCTTGGATCGCAACCCGCGGCCGGAGCAACTCCCGCGCAAGGGCGGCGATCGCGTAGGCGACGAGCAGTCCGCCCGGCCACGAGGGGGAGAGCGTCAGCAGCCAGGCCGTGCCGAGCGCGGCGGCGCTGCCGGGAAAAAACCAACGGCCCGCCCGCGACCAGTCGAACGGCTCCCGCCGTGCCAGCCGCAACGCCGTGCCACCGAGAACGAGTGTCGCCAACGTCGTGATCGCTCGGCCTGGCACGGAGGGATCGGACGGTCGAACGCCGCGGATCGTAAGCTCTCCAACCGCGGAACTCATGATCACATGCGTCGCCGCGATCGGTTCTCGGCTGCTCGCGACAAGCGCGACGGCCTTGGGCCATGCGCCAGCCGCCGCGGCCTCCTTCCAACGGCTGCCGACAAATGCCCGCAGCCGCTCCTGCTCCGTCTCGGATGCCGCCGCGATCACCCGGTCAAAGTCCGCCTCCAGCCGACCGATGGCGGCCTTGCGTTCCGCCGTGATCATCGTCGCATCGACCACGATCGCCGGCTCCGCCACCCGCAGCGCGAGCCCGCGCGGCGCACGGAGCGTCCACACCACCCGCGTGGAGGGCAGTCCGACGATCGCCGGCGCCGGCAGCGCCACGGGCGCCCCGTCCGCGAGCCGACTGCCCAATTCGCCGGCAAACACCACGACCAGCGAACGCGGCCAACGGACGTCATGCAGCCGCAACTCCCACTCGTTCGACTGCCCCGAGAGTGACGGCACGCCCGGCACCAGTGCATGGCCGTCGACGAATGCGTCGTACAACCGCATGCCGGGGGGCAGCCGCAGCCGTACCAGCGGATCCTGGCCCAGCATCTCGAACCGCGTGAGCCCCCAGGCGCGGCCGCGCTCCTCGACGTTGAATTCGATGTCGGCCAGTTCGACGCGCGGGCCCTTCGACTCGCTCGCCGCGAGGATCGCCTCGTCGGCCTCCGCGGCGCCGACATTGGCGGCCGAGCGATCCTGAGTCAGCGCCGGATCGGCGGTAGATGGATCGTCATCCAATACATAGACGGGCGACCGCTCATCGGCAAACAGCTCCGTCGAGCGGTCGAGGATCGTGGAGCCGGCCGTCGAGTTCCACGCAACAGCCATCGGCACGCTGTCATCGAGCACCGCCCGCACCAGAGGCAGCAGGCCCTCGCGAGCCGGCGCGACGGGCAGATGAGCAGCGCACTCGAGCCGGAATCGACCGGCCCGCGGCCGCTGCACGACGACCACCACGCGATCGGCTGCGACCCGCGTCCAGCGCACGTCGATCGCACCGCGATCGGCCGGGTCGAGCGGCAGCAGGCTCTCCTCGTAGAGGCTGAGCCGGTCGATCACGCTGCCTCGCGGCACGTCGATCGGCACCGCGACGAGCGCGGCCGAGCTCGCATCGATCCGCGCCTCGAGCTCGAATCGTGTCTGCGGATCGAACATCCGCACCGAAAGATTTTGCGTGCCGGGGAGCGCCTGCCGGCGCCGTTCTGTGGTGATCCGCGTCGGCTGCCGTCGTCCCGAGTCGGACCGCGCCGGGGCCGCGACGAGCGTCGGACCACCCTTCGCGACGGTCGCCGCGAGGGTGTGCTCCGTAAACCAGGCATGCGTCTGGAGTGCGGGATCGCTTTCCCGCACCGGCAGCGTGACCGCGGCAGCGGGCAACGACACCTGCACCGCGAGGCTCGGCGATGGAAGCAGGCGGGTCGTGCGGCGGTCGATGGCGACTCCCTCGAGCCAGGCCTGCGGGAGGTCGAACGAGCCGACCGGATCGACGAGCGGCATGCGAAACGGGAGCTCGATGCGCACCGCGCCGCGTTCGGGGGTCGATCGCCCCACGAGAAAACGGTTTCCACCCAGCGGCCGGATCGTGACCCCCTGCTCGATCGGTTCGACCGGGGCCAGCCGCGGATCGGCCGCCACCACGACCGACGACAGGATCTCCTCCGCCGCGTCGATCTCGAAGACGGCGTTCACACGACAGGCGTCGAGATCCCAGAAGATGTCGTTGCGGCTCTCAGCCGACCGCACGACCCCGGCGATCGCCGTTCGTCCGTCGATCGACCGCACGAGCTGCACAGCCACCGCGGTCGACACATCGTGCCGCGTGCGTCCGTCACCATCCGCGGCGAGCCGCGGCGCCGGCATGAACGGCCCATCCCGTGAGCCGCGTTCGCAGACGACCGGCGCCGCCGCCCGCTGCCCCGCGACGGGCTCGCGCACGACGAGCGATCCGGACGGCGCCGGCGGGATGTCGATCCGCGTGTATTCGAGGTCGCCCGCGCGGGTCACCGCCGGCTCCACGTCGATCTCGATGCGATGACGACCGGCATCGGGCAGCCGCATTCGTACGCTGCGATCCCCCGCTTCCGGCCGCACCGCGAGGGGCCGGCCGTTGATCAGCGCTGACGCGGCGACCCAGCGGCCGCCCGCGGCGCCCTGCCCGAGCACGAGCATGCCGCCCGCATCCGCATCGACGTCGATCGCCAGCCGCCAGGCCGCGGTCGGGAGTTGGTCGTCCGCCGCCACGCTCGCCTGCACGTCGACGTGCATCACCCGCACCGCCGCCGAGGGATCGGTTCCATTGCGCACGAGGATGCGAAAAAGCGGCTCCGGCACCAGCGCCGTTTCGCCACCATCGACGGGCGTGATGTAAACCCGCAGCGCTTCGGTCGCCGGCGACTCCGCGCGGGCCGATGGCAGCGCGAGGCAGGCGACGAGGGCCATCGCCATCGGCACCACCGCGCGGGAATCGCGGAGCCACCGCATGTCGAGAACCCATGCCGCCACCGCGGCCCACCAGGCCGCCCGCGCGACGACCTCGTAAGGGCTCGCGACCCACAGCGCCGTCAGCGCCGTGACGATGCACAGCGCGAAGGGCAGCCAAGACCGCAGCCGCGCCAGCGCGAGCGACGCGAGCGCGACCCCGAAGCCGGCCAGGATCGCAGCCGCGTGCAGGAGACTCGCGCGGATCACAAGCAGGCCTGCGTGGCCACTGGCCGCCGGCACGAGCAGCCGTTCCCGGAATCCCTCGACGATCGAGGCTGATGCAGCCGGCGCGGCGGGCGATTCGTCTGCGGGTGAGTCGCTGCCGGATGAATCAAACCCCGGTCTGATCAGCCGCGCGCCGAGGAGCCGCTCGATCCAATCGGGGGATTCAAAGCCGGCGCCACGGCTCGCCATCGGCACCGCCACGTCGAGCGGTGGCGGCGTGAGCACCCGCCAACTCCGCTCCAGCAGGGGCAGATCGAGCACGCCCGGGCTCGGATCGACCCGCCAGATGCCGATTCCCGGCGGTGCGTTCGCGACGCTGCGCACGGTTGCTCGCAGGCGACGGCGGCCCGCCGGCAGGTCGATCGTCACCGACTCCTCGTCGAGGCGGTCGTTGGAGGCAAGCCGCACGCCGTCGATGAGAATGCCCTGCAGCCGCCTTTCCGATGGGAGCGAAAGCGTGATGGAAGACCGGCCGTGATTCTCGATGTCGTAGATCGTCTCGTATTCGGTCTGCCCCGAGGTGTGGCACCACACCCTCGTCTCCTCACTCCAGGCCCAGGCGCGCGAGTCGTCACCGGCACCGCCCGGAATCACTTCCGCGACCGTCTCCTGCGGACCGATCGCCGCGGGGGACGAGGGAAACGAAAACTCGCCGATCGTGTCGGGGAGCTGCCCGGCTTCGTCGCCGCGCTGCCCCTCCGACGCGAGACCGCGCGGGGGCAGTTCCCCGAGTCGGCGATTGAGCACCTGCGCCCGCGTGCGGCCGCCGTCGCGGATCACCACCTGCCCCACCTGCCGCACGGCGCCATCCACCCAGGCGAGCGGCACCGGCAACGGTGCCATAAACGGCACCGTGCGGATCGCCCGCACCGTGAGCGGCTCGCTGACGGGCGGAGCGATCTCGACCAGCCACGACTCCGCGACCGCAGTGGCATTCGCCGCATCGCGATGGCCGCCAGGCGTTGCCTCGATCCGCCGCGCGGTCACCGTGCCGGTCGCCGGGGGGAGCAGCGACCATTCGAGCAGTCCGTCCATCGGCTCGGAAAACTGGACGACCAAGGCATCGAGTTCGGACGTGTCGGGGCGACACTCGAACGTGAACGCCTCGGTGAGTCGATCATCCCGCGCGGTGAGCCGCACCTGGACATGCGCATCCAGCGGCGGACGGCGGCGCACCAGCCGCGCCTCCCACGCCGGCAGCAGGGCGCCGGCGGCCACCCAGCCGCGCGTGGCCCCGTCCTCGGCGAGCGCAGCGAGCCGCGGAGGGAGCGGTTCATCAAGGAATCGTCCCGCGACTGGCTCGACTGTCGCGTCGGGATTTGTCTTGAACGCAATGATTGATTGAGCCACGGATTCCCCTTCGAGCGACACCATGTCGATCTCGGCGGCCGAGAAGGTCGCGTCGAGCGGAACGCCGGCGCGGTGCCCCGTGATCCTGAGCCCGAGGCCGCGGGCGGGCGTTGCCGCTACCGTCAGACCGATCCGCAGCGTGGCCTGCTGGCCGTCACGAACCACCTTCCATTCCACCGGCTCCCCGGCGGCGGGCGCCAAGCGACGCCGTGGCGGCAGGATCCGATCGCCGACCTGCGGCCATTCCACCGTCTCGACCGAGTCGATGATCCACCCAGGGGCCACGCGGCCCTTCACGTCGAAGGCCTCGCCGCGCGGCACGCGGATGTCGCAGGCGGCGCGGCCGAGCACGATCGCGGGAGCGATGTCGATCGTGGTCACACGCGCCACGTCCCATTCCGGATCGCGCGGCGCGACGGCCGCGCGCACGATCGCCCGCGGCCCCTGCTGCTCCACATTCACCGTCGGCTGCCGCACGCCGAAGGGAATCACCGCCTCGCCTGTACCGCCGGCCGCCGCCACCGCAAGGGGCCAGCGGGCAGCCACTTCGGGCGTGACGGCCAGGCACTCGTCGAACTCGATCTTCGCCAGCGACAGATCCTGCGCGAGCCGCACCACGATGCCTCCGCCAGCCCAACGCGGCCGCGGCGCGCGGATGAGGGGCAACGGGGTAGCCGCAGCATTCCCTTGCGCCGCGGAGTCGAAGGGCGCGACGGCCTCCACCACCACGCTCTGCGTCGTGCCGGCCGCCGTGGCAGGCAGTGTGACGGAAACCACGCTGCGATCGGGCGACTCCGACCAGACGAGCTCTCGCGCGGTGGCATCCGCCTCTTGCTCCGGCAGGAAGACCCTCGTCACCTCGAGCGCTGTATCCTTCTCGAGTTCGAGCACGTCTTCGGTCCACGCCGCCGCGGGCATCACCCTGGCGGAGAGCAGTGCCTGCCGGCCACGGATCAGCACATCCGTCCAGACCGCAAACCCCGGCGGATCGCGGTCGGCGGCCACGAGCATCACGTCGAGCGACGCGGCGGGCCCCAGCTCGACCCGCCACGCATCGGGCTCCAGCGGGACGGCCTTCGCACCGCGCACGATCGGCCGAATATCTTCCGGCAGCCGCAGCGTCACGGTCGAGCGCACGGCCGGCACCAAGGGGAGCGAGAATGTTTCGGCCATGCCGCCTTTCGCGGTCGTCATCCAGACGCAGCGATAGGTGCCGGGCTGCCTGATCGGCATGGCGAAGCTTCCGTCGGCGCGGCCGAAGACGGTCACCTCGCCCGTGCCGGCGGCGGTTTCGGCTTCGGCCCGCGTGACGCCGATCGTGCCGAGCGGCATCTCGCCGAAGAGGCCGCTGCCAATCTCGAACTCGAGCGTGCCGTCGATCGCGCCATCGGCATTGATCGTGGCCTCGTACCGCGCGGCATCGGCCACGAGTGGCAGGGGCGACGTGTCCGCTGCAGCCCGGTCGCTCTCCGGCCGCGCGACCGCCTGCTCGAATTCACGAAGCGACATCGGCACGTAGCGTTCGCCGCCCAATGGAACGTCGGCGATCGCGCCGCGTGGAACGTGCACCCGCATGAAGGTGAGCGGCCGATCCCCCGCTTCGTTCGTCACCGCCGGCTCTTGGGCGAAGCCGCAGGCGGCGACGTAGCCAGCGGCCAGCGTCGAGAGCAGGACGCGGACGAGCGACCGGAGACGAGACGACGATTGCATGCGGACGGCGGTGGCGATCATGATGCCGAGCGGCCGGGCGTGGTCGCGCTGTCGTGGGAATGCATGGCCGAGGGGGCGATCACGAGCGAAGGCGTGGGGACGAACCGGGTCGACGAGCCGCTTGTCACGTTCGGCGCGAGCGGCTCGCGGCCGGTCGTGGCCGGTCGCTCGACGAGGAAACGCAAGGCCGCAGCCACGAGCGAGAACAAGAGCCCCGGCACCGCGGCCTGCGCGAAAAGCGGCGCACTATCGGGCACGGCCGACGCCGCGAGCACGAGCCCGCTCGCCAGCGCGAGCGCGATCGACGTGCGGCGCACCGCCGGCCGATAGACGAACGCGAGCCCGAGGGCGAGTACCGGCCCCGATACGGCGAGCACCAGAAGCCAGGTCGGCACGATCCAGATGCGGGCCGCGCCGGCGAACCCGACCCCGGAATAGACGGCGCGGCGCTCGGCGAGCGGCGCATCCACCGGCGGCGCGACTGCGGCCGTGCTCCCGAGCCCGGCGGCGAGCCGGTCGCCGCCGGAGGTGGTGTCGGCCCGCACCCACGAGGACAGCACCTCGCGGGAAACGACCGGAACGCGTTCGAGCCCAAACGCCCCCCAGCCCCAGCGCTGCTGGGCCGTCCACCGTGCCGGTGGCACCACCACGTGCTGGTCGGACTCCAGCCGCAGCTCCCAATAAAACCTGCGCAACACCGCCCCCTCGGCAAACACCGGCGGATCGAGCATCACCACCGCCGGCATCCCTGCGGCTGTCCCGCCGAAGAGTCCGCGGCGCTCGCGGCTCGACTCGATCTGCAGAAGCCACGCGCCGCGATTGACCGCGACCGGCCGCGGCAGTTCAACCGTCACGCGGCCGTCGGGACGCACGGCCCCCGGCACGAGCTGACCATCGAGCCGCACCTCGACGGCGCCGGGATCGACCTCGCCCCCACGCAGCGGCAGAAAGCCTTGCGGCAGCGAGAACGAAATTCTTTCGGCCGACGTCGCGATGGCATAGGTATAGATGTCGTCTCGGGCGTCGGGCAGGAGCCGCGTCTCGAGCCAGGCTGCCTCGACGACGGTCTCTCCCGCCGTCGATCGCTGCCGGGCCGAGATCGCGAGCGGCACGACGACCTGCGGCTTCGCCGACGTCCACGATCGGGCCGGGGCGGACGCCTGCAGCCCGGCATCGCGGGTCCATCCGTCGCCACGCACGTCGACGGCGAGTTGATCCTGTGCAAAAAGTGTGAACGTCTGCTGCGAGATCCGCACCCCGTCCGGAGTCACGATCGGCAGTTCCTCGGCCACGGTCGTTTCGGGGGGAATCGAGGCGGTGGGAATCGAATAGCGAATCGTGAGCTCGCCGCTGCCGAGGAGCGGCACCGGGAGCATTGCACGCAGCACCGCCTCAGCCGTCTGGGCCGGGCTGTCGAACTCATCCTCCTCGCCGCCGTTTCCGCGGGGCGCAGCCAGCTCTGCCGCGACGAACGGCTGGAGCAATTGCCCTGCCTGGCGGACTTCGAGCGTGCGCGACCGCACAATCGCCTCCGGCACCATCAGATCGATGAATTCGAGCGGCACGTGCGCGACCTGAAGCCGCACCGCCTGCTCGACGATCATGTCGGCTTCGTCGACCGTGGCCTGCGTCGAAACGGTCGCGTCAACCCGTCGCGGCAGAAAACGTCGCGACGCCGCGAATGTGCCTTCGACGCCGTCGAGCCGGTAGGCGATCGTCGGACGGTCACCATCGCCGCGACGGCCCGCGGGGGCGATCTGCCGAACGAGCCCCTTGATGGCATCGGTGTCGGGAAGCACCTCGATGTCGCTCTGCGACGCGATGATGACGTTGGCGGGGCCGACGAGGTCGGCCCGCGGCGCGGGCGTCTTCCAGAGGAGACGGTCGGCCGACCGCTCGATCGAACGGCCGGCGCGGATCTCGACGACGGCATCGCCCGTGAGCGGCTGCAGGAAGGGGATCACCAGCGCTTTGGATTCGCCCGACACGGCGGAGGTGTCGACGAGGCTCGACGGCCCGACCTCGTCGATGCCCCACCCCTCGAGGCCGACCACGATCCGCGAGACCGGCGCTCCGCGCACCGACACGCGAAACCGCGCCTCCAGCGCGATGCGGGTGGCGCCGATCTCATAGCGATACTCGGGCTCCATCACGACGCGGCTGCCGCGGGGCCGCACTCGCAGCGGCAGCGATGCCGGCTGCGACGCGTAGGCGAAGGCGGCCACGAATCCTGGCTGCCGCGCCGACGATGGCGGATCGATCCGGCGATTGCGGGCAAACTCGTCCCATTCCAACTGCCAGTCCCCCTCGACCACGAGGCTGGTGCGGCCGCGCTGCCGCCATGACGGAATGCCTTCAATCGCGAAGCCCTGCGGCTCGAAGGACTCGCCGCCCGACGCATCGATGGGCCGCTCACAGGCGAGCTCGACCACCGCGGCGCCCGTGGCCGTTCGTTCCACCTGCACCACCGCGATCGGCTGTTCGTCGGAGCCGGCTCGTTCCACGAGGGCCGCCGGTGCGCGCACCGCCTTGAGCGCGGCCTTCGGCGGCAGGGCGATCCGGATCGTCTCGGTGTCGGCAGGGAGATTGTCGAGGCGGATCACGGCGTCGATGACCGCGATGCGGCCGTCGATCCGCACCAGGCTCTCCACTGCGGACTGTGCCGACGCGGCGCTCGGCGACTGCCCCGACTCGCGGGCCGCCACGCGAATCTGCGTGCCCCCCGACAGGCCGGCGCAGGAGATGACGCTGCCGCCGCCGGCCTGCGAGGGAGCCACCCGCGGCTCGACCACCGCCGGCCGCACCGTCACCACCGGATCGGTCCGAGGCGTGCGCAGTTCGACGAACGACGCAGTCGCGGCCGGCAGCCGCAGTCGGATCGATTCGGCGTTCGGCGCAGCCTCGACGGCGGCGGTGCCGACGAGCACGACGCTATGCCGCGCATCTGCCTTGCCCTCGAACCAGCCCTGATAGCCGCGGTCTTGCCTGTTGGCGGCCGGATCGACGGCCAGCAGAAAGCGGCCCTCCCCCGAGTGCTGTGGTTCGCCGGTGATCACGAAGCCGCCGAGTTCCAGCGACACGCTCACCCATCCGGCGCGGATCTGCCGCACCGTGAGCGTGACCGTGAGCGGGGAGGAGGCGTCGCCCGATCGTCCGGGTTCCGGCAGCGTGCCCGCCACCTTAATGCTCTCGAGCACGGCGGCGGGGGTCTCGGGTAGGCCCGGCAGCCCCTCCTTCAGTCGCAGCAGATCGACGAAGTCGCGGTAGCGAAAGCCGGGCACGGGCACGAGCTGGCCGGCATCGTCGCGCAGATAATAGATCTCGGGCGCCACCTGCTGCACCGCGCCGGAGCCATTGCCGCGCGGAGGCGCTTCAGCCGGCTGCCCGGCCGCGCTGCCGCCGACCGCGACGATCCATGCGACCACGAGCGCGAACGCGATCGAGCCGCACAACCGCGACGGTATGAAACGAAATGCAGGCATCAGTGTTGCAGGCATCGGTGTTGGCCGGGTCCGCGACGGGCGGTGGGCGCCTTACGGGCGCAGCCCACCCCTCGACAGTAGCTTGCAGACTACCCCCACGCACGCATTTCCGTCATGTTTCGGGCCTGGCCGCTTCGCAGCCCGCACTCCCGGCACAACCGGCTCAACCGGACCGTTCGCAGCCGTCCATGAACCGCTGCAGACACTCGAGCAGTTGCGGCGTGCAGGCCGTGATGAACGATGCCGCCTCCAGCGAGACGGGTCCTGCCGGTCCACCGGCGAACGGACCGATCGCCGCGCCCGCTTCGGCGGCGATGAGCAGCCCGGCCGCGACATCCCAGCTGGCGATCCGCCGCACCCAAAAGGCATCGAGCCGGCCGCAGGCCACGTAGGCGAGGTTGATCGCGGTCGATCCGGTGCGCCGCACCGCATGCACATGCGGCAGCACGGCGAGAAAATCGGCGACGGCCTGCGAATCGCGGCCCACGTGCGGCGGGAAGCTCACGGCCACGAGCGCATCGACCGGATCCTCCTTGCGGGCCGCGGCGATCCGCCGGCCGTTCAAGCAGGCGCCGCCGCCGGCCCGCGCGGTGAAGCACTCGTCATGCACCGGATCGTAAATCGTCGCGGCGAGGATCTCGTCTCCCCGCGCCAGCGCCACCGACACGCAGTAGGCGGGAAAGCCATGGACGTAATTCGTGGTGCCGTCGAGCGGATCGACGTGCCAGCGAAAACCGCCCGCGTCCCCCGCCCCGCCGTGCCCCTCGTCGTGGATCGATTCCTCGCCGATGAAGCCGTGGTCGGGAAAGGCATCGAGGACGATCCGCCGGATCTCACGCTGCGAGGCGATGTCGGCTTCGGTGACCAGATCCCGCGGCCCCTTGCTCGACACGCCGAACCTGCCGAGCCATTCACGCAGCACGCGACCACCGGCCCGCGCCGCCGCCTCACACACCTCGAGATGATCCTTCATGCTGTTTGCACACCCATCACGCGGCCGCGGTCCACGCTACAATCCTGCCTTCGCACACACGCTCCTTCTGATCTTCCCGCGATCATAGCATGGCAGCCCCTCATTGGACGCTCACGGATCACGTCGCCCGCGCCGCGCGGCACGTGCGCGATGCGTCGATCGATCTCGACCAGCCGACCGACGGGATCGCCATCGCCTCGCGGGCTGCCGACGCCGACCACCTGCTCGGCATCGACCTGCGCTCGGGCTCGCTGCTCACGGAAGGCTGGGCGCGCGGGGCCGACGTGACGGCGGTCTATGAAACGACCGACGCCCGCCGCCTGCGGGCGACGGCGATGTGGCGGCTCGACTCCGTGGCCCCGGCGCTGCCTCGCGAAATCGCGGTCTGGGAACTCGTGATCTCGGCGCAGACATCGCTGCTCGAAAGCGATTCATCGCTTGCCATCGTGTCGCGCGTCGCGGCGACGGAATTCGTGCCGGTCGGCGCCGGCGGCGTCTTGGCCCGACGAGGCGACGGCACCTCGGCCCTCATCCTCGTGCATCCCGACGACCTGAAGAAGGTTTCCTCCGAGCATCACGCCGGCCGCGGCACGATCACCTGCTGGCTCTTTTCCTCCGCCGTCGAAAAGGGAGTGCTGTTGCGCAGCCGCGTCTTGGCCGCGATCGGCCCGGCCGAAGGCGACACCCGCTGGGCCGCCGCAATCGCCGAAACCTTCGCCACCTCTCCGCCGATGCTGACGACGTAGCGGATTGCTGTGCCCTCTCGCCCAAGCCGGCTTCGGGTGACCCGTACCCCATCGCCGGACTGCTCCGCTCGCGAAAACGACCCGCATTCGGAGCCGGCGGTAGGCATGCTCGAATCCGGTCGTGTTGAGAGTACGAATCTCGTGGGTTTGGATCAGGAGCCAATAGTCCTCAACGACTCCCTTCTTCTGCGCGTGCCCACCGACCTTCTCCGCCGAACCTGCTGAGCGCCTACGAATCCGCGACTGAGCGCCTCCAAATACGCGAGGCTTCGGGTGACCCGTGCCCCGGGAGCCGGCGTATGCTGACGAGCGCAGCCAGGATGGCGAAGCGAAGTCAGCATCCGAGCGAGCGAA
>Ga0172376_10006034_pt1 | contig 13298 bp, 11 predicted proteins | sample Lak35m_FD_121114 | JGI IMG/M metagenome (GOLD analysis project Ga0172376, IMG submission 121114) | Freshwater microbial communities from Kabuno Bay, South-Kivu, Congo - kab_092012_35m | ecosystem: Environmental > Aquatic > Freshwater > Lake | place: Democratic Republic of the Congo: South-Kivu...
GACCCGGACGATGACGACCCGGACGATGACGACCCGGACGATGACGACCCGGACGATGACGCCCCGGCCGCGCGTTCGTACGCGGCGACGATGTCGGCGACGATTCGATGCCGAACCACGTCGCCTCCATCGAGGTGAACGAAGGCCAAACCCGGGATGCCCGTCAACATGGGCTCCAGCCCCGCCAATCCGCTGCGACCGTCGGGAACATCGATCTGGGTGGTGTCCCCGGTGACCACGACTCGGGTACCGAAACCGATCCGCGTCAGGAACATCTTCATCTGCTCGGGCGTCGTGTTCTGTGCCTCGTCGAGGATCACGAAACTGTTGTTCAGGGTTCGGCCACGCATGAACGCCAAGGGCGCCACCTCGACGGCTTGCCGCTCGACCAGGCGTTGCACCGCCTCGACGTCGAGCATGTCGTGCAGGGCGTCGTACAGGGGACGCAGGTAGGGGTCGATCTTGGCCATCAGATCCCCGGGCAGGAAGCCCAGCCGCTCCCCGGCCTCCACCGCGGGACGGGTGAGGATGATCCGTTGCACCGCCTTCGATTGCAGGGCCTGGACCGCCATGGCGACGGCCAACCAACTCTTACCGGTCCCGGCCGGGCCGATGCCGAACGTGATCACGTTGTCGCGGATGGCGTCGACGTACCTCTTCTGCCCGGCCGTCTTCGGACGCACCACTCTCCCGCGCCCGGAACGCAGGACCTCGTCCGTCAGCACCGTCGAGGGACGCTCGTCGGCCCGCACCATGTCGATGCACCGGGCGAGGACACCCCCGTCGAGCGGCTCCCCCCGCTGCAGGAGCACGGACAGCTCCTCGAGTAGTCGCGCCACCAGGGTGGAGTCGGTCCCGTCCAGCAGGATTTCGTTCCCCCGAACGACGATGTCGACGCCCGGAAAGGCATCCTCGATGGCCCGAAGGTGCTGGTCACGCACCCCGACGAGGGACGCCATCAGGTGCGACCCGGGAATGACCACCCTGGAACGGGCCTCCGCGGCCACCGCACCACCGGATCCGCTCGGTCGCGGACTACTTGGAGGCTTCATGGGGCGAGGACGGGGCGACCAGTCGGACGTCGCGGTGAGCGAGTCGACCGACTGAGCCGTAATTGAACGAGCCGGAACGGGCCATGTACCGCGCATGGTATCCCAGGCGGCACGAGGTTCGGCAAGAGGTTCGGCAAGAGGTTCGCCGGTCGGCACCGACCGAATGTTCATTAGTCCCGCGTACTGTTCATCGGTTCGACGTTTTTCGCTCTTGCCTATGAACCGTACACGGGTCTACTGTCGCGACGTCGGCTGAAAATGTTTCCAACGATTGGGCTGTCACCGATCGAGGAACACCACGAAGCCGGTGGGCGGACCAACGCCGGAGAGGGGCCACGAGATCGGCGGGGAGACCCGACGAGGCGTCGTTGTCGACCGAACCGTCGAAGGTTCGTCGTTCGTCAGCCGGTCGCGCGAGAACTCTCGCACGACCCGATCAGGGAACCAGCTTCGGGAAAGGAACACCGTGCCCTCTTACTTGACCCCAGGCGTGTACGTCGAGGAGGTGCTGTCCGGCCAGGCCACGCTCTCCGCCGGCCTCACTGCCGTCGCCGCATTCGTCGGATTCACCGCCGATCATCCGAAGGACGACCCGTCCGACCCGCAGGGATTGAAGCCGCGGCTCGTCACGAGTTGGACCCAGTACGAGTCGCAGTACGGCGGCTTCGTTCCGGGTGCGATGCTTCCCCATTCGGTGTACGGCTTCTTCAACAACGGTGGAGGCTTGGCCTACATCGTGCGCGTCGCACATCAGACGCCGTCGGAGGATCCGGGCCAACTGGCCTTGCCGGCCGTCGATCGTGCCCTCGGTCAGCCGTTGGAGATTCAGAGCATCGGCGCCGCCGATGGCATCGCCGTCGTCGTCGAGCCGGGTTCGCCCACCGACGAAGGTGAGGCTCCGAAGTTCAACCTCGTCGTCACCGTCGGTGGCAAGGAGTCCGAGCGCTTCGACGACGTCTCGCTCGCCGACGTCTCGGCCAAGGTCAACGGAACCTCGACCAAGATCAAGGTCGAGACGAAGATCGACCTCGGCAGCCTCACCGATCCGGCGATCGCCGGTCTCAAGATCGGTGCCTACGCCATCGCCCCGGCCCCCGCGGTTCCGGTCGAGGTCAAGCCCAAGCATTTCGCGGGCAGCGAGTCCGAGCGCACCGGAATCAACGGCCTCGTCATCGCCGACGAAGTCACGATGGTGATGGTGCCCGACCTGATCACGGCGGCCACCAAGGCCGACGGTTCGATCGACCTCGGAATGTGGAAGGCGGTCCAGACCGCTCTCATCTCGCATTGCGAGGGCCAGGCGAACCGGATGGCGATCCTCGATTCTCCCCCCGGAATGAGCCCGCAGCAGGTCAAGGAATGGCGTTCCGACGTCGCCATGTACGACTCGGCGTTCGCCGCCTTCTACTACCCGTGGATTCGCGTCGACAACCCGGCCAGCACCGGCCCCGGCGATGCCACGTTGCTCGTGCCGCCGTCCGGTCACGTGGCGGGCATCTGGAGTCGCGTCGACGACACCCGCGGTGTCTGGAAGGCTCCGGCCAACGAAGTCGTCCGAGGCGTGCTGTCGACCGAGATCGACATCACCAAGGGTGAGCAGTCGCTGCTCAACCCGATCGGCATCAACTGCATCCGTCCCTTCGGAACTCGCGGCATTCGCGTGTGGGGTGCCCGCACCCTCTCGTCGAACACCGACTGGACCTACATCAACGTCCGTCGTCTGTTCAACACGATCGAGACCGCGATCATGGAGGGCACGCAGTTCGCGGTCTTCGAGCCGAACGACCAGAAGCTGTGGGAGGGCCTGAAGCGCACCATCTCCGCGTTCCTTCGCGGTTTGTGGCGCGATGGCGCACTCTTCGGTGCCACCGCCGAGCAGGCCTTCTTCGTGAAGTGCGACGCCGAGACCAACCCGCCCGACTCGATCGACCAGGGCAAGGTCGTGGTCGAAGTGGGTATCGCGCCGGTGAAGCCCGCCGAATTCGTCATCTTCCGCATCAGCCAGCTCCGCCAGAGCGCCTGAGAACCGACAGAACTGATCCAAGCAGAAAGGACCATGAACAATGGCTAACGACCACGACCTCGAATATCTCGGGTCCCAGTTCGCCCTCGAACTCGAGGGTGTCGAACTGGCTCGCTTCACCGGTTGCTCCGGCCTGAGCTACTCCACCGAAGTGGTGGAGTACCAGGACACCGTGGCCGGGAAGATCGTCATCCGGAAGCGACCGGGCCGCACCAAGTACGACGACATCGTGCTCAAGCGCGGACTCTCGGCCGACTCGGCGATCATCGACTGGCACCAGAAGGTGCTCGACGGGACCGTCGAGCGCACCAACGGCTCGATCGTCATCTACGACGCCGCGGGCACCGAGGTGGGTCGCTGGAACTTCGAGAACGGATGGCCCTCCAAGTGGAGCGCCTCCGACCTCGACGCCGGCACCGACGACGTGATGATCGAAGAACTCACGATCAGCCACGAGGGTCTCTTCAAGGCCTGATGGCTCTCAAGACGGAATTCGCCTTCACCCTGCCTCGGGGTTTTCTCGCGGCGGACGGGACCGTCCACCGTCGTGGCGTCATGCGCCTCGCGACGGCACGGGACGAGATCGAACCGCTTCGCGATCCTCGGGTGCAGGGTGCAGACGACCCGTTTCTCACGATCATCGTTCTGTCGAGGGTGATCACCGAACTGGGAACCCTTCAAGCGGTGACCCCGCGCGAAGTCGAGAACCTCTTCGCCGCCGACCTCGCGTTCCTTCAGGATCTCTACGGTGTCGTGAATTTCGGCAGCCCCCTCGAGATCGCCAACTTTCTGGCCGAAGCCGACGCCGCCATCGAACCCGAGTCGGTGTCGTCGCGCGCGTCGAAGAACGGAACCAAGGTCGCTTCGGTCAGGGGTTCGGCGGGCAAGAACGGCTCGGCGAAGAAGGCGACCAGCAAGTCGACGGCCAAGAACGGTTCGGCGAAGAAGGCGACCAAGGCCGCGTCGGTCGTCGACGATGATGACGACTACGACTACGACGATGACGACGACTACGAGGACGACGACATCGCCGACGCCGAGTTGGTGGACGACGACGAATACGACGACGACGACGGCGATGACGACGATGACGATGAGATGCCGGTGATGGCCGGTCGTCGACGAGGTGGAGCGGTGATCGAGGAGGTCACCAAGGACTCCTGATGGAGCTCTATCCGGAAGATGCCCTGTGGGACGAGGTCGCGTACCTCGCGTACCACATTCACTGGGACCTCGATCGTCTGCTCGACCTCGAGCATGCCGACCGGGTTCGTCTTGTGGAACGCGTCGCCTCGCTGAACCGGCGGGCACTCGACGAGGCCAAGAAGCTTCTCACGTGATCAACGCGGCTCGATGACCCATGGCGAAGTTCGACTCCTACTACAGCGAGGGTCCCACCTCGGCCACCTTCCTCGTGGAGGTCGACGGGCGCCAACTCGGCCAGTTTCGTGACGTCAGCGGACTCTCGGTATCGGTCGAGGTCGAGGAGGTCACCGAGGGTGGTCAGAACTTCTTCGTCCACAAACTCCCGGGGCGTTTCACCTTTCCGAACGTCACCCTGAAGCGCGGACTGACCGAGGACAACGGACTGATCGCCTGGATCGACGAATGCACCGCCGGTGGATTCGAGAAGAAGGGCAAGAAGTTGAAGCGAACCACGGTGGCGATCGTGCTCCTCGGTTCGGACGGAAAGCGACTTCGCACGTGGACTCTTCAGGAAGCGTTCCCGGTGTCGTGGAAGGGTCCGGACTTCTCGATCCAGAGCGACGACTTCCTGGTGGAGGAACTCGAGATCGCCCACCACGGATTCACCATCTCGAGTGGGGCCGGCTCCAAGGGTAAGAAGCCGTCGGGCAAGGGTGGTAAGCCCAAGAAGAAGAAGGCGAACAAGAACGTCTCCAGCAAGAACCCCAAGCCGAAGAAGAAGCCGGCTCGTCCGCCGGCCAAGAAGGCCGCCACGCCCCCGGCCAAGAAGGCGCCGGCCAAGGCGAGGTCACAGCCCGGCTACATGGCTTCCACCGCTTCGTCCCGCGCCAAGCAAAAGCCTCCGGTGAAGAAGAAGTAACCCATGAGCGAGACCACCGAGACCACCGAGCGACTCCCGTTGAGACGCATCACGCGATCGTCGAGCATCATCTCGTCCTCGTCCATGGCCAGCCGCCCCCGCATCGGGCGTCTCGTATCGAGCACACAGACTCTCGCGAACAGCCTCGGACGACCGACCACCGTTCGTCGATCGTTGGCCGTCGAGGCGGCTCCCGTTCGTTATCCGCAGTGGCTGTTGCCGACCGTCGCCGGACAACAGGATCAACTCGATCAATGGCGCGATCGGGATCTCATCGCGATTCGTCGTGCTCGTTCGAAGCATCGGGTTCATCGTCAGGTGCCGCCGCGCGGACTGCCGATGGCATCGCATGCCCGCGGACGTTCGCGATTGGGAGATTCCACCGCGCCGTCGTCGATCGCTCGCCGTTTGCAACCGATTCGACGATTGCCGAACCAGAACGATGCGCATTTGGCGGCGAGTTTCTCTCCGCCGACCCGTGCCGCATCTCCCCGACCTCCGCGGAGCCGACGCATCGCTTTGCCCCCCGGCAAGTCGGGCGACCGCGACGGTCCAGCTCCAGCGGCACCTCGTTCATCGTCTCCGTCGGCACCGATCCGACGCTCGCCTTCGATCGCACCTCCGGCGGCGTGGCCGACCGGCCTCTGGGCCGGCGTGAACCGATCCGCGCTTCCGCAACCATCCGGTCGCGACACCAAAAGAATCGCGCGTCGGGTCGACTCTCTCCCCCGTCGTCGATCGGACGCCGCCGCTCATGCTCCGAGATCCAGCATGTCGAGACCCGGCACGTCACAACCCGGCATGTCGAGGACTCTCCCGACCGGATCGACCCGCGCCAGCGAGACCGCAACGGGAAGCACGGCGGGACGTTCAGCAGGAAGTCCGTCGTCACGGCCGGAGTGGACGGTGCTGCGAGAGCCGTCGTCGACACCGTCAACGACAACGACAACAACGACACAGGCAACGACACCGTCGACGACCTCACGCGAGCCGACGGCGAGTCCGACGGCGACGGTCGGTTCGTCGCGCGGTGTCGGATCGGCCTCCGCGCCGACGATTGGAACGTCTCCAAGCACACCATCGACAGTCGCGGCGTCCCCAACCACGACATCCTCGACCCGGCTGTCGAGAACGACCGTCGTTCGTCGACGATCGACCGATAACGACCGCACCGTCGACGCTTCGGGCCTTCCCGGTCCGATCGTCCCCGGCTGGCGACGCGTGGTCGGACTGCCCGACATCGCGTCCCGCGACATCGCAGCCGACGAACGCGGTGTCGACCGGACCGGATCGCGCGCCGACGGCTCGACGCGACAGAGTTTGGCCGAACGGGTCGCCCGCCTGGCGAGCGATTCGTCCGCCGGCGATTCGCCCATTCGACGATCCAGTGTCGCCGGATCGGACGACCCGAGATACTCCACCGGTGCGGGCCTGGCCGGAGGCTCCTTGATCGGTCTGGCGGCGGCCATTGCCGGGTCTTCTCCCTCGATGTCGGGAGACTCTCCCGAGTCGCCTGTTTCGCCGGTTCGGCGATCCGCCACATCCGCCACATCTGGACGTCCGGTGATCGGATCCACCCTCGCCCGCTCGATCGCCACCGGCGGAGCCGTGGGAGCGGTGGCGCGAACCGTCGTCGGTCGTCAAGTGGGGGCCACGTCGTCGACATCGTTCGACGGTGCGCCGGACTCGACTCGTTCGTCCGGAACCGTTCGTCGGACGACGAGCAACGAACCATCAAGCCGAACGACCCCCAGCCGAACGACCCCCAGCCGAACGACCCCCAGCCGAACGACCCCCGTCGTCGGAACGAGTTCGACGTCCGTGACCGGTGCCGGTGCCGATGCCGCGCGTTCGTTCCGCGAGCGAATGGAGCAGCGGGGCATCGTGCTACCCGAGCCGACCATCGACTCACCGACGACCACGACTTCCTCGAACTTCGAGCAACCCGACGGCGACGTTCGTCGTTCCACATTCGGTCCGTCCGATCTCCTCGCAACGGCCGCCACGTCCATGCAGTCGACCGACTCACCCGGGCCATCGGTCGGCTCCGTCGATGCGGTGGGAGCGTCGACATCACCTCGTCGTGTCGGCCAGTCCGGCGCGGAGTTGCGACGCACGGCGTCGCTCGCCGACGCGACGGGTCGGACCACGAATGACGACACGCGGGTCGAACCCGTATCGCCTGGATCCACCGATGCACCGCGAACCTCCTCCCCGCGCGTCGCGTCCGACACCCCTTCGTGGCGACGCGACGGGGCGGCGATCGGCGCACGCGGCACTCTGCGGCGATCGGTGCGCGGGCCCCGGCCCGCCCGTCGTCGGACCAGCCCGCGGATCGAGGATCTACCGGTGGCACCCGCACTCGCGCGTGGCGCCGACCCGGCACCTCCGGGCACAACGACCACCGCCGGAGCGACCGCGGACCACCGAGCTTCAACTGTCGGTCTCGTCGGCTCGGGCGATGCCCGGAACCACGCCAGCCTCCGGAACGACACGAGCGCCGGCGATCCGACCAGTGACAACGGCGATCCGTCCCCGTCGAACGACATCCGACGCTCGAGCTCGAGCACGAGCACGGGCACCGATTCGTCCACCATTCGCCGGGCCACTGTTCGCCGCCGAACGTCCTCGTCGTTCGATTCGCCGGCGGGCTCTCGGTTCGATACATCGAACGACCGACCGGTGGGCCGATCGAACTCTTCGTCGTCCGATGCCACGATCTCGGCCGACGACATGGCCCGAATGCTCGAAGCCGGGTTCGAGCCGACACCGAACGTCGTGACCCGCCGCGTCGCCGGACTGTCGTCGTCCCCCATCCGGCGCAGCCCGTCGGGATCCTCCGGGTCGGCGGATGGTCGATCGAACTCGGGACGGCCCGGGGCCCTGGTCCTTCGACGAACCCCGGCCACACTCGATTCGATGGCGCCGGGACCGGTCTCGATTCTCTCGCAGGTCCTGCAGAGTCCGTCCGACGTCGGCGAGTCCGGAATGTCGGTGACGACGAGTCAATTGCTCGACCTCGTCGACTGGATCAATCGCATGGTGGACGAACGACTCCGACTGGAACTCGAACGTCGCGGAGTGAGCGGAGGAAGGTGGTAGCCGATGGCGATCCAGAAGGCCTATCTGATGACCGAGACGAAGAAGCGGATCGACTTCATGTTCAATCCGTCCGACCTCGAGTTCACCAAGACTTCCTCGTGGAAGTCCAACGACACCCCGGGAAGCAACGCGCCGCAACTCCAGTTCGACGCGGGCGGCTCGGTGGAGTTCTCGCTGACCGCACTCTTCGATTCGACGGCGGACGGCAAGCCGGTCACCAAGATCACCGACAGTCTCTATGCGCTCACCGTGACCGACAAGAGCATCAAGGGAACCAAGGAGGACCGCAACATGGCGCGTCCGCCCTGGGTGCAGTTCCACTGGGGAAAGATGCGTTCGTTCAAAGCGGTCGTCACCCGCATGAGCATCAAGTACACGTACTTCGCCTCCGACGGAACCCCTCTGCGAGCCGAAGTGTCGATGGACTTTCGCCAGTACAAGGACGAGGGTACGTTGGCGCCGCAGAACCCGACCTCGGGAACACCCAATCCCGGACAGGTGCGCCGACTGGAGTCGGGCATGTACCTCGACACGGTGGCCGACGAGATCTACGGCGATCCCAGCCGTTGGCGTCTCATCGCCGATGCCAACGGCATCGACGACCCCCTCGCGGTCCAACCCGGCCAGAACGTCGTGATTCCGGAACTCGAGGGATGAGATGAGCGACGTCGGCGTAGCGGTCCCCAAGGTTTCGATCAACGGCAGCTCCGTCACCGGGGAGAAGGCCGACGCGCTCGTCGACGCCCGCATCATCCTCGAGATGTCCGCCGCCTCGCAGGCCACTCTTCGCTACCACGACCCCTTCTTCTCGCTCCTCGAAGGATCCTTCGCGACGATCGGAGCCAAACTCGAAGTCTCCTTCCCCGACTCGTCCGGATCCGATCAGGTGGTGTTCACGGGGAAGATCGCCGCCATCGGAGCCGAGCAGGGAGCGGCCGACCGTCACGAACTCGTGATCACGGCCTACGACGCTTCCCAGCAACTGTCACACGGTCTCGAGCCCTTCACCTACAAGGAGATGAACGTCGCCGACATCGTGAAGAAGATCGGGGGCCGGAACGGCCTCTCCGTGACGTGCGACGTGTCCGGAACCAAGATGGACTACTTCCTCCAGCTCGATTCCGACCACGCGACGCTCGACGATCTCGCGGCGCGCAACGGTGCCGAGTGGTGGGTCGACGGCGACAAGCTGAACTTCGCCAAGCGCAAGTTGGCCGGACCGATCAAGTTGAAGTGGGGAACGTCGTTGCAGCGTTTCTCCGCGCGCTTCTCCGGAGCGGCCAGGGTCGACGACGTGACCGTGCGCGGATGGGATCCGGCCACCCAGAAGGCGGTCAAGGGTGAGGCCAAGCGATCGGCGGTTTCGTCGTCGAAGGTCGGCCTCAAGTTGAAGATCAACGACACCCGCGCGGGCGAGGCCAAGGCACTGAAGGGCAAGGCGACGATCACCGACATTCCGGTGTCGGCGGCCGACGAGGCCAAGGCCATCGCCGAGGCCATGCAGGCCGACCTGGCGGCCGGCGAATTGCAGGTTCGGGGCGAGGCCATCGGACAACCGAAGATCAAGGCCGGTTCCACCATCGAGATCGAGGGCGCCGGAAAGCAGTTGGCGGGCACCTTCGTCGTGTCACGGGTCGAGCACGTGTTCGGCGTCGGCCGTCCGCTCCTGTCGCGCTTCGAGGGAGGCCGCCACGCCGGTGGGGCGTTGGCCGATCAGCTGGTGTCCGCCCAGCGCACGGCGGCGCGCACGCGCCGTCAGTTCGCCATCGGCACGGTGACCAACGTGAAGGATCCCGAGAAGGCCGGGCGCGTGAAGGTGAAGTTGCCGACCGTCTCCGATGCCGACGAATCGGCCTGGGCCAGGGTCATGGCCCCGGGGGCCGGCAAGAACCGTGGACTACATCTCATGCCCGACGTCGGCGACGAGGTTCTCGTGGCCTTCATCGGCGGCGACTTCCGCAACCCCATCGTCCTGGGCGGGATCTGGAGCAAGAAGAACACTCCCCCGACACCGGAGCCGGCCAAGGGCGACGCCGTGTCCGAGCGGTCACTCACGTTGGCGTCCGGAGCCAAGTTGGTGTTCACCGAGGATGCCGACAAGACGAAGGCCGTCGTGGCGCTCAAGCACGCCGAGGCCGACACCCATCTGCAGTTCGACAAGGACGGCATCAAGCTGAACGCCAAGTCCGGCACGAAGATCAAGATCGTCGTGGGCAAGGCCGAGTTGACCCTCGCCGCCGACGGAACGATCACCTTGAAGGGCGGTTCGATCACGATCAAGGCCGACCAGAACCTGACCCTGCAGGGTCAGAAGGTCACCATCAAGGGCGCGACGGGCGCCCTGATCGACGGAGGCGGCGCCAAGGTCGATCTCGGACCGGCTGGCGCCAAGGTGGAATCGAGTGCCATCACCCAGATCAAGGGTGCGATGGTGAAGTTGAACTGAGAGAACGAGAGACGAGCGACCACATGCAGACATCAACCACCCGGAAGGAGACGCGATGAGCACCGACTTCATCGGACGCGGCTTCCCCTTCCCCCTTCGTATCGACGAACGCGGGTCGATGAGTCTCGTCGGCGGGACCGAGGCTCTCGAACGCTCGATCTCGCTCGTGATCTCCACCGCACCCGGCGAACGACCGTTCCGACCCACCTTCGGCTGCCGCATCTGGGAGCTGATGTTCGAACCGATCAACTCCAACACGACCGGACTCATGGAGATGTACGTGCAGGAGGCACTGGCCCTCTGGGAGCCCCGCATCGAAGTCGAGGAGGTTCTCGTCTAGCCCTCCGAACGCGACGGAATGGTCGACATCAACATCTCGTACGTGGTTCGGTCGACCAACGACCGCCGCAACCTGGTGCATCCCTTCTACACGATCCCGCCCGAGGAGGACTGACGTGAGTTTCCCGCGCCCCGACCTGGACGACCGCCGTTTCCAGGATCTCGTCGACGAGGCCAAGCGCATGATCCCGCGCTTCTTGCCCGAGTGGACGAATCACAACGTCTCCGATCCGGGCGTGGCCCTGATCGAACTCTTCGCATGGATGACCGAACTCACCCTGTACCGACTCAATCGTGTTCCGGATCGCGTGTACGCGAGTTTCCTCGATCTCGTCGGCATCACTCCGTTCCCGGCTTCGGCCGCGCAGGTCGACGTGACCTTCATCTTCTCCACCGTTCCCGACGAGCCGGTGCTGGTGCCGGCCGGAACCGAAGTCGCCACGACGGGCGATGAACCGGTGGTGTTCGCGACACTCGAGAACCTCGAGATCCTGCAGCCGATCTTGGCTTTCGCATGGACGGCGCCGAGTGACGGTTCCGGAGAACCCGACGAGGGCAAGACCAAGGACGTCGGACAGGATCTCGCTCTCGACAACGAGGTCGTGAAGGTGTTCCCGTCGTCTCCGGTGGTTCCCGGCGATTCCTTCTACCTCGGATTCCGCGAGACGCTCGGCGGGGCGATGGTTCGCCTCGACGTGGTGGCCGACGTCGAGGGAATCGGAGTGAATCCGAGCAACCCGCCTCTCGTGTGGGAGGTCTGGACGAGCGAGGGCTGGCTCGCCTGCACCGTCCAGGGGGATTCGACCGGCGGACTGAACCGCAACGGGAGCATCCACCTCGCCGTCCCGTCCGGTCACCTTCCGCTCACGGTGGGATCCGAGCGCGCGCACTGGTTGCGACTGCGCCTGTTGCCGCCCGGTCCCGACGGTGCCGGTTACCGGACATCGCCCCAGATCCGTTCCATCAAGGTTCACTCGGTCGGAGGCACCGTTCGGGCCGAACACGCCGAGCCGTTCCGCCCCGAGTACGTCGGAGTCGCGACCGGTCTTCCCGCCCAGTCGTACGACATCCAGGCGTCGCCGATCCTCCCCCGTCGCGAGAACGAGACGGTCGAGCTGCGAATCGGCGAGGTCACCGAGGCCTGGAACGAGGTCGACGACTTCTCGCGCTCGGCGGCCGATGATCGGCATTTCACGTGGGACAGCGTGGGCGGTCGGGTGGCCTTCGGACCGCGCATCCGGCAACTCGACGGATCGTGGCGCCAACACGGTGCCATTCCCCCGGCCGGCGCCGGCGTCTGGGTGACCGGATACCGACGCGGCGGAGGCGCCCGGGGCAACGTCGGCCCGGGTTCGATCACGGTTCTCCGCAGCGCCGTTCCCTACGTCGATCGTGTCACGAACATCGAGGCCGCCACCGGCGGAATCGATGCCGAGACGCTCGAAAACGCGAAGTTGCGCGCTCCCCTCACTCTGGTGTCGGGCGGTCGCGCTGTCACGGCGGCCGACCACGAGCGTCTGGCGCTCGAATCCTCGCCCCGCGTCCGACGTGCGCTCTGTGTTCCTCCGGAGGAAGCCGGGCGACCCACTCGACTGCTCGTCGTACCGGACCCCGGTCGACCGGTCGACGCCGTGCAGATCGACGATCTCGCTCTCGACGATCGCCTCTACACGACCATGGTCGACCATCTCGAACCTCGTCGCGTGGTGGGAACCGCGCTCGAGATCGGAACCCCCAAATTCCTCGGCGTGTCGGTGGCCGCCATGGTGCGCGTCGGCCCGGGTCGAGCACCCGCGGCGGTCCGCCAGCGTTGTCTCGATGCCATCGCCACCTATCTGTCGCCCTATCTCGGTGGGCCGGACGGAACCGGTTGGCCGTTCGGCCTCGACGTGACCTCGGGGGCCATCGCCAACCTGCTCGGCGAGTTGGAGGGAGTCGAACAGGTGGAGGAAGTCGTCCTCTTCGAGGCCGACCTTCGCAATGGTCGTCGCGTCGGAGCCGGTGTCGACACCATCCGACTCGAGCAGTACGGCCTTCCGCTGTCGTACAAGCCGCAGGCGGTGGTCCGATGAGTCGTCATCGTGGATGGATGGTGCGTCGCCTACCGGTCGGCATGCGCGACGATCGCGTTCTGGTCGGCCTCGTGTCGGTCCTCGAGGAGGTCGCCGAGACGATTCAAGCGCAGGCCGACCAGCTTCCCTACATCGCCGACACCACGGTGACCGCGGACGGCCTGCTGTCCTGGCTCGGACGATTCGTCGACGCCCCCAA